>Ga0099799_10258_pt1 | contig 15815 bp, 4 predicted proteins | sample Uncmet6_SortLC_1_FD_89033 | JGI IMG/M metagenome (GOLD analysis project Ga0099799, IMG submission 89033) | Marine eukaryotic communities from CALCOFI LINE 67, Pacific Ocean - CN11_C50_N6_SortLC_1 | ecosystem: Environmental > Aquatic > Marine > Oceanic | place: Pacific Ocean: Monterey Bay...
TCTCCGAAGATATAAGTTTTATGAAACCAGAAGGCTTTCTTTCGGAGACTTTTATGAAGGACTCGAGCGTTTTGGATCTTAACCGGTATTGCGTTGACGTACTCGAGACCACAAAAAGCGATCAGGCTGTGGCAGCTCTGACAATTATAAAAAATGGATTGGCCATGGCGTTAGAACTTCCTACCGTCGATGCAAAGGAAGGTGATTTTGCATTTCATATACCGGCAGGCCGGGAAAAATTTAACGAAACGAATGATGTGAAGGCATCGTCAGAGCAGGGTTGCAAGAAATCGCAGGAAACAGAGTCGCTCGCATTTGCACAGCTTATCCGCGGTCTCTTCTACGCAACACAAGTCTGTGCTCTTCGAAAGGAAGCCTCGGCGCTCCTAATTGGTTTGGCGACCCACATGCTTTTAGTCTGCGAGAGCTACAATGATTTCATTGTTCCGATCGATTCGGCGGGTCATCAAGTTGAGCCAAAAACGTTTTTTTCTCGTGATGGCAATGTGGCGAAGCCTAAAGTTCCTTTGCCCGCTGTAATCTCAAAGATACAGCCGCTCCCTCCATTTGGAAACTTTAGGTTTGAAGGGCCACTCGCTGGCAAAGTAAATCCATTTGTTATCAATGAAGTTGTTGTTGAGATGTTGTGCGAAGGAGGTGAAGTAGAGGCGATGGCAACGAAAATCATTGAAAAATGGATAAGCCTCTCGAAAACTTTAGTCGAAGGGCGTGGCCCCTCGCTTTCTTGTGTGGCCCTCTTTGAATCTCTCTTGAGTCACCTTCTGAATACCCTTCTCTCGACTAATTGGCCTCGTCGGTCTGGATTGTATCACGGTATCACTTGCTTATTGCAGCTGGGCGCGGGATCGGCAAAGGACGATGATAGTGTGTGGTTGGGGAGCTCTACCTCTAGATTTCCAATCTGTTGCGAGGTAGAAATCGTTCATGCTGCTCTGTTTTCGATCAAAGATTGTCCAAGGGAATCTGCCATTGCTGCGAAAGAGGCCATTGAATTTTATTTTGAGATATGGAATATCCTGTATGGTTCGCCGGATAGAGGGACTGGTGATATCACAGAAGACTGTCTCGCAGTTGACAGCTGCGAATGGTCACTAGAGCGTCCAATTGTGAATACCACAGCACCAAAGATTCCTAACATTGAACCGGATGAGAACGAAGAAACCAAATCGATGGGTTTGGACAATAGCGCGACGGTCCCGGATGACAGGAGTAGTGATCAATCGCATAAAAGACCGTCTGCCACAGTGCTGCACCTTTTATTGACAGAGCTGTGCTCCACAAAGCAACTTTTGCGGTAAGACAAGACGCCCTCATTTTGCTGCCTTGGGATGCCCCGTAATGAACTCGTTTTTTACTCATTTGTGATGCTCTTGTACACCCCTTTTCTCTTAGATTCGCGGTTCGGCACAGTTTGCGCTATCTTCTTCCTTCTGCCACTTCTGAGTCATCATCTTCCTTGTTGTGTGATCTTTTCAAGACACACTTGACTCAAGTGAAGCGTTCTCTATTCTCTCGCTCTCTTCGAATCCTCCCCTTGCCGGATCAAGTCGGCGTAGTCGAAGGTCTCACATTCTTGGTGTCCTGCGCTAAAGATATATTCCCGATATCTGACCAAAATTTGCTAGCATCTGTGAGCGAGCTGCTCAAGATGCTAAGTTTGGCGGACGGTGCACTGACAGGCGATGGCGGTTCAAGCATAGGTGTGGCAATTGACAAAAATGGTCATGTCTTTAATCCTTCGATCCCGAAGACTGATGCGCCGAACGATGTGGATCAATCCCCCCGAACTCATGCTTCGGCCATATTTCTGCGCTCGGAGATTACGGTTTGTACCACTAGCTACCGGGCTGTCATCCCAGCAGAGCTTTCTATGGGAGTTCAGCTCCGCATTGCGTCTCTCGCATTATTCAGGGCTCTCGTTAAGAATCACACGGATGCCTTCTTCGATGCCGCAAACAACACTCCTGTGGGGAACGTACGCCCCCACGTTATCAGTCTATTCTTTAGATCTCTTGTCTCGAACCCACCTGAAGCTGTAGCGGCAGCATATGCAGCTCTCCGAGATGTTCTGACCTTGAGTGCCCAGTCTCCCAAAATGCTTTCCCAGCCTGAAAAAGAGACTGCCGAAATCGAGGGGAAAAGGAGCGCATCGTCTGCTCATCCTGTCACCCACCGTCTCCCGAAGGAACTGCTTCAAACTTGTATCCGTCCCGTGTTATTGAATTTGAGAAACTATACCAAGTTGAATCCCCAGCTACTTCGAGGCATTTCGCGATTGCTTTCTCTTCTTTCTAGTTGGTTTAATCAGACTTTGGGAGAAAAACTTCTTGACCATTTGCAAAAATTCACGGATCCGGACAAAATTCTCTCAGAGCAAATTTACAGGGAGGGAGAGGAACCGCTCATTGCCGCGGCGATCATCGACCTCTTCACACTCCTTCCACATTCGGCTCATTTTGTAGAACCTCTTGTCAAGACTACCATTCGGCTTGAGTCGGTCCTTCCTCGGTACAAGTATACGAACTCGTCGTCGCCATATCGTGCCCCATTGGCAAAATATCTCGACAAAAATTATCATAACACAGTCAGCTTCTTTGTGACTCAAAATCGTATGAAAAACCCTCTGTACAGTGATCTCTTCCAAGAGATATTACAGCGGAAGGAATGCCTAGAACTGCGTCAGCATCTCGGTGGTAAGGAATGTTCTGTGAAGTTGATTAATGTTTGCTTTGAAAGGCCTTTAGCCATAATCCGGGCGTCGGCGGAATCTTCGAGCAGTAGCACGACTCCAGGAACATCGCCGCTAGGAAAGTCACCTGGTGGGACACAATTAAAGCCAACTGAGATATTACGTTTGCATGGTATACGCATCGAGCCTAACAATCTTGCTCACCGCCAGCAGGAACTCGTGTTGCGACAAAATGTGGAAACAAAAGCCAAGAAATTACAACTTCTCAAGAAGGAAGAGACACGTATTAACGCACGGGTCGCAGCAGCGTCTGCCTCTTCAGGCGAGAACAAGGGAACGACACTCGCAGAGCTTGCAAAACAGCTGAAACATTCTCATTCTGCGCAAAAGAAGGCAGGGGTTCAGCTTCAGCGTTCTAAGCAGGCATATTCCGCCGAGGTCGCCAAAAATCATGCCGAGGCTCAAAAGATGAAAGAAGCTGGGCCTGATGGCCAAAAACTAATGGAAGTGGAGTCTCTTGAATTACAACAGCAAGGCTTTAAGATTTTCCACACACTCGCGATCAATGACAATGATTATCTTCGTACTCATTACGACGTCGTGAGGGCTTTCCGCTGGCTCTGGCGGTCAAAGGGTCGCCACTTGCGACTGATCCATGAGGAATCTATGCCCCCTCGATATCACGAAGAGTCCAAGATGCTTGCCTCGTTTCTCATAAACTACTCGAAGGCTTATCCTAGTGATGTCGATGTGCTGTTTGATCTTTTGCGTGTGTTCCTGCAGCCAACGTCCTTCGACTTTACATTCGTGAAAGCATATCTTCAGGAGACTGCTTCTTATGAAGTGAGCGACGAGCAGAAGAAGCACATCATCACGAGATTCTTTGCTCTTCTGAACAGTGAGGGAACGGAAGACACCAAGGTTCTAAGCATCCAGATTTTAATCTTACCGATGCTCCGTGCCCTTCTTAATCCCCACAGCGAAACTTCAAACATTGGGCAGCCTGCTTTGGAAGATAGCCTAGAGAGTAAGGCTGCCTCAGTAAATACTGCTGCTGCTGATGAAGATAAAGGTGGCATATCTCCAGTCTCGAAAAGTGCTCGATCTGTTGTTGACAGCCAATTCCTTCGAAGATTCGTAAAAGAGGGTTTGCTTCATGGGGGAGCACCAAGAAGGTGCGGCAACAGGCTTTGCGTAGAATTGCTAAAAATGTCCAGCCTGTTCCTCGAGTACTTCTGGAATGAGCTTGTCGACTGCCGCAAGGACATAATCAAATTTGCCTGGAATCATCTCAAGAATGACGACGTCACGACAAAGCATTGGGCTTATGTGACAGTCTGTCGCTTCATTACTGTTTATGATACTCCGGCGAAGATCACACACCAAGTTTATGTTGCTCTTCTCAGATCTTATCAGCCCGAGGCCAAAGACCTGGTACGCCTTGCTCTTGATATTCTTATACCCGCTTTACTGCGAAGGCTTGAAATCGAAGACTTCCGTAGAGCCATTAAGTACACCAACAAGATTATGTACGAAGAGGGGAACAGCGTTCCTCAACTTGCCCATATCTGGAACGTAATTGTACGCCACCCGGAAATTTTCTTCCGTCATCGTCACCTCTTTGTTCCGCAGATTGTAAATTCGTTGAACAGGCTTGGATTGCCTATCAATTGCCCCCATGAGCACAAAGTACTATCCGTAGTATTGTGCGAACTTCTTCTGGCGTGGGAGGACCTCAGCGAATTGTTGGGTTCTTCACCTGACGTGAAGGATGTTGCTGAGGGGGACAAAAGGAAGCGTACGGTGAGCGATCTTTATATCGGTACTCAAACTACTTCAATCGGAGATTTGCTGGAATCCCCTCCAGATAAGAAGAGCAAGCTCGACGACAGCTCTTCATCTCCTTCAAAGGACAGCAAATTGGACCTTGAAAAGCCAGGCAGGAACTTTAGGATGGACCAAGGCATGGTCGATGCAGTGGGAAACTTTGTGCTGCGCGTTATTCTCCTTGCTGGTGATTCCAAAGATGAAAAAATGAGTGGTATCGGAAAGCGTAGTGTCCCTATATTCGAACGCATCCTTATGAAATGGCCTAAAACGGAGATACGATCAGTACATTTTGAAAAGGTGGTCTCTATGTGCGATGTAACCAAACTTTCAAAACCAAGTGATCCACCAGGTGCGGCGAAAAGTAACCAGGAACCGAAAGTAATGGAGAAATCTTCGAAGGGCAAAAAGGGGTTGAAATCAGACAAATCCAGAGGGAGTTCAGCTGTTCCTGGGCAAGTGAAGAATGAAGGCACCCCCGTATCGGATTCGTTGTTGAGAGCTTGCATCGATCTCTTCTTGGTGATATTGAAACACAAAAGTGATTTTCTCTATAAGGCGTCGGAATTAGTTACAGCAATCCTACGACCGAGCTTTGAGTATGCGTGTGCTAAAGATGCCAACTCAATGCGCGAGAAGGTGCAGTTGTTCATTGTGAATCTCTTCACACACCCAATCCACGACAAGCTCTTGCTCCGCGAAGGCGCCATATATTCTATTCGAATTTTCATGGAAAACACACTAATGCTTGCATCGTCAAAGACTGCCGCCGCACTTGCTGAGCCGAGCAATTCTGCTTCTCATTCGTCTGAGCCTTCGTCTTGCGCGGCGTACTTTGTTCTTCAAATTATCGAAGAGGTTACCTTGAAGGAGCCCCAATTCGTTGAGAACTTCGTTGGATCAATACTCTCTTTAGCAATCAAGCTAATGAAACGTCATTCGCAAGAAGCATCACTAAACACAAAGCACATGGCTTCTGCCAAAAACCACGTCGGAGGTAGCGGTTTTCAGAAGGTGCTCTCATCTCCAGTATTGGGAATATTCGAAGAGGCGACAGGTGGCGTCTTAGGATCGTCAAAGCTGACTCGGGAAGGAAATCGTTGTGAATTTCGCGAACCGCGCGGAGGAGGAACGGCCCTTTATTCACTACTGGCGTGCACCCGATTGATTGCCTCTAGCCGAGTCCCCTATGAATTTTCGACTGACAGGAAGGCATATTTCCGGCTAATCGGAGACATTTTGGACTCTAGCGATGACATTCGTTTACTCATTGCCACTACAAATCAGATTGGGAGGTGGATTATTGATGATGGACTAAGCGGGCCAATGACAGTGAAGGAAAAGAGACTCCTCTTTGCCAAACTGACACAGCTTGAGTACCGTGGTCTACCAGAGGTTATAACTCAACCACTTACGGACCAAGTTGCCTGCATTATGTTGGAGTGTTATCGACGCGCCGACCGACGCCACGCTGATACTGTTCCAGCTCTCGTCGAGTTAGGTGATAATGCCATGGGACATGAGAATGACTCTGACCACTCTAATTTCTTGTCGGGTAGGGCTCTTGTGTCCTGTCTCCTCACGGCAAACCCCGTCCTCCGTTCACGTTTGGTTGGGGTTTTTGGGTCTCTTGGATCCGCTAAAGTAGCTCACGAAGACGGAAGAATAACTGGCCGCACCCCCATCGATATCTTGTGGCAGCTTCTGAATAGCGACTACGAGGGTCTTGGGGAACGATCTTGGATGCTCGTCTTCGTAGATGTACTGCTTGCCTGCAGCCGCCATGATGGGAATGCTATTTCCCCTTCTGAACAAAAAGGAGACGTTGCCGACACAGCTCCGAGCCAGAATGGAGGATCAAGCCACTGGTTACCTTCACCTCATTCGATAGGTTCTACCAACCAAGGGGGGAACGGGCAATCATCTGAATCATCGGCAAGAAAGATTGTCCTCTCTAGTTACCTCGGAAATGATTACCTTATGTTCACAACGTCGCTCGAGGAAGTGGGCGATCAAGCTAAATCTGGTCGTGGCCGCTGTATATCAGCGGTTCGGCGCATTGCTCACGGGGACGTATCTTTATGTCAGAACCTCTTTCAACAGTTGCTTGCAGCAGCCTGGTCGACCATTTCTACAGATAGTGCAAAGGCGGCCCTGGTTCCAGCGATTGAAACTCTTCTCGCTCGTCCGTACCACGCACAATTTCTGAAGCATTCTCACGGATTTGGGGCGTACCGCTTGGACGCCAAATCTCTTCCTTCAAACTCGATTCAGTCTTTTCTGCGTGTTCTCTCCACTCTTCAACCAGCTCCAATTATTAGCATCGATCTACTCACACATCTTGTTGCCGAATACAACACCTGGCACGAAGTTCTGAGCATGCTTGAGAGCCAACATGCTGTAGTCAAGGGCATTTTGTCTTCGCACACAACTAAATACGAGGAGGATTTAAGATCATTGATTGAAACTTGCTATGTAGCGCTGGGAGAGGATGATATGTGCCGCGCTGCAAAAATTGAAACTTGCGAAATTCCTGGGACGAAGCGTGCTCTCTCGCTTGACGTGTATGAGAAGTTGGAGCATGCAATGAATGCCTATTCGGGCCTCATCGATCAAACCCTGGAGGCACAGCGCGATTTCGAACAGAACCAGTTGAATGCATGGGCTGTAGATGGAAGGAAGACCGAACCCACTGAATCGGATTTGTCCCTATGGGAAGATCGATGGGTTGATCTCAATAGAGAAATGTGCCAATGGCAAGTCCTGTCCAATTACGCGGGCCCATCAGGCTTCGCTCAGCTCGATATGGAATGTCAGTGGAAAACACGCAACTGGGACAAAGTGAGATCGCTTTGCAGCACAGACCCATCAATTATCTCATCGTTAGAGACAGGAGATCCTCAAATTAAAATGAGTGAGGTATTCCTTGCCATTGTTGATGGCAAGCTCAGTGAGGTGGAAAACCTTCATGCTCAGACCGCTCAGCTTTGTCTGTACAAGTGGCAGCTCCTTCCAACAATAAGTACGGGCGGCAGATCACATAATGAATTGCTCCAATCGTTCCATCGTCTAGTGGAGCTTCGTGAATCTGGTCAGATAATGGTGGAAACGACGCGTCATTCTCGCAACAAAACATTTCCAGACCTGAAGAATTTGTTGAGTGCGTGGAGGCATAGGCTCCCAAACGAAGGAGATCTTCTTTCGACATGGGAGGATGTCTTCCTCTGGCGAAGTCATATGTTTGACGCCATCGTCAAAAATTTCAGTTGGAGCGAGGCAGGCACATTAGCAACTCTCCACGATAGGCCATGGACTGCCATCAAGGCCACGCAGATCGCCAGGAAACATGACATGAAGGACACTGCGCTTCTTTACCTCAGAAACCTGGCTGATAGCGCAATGGATGTATCGGATGCTTTCTGCAAGCTAAGGGAACAGATTCTATCCTACGATGGTGGTTCTGAGCTCGAACGCACTGGGGGTCTGAACCTGATTAACACCACCAATCTTTCATATTTTGATTCTCGGCAGAAGAGTGAGCTGTTTCGGCTCAAGGCGCAATTCCTCACGTCTCTTGGAGGTAAATCGAAAGCAAATCAAGCCTACTGCCACGCAGTGCAAGTTTGTCCCTCGTACTCTAGAGCCTGGGTTAGCTGGGGTGGCCTTTGCTCTCGTCTCGGGTACGAAATTGAGCAATCGGGCAAAGCAAAGGCAAAAGAGGAATCAAATAACGACATTCTTGTCTCATCAGCAAAGAAAGCTGGCCAATACCTTGCTCAGGCAATGGGATGCTATATTGAAGCGATTCAATGCGACACACACGAACTTGCACGCATCCATCTTCCTAAGTGCTTATGGATGCTGACTAAGGATGGACACGCTCCCGGAGTCCTTTGCCAAACATTGGAATCCAGAGGAACAGCTCTTCCTCCATGGGTCTGGTTGCCCTGGATACCACAACTGCTCACGAGTCTGTACCGCGTCGAGGGCAACGTAGCGAGAGCCATCCTCAACAAAGTGATTGCTGCCCACCCGCAGGCCGTCTACTTTTCTCTACGCGCCTTTTATCTCGAGCGCCGCGACATTGAACGTGCACGGGGAACAAGCTCTTCTAGTCAGCAACCGCACAACTCCTCTTTGGCGGTCGGATATGCAGAGGAACTGATGGCGACATTGCGCAGGGCCCACCCAACTCTGTGGGCATCTCTTGAGACAATATTGGAAGAACTAATTGTTCGTTTTCGCCCTTCTTATGAAGAGGAGATGCTAGCCACCGTGTCGGCTTTACTCCAGCGCGCGAAAGGTCAGCTGGAACAGCAAAAAGAACGGGTAAAGTCGGACAAGGAAGGCGCCAAAACCAAGTCAGACGAAAGCTCAGCAGTCGCCAGCTTTGTGAAGACTCTCGGGCGTGTCTCAATCAAGTTCTTTAAAGGGCAAGATGGGCCTTCTCATCCCCAAGACGACCGGTCAAGAAGGACGGCAACTTTCAAGAGGAAGTACAAAGAAATGTTCGAGGCAGACTTTCTCATCGAGGGTAACGCAGGCGAGGTGAAAGAATCTCAAAAGGAAAGCTTTGTGGAGAAAGTCGTGGCGGAAGCCAAAGTTGACGACATGAACGAGGCTAGTACGGTGGTTGCAACTGAGTCGCCATTGCAGGCCGAACCTTCTACTCTGGGATTGGAAGCGATTTTTGAGAAGCTCCAAAAATGGAAAGATCTGCTTGAGGCTCAGATTTCCATTACTCCTACTATGATTAATTTGCAGCAAGCCTCCCCTTCCTTGTCCTTCTTTGCCAGTGATACCCCAGATTTATGGTCAGGAGCCTGTGACTCTGTGAAGCCAGTACCGATGCGCGCAGTGCGTGACGCGGACGCGTCCATGTCTTCTTCGCCATCATCTTCTGCTGTAGCGGCAGAGTCTGCAGCTGCAAGTGCGGCTGTAGCCGTAGCCACAGCCGCTGCTCGAGAGGGATCAGGAGGGCAGGCTGGCGGAGCTGCGGCAGTCGTCGAAATTCCGGGTCAGTACGCGCCTAACAAGGTCAATGCCCTCGATAGCAGACCGATGCCTGAGCTAAACGCGAAGCTTATTCGGTTTGATACATCCGTCGAGCTAGTGAGGCAACACGACCAAATTCATCGTCGTATAGGGTTTATTGGAAGTGATGGGAAGACCCACAAGTTCTTGCTTCAGTTTGCTATTCCGTACTGGACACGAACCGATGAACGGACCTCGCAATTTCATTACATCGTGGGCAAGTTGCTACGGAAAGATCCCTTATCGTCACGGAGGAGCTTAACCACAAAGCCAACCGCAGTGATTCCGGTTGCGCAAAGATTGCGTATGGTGGCCGATGATCCTTGTAACATATCACTCGACGATGTATACAAGGGCTTTTGTCAAGAGGTTGGCCGAGATAGTGGCACCGTGGCTGACTTCTTCAGGAAGGAGGTGGGCCGCTTATTGGACGAGGACAAAACTCAAAACGAACAGGACGCAAACAAGAAATTGGATGCGGAGCAAGAAATTAAGAAGATGGTCTTCAAGAAGATTTCTCGCGAGATGGTGGAATCGGATATTCTTTTACGTCATGTTGAGGGGGTCTTTGGTAGTTCGGAGCGGACATATCAGTTCCGGCGAGTATTTACGAAGCAGCTAGCTGTTAATGGTTTGATTCAGCACATGTTCGGAGTGGTAGACCGAACGCCATCTAAATTTTCATGGAATATGCTCAATGGTCAGATGCTTTCTCCAGACTTTCGGTTGAATTACAACAATCAGGGCTTTTTAGAAGGAGGTTCGTTACCATACCGGATGACAAGGAACGTCCAGCGACTCGTGGGACCTTTGATGCTTCAGGGCTCTTTTGTGCCATCTATGGGCAGCGCAGCAATAGCCATCCGGTCATACAAGGAAGAGGTGTCGTCGATTCTCTGTCTTCTACTCAGAGACGACATTGTTAGCTGGTATACGTCGAAATCGAGCGCACGAAGCGACGTCAAGACACAAGAGCTAGAAAGGCAGCTATTGGATCGTATTTTAAAAAATGTGGCTCTAGTTCAAAGTCGTTTGAAGGAATGCGCCCCGACCATAGTCGACCACCAAGTATCGGGAGACGACCCAATCGACAAGCGCATCAGGGAGCTTCTCGAACGAGCAACATCCGCAGAGAAGCTCTCCAAGATGCCCATAACTTACCAACCGTGGCTCTAGATAGTAGTTAGGATTACATGTACATAAAATAAACAGTCAAGGTTGACTTGGGATTCCATGGTTTCAATATGAGCTTCAATCTGGGGTACGGTCTTGACAAGTGCAAGGCTGAAAGACAGTTTACTTCCTCGCTTCTGTCTTATATATTGCCTGTATCCTCTCCTCATTGTCCTTTTCATGCGCAGCCTTCAGCAAGAATTCAACTTGTTCCTCTGACTTCATCACGTTAACGGTGGGGATGATTTTCTTGGGCTTTAAACAACGAACACAGTCGACAAGCTCAGAAAAACTACTATGCTCAGAGTATGGTATGCCGTGAATTGTCATGATGCCACTATTTCTTGTCGTGATTAGTCCTTTCCGTTTCGTGGTTGGCGCAAAGGTCCACCCTGTAGGGCGAAAAGCGACGACCCTACTGAACTTTCGAGAACACAACCCCTTTGACCTTGCGTTTGCCTCGTCCAAGTATTGCATCATGGTCTTGAAATTACAATGTCCCATGGGCACGATCCAAATTCCAGCCTCGCTCTTATCGGTAGTGAACAAAGTTCGCATTTTGACTGGGGAGAATCCAAGAGCCAAGGACAGAATCTTGAACTTTTTGGGGGTGACAAATACTTTCGACTTCAACTCCCGAGCCACAGATAGATATATGCGTTCTTTACCAATGGTATAAGACCCAAAAAGGAGTAAGGGAGGGCATGCGTTCCGTGACAAATCCTCAATCTCTGCCCCAGCCATTTTGACAGCTGCTGATATTGCTTCTTTCTGCGTGGGCATGGACGCGTATTTCTCTTCGCAATAAGTCGTATCGAGATAAAGTTCATCTATCCGCGACGCGTGTCCAGAAGCTAGTTCTTTCAATAGAGAATTTGAAATCATTACCGCCCTATCCCATCGCATATCACCGACGTGTAGTACTGTCTTGCTTCCGATGTTGAACAGAAACATCACTGCCCCGGGGCAATGATTAGCGTCGAGCAATTTAACTGTGACGAGCTTGTCGTAGCAATCAATGACGACGGGTGTTTCCATTGGGAGTGGATGCAGATAGTTTTTATCCACTCCGAGCTGAGACTCCACTAGCTTAGCTGTAGGCAGCGAACAATACAATTTTCCATTGTTCCAAGCTTTAGTGATTCCTCCATAATGATCGCTATGAAAATGCGAAAGGAAATGGGTCTGGGGTAAGGCGCTGCTGGCGTAGTGAAACGCATCCACGTAGATTGAAGTATTTGGAATTCGCTTGTATTTTGGGCATCGATTCGGATCTCGCTTCCGTCCCCATTGACCGGCACCTTTACCCTTCATAGAACCCATTGCGGTTACCCCACCACGCTGCCGCACCTCATCTGCCTTGGCATTGATTCTCATAGTAACAGCAGCATTTCGTGCGCCGGCCATCAAGACCTTGTTCAATGATCTGGTGGGTCTGACGAAGTAGGAATCGAGATTCGATTGTTTCTCATAGGATTGGAAGGATTTCTCACCGCTTTTGCCACATTGGTCTTGAGAGAGGGCAAGCTGTATGGTCGCATCTTCGTGCCAACTATTGCTTACATTTGTGTCTGTTGCCTCGGCAGCCACGTTTTTGGCTTGTTTGGAAGAACTTTCAGGTAGGCCATCGAACATGGAAGTAGTCCCCTCCCCTGGCCTGACCCCATGCTTCTTGCCACATCTTTTAATGTGATTCATACGACCCTTGAGCCCAGTCTTCAGGTTGGAAAGGTCTGAATTGCATATGAAGCATCGGTATGATGATGATAAGGATGCACCTATACTAGTAGTATCGGTGCCCTTAGAGGAGGCTAGAAAGAGCGAAGAAATCTTATGTTGACCCTCTCTTGAAGAATCCTCCAGTAGTGGACCTCGAAATGCTTGGAATAACGAAGAAGAAGAGGTGGACGGGGATCGAAGTTTCTTCATTGCGGGGGAAATCGGCAAGTCACTTTCGAGGTAACTTTCACCATCATCCAATATACGCTTAACCTCTCCCTCGCAAGATGCTGCAATAGTGCTGCTTTGGTTGGTGAAAGTGCTCGGCTCGGTCTTCTGCAAAACTTGTTTCCTTGATTCAATAAAGGCTGTGCCTTTGCTGCAAATGGATTTAGATTGTGCCTCTGCTCTTGTTCGACATACAGAGTCATCACCCGAAGACAGTAAAGCCGGCTGGTATCCTTTTACGGAATCACCATTCGTCCCTTGCGCTGAAGCTGTGGACAGGATGGAAAAAATAAGTTCCGAACCTGCATGTTTACTGCTGATAGTATCCGAGCTGCGTGTTTCGGAGTGTCTTGAGGCTGGAGGCTCCGCGCAAGGCTGGTTGTTTACGCACTCGTTATCAATACGATCAGTTCCCAAAACGGCATTGTTGCTCTTTCTGCAGCTAACACAACGCTTGGATCCAGTGTAAGTAATGAATAGCTGCGAACAGAGGGGACATGTGGCAAATTTCCGGGATGAGCAAGGCTTTGCGCGTCTAAGACGGAGCTTGCCATTCATTGCCGAGGATACACACACTCGTGGGGAGGGGCATCCCCAATTGCTACAGGATAGGTGAGAGGTATCGGTTGCGACGAGTATTATGTTCACCTGAAGACACTTTTGCAATCCTCGCGGTCGCCGCGAACGCGCCAAGCTTCGTGTAGCAAGGAGAGGCAGCAGCGGTGGGAGGCGACAGAGGCGCTGATGCCTTGTATGCTAGCAATCATGCGATAAGCAAAACGTAAATACAGCTGTATTTTGTTTGAATTTTGAATGACTCGGTCGTCGCTCCGGTCGGAAAGTCTATCGGCTCATGTCGCCCATGGACCTCAGCTGATCTCTATGTTACCCGGAGGACATAAGTTTTATAGTCTCGTAAAAGAAGAAATAATATATATATATATATACATATAATGCATATTACTATTACTCTACTAGTACTCCTAGAGTAGTGTATTATTATTTATTTTAATACGAGTTGTGATAAATTCATCTGTCTATTTTTATCATCCTGAAAATTAAATGATTTAAAGCCATAAATTAGAGGCGCCGAACCAGATCAAGATCAGGGATACACCCACGCCCTTAATGGGAGAGAGCCTAGAGGTAATGTTATTTAGGAGAAAGCAGCACAGTCGTTCAGACGGCGTCAACCAATGGCGAGACGACGTCTTCGTCGAGCCTCATGCCCTTGGCCAGCGTGCTTTCGACCCTAATGCGTGGGGGCGAGGCCGCTTTGTGAAGGTTACTGAAATTGGTCGCGGTTACTTCTCTCGGGCCTACAAGGCTGTAGACACCAAAACGATGTCCATATATGCGATAATGGAAGTGAATATATCAACGGATACCCCGCAGACTTCAGGCAGACAACGAAATTGACATTATTATTCGAATTTAGACAATGTCAAACAATGTGAATGCATCGTCTCCTTTTTTGCAGTCTTCCCTTACTTATCGGTACCGACTACAAGCATCGTAATGGAGTATACAATGTTCGGAACCTTTCAAGATCTCATAGAATCTCTTCCCAAAGCGGATGATGTCTCAAGGAAATTCTTTCCCACGGATTTGGGCACTTTGCTAGTTAGTACAGTCGGTAAGAGCATCTTTACGGGTCTCGATTTCCTTCATTCGACCTGCCATATCGCTCATAGAGACATTAAGCCGTCTAATATATTGCTGTCGAAGAGTGGAAGCCTTAAAATATGTGACTTCGGATGCTCTTTTACTCTCCTGGATGGCTGCCTGGAGGCACCCCCGGCTGGTACAATTACATTCACGTCTCCCGAGGAACTTCTTGGTCAGCGCCCGCGAAACGGGGCGGCTTCTGATATATTTGCCACCGGAATGACATTAATTGAATGCACCAAAAGGTTTACGAGAATAGAAAATCAGCATGAGACTATCTGGGATGTCATCGAAGAGATAGAAAGTATTGTAGAGTCCATCGAGACTTGCTCCGACCTGAACTCGGAGGTAAGTGGCTTTCTGTCGAAGTGTCTCTGCGAAGAGGAGCGCCGAATCTCCGCTAAGGCAGCTTTGCGGCACCCTCTTCTCTGCCAGGCATATCTACTGCTACCAATGAACGACCGCAACCTTCAAAGATTCATCAAAATTCCCCATATGCCCCCAATCAGTCAAAAGTTGGATGCAGTTATGCGAAAGGTTTTCGACAAAAGGCAGAATTCAGCAAAAAAAATTGATGAACAGAATGCCGATGTGTTGGAGACGGAACCTTTGCTCAAGGGGATAAAACAAGCTGCGATTAGATGCGTACGCGATCGTTTACTAGTGGATATTTAGACGTACATGTATTGCAAGCATCACATCCCGCCGTCCAAAAGTTTGTGGTATTCGCCATTCATTTTTTATTACAGAATGTATCGGGACAAATCGCTGGAAGTCATTGCTTCTGACAGCCTCTCCTTCACAAGGGCCGTATCGACAACAAACTCGCTACCATCTCCCATTTCAGCCGCGTCAAAGCTGATATTTTCCATGATTCGCTCAATGACTGTGTGAAGGCGGCGGGCGCCAATGTTCTCTACGGTGCGATTTAGAAGAGCGGCCATTCTGGCAATCTCACGGATCGCGTCATCTTCGAAAGTAAGTTTCACGCCCTCGGTCGCGAGGAGCTCGATCTGCTGCCGAAGAAGGTTGGCCACCGGCTCAGTGAGGATCTTGTATAGGTCGTGTTCGGAAAGGCCGTTCAACTCGACTCGTATCGGGAGACGTCCTTGCAGCTCAGGCAGCATGTCGGAGGGTTTCACCGCGTGGAAGGCGCCGGATGCAATGAAGAGGATGTAGTCCGTGTTGACATTACCGTACTTGGTGCTAATGGTTGTGCCCTCCACGAGAGGTAGGAGGTCGCGTTGGACGCCCTCGGCGCTGGCATCGGCACTCTTGGAAGAGTAATCCTTGGAGGAGCAAATCTTGTCAATCTGCCGAAAAGGTAAACGCAAAAAGTGCATAAGGTGAGAAAGAGGATTCAACGCTGTAGGAATATTCACCATGCGCACGTGCTGGAAACTCGGGGGTACAGCATCACTGCAGGGACAGCGAAATTCCACGAGAGCGACAAACG
>Ga0099799_10259_pt1 | contig 15796 bp, 8 predicted proteins | sample Uncmet6_SortLC_1_FD_89033 | JGI IMG/M metagenome (GOLD analysis project Ga0099799, IMG submission 89033) | Marine eukaryotic communities from CALCOFI LINE 67, Pacific Ocean - CN11_C50_N6_SortLC_1 | ecosystem: Environmental > Aquatic > Marine > Oceanic | place: Pacific Ocean: Monterey Bay...
GCATGTGTATTTAATACTCCTAGAGTAGGCGCCTTGCTTTCCGCGCCGAAAACCCAGCCAGGTCAGACGGGCCCCACCCCGGACATGTGGGGGAAACGAAGGGGAAAAAAGAAAAGTTATACTACTCCCTAGTACTCTAGTAGAGTAGTATGAATACGAGCTATTTCAAATACTCCTCTAGTAAATAATAATACTCTACTAGCTAGAGTACTTACTACTCTAGTAGTACTCTACTACTAGCTAGTACTAATAACCCGCCGGTGCCTTGTAATATAAAAAAAAAAGTTTTCGTTGGCATTTTTTGGCATTGGATTGTGTATTAGTTCATACAGTACGGAGCCCTGGCTCTCGCTGATGTCGTTGCGAGTCTGCAGAGCCTTTTTCGACCCTCCAGCTGGAGGATTTAATCAGATGCTGCCATGGTAATTCCTACATGATATGCATAGCTATGCACAGTCCCTGCGTGTAGGGAGAAGACGGAGTTGGTTTTTTGTGGCCCCCTCCAGCTGGAACTTGCAAGCAAAGGGCGCCCGCACGCAACCTGGAACCAAACCGAACCGAACCGAACCGAACCGCCGGAGGTGAACCAGGCAGGAACCGCCGGAGGTGCGCACACAACCCCGCCCCGCCCCGCCCCGCCGCCCAGCAGCCACCATCATGGACCGCCCACGGCCCCTGCGCGCCGCGGCGGCGGCCCTGGTGCTCCTCGCCTGCGCGGTGGCGCCCGCCTCCGCCGTCTGGCCCTGCAAGGAGGAGCCCGAGCCCGAGCCCGAGCCCGAGCCCATCCTCCATGATCTCCCGACCGTGGACGACGCCGTGGAGATCATCGAGTACTTCGAGGGCCTGGGCGCAGTTTTCAGCAGGAAGCAGGAGGTCCGGCGCCTCCATCCTGACGATGAGCTCTCCCCCCTGGGGGTCTTCGCCTACGAGACCATCAGTGAGGGCGAGATCCTCCTCTCCGTGCCCTGGAATTTAACCATAGGATCGGGAAAGGAGTGGGGGGAAGGTGAGCCCAAGACGCTGCAGTGCGATACCATCTCGAACCTATCCAAAGCCATGGCGCCCAGCGAGAACACCACGAAGGGCCCTTACGCCCAATACCTTCGCAAGTACCGCAGGGCCGACGTCCCCTCGGGTTGGTCTTCTTATGGCAAGGACAAGCTGAACGAGCTGCTCGATTTTAATGTGCTTCCCCCCTTGGGAGGGCCCGACAAGACCCAGGAGTTCTGGATCAACAAGGCCGCGGGCTGCCCAGGTTACAGAGATCCCTTGAGCCTCCACGCCGTCAACCTTGTATTCCAGTTCGCTCACGACGATATCATGGTGCCCATGCGCGACCTGTACAACCACCAAAGCGGCCCGCTCCTGGGCGTGGACTCGCACCGCGTCGACGGGGACAGGTACACTCTCACCGCCAGGCGTGACATTGCGGAGGGGGAGGAGATCTTCTTCTCGCACAACACGTGCAATGAGTGCCAGAACAAGCAGATGCAAGAGGTTGGGACAGCCGGTGAGAAACCTACGGCATGTTGTGTATTTCATTCGTTTGGAAGGCTCGGAATGGGATCTGTCTCCACCCGGCATGCGTGTGTATGTGGGGCACATGTGCCCTTTTGCTCTGCATGTCGTCAATCATCGCCAGATGTCGTCCTCGTCCGGAACGATTCCTTTTACTTACATCGCACTCCTCCTTTCCCTCCCTCAATTGGTTATTTTTATTGTCTAAAGATCTCTTCAAAGATCATGGGATCATCGAACCGTACCCGCAGCGATGGTTCTTTAAAGATCGTGGAGTAATGGTGGATATTATTGAGTCCGAGACTGAGCCCGGTGTCCTAAATGCGCGCTTTCCTCTTGGTGGGGAGCTCAAGGAACCCACCCTCAACTTCTTCCGGCGGGAGATCTCCAGATTGGAAAGGCTCATGAAGAGTTGGGAGGCTTCTGGCCTACCTTATCCCCCGGAAGAACCAATTCCAGAACCCCCTCCGCCCCCTCCCCCACCGACATATTGGGAGGAACTAGGGACTTGCCTCAGGTCTCTCCGTGAGGATTTCATGATTAAAATTGGTCTTCGCAAGGTAGAGGAGGAGGAGGAGGAGGAAGTTCCGTTTGAGCGAAATATGATGGTGCACAATGGCGGAAAGGAGATCGAAGCTATCCAAGAGTACGCGGAAACACTCGTCGCGGCTATGAAGCTCGCCATGCTGGAGACCATCGCCATCCGCGAGGACGCCGGCACTTGCGACGACGGGTCATGTGTTGCGACGACGGCCGACCATTACGATGCCCTTGCAGACCAGCTGGTGGAAGTTGGCATTTTCAATAACCGCAACGGGTTGTTCACAGAATTTGCTACGTGTACATCATTGGAATTTCTGAACCCACACTTGGATGAATGGATCAAGGTTGGTGAGACTGAATCAGGCTATCAGAGTGTGTCGTACCACGTAAATACAGAGAAAGATGATGTTTGCATGATGAGTGAAGAATCGATCAGATGCTCCAGCCATCGCGCACAATACGTCGAATACACTTTGGATTATGCTGCCCGTTTTCTCGATGATGACGTTAGACGCGTGGCCATCATCGGTGGCGGCGGAGATTCCATGCTCCTCCATGAGGTGCTCCAATATCCAGATATTGAGCGCGTTGTCAATCTCCAGTTGGACCAGACTGTTGTGCGCCAGTCCTTCAAGTATCTTCGCACCTCTCCTTACTTTGAGGATGAGCGGGTGGAGTGGTGGTTCGGTGACGTCGCCGAGAGCCTCCTCGCGCTTCCAAGCAGTTACTTTGGATCCTTCGACCTTGTTTTCGTTGATCTCTCCCGTGTCATTCTGGCTTCATCGATCGCTTACGAGCTCGATATTTTGAGCGCTCTGGCGGGACTGCCTCGGCCGAGCGGTATAATGGTTCGTTCGGGGACCGCCACTGTAGAAATGAGCGAGGTATTCAAGTATTCGGCTCGGATGTACAGGCCTAATCTTCCGCTTCTTTGTGACGAAAGTTATGTTATGGGAAGCAATGAGGTAGACTTTTTCGAAAGTAACCCCGTGCCTCACGAAATGAAAAACTCCCTAATTCTTGAGCCCCCTTCGCACCTGTTCCTGGACTTTTTTCGCGACTATCGCGTTAACACTCAAGGATACTGTGACGGGCATATTGAAGAGAAATCGGGCCAAGTCACGCAGCAGGGTGGCGTCCTGATGGTTGTCGAAATCGAGAATGCCACCATCCCTCTCCTCCCGCTTGATGGCTTAGACCAGATGTTCAGCGACATTCTTGAGAACCATGGCTTAAATCCTCAGCCTGTTGTTTCCCCCATGGACGGCACGACAATAGTTGTTCCGATGCAAGAGGGTTACATATTGGCACGCATGTGGCCTGAGCAACGTTACTGCGCCATGGATATTCACTATTGGGGTGCATTTGACAAAATGGAGAGTGTTCGAGATTCAATCGTTCAAGCCCTCGGCGGTGAGCAATTTTCCACGTACAGGCTTGCATTAGGTGAAATGCAGGGGACGCCCACGAGAGAAGATAGCGACGATGACATCTTGCCTCCGCTTCGTCATCTGGAAAGAGACTGTGGTAGTGGAGATTCTGCCAATCAACTTTCACTTGTTGCTGGAAGTGAAATGAAACCTGATAAAGAGCTATACAATGATGTGCTTGGATATGCCCTTACTCTCGTGCCTGAAGGTCCTGCCTTTGGGATAGTAGTCTGCGGAGAGAAAGGCAAGAAATGCCCAAGTTTAGATATGGCGAGGAAGCATCACCAAATTTATGAATTTATCTTCGTTCGAACGTGTTCGGACTTAACCGAAATTGGACATAAAAGAAGTCTCCTTGATCCAGATTATGACGGGGACATTAGTGCGCGTATGCTGAAGTGTGAGGAGGAAGTTAAAGAGCGATTACGAACGATTTATCCCAGATTCAATAGGAGGATTGGAGCCGTAATCATCGACCCAACTGCTGACGTTTCGATGGTCAAGATCCTTTCCAGTATCTTCATGACCAAAGCCGGGCGGGGAGAATTCCTATCCCCAGCTTATGTCTGCATCGCCCTACTTACGGAGCATAAGGAGACTTGGAGGGCAAAACACAATTTCATGGACAGGATGCGAACGGCAGTTGCGGTCGCTCCCGCATATGCCGCTGAATTGGTTTTGACAGATTCTAGCAACAAGAGCATGGAGCTTGCCATCTTTTCCACCGAGTTCAGGTGGTTTTACCGGAATCTGTATGATATGATAAGAGGTATGAAGATTGTTACTCGTCTGAACGTGGATGTACGAACGGTTCAGGATGAGATGCCTAGAGGTCAAGCTGAATATAAACCGTTCCATTTTCGGGCGGACGATTATGACCTCAGCCGTTCCATTGGACAGTTTGGGAACCAAACGTCGTTGGGAAGGCAGACTCTGTTTCAGGTCAACGTGGCTGTCGCCGACATCGGTAATGTAGGTTCTGATGTCAGCAATGCTCTGGAAAGCGCAGTTTCCGGACTAGATTATTCCATTGAACGCTTCTTTTCAGTTGAAGGTGGATCTACGACGGTTGCCCTCATGGCGCAGGGCAGCGCAGTCGCGGTGTGGAATGGCAATGATCGCGTCGACCTTCTCTTATTCACTTTTGACGAGGACGCAGACATCGCCACTCAATTTATGGACGGTTTCGCCGTATCATATCCTAATCCTATTCGAGTGGCTCGGCGGGGCGAGATGCCTCGAGGCAACAATCTCGTTGTGAACTTTAAGGAGGATATGGATTACACTGCTATCATCACGCCCCAAAATTCCACTCGGTATAGGTGTGAAGACGGAGTCCATGGATACAAGGCGCAATCGGTCAAGGAGGATGACATTCCGGGGTGCAAAATTTGGGCCGAGGCGGGAGAGTGCGAGAGCGACCCGGTAAGAATGCTGCCATTGTGTCCTGGCGCATGCGCCCATCCGAAGGTCTGCAAGGATTTATCGATGGACTGCCCCGACGTTACGAGTCATAGAGAAAGAGATGAAGGCGAATGTGATTTGAAACCCGAAACAACGATCGCAACGTGCCCCAACTCGTGCGCAAACCCTAAAATTTTGCCTCCGAAGACAATGTTTGAGGTCCTGCAAGAACACATCGCAATGGCTCTAGATGATAAGCGGGAAATAATGTACGCTGTAATGAGAAACAAAACTGCTACAAAGGAGGAGAAGGATGCTGCCAGGGCGCAATTCAAGATGGAAGTGGAAAGGTCAAAGAATTCAACTGAGAGGATGAGGCAAAATATGATGAGGGGGCCGCAACCTAATCTCAGCCCCCCGGCACCGGTGCCCATTGCAAGAAGAAGTTGGCGTTTTTTTGGTTGGTTCAGAAAAGGGGGGTGGTTCAGGAAACAAACGGAAGCCGGCGAAGAGGCTGACCCGGGGATATTACCCCCCGATTCGGGAGATAACACAGAGCAGGATCCAGGTAGTGAGTCTGAAGAAGAGCCAGTGGCAAAGACCCCAAAGATACCCCCTGATTCGGGAGATGATACCGAGCAGGATCCAGGTAGTAGGTCTGAAGAAGAGCCAGTGGCGAAGACCCCAAAGATGAGTGTGGAGGAGATGATGGGCCAGAAGGCGGCCAGTGACATTGATGAGTTGTAAGAAAATGGGAATCATTATCCAGCCGATGTTCTCAGTGCCCCCGTATCTATATAAGCATTAGAGAGAGCTCGTCGTACTAAAGGGAACTAATAGTGAACTTAATTCACTTCTTCGAATCAACTTTCGATATTTCTGTTCCACTCAAAAGGAATTTCATCGACGCCTTCGAAGAGAGCAGTCTGCAGGCTGTCTGAGGCAACCTCCAACAAGGAATCAAGAACATATTGGCTCACTTTGCCCTCCTGCCGGCACGTTTTGAAGATGCTTTCCACAACATTATCACGCCTGGCTGACGAGGGCATCAAAACTAAGCAAGCCCTTAAGAATGTACCATAGCTAACATGATCTGGCTCGCAGTGTTCTGACATCCGGAGATCGTTAAGCGTAGAAGCGGCCACTTGAAAGGCAGCGAACTTTTCTTCTCTGCTTCTCCCTTTGTTATAAAATGCAGCAGCATTAAGGACGGTATTGTAGGAAAGAAGGTTTGGCATTGGTGCTGTCTCAGGGGCGTTGCCGCTCTTGCCGGCCTCTAACATTTTGTCCAACAAACAGCGAGCACTCTCTACCTTGTCAGTTTCAAAGCTTCTTGCCCAACATCGGATACAGGCATTGTAAGCCCGCACGCTAGGTTGAAGCTCTGCATCTCCGCTACTTTGACTTAGTCGCTCCATCGTGATTAGCAAGCTATCTGCCTTTTGTGGGGCTCCCATTTGCCTACTTTTGTTGAGGGTATTGATGACATTGATGAAGGAAGCAGGATTGGGTTTCAATAGGCCATTTCCCTCGTCATATTGTTTGATCATCCACTGAAGTAACTCTTCTGCCTCTTTGGCACCGCTTGGTCCTATATTACCAAAGGATTTCAGCTTGGCATTGTAAACAACTGTCGTATGCTCTAGACCAAGGGCCTTCATTTGAACGAGTAAGTCATCGATCTTATTTGGCGCATCCTTGCTATTAGATACGGCGTGGCAGTCCATGGTCCTTGCAAACGATTCTGTGTCTGGCGCCACGTTGTCTTCACATGCGTCAATCATTTCGGCGAGCACGTCCTCGGCGCAGGAGGGCGCCATATTGGATCCTGACTTTAACCATGCTCGCAGGCGCTGGTTGTATACGGACGTGTTTGGTTTGATCGTCCCCTCGCCGGTGGTTAGATATCGGTCCTCCATTCGCGTAAACACGCTCTCTGTTTTCATGGGCTGCCCGCGGTTTGCATAACCCCTCATGACGGCAACGTAAGAGTCAAGGTTCGGAGGTGATATCGAAGGAACACCACCTCTTCTTCCTTCCTCCGGCAGTGCGCTCCCTTCCATCCACTGTAGGATTTGATCTGCCTTCTCTGCTCCTTTCGGATTAAGGCGCGGGTCGCTCTCGGCATACGTAGCAAGGAGTAAGTTGTATATCTCAGTGGTAGGTTCTAGCGATGAATCGTCTTCGGTGGTGAAATTCTCGTACATTTCGTCAAAGACTCGCTGTGATCGGACAACGGCCTCATCGTCGCCCACACTACTAAGATATGCCAGCGCTTCTAACCTGTCCTTGTACTCCCCGTAGGTTTGTACGCTCTTCCTCCCAAGAGATGTATCATCGCCGTCGCAATCGCCGGTGGGAGCCGAAGGGCGCGCACCGGCAAGAAGGAGGCGATCTATCAACTCCGACTTGCGCCCCGACACCATCCCGCCCACGATCCGCAGTTGTTCCTTAAGCTGGAGGACCGTCATTCCCTCCAGCTCCTCGCGACTTGTAAGGAGAGGGGACAACCGGCCGACTGCTGGGGGGGAGGCAGCGGGGCGCGGCGGGAAGCGGGGGGGCGGAGGCGGAAAAACGAAGGCCGAGGCGACGGGCGGCAGGGGATGCCACCCGTGCAGCAGCGCGGACGCAGCAGCAACCGCGACGGCCGTTGCGAGCTTCCTAGGAGCAAGGCCCTCCTGCTTCATCGCCTTCGTCATCTTCGCTGTTCGCCTGCTTTGTGTGATGTCGTGATCACTGCTGACGCCGCTTTCCTGACGTCCTGATGTCTGGTGTATGTCTTGCCAGCCACGTCCAAACATCCTGCATCCTGCATTAGGGTACCCGGCGATGACGGCGACAAAGGATGCCAACTTTTTAACTTTTGGAGGCACACCAGTTTCACTGAGCATGATTACCTGCTGTATCCGGGTGCCTCCTCTCCAATTTCATTGAGGAACCCGGAGCCCTCCTGTTCTCCTGTTTAAACAGTTTTCAAACAGAACGAGTGGCGCGAATGACCGAGAGGACCGCGAGGGGCGCAGAGGCCACAAAGGTGAAAGCCAAGCCACCACAGAAATCCACCAAAGCACACACCCGCGGCCAGATTTCTTTCCCGACCGCGACAAGTCCGCAGGCACCGGCGAGCGGCGGCGGTTGGAGCAGGGGGGAGGGCGATAGAGACCATGGCCGTAGAGGATCACTATCCCGCCCCCACCGCGGGTCTCATGGCGGGGTACATCATCCTGGCGATATTGGCCCTCCTTTGCGCCGTCCGAGCCTTCCGCCTTGGCTCGGCCCGGTCGCAATACCGGGGCATCTACGCTATCCGATACCTCCTTCCCCTGTCGGCCCTCGTGTTCGCCCTGGAAAACGCCACGCTGGCCTCGTCGGGGGGGTTCCACGGTACCGGCGGCGGCGGGAGGTGGTTCCTGCACTTCGTCTCAGCCTGCATCACGCTCGAGGTCCCCATGCTTCTTTTGGCGACCTTCGAGATTATGTACCTAGTGCACAAGCGCAGGTCGGTCAACTTCTGCGGGATGTTCTTCGACGAGGGGCAGAGGGTGCGGAGGATGATCACTACCCCGATCAAATCCTTCGTCCTTAGGAACTCCATCAGGGTCGTGGCCGTCGTCCTGACCGCAGTCGGATTGATCACAAACTTCGAGCTCGGCGTCGATGGCCAGTTCCCGGAGGACCAGCTCTGTGGCTGGGTCCACCTTTTCCGAGACAAACGGCCGTGGGAGGAGCGCGTCCACCTCCTCCTGACCCTGCTCCCCGTCGGTGTCCTTATAGTTTGCAACGCCTACTTCTCCTTCCACCTGTGGAGGTACGGCACCGAGTCCTCGATGGTGGTCCACGCGTCCATTCTGAACCCCTGGTTCTCCCTCTCCTTCGGCACCGGGATCCTGGCCGCTGCGAACGTGTTTGGCGGACCCCCCGTCTTCCAGTGCACCTCGAATGTTGGCCTCGTTGTGTTCCTCATTTCGATCCTGCTGGTCATGGTCGAGGTCAACAAGGACATCGTCGCGGCCGACGAGTTCGGGGACTTCCTGGCGCAGGCGTCAGGTCTGGGGGATGCGATCGCCGTCAGGAAGAAGCGGAGACGGAACAAGGAAGGAGCATCTTCTCTGGAGGACGGAGCCACCAACGCAGCAGAGGACGAAGAGGGCGGGGAGGGGGCAGGGGCTCCGGGCGGCTCATCTTCTGTTAACGGAGCCGGGCCTCCAGGCAACAACGCTGCGCCGACTGAAGCGTTATCGGATGACATTCCAGCTACCATTTCATACCATTAGCTACAGTAGTAGTTTGGAATTCCCAGCATTTGAGAGGGTATGTACGAGCTCTTGAATAAGACGAATACTAGCTACTACATACAAACATGACGTATGATACTACTAGCTAGAGTACGATCTCATACTACAGTATGAGTAGCATACTAGCTAGTATGCAAACTATGCACATACGATAGTATAAAATGAACTATATACAGCTGTAGATGCATGTTAGTTAAGTGTCCTACGAGCTCGTAGTACTACTCTAGAGTAGTAGTACTAACAACAAGTTTCTTGACGTCTGTCCGTCATCAGATTTAATTCTTCTTAGCCTCTTGTGTACCTCCCTCCCCTCTCTCCACTTACTTCGTTAATTAATTATAAATACTAGCTGGTATCCCTGATTTCAATTTCGCATCGTGCATCTCGCTCATTTCTCACTGCGCATGTCTCCATCTCGGCCGCACGCCACAAGATCAACATCGACCTTTACCTTCTGAACCGACTCCCGATTTTTAACTTTCTCGCCAATTTATTACTTTGCCGAGTTTGATTTGCCCTCTCCCTTTTGACAGATATGAGATAGTGAAATTTTTGTGTGCCGCGGGCAAATATTTTGCTGAGAGAGTTAAAAGTGCTGGCTGGTTGTCAGCGCGTACCTACACTACAAAATGTTCGTCCTTACGACAGTTGCCGATACAATTCGGATCCCACCGCAAATGTTTGTCCATACCACCTTGACTGGGGTTCATTCGGAAATTGAGGCAAAGTATCCCAACAGGGTCATCATGGACGTTGGCCTGGTTATATGTCGATATGGTGATGCTCTCGAAGTGGGCGACGGCGTTCTTGTTGCTGGTGACGGAGCTGCTCATCACGAGGTTGTGTTCCGCCTAATAATCTTTAGACCCTTTGTCGAGGAGGTCCTAGTTGGCACTGTCAAGGAGTCGACCGAAGAAGGCATACACGTCAGTCTAGGATTCTTCGAGAACATCTTTATCCCAGGCGCAAGGATGCAACGACCAAGCCATTTCGACAATGAAAGTGGTCTTTGGGTTTGGACTCCTAGTTTCGGTGATGGTGATAATGATGACGCTGCAGGTGATGGTGAGGAAGAACACTTCGAGCTCGAAATCGGCGCAAAAATACGATTCAAAGTGAAGGCGATTAATTTTACCCGAGTAACAAACACGGTCAAAGGTGTTCAAGCGACCACTACCACGACAGCTCACTCTACGAATCCGGCGTCCGTTGAGAGGACTCTGAGCGGGACGAATTCATCATCCACAGCCGATGCGAGTGAGGATACTGGCATGCCTGTCCGGAAGCGGTCGCTGTCCGTAGATCTGAGCGATGTGACGAAGATTCCTGCAAGTATGCACATTACTGGCTCAATTTGCGAAGATGGGCTTGGGTTGCTCTCTTGGTGGAATGCGGGCGGGGAAGAAGAGGGAGAAGAGGAGGAAGTTGAGGATGGCTAAGGCGAAGTTATGGTAGCAGATAAATAGAAAAGGTTCCTGCATGAGACCAACGATCGTTACTATCGTTTATTGTGACTGTACCTGCGCATACATCACAAATAAATATAGCTAATGTATATTACGTGTACGAGAGTATGCATACGTCTCAGGAATTTCTACTAGCTAGTTACATGTCAGTATCAGCCTGATAGAAGAGAGCCTGATACTCGAAGAGCTCGTAGAGTACATACTAGCTAGAGTACCTAGTACATACTCTCGAAGCTACGCGTGCATGTAAATAGCTAGAGCATGGATACCACTAATAGCAATTAATATAAACTACTATATAGAGCTATGCATACTACGCTCGTACGTAGCATGTTACACACCATGTTTGTTGGAATTCCAGGCCTGCCGTATAGAATAGAACCCAAACAATCTGGCCATGGGAAGTGTAGACAGTGAGCTCGGTGATGAAATAATCCAGTCTGAGGCGGCCAAGTCTGCATTAAGGTGCTCCTCAGACCATGCCGCGAGGGTCCCATGCTACTGTGAGGAAAATGTGTGGAGAGTCGCATACCGGCATTTGCATCGCGGCGAAAAATTAAATGTGGACGGATCGGGGCGGCAACGCTATTACGCAGTATTTGTGTCCAATCCAACTCGCTGCTGCCCAATGTGGTCACAACGTGCTGTAGATGATCCCAACGATCCGATATTCTGGGATTACCATGTGATCTTGATCGGCCGCGACGATAGCACCGGAGAAACGCTTGTTTATGATATCGACACCAACATTTCACTGTACCCATGCCCCATAGGAAAATACCTTTGCGAAACTTTTCGTGAGGAATGCATTCATAGGGACCACCAGGAACAGCTTGCCCCTCGCTTTCGCGTTATCAGGGCACAATTATATCTGAAACACTTTTGCAGCGATCGCCTCCACATGTTTGATAAAGACACTGGGAAGTGGAATGCCACTCCGCCAACTTACGAATGCATAAAAAGAAAGAAGGATCCGTGTCGGTCGAATCTTGATTACTATATTGACATGGTTGACACCGGGCCGGGATCAGTTGGCAGTGGTGAGGATGGCGTAATGGGTGAGGTGCTGTCACTTGATGCTCTTCGCCGTCGTTTCAGTCCTCGAAGTCATTCACAATGTAAGTAGTGCCAAAAATAGCAAAGATCTGTCTAGTAGCTTTAACTCCATTCTATGAGTTTCTCCCTCAATATCACCAACACCCGCGCTATGACGTCCGGCGAATAGCTTGGGCATTGAAGGCCTCGCCAATTTCGCCATCATTAAATTTCAAATCATAAAGCCCGCCTGAGCGAGCATTGATTATTACTCCTTGCTCCCAGACTTCGTCTTCGATCATCGCCTCGACAACTTCGCCCGCTGTGAGAGGAACATACTCACGAAGACAGCGTTGGGGCAGCCCCCAATCAGTGTCTCCATCATCATACAATACATCGTACCTGTTCTTCGAATTGTCTTTCGATATTATCCTTGCCACGGTGCCTTTGTACCACTCATTGTGCATACCTTGGTACTGCGCTTCAACCTCGTCTCCAGTGCGGGGAGAAAAGATTATTTCTTGCCCTTCGCTTTCTTCATCTTCATCGCTCTCCTCGTAATCTTCACCGTACTCCTCGTATTCTTCGTCTTCATCCTCATCCTGCAACTCGAACTCCTCGTAAATCTCGTACTCCTCGTACTCCTTGCTGCTCGCGTGGCAAATAGCTGATAAGGCCGAGGTCTTGGTAACAGTGGCCAATCCTGCCTTCTGCTTCCCTAGCCGCGTCACAGCCAAGTCCGGGGCTCTTAGGCGCTCGAGGAATCTATGGTTCTTGCCATTTGCACCTTTCCGAAGGGCGGAACATTGCTCTTCCTGCCCTTCTGCGAAAAATAGCTTCTTCAGGTTCTGCAAGTGATCGACTGATGCTTTCTGTGCCAATACTGTTGAACGCAACTTACCGAACCGTGCTTTTGCAATCAGCAAGTTGATTTCAGTATCTAATAGACGAATCATTTCAATTTGCTCCATCATTATCGCCCTTGCCACAAGCTCCTGGGCCTCTTCCGCTGACGCCTCTATCCACTCTCCCAAAACATTCTGCTGCAGTAGCCTCCTTCTTTGACGTTCCATGGCTTCAATGATTGCTTTGTTTCCTTGAACTTTGACTGCCGTGGGGAGGAGCAGGAAATGCTTCGATGCAGCGAAGCTCCGAACGATCGACCTGAAAGACACATTTCCGTTATGATAGTCGAGTACCTTGTTTATTGACCCGTAATTCTCCCCATCGTAACGCACCCCAAAGAGCGCGTCGACTTTGCGTGGGCGCACCACTCGTAAAGCGTCCTCGTCGTTGGCGGGGTTGTACTTAACAACATCCGAAAACTGGGACGTAAATTGATGGCCTCGATCGAGGTCTTTCGCCCAATCACACCTTGACACCTGGCCCAGAGCGCAGTGCCCAATGGCGGCAACGACCGCACACATCAAGCAAAGGCGCGCAAGGGTGCGACCAAGGGCACTCCTTCGGAATACCTTTGGCGACCCTGAGCGATATTGAACCAAGGACAGAACGAACGCCAGGAGAAGGTAGCCCGAAAGGAACGCCTTGTTCGCTACGAGTAGGAAGTCTTTGCTTCGATCGAGGCAATCGAGAAGGTGCTGGACCCAACCCTCATCCGAGGCGCCCTCCGTAATGAACCCTGGCAGGAATGTCAGGCTTCCCATCTCCACGAAGGTCTCGAGATCGCCGCCGCCGTCTCCGAACCCGACGTCCTCATTCGCGATCCGCATCGATACCACCGAGGGGTAGTCCCATCCCCAGTGAGTTCCCGGCAACCGGAACAGGCCGAGGGCCCGGAGCGTGGTCCAGGGCTGAACCATGCGGCTGGGAGCGTCGGCCAGGTCGCTCAGGGTGTGGCCCCACATGTCCCAGCGGATGCTGTAGCTGCCCCCCTGGCCGATCATGCGGCTCTCGGACCGGCCGTTTGGCCGCGGCGCGAAGGACAGGATGAACAGGGCCCGCGGCTCGTCGTAGCGGCCCGTGTGGGCCGGTCCCCGGTGGTAGGTGTGCTGGTTCTGAAGGACTCCGTCGCCGCGCCTCCACACGCCGCCGTCCCTGCCGCTGACCTGGAAGCCCTGCTCGGCGCACAGCTCCTCCGCGACCCCGTCGTGGCACACGTGCGTTCCGGGGCAGGTGGCGGTGGCCCCCATGGCCGCCGTGGTATCCTGGAGGGGGATGAAGAGCGAGTAAGACGGCACGAAGGACCTGGCGTAGACGAGGTCGTTGCCGTAAGCCATGGTGTCCGTGTGCCAGAACTGGTCCGCGGCGCCGTACTCCGAGGTGATGGCCGTCATCTCGATGACGGCCGGGTCGTTCCCCGCAATGCCCTCCAGGGCGGGAGCCAGCAGGGGGTGGGTGGCGATCTCCCTCAGGGCGGCCGCGATTGCGGGATCGTCGTTGGCCCCGAACCCGAAGGACCACCGGTGGGCGTTGGCGATGACGTTGATCGCGTCGCGGTCCGACAGCTCCGCGTTCCTCTCCAAGATGTAGGCGCGGAGCCGCCGCGCCGTCCCGTCCGTCAGGACCCCGGGGTACATTGAGGCCCCGTGGACCATCATGTGGTCGACGCACTCCTCGGCGGTGCTGCTGGCCGGGAGGAGCAGGTCTTCGACGTCCCTGGTGGACATGTCGTAGGGATCACAGCGGCGGTCGTAGTAGGTGGCCTCCCTGAGCCTCCTGGCGCCAGTCCACCTCATGTTCCCGAGCTGGACGGACAGGTAGTCGTCGTAAACGCGGCGGAGGCAGAGGGCGGCGACGAGCAGGACGAGGAGGAGGGCCGCGGGCCCGTCCAGCAGCAGCAGCCGGAGGGCGAGGAGGGCCGCCTCGCGGACCGTCCGCCGCCGCGACGATGTCGGCTTCGTCTTCGTCGTCCCTGCCCCGGCGACTTGTGCGGCCGGGGGGGGAGGTCCGCCCGCGCTCCCGTTTGCGCCGCTCCCGCCCGTCCCCTCGTGCAGGGGACGCCTCGGCGGAGCGTCTGGGCCACTGCTGGAACTGCCACCGCAAGCGCCGGCGGCGCACTCGCTGGGCGGGTGGTGCCTCCTCTCAGGGCGCCCCATGGTGAGGGTGGGCGCCTTCGCGGGCGGCTCTCTCGTGAGTGGGCAATGTAAGTGAGTGGGCCGGAGGCAGTCGCCGAAAATGATGGGATACTACTGTACGGGGGGATACGACTTGGTCTATGCATAGCTAGTACTACACCCCCCCGTAGTATGCCTAAAAAGGCTTTACTAGCTACTCTAGCTAGGAGTACTAGCTAGTACCAGAGTATGCGTACTGTACTTAACCCTTTTAGCTACTCTAGAGTACGAGCTCGTAGTAGAGTAGTATGCATAGCTAGGACTATCGTGATACTACTATCTATTAGAGTACGAGTCGTATGTATAATATTATGCCATATCTCATGTACGAGCGTACTAACTAACATGTACGTGAAAGTACTACAACTACTCTAGCTAGAGTAGAATCTGCACACGACGAGCATAATACTCTCGCGCGACACTCCAAACCCAAAGAAAGAACGAGTTTCAAATGAGCAAGCCGGCCTTCCTTAAGGACATTTTCCTTTCGGAAGAAAGACAGTACTAGCTAGTACGAGCCCTCTCGTATGCATACTCTAGAGTAGAGAGTACTCCTACTACTACCGTAGTATGCATAGTACTAGCTAGTAGAGTATTTCTACTACTAGCTTGTACTAAGTAGCTAGTTGTACTACATACGACTCGTACTATGCATAGAGTATATTACTCTAGCTAGTATATATATACATATATATATATACATGCTCGAAGGAAGCATTCTGCGGTTACACCCCAACACCCAACCCGGATCGCCTCCCCATCCCTCAACGCACGATGCCTCCCGGCGAGGGCGAGGTGGCACCGGCTGCTGCTGCTGCTGCTGCTGCTGCTGCGGCGGCGGCCCCGTGCGGCGGCGAGGACGAGGCCTCCTCCCGCGGCTGCGGAGACGCCCCCTGCTCCTCCTCCGACGATGGCAGCCCGCCGCCGTCTCCGAAGCGCTGGAGCGGGCCGCTGCAGGACGATGGGCGCGGCGGGGGTGGGGGCGGAGAGGGGGGCGGAGAGGGGGACGGCCGATCATCCCCATCTCG
>Ga0099799_10261_pt1 | contig 15735 bp, 11 predicted proteins | sample Uncmet6_SortLC_1_FD_89033 | JGI IMG/M metagenome (GOLD analysis project Ga0099799, IMG submission 89033) | Marine eukaryotic communities from CALCOFI LINE 67, Pacific Ocean - CN11_C50_N6_SortLC_1 | ecosystem: Environmental > Aquatic > Marine > Oceanic | place: Pacific Ocean: Monterey Bay...
GGGCGTTTGCTCACGATTTGGCCCGATATGCCTGCACCATTGGCTGGAGTCGTGGAATTCTTTGCAACTACGAGCATGGCTCAGGTGATGGTTTTTGCCCTGATTGTGGTGTTTCTTCAATTCCGCCCTGCAGGATTGTTTCCACAAAAAGGCCGCATGGTGGAGGCTTAATCAGATGTTTGGATCACTTCAATGGCGTCGCTGTTTTTGGTTGAGCATTTGGATATTGCTGATCGCAGCAGTGATTGCAGCTCCGTCAGTTTTGCCTGTCTTCCGTCTCAATCTCTTGGGTCGATTTTTGTCGCTGGCGATTGTTGCTCTTGGGATTGATTTGATCTGGGGATTCACCGGTTTGCTCAGTCTCGGGCAGGGCATCTTTTTTGCCCTCGGTGGCTATGCAGCCGCGATGTATCTGCAACTTAGAAGCTCATCGGACTTGCCAAATGGGATCCCTGAATTTTTTAGTCTTTATGGAGTTGATCGACTGCCATCATTTTGGGAACCTTTTCGTTCTCCTGTTTTCACTCTTATAGCTATCTGGTTGCTGCCTGCATTGCTTGCGGCCGTATTAGGTGCTTTGGTCTTTCGTAATCGGATTAAGGGTGTTTATTTTTCGATTCTCACTCAGGCTGCACTTTTAGTTTTTTTCAACTTCTTCAATGGTCAACAAAAGCTAATCAATGGCACCAATGGTCTCAAGACGGATGTGACTGTTTTGTTTGGAGAGCTTGAGTTGGGATCGTCAGAGATGCAGAGGGGCTTCTTTTGGCTAACAGCTATTGTTGTGATTTTGGTCTGGATATTTTTACGCTGGGTTGTGCGTGGCCGCTTTGGCAATGTGTTGATTGCGATTCGCGATGACGAACCAAGGCTTCGCTTTGCTGGATATAACCCAACTTTGTTTAAAACGATTGTCTTTGCAATCGCTGGGGGTCTTGCTGGTATTGGTGGAGCCCTATACACAGTGCAATCTGGTATTGTTTCGCCTCAGTTTATGACTGTTCCCTTTTCGATTGAGATGGTGATTTGGGTAGCTGTTGGAGGTCGCGGCACGTTAGTTGGAGCAATTCTGGGATCCGTTTCGATCATGTATGCCAAGAGTTTGGTGAGCGAAGCTTTGCCTGAAACCTGGTTATTCATCCAGGGAGGGTTGTTCATTCTTGTAGTAACTTTTTTACCTGAAGGTGTGATTGGTTGGTTCCGAGGCGATGGACGACATAACTTGATGTCTCGTTTAGGTCTATCACGTCCAATTGGTACGTATCCACATCTCGAAGTTGATGGTAATGAGGAAGTGCAGCCATGACTAATACTTTTGATCAAGCCAATGCTTTGTTGGATCTCAACAAGATCACCGTTAGTTTTGATGGTTTTCTTGCTCTTCGTGATCTCAACCTCAGCTTGCAATCTGGAGAATTGCGGGCAGTGATTGGTCCTAATGGAGCTGGTAAGACAACCTTTCTGGATGTGATTACCGGTAAGGTTGCTCCTAGCTCAGGAAGTGTGCTCTTCAAAGGCCGTTCTCTTGTGGGAATTCCAGAGCATCGAATTGCTCGACTTGGGATTGGGCGAAAGTTCCAAAGTCCTCGAGTGTTTGAGGACTTAACTGTTCAAGAGAATTTGGAATTAGCAGTGAGTCGATCTAAGCATCCTTGGCCTCTGTTATTTGCTCGTATTACTGCTGCTCAGCGTGAGCAGCTACACCATTTAATGAGCATTGTTAATCTTCAATCACGTGCGAACTGGCAAGCCGGAGCTCTTTCTCACGGACAGAAACAGTGGTTGGAGATTGCGATGTTGGTTGGTCAGGATCCCGACCTCTTACTTGTTGATGAGCCTGTGGCTGGTCTAACTGATGAGGAAACCGAACTTACGGCCGACTTGTTGAAGTCGTTGTCGGGAAATCACACTGTTCTTGTTATTGAACATGATATGGAATTTATCCGTCGTCTTGAAAGTCCGGTAACGGTATTGCATCAGGGTCATGTGCTTTGTGAGGGATCAATGGATCAAGTACAGCAAGATTCTCGTGTGATTGAAGTTTATCTAGGGACCACTGTGGAGGACGCTCGATGACAATGCTTGAAATCCGAGGCCTTAACACTTACTACGGCGAAAGTCATATTCTTCGTGCTGTAGATATGACCGTGCTCACTGGTGAGATGGTCTGTTTGATCGGACGGAATGGGGTGGGTAAGACTACTCTTCTTAAGTCACTCATCGGCTTGCTTCGCCCACGCTCTGGAGAGATTATTTTCGACGGACATGGAATTGATCGTTACGCTCCTCATCAGCGCGCAAGATCGGGCCTTGGATATGTCCCACAGGGTAGAGAAATCATTCCTCAATTAACTGTTGAGGAGAATTTGATGCTTGGGATGGAGGCCCTTCCAGGAGGACTCGCTCGACATCGTCTAATCGACCCTTTTATCTATGAACTCTTCCCAATCCTCCAAGAATTTCTTTCGCGGAAAGGAGGAGATCTCTCTGGAGGTCAACAGCAACAACTTGCCATTGCTCGTGCTCTTTTAGGTCGTCCTAAGTTACTACTTCTTGATGAACCTACTGAAGGAATTCAGCCTAATATTGTGCAAGATATCGAGGGCGCGGTTCGTCGCATTATCAGTGAGAGAGGAATTGGAGTTTTGCTTGTTGAGCAGCACTTGCACTTTGTGCGTCAAGCTGATCGTTACTACGCCATGCAACGTGGAGGAATAGTGGCGAGTGGACCTACCGCTGAACTCAGTCAGGAGGTTGTGGATCGCTTCCTAAGTGTGTGAGTGCGTGGGGCGATATCTCTGGTAAGGCGCTGTTGACAGCAATTGGCAACATTAAAAGTGCTATCCCAGCTAATACGGCTAGGTGACTAAGGTTTGATAGTTGAAGGGGTTGTCCTTTACTGAAGAGCTCCATGTCGAGAACAAGAAGTCCTAAATAAAGTCCCCACCAAAGACCTGCTTTAGTTTCGATCGGTTGTTGTTTCCGCCAGTTGTGGAGTGCATAAAGCAGGCTTGGAATTCCGATTGCAATTACGGCTCCTTCTAGTGCTGTGCGTCCGCACCAATTTGTAGCCCATGTGGCCATCACGAAGGCAAGACCACAAATTGCTGTTGGACGAGGAATCCGAAAATGCTTATTTTCTCTTGGTAATTGTCGGCGTAGAGCTAACAAACTTGCTGGTCCCATGGCTAGGGCGATCATCTGTGCTGCTGTGAGAAAGGCCACCACCTGCTGCCATCCCGGTCCGATCAAGAACAGTGCACACCCCACCACCAAACTGCTGATGACTGCAACATCGGGCACTCCATTTCTGTTGACTCTTTGCAGTTTCTTTGGGAGCAATTTGCAGCAACCCATCATCCAGCTCACGCGAGCCGAGACTCCGAGGTAGGCCATAGCCGTGGTGCTTGGAGAGAGTGCTGCATCGATCAACAAAAGCACCAACATCCAACCCAGGCCCAGTCCAATAGCTAGTGCTGCCAAGGGGCCGCCATGCTGGCTAAGGCTTAGATGGCTCCAACCTTGGCGAAGGGCTTCCGGTGGCACGCTCACCAGAAATGAGAGCTGCAGTAGGAGGTAAATCATCAAGCTGATGCCTAATCCGAGGCCCATCGCTAGTGGCACATTGCGCTGGGGGTTGCGTGCTTCTCCTGCTAGGTCAACGGCTGTGCGGAAGCCAAGTAAACAAAAAAGTATCCCCCCGCTTCCTACCGCATCGACGAGTTGCGAGCCTTCATTGTTGATTGAGGCAGTTATGACTGTGCCTCCTAGAGTTACCGGTATGGAGAGGTTTCCCCAGTGCTGACTGAGCAGCATCAGCACGCTGGCTACCAGTAGAGGGACCACCAGCTTCCAGATCGTCAAGCTGTTGATCCAGCGTGCAAGGCCTTTTACTCCGTTGAGATTGACCCAAGTGAAGAGCAACATCAACGCAATTGCTATAGCGAGGCCTGCACCACTGAGAATTTGGGTGCCATTTCGATCTTGAGTGAGCCAGGGGAGACTGCTATCCAGATAATCGAGCATGGCAAGTAGCTCGATTGTCGGCACGCATAAGTAGCTGATCCAAATACTCCAGCCGCCGATGAAGCCAGACAAACGACCGTGGCTCAACAGAGGAATCTGGGCCAACGCCCCGGAACTATTGATCAGGGAGCCGAGCTCAGCAAAGACCAGAGCGAGCAGGAATGAGATGAAGCCGCCGAGAAGCCATGCGGGCAGACTCGCTGGTCCGGCTGTGCGGGCGGCGTAATACGACGCAAATAGCCAACCCGAACCAATGGTTCCGGTTACGACGGTCAATGTAAGGCTTTTGAGGCTTAGATCTCTCCTTAATTCCAAACGATCTATCGCATTCTGATGTGGTCAGGATGGCAATGATTTCTAGGATTGTGGTTGTAGAAGAGATCTCCACAAGACTTCGGCATTTCCGTTAGTCCTTAGGGGTTTCTCGTTGACATGGCTAATCGCACGACAGCTCAGGCTGTTGATCAACAACCATTGATCATCCGCTTGAGGGTTTGGCGTCAGTGACTGCTCTCGGACAAGCCCTTGCTCGATGGATTGTGCCCGCATAATTCCAGCTAAGCAGCCATCACTCAAAGGAGGTGTCAGCCATTCTCCATCGCGTTGCACTAAAAGGTTGGCAGTGCTCCCGCAGCAAAGTGCGCCATTGGTGCTGAGCATCAGTCCATCGTCGTTGCCCCTTTGTTGTGCCTCTCTGCGTACTTGTATCGATTGGTTGTAGGCGAATGTTTTGCACCGACTCAACACGCTGGAGTGATGCCGATACTCATGGCGACTGATCCAGGTTCGTATGGTTGTGAAAGTTGGGGTATAAGTCTGTAACGTCAACCAAAAGCGGTGTTGAGCTCGGTCAGGAGGTTGTTCATGCAGGCCAATGCCTCGTTTGCTTCCATCTCCCCTGCTCCAGTTCAGCCGTAGGGCTGCTTCACTTTTGTCGAGCCCTAAGCGATCAATCGCTTCTTGAATCAGTGGATCTAGCCATGGTCTTTTTGGGGGTGCTGCCATTCCTAAGAGGGCAGCGCTTTCTACCCAGCGTTTGAGATGTTCATCCAAAAAGTATGGCTTCTGATCGTGAATCAGGACGGTTTCGAACAAGCCATCTGCCAGTTGCAGTCCCCGGTCGCTGAGTGGAAGCTTTAATTCTGTTGGCTGTCCCCAACTGCCGTTGATCCAAGCGATTGATCTGGGTGTTTCTGTTGTTGTCACTCCAGTGCCTCCAAAAGTGGCAGCAGTTTCCAGTCGAGTTCGTCAGCTTCTGACTGAGCATCCGAGTCGGCGACGATTCCACAGCCTGCATGTACCCTCAGCTCGTTGTTTTTTCGGAGGACGGTACGGATCAAAATGTTGCTGTCGAATCGTCCATCCCAGTTGAGGTTCAGCAGTGAGCCGCAGTACGGACCTCTTCCTTTCGGCTCCAATTCCTGGAGTCTTCGGCAAGCTCTGAGTTTTGGGGCTCCACTGATGGAACCGCCAGGCCAGCTTGATTCGAGAAGATCTGTCCAGTTAAGGCTGGCCTTCAGTTGTCCACTAACGACGGATGTGAGGTGATGGACTTGGGCATAGCTTTCCAAATTGACAAGTTGAGGGACTTGGATGCTTCCTGGAACGCAGACTCTGCCGAGGTCATTTCTGAGTAAGTCAACGATCATCACGTTTTCGGCACGATCTTTTTCACTGCAAATCAATTCAGCGGCTAGATCTGCATCCCTTTCCGGGTTGGGATCTCGAGGGCGTGTTCCTTTAATTGGCCTTGTTTGCACTGCACCATTTGGCAGCACTTCCATAAATCGTTCTGGCGAAGTCGATAACAGTGCTTCTCCCCTCGCTTCGCCGCTGGCAATGATCAATCCAGCAAAGGGTGCAGGGCAGCGTTGCCGCAACCGTATGAAGAGCTCCAAATTGCTGATCGATTCTCGCAATGTTGTGCTGGTACAGCTGGTGAGATTGGCCTGAAAGAGATCACCCATCGCGATCAACTCTCGTATTCGCTCCACACCAGCGGCGTAGTCGTTGCGATTACTGTGCCGAACCCATGGCGTATGGATGGGTTTTGAGCTCTTGTATGGATTGGTGGTGCAATTGCGTTGCTGATTGAGACCGTGCCACCAACGCTCCATCTCGGCGTGACGATTGGCATCGACTCCCTCAATCCAAACCTCCTTCTTTTGTAAATCGAAGCGTAGAACCGGGTCATGTCGGCCCATCCAGAGGGTTGCCATCGCGTCGCTTTGCCAGGGGTTTGTCGGCTCTAACCAGGCGGCAGCGTCGTAACTGAGCCATCCAGTCCAGTGTCCTGGACTCAGTGAACGCAAAGCTTCGAAGGGATTGGTAGCGGCCGACTCTCCTGGCAAGCCTCGGCAACAGACTTGCTCAAGAGGATCCGCCGCCAGGGTGAGCCATCGCCCTAGATCGCTGGCATCGCCATCCAACCAAATCAAACCGGCTTCCCCGTGGTCTTGGGCTAAAGCGGATGCCACAGCAGAGGGCTCAATCCAGTCGTGGGTGCTGCGAATGAGTGCCGTGTTGGTGGTTTGAATCGAGTTCATAGACAGCGAGGACTACAAAGATCTGGTCGTCCAGCGGCGAGTAGAGCCTCATTACGGATTCTGCAGCTGTCGCATACGCCACAAGGCACATCGCCGCCGCTGTAACAACTCCATGTGCGTTCGATTGGAACCCCAAGATGTAGTGCTTCTTCAACAATTCGCTGCTTCCCCCACACCACCAGTGGTGCCCATAGCTTTGGGCCATGACCTTCGCGCCCAACACGACTGCTGAGATCGGCAAGGACCTGGAATGCCTCCAAATAGTCTGGTCGGCAGTCGGGATAGCCGGAGTAGTCCACTGCATTGACCCCCAGCACCAAGTGGTCAGCGCCTCGTGCTTCGGCAAGACTGAGCCCAATTGAGATGAAGACGGTATTTCGTCCTGGTACATATGTATTAGGAATCACACCTTCTTGAACCCCTCCAGTGGGTAGTTTCTGATGGCAGTCGGTCAGAGAGGAGCCTCCCCAACTCGCCAGATTCACGCTGATGGTGTGATGCTCGGCAAGATTCAGCGCCTTGGCTATTTCAGTAGCGGCATCAAGCTCTCGATGGTGCCGCTGGCCGTAATCAAAGGACAGTCCAATGACACGGAAACCTGACTTCATGGCCAGAGCAGCAGCTGTTGCAGAATCAAGCCCGCCCGAGAGCAGGGCAATCGCGGTGGAATCGGTCATGCTTGGCATTCTGTTGCCGTCTGGGTATGACCATGGGTCTGTGGAGATTTGCACTCCCGGTGCTGTTTGTTGCTGCCTCTGGTCCTGCTGTTGCGATTCCGCGTCTTGATCTCAGTGGATATCCAGCACCCAATGCAGGCTTGAAACGTTGGGTGATCCAACCCTCAGGGTTGCTGCAGAAGAGTGATGATTCCATGATTTCGTCTAATCCAATTGATTGGCAGATACAGCTGATCGTTGGGAAAGAGGTGGAAGTTGATTGCAACATCAAGCGCTTATCGGGGCCACCCCTCTCGATGCGCAGGCTCCCCAAGGCCTCTGGGAAGGCACTGTTTGAGCTCAGCGGTCCAGTGATCGTGATGAGTACGCGAAAGGCCTGCAATCCAAACCAATCAGAAAGCCGTTCTTTCTTGTCACTGGGTAAACAGCCCTACCTCATTCCATACAACGCATCCTGGCCAATTGTTGTTGATTTACCTGAAGGGACAGAGTTGCGTTGGCGTGTGTGGAAAGCTGAGACTAAGCAGCAGCAGGCTGTGAAGCTCTGATCGTTTACAGCTCCCTGAGCGAGTCGGTTTTACTTTGGAAGGTGTTGAGTAAAAGCTGTAAATAGCTGACACTTCGCAGTTTGATATTTGCGGTGAGAGACATGCCTACCTGTAATGGCAATGTTGTGCCGTTTTTAATCTTTAGTTGCTGGCTGTCCAATTTGATAACAGCTGGGTAGGAGTATCCCTGGCGCATTTTTTGTTGGTCTGGTGGAAGTGCATCCGAGCCCACCGACAGAACTTTTCCTTCCAGCACTCCAAAATCACTGGCTGGAAAGGAATCAATGCTGATGTCAGCTGGTTGGCCAATGCGTACGAAACCGATTTTGTTGCTGGGGATTTCTACATCGGCTTCAAGGGTGTTGAAGGGCACTACCTTCAGCACCGCTTCTGATGATTGCGCCTGTGAGATGTACCCCGGATTGTTCAACTTCAAATCAAATACGATGCCGCTAACCGGTGCTCGAAGGGTCTGATTTTTGTTGGTCACTCTCACTTCGGTGAGGTTGGCATTGAGCTGAGCACGTTCACTACGGAGTCCGGCCAATTCAGCATTCAATTGTTCGATCTGTTGGTTGATCTGATTGATCTGGCGCTTCCCTTCTAGTTGTAACTTAGTCCGGTCTCCTTTCAGGCCAACCACTTTGTTGCGCTGTTGCAAGTATTGGATATCAGGGCTGGCTCCTTCTCGAGCCAGGCTTTGCAGTCGATCAAGAATCTGACTTTCGAGTTCCAGATTGTTATTAATAGTCGCGAGTTGTTCACGATTGAGATCGAGTGTGCGTTCGCGTTCCAGTTTTTTGAGGGATAACTGTTCCTGCTTCTGGACGATTTGGGATGTTTTCTCTTTGACACCTTGTTCAAGAGAATTAAGTTGTTCGGCTGAGCTCTCCTGATCAAGCCGAATCAGAGCCTGCTTCTCGCTCACCCGTTCTCCATTTTTCACAAGAATCTCTTCCACCACGGCTCCTGGTGGGATTCGAATCTCTTTGACGTTGCCAACAGGCTCAAGTTTTCCCGTGGCCACAACCACCTCTTCCGTGCGCGCGATCCCCAACCAAGCGATACCGAATACGGTTGTGCCGATCAGGCTCCAAGTCACAGCTTTCACCCACACCTGGCTTTGCTGGAGTACAGCTTCGTTGTGATCATCGCTGCTAATACTGCTTTCCAGCTTGTTCTGAGCTTGGCGAACCAGATTTCCGATCGGATTTGTGCTGCCACTTTTCCCAGGCAGCTTTTTGTTTGGGTCCGTCATGATCAGCCGGCCTCCTGCTGGCGATAAAGGGCGTAATAACGCCCTCGTTTTTCCATCAATTCGTCGTGTGACCCTTGCTCGACTAGGGCGCCTTGATGCATCACTACGATTCGCTCGGCCCGTCGCACGGTGGATAAGCGGTGGGTAATAAAGAACACAGTGCAGTCATGAAGGGCATTGATCAAGTTGTCGCAAACCTTCCGTTCGGTTTCGTAGTCCAGCGCGCTGGTGGCTTCGTCCATGACCAAAAGCTTTGGATTGGCAAGGAGTGTTCGTGCGATAGCGATTCGTTGCCGTTGTCCACCACTTAGAGAGGCCCCACGTTCACCAACAGGGGTTGAATAGCCGCTCGGCAGTTGCATGATGAAGTCATGGGCGCAGGCGATCTTGGCCGCCGTCACGATTGTCTCGCTTGAAACATCAGGCTGGGTTAGAGCGATGTTTTCACTCACGCTTCCCGAGAACAACAGCGGATCCTGAGGCACGATGCCAATTTGGCGACGTAAGGAGTACAGCTCGACCTTGTCGATGTCGTAGCCGTCGATCAGGATCCTGCCTTCATCAGGGGCATAGAGCCTGGGGAGCAGTTTCATCAGTGTGCTTTTGCCGCTGCCGCTTTGCCCCACAATTCCAACGAAGGTTCCTGCTTTTACATGCAAGTCCACGTCATTTAAAACGGGCGTTGAGCCCTTGCTGAATGCAAAGGTGAGGCCCTCAAAGCTCACATCACCCTGAAGGGAGGGCAGGGGCACTTTGGCTTTATCGAGTTCGTTCGACTCCTGCGGTGTATCGATCACATCAGCAAGACGTTCAAAGCTCACTTTCAGCTCCTGGATGCTTTGCCAGATGGTGGAAAGGCGGAGCAGTGGCTGGGTGACGTAACCGGAAATGATCCGAAATGCGATCAGTTGCCCGAGGGTCAGGTCACCAGACAGAACCAGAGTGGCACCCACCCAAAGCACTAGGAGCTGAGAAATTTTCTGGAGTACCTGAGAGGTTTGGCTCAGTGCCGTACCGCTGATTGTCTTTTCAAAAGTGCGGCTGATGTATTCGGCGTAGCGCTCCTGCCAGGTGTAGCGGCTCACCATTTCAACGTTCTGACTCTTGACGGTTTGGATACCAGTGAGCACCTCTACAAGGTGGCTCTGGGTTTTGGCATTGGCTTCTGCGGCCTGTCGGTACTGACGCCTGAACAAGGGTGCTCCAAGCAGGGTGAGCCCAACTTGAATCGGCAACACGGCGAGAGCAATGAGGGTGAGTAACCAGCTGTAAAACAGCATCACCACGATGTAGATCACCGAGAACGCCGCATCAAGAAGCGTTGTGAGGGCCTGACCAGTTAGGAAATTGCGGATTTTTTCCAGTTCGCTAATCCTTGAGCCCAGTTCGCCAACGGGACGCTTATCGAAATAGCCAAGTGGCAAGCGCAGGAGGTGATCAATGACTTCGGCTCCTAGACGTTGGTCGATGCGGTTGGTGGTTTCGGCGAAGAGGAAAGTTTTGAGGCTTCCAAGCACACCTTCAAGGATGGTCACTGCAACCAGGGCGATCCCCAGCACTTGCAATGTGTCAAGACTGCGCTGATTGATCACCTTGTCGATGATCACTTGGATCAGTAATGGATTGGCCAGTGTGAACAGCTGTACAACAAAGCTGGCTGCAAGCACCTGCACCAGCACGTTTCGATACCGCTTGAGTGCCGGCCAGAACCATCCCGGTCCAAAGTTCTGTTCAGGAGTGGTGTTGGTGCGATCGAGCATTAACAACTCGATTCCTTCGGGGAACACTTCCTCGAGTGTTGAGACTGGAAGATCTACAAATCCCTGGCTCGGTGATGCCAGCACTAACCCACGTTCATCACTTCGCGTCACGAGGGCAAATCCGCCCTGCCAGGGGATCATGGTGGGCGTTTGCAAGCGCGTGCCGAACTTTGCTGCAACCTTGGCTCCCGATACATGCAAGCCGAGGCCTGCCGCAATCTGGCCACATAAGCGAAGCGTCGGGGTCTGGCCTCGACGCAACTGATCACGCAAAACCTTCTCAATCGCGTCTCGTCTGAAAGGCAGCTTCATCAGCTTGGCCAGCATCTGGAAGCAGGCGAGGGTTTCTTGCAAGGGTCCTTCCCCGCCCACGAAAAAGTCCCTTTCGTCTTCCTTATTTCTGTTGAAGCGACTAACAGGTGGCCTCAGAGGAGCTTTTGGAATCTCTCTTTCATTGGTTTTGTCTGACGAGGAATTGCTTCCAACTACCTCCGCAGCAACGAGTTCCGCTTGTGGCTCATGATTGAGCTCTTGTAGCGCCGTCTTCGGAAGGGCAATCAGACGCAGAGGAAGCTGGTGCAATCCACCTGGTAAGACTGAGATCTCTTTGATGTTCTTGAATTCCTGGCCAAGTTCGCCATGCCCTTGTTCAGTTGGCTCTCCGCTGAGAAAAAGACACTGATTGGCGTTGAAAGCTCTTTGGATTGCAAGGTCGTCGGATGCATTCAGGAGCTGCGCCTGCGGTAGTAATTCTTTGACCCAGCTGTTCAGCGTTCGCGTCTGTCTTGGTGTTTGTTGAAGGAGGCTTTTCAAAAGTGCTGCGAGCTCAGCAGGCCACAAATGGCCATTGCATACGGCGGCGGCGGCAGGGTTGTGTTGAAGGAGGTCGAGAAAATTCTCGTCGCTTAGTCGGAGTGCTACGAGCTCAGAGGCTGCACGAACGTCTTCGCAGGGTGCGCCTCGTAACAGTGAAGCGGCTCCCACGAATTGGCCTACTTCCAGCTTGGCAAGAGTGCTGAGTCGACCATCTTGTTCTCCAAGAAGGCGCGCAGTGCCACGCTCGATTAACAACACCTGGGCAGGAATGGAACGGCCTTCGCAGAGCGGCTGACCTAATTCGTAGAGAATCCGCTCGCCACGTTCATCGAAGATCTGCTTGAGGGCCTGCATGCCATTTGATAAGGAAGTTGAGGGCATCAGGTCTGGCCTTGGGAGTTTCTGCTGGAGCAAAAGGCTTTGACGAGATGGTTAGTCTCTGTCTGGAGCCACTGCTCAAGAAGTTCGCTCGCCATGCGTTGATGCATTGAATCATCAAAGCTGGCCTCCATACGCTCATCCAAGCGCGCCACGACCCACCAAGTTTCGATCGCTACGGGCTCGAGAACAATCCCAGGAGTGGCAGTTCGCAATCGTTGATGCAGCTTGGGGTGGGCGCGTGCTAGTGGGGCTGGCCCTACCTGCCCACCACTGCGTTGCTCCGGTCCTTCACTGAATTGGCTTGCTACATGTTCAAAATTGGCTTCACCAGCTTCCAATTGAAGGTAGAGCTCATGAGCAAGCCCTGAATCTTTGACTCGCAGCAGGCTGTAAGTGGCCTGATCGAGTTCTTCTTTGCGCTCTAGAAATCGTGCCTCTGCTTTTCCCGAAAATGTATCCATGGCCAGTTTGTTGAGCTTGATCGGAAGACTGAGCTGCAGGAGGAGTTCGTCTTGGCTGATGCAGCGCTCGTTCAGCCAGGATTCCAAGGCTTCTTCGTTGTTGAGCTGCTCTTTCTGGCAATGCGTTCTAAATGCTTGCTGAAGAAGTTCAGGAGATGCTGTCAGCTCCTGGGTGGTTACTTCCATGAACAAACGTCTTATCAGAGGGCTCAATTGGTCGCCACGTCTGAGTAAGTTGATTGTGCTTTTATCCAGGCTGCTGAGCTGCTCTTGAATAATTTGGAGGCATTCTTTCATGTCCATCAATTTATACTGTTTGATTGGTGCAGATCGTGACTGAGATGTTCATCGAAACCATTTGATGCGACAAAGTCTGTCTTGCGATTCACTAATATTTGCAGGCAACGTTCTTTCATTACTTAATTCGAGCAATGATGCCGTTTGCATTGCCTATCGTTTGAAACATTGATATACCCTCCACGCGTCATGATGAGTTTTAAATGAATCTTGGGTCGTGCGATCGATTTTTGGAATTGAATTGACCTGACCTTTTCAAGGTTAATCATATGAGTTGCGAAGACCTTTTGTTGATTGTCAAGTTTAAAAAGAATGAATGAAGAGCTGTTGAAATCGTACTTTAGTTTAACTCATGTGTTGATTTTAATTCGGATTGTTTTTGTAAAGCTATCAAGACGGGCTTTGAAAGATTGATTGTACCCATAGGATTAGATGATTGACCATTTTTGATCTATTTCGAAGGATTCAAAATAATTGTTGGAAAGTAGGTCATTCAATGTAGAGAGGGGATCTGACTCTGCATCGCTATTGAGAGCGAATGATGCAAAATTATTAGTTAATGGGTCTAAAATCTCGAAATGATTAAAGTCATCAAAGCTGAAGTCGTCATGGTTGACTTCACCTCTGATACTCTCGATTGTTGATTGCCGAGTGCTTTTGTCGCCCCAGATGTTTCCAATTACTTGCCCAGTTAGATCTTCATTGGTAAAATTATGGATGTTGTCTAGTGTGATTAGGCTTGATGCATTTGTAGTATCGTTATAATTGTCAGTACTTTGTGAAAATTGATTATTAATTTTGTTACTTGCAGTTGATATTAAAAGGTCTGTGATTTGATCTGGCGTCAGGGATTGATCGTAACTCTTCAGTAAAGCAGCAACTCCCGCGACATGTGGAGCGGCCATTGATGTTCCACTGTAACTAGCATAACCTCCTGGGATGGCGGAATAAACACCCACTCCGGGACCTGTTATGTAACTAATCTGCTCGGATCCAGCAAGATTAGAGAAATCAGCCATTTCTCCTAACTTATTTACAGCACCAACTGCAATTCCATCGACTGCAGCATAGGCGGCAGGATATTCAGGGGACGAACCAGATGAATTACCTGCTGCCATAACGACAACAGCCTTATTGGCTGCATATCGAATTGCCTCTCTCATCAATGAGCTGGGGCCGCCACCTCCTAGTGATAAATTTATAACGTGAGCACCATTGTCTACAGCATAGCGTATGCCAGCAGCAATATCTGAGATGTATCCTGTGCCATCATCCCCAAGAACTTTTAATGGCATTAGACTGGCATTGTAGGCGATTCCAGTAATATCTCCGGTTGCACTTATTCCATCATATCGGCCGAGAATTGTTGACGCAACGTGAGTTCCATGGCCATCTACGTCGTCTGGGCTAGTATCATTTTCTATAAAATCAAATGGACTCACTATATTTACATTTGAAAACTCTGGATGAGTAGTTTTAACCCCAGTATCAATGACTGCAACTGTTACTCCCTTCCCAGTGGCTCCAACAAACTCAGGGCTACTTTCCCAAACTTCTGGAGCTTCAACTTTATCTGCTCCCCAGTAATTTCCTCCTAAATTTACTTGTGAAGGCAATGTGATGCTTAATAAGCTTTCGAAGGCACGTTTTGCGCTTACCTCTCCCCAGCCGTCTGTACTTTTCCATCCTGGTTGAGGGGCACCCGAAGTTTGGGTTGCACTAAGTGTGTAAGTGCCGTTCTTATTGCTTAAGTATGAGTCGGCCTCAAGAAAATAAGATTTTGTTTCTTGAGCAGTATGAACAATACGGGAGTCAAGGCCATTCCCTCCATCATCATTTTCTGTTATGTAGGAACCATCTTGACTATATAATCTTAGCAAGGAGTCTGATAAAGTTTCCCCAATGAGGTCAAACTGATAAGTGAAATTCTTTTTAAGTTTAACTTTTATCCAATCTTTATCGCCGGGTCTATTGATTTCACCTAGGATTTGGCTTCCAATGGTAATCAGGCCTTCGGTATCTATATCTGAACCATAATCATCATTTTGATCTTGAACTGTAGATGTAGAAGCAGAGGTGATTGATTCACTAGTGCCTTCCCCATCGGTAAAGCTGGCGATGACGGAGATGGTTTCACCGACATCAGGTTGTATCAAGATGTAGGTGTTTGATGTAGCACCACTTATTGCATTGCCATCACGAAGCCATTGATAGGAGATGGGTCCGAGGCCATCCTCATCAGTGATGTTATTGCTTGCGGTGAGGGTTTGACCTTCTATGGCGTTCCCGCTGATAATCACGGATCCTGTGGGTAAGTCGTTGACATTGACGACGGCCTGTGTGGGAGCAGAGGTGATTGATTCACTAGTGCCTTCCCCATCGGTAAAGCTGGCGATGACGGAGATGGTTTCACCGACATCAGGTTGTATCAGGATGTAGGTGTTTGATGTAGCACCACTTATTGCATTGCCATCACGAAGCCATTGATAGGAGATGGGTCCGAGGCCATCCTCATCAGTGATGTTATTGCTTGCGGTGAGGGTTTGACCTTCTATGGCGTTCCCGCTGATAAAGACAGAACCAGTTGGTTCGTTGTTTTCGTCATCAGTTGGAGGAGCCGCAGTTTGAGTTACGCTGAGTGTGTAAGTACCAGTTTTATTGCTTAAATATGAATCTGCTTCGAGAAAGTAAGATTTAGTTTTTTGAGCAGTATGTAAAATGCGGGAGTTGAGGCCATTTCCACCATCGTCGTTTTCTGTTATAAATAATCCATCTTCATCGTATAACCTTAGGAAGGGGTCTGTTAAAGCGTGACCAATAAGGTCGAACTGATAAATATGATCTTTTTTAAGATTTACTCGAAGCCAGTCTTTATCCCTGGATGTATTTAATTTGCTCGAAATTGATTCTCCAACATTAACCAAACCTCTTGTATCAACATTGTTAATGAAATCATATGCGAGAT
>Ga0099799_10263_pt1 | contig 15641 bp, 14 predicted proteins | sample Uncmet6_SortLC_1_FD_89033 | JGI IMG/M metagenome (GOLD analysis project Ga0099799, IMG submission 89033) | Marine eukaryotic communities from CALCOFI LINE 67, Pacific Ocean - CN11_C50_N6_SortLC_1 | ecosystem: Environmental > Aquatic > Marine > Oceanic | place: Pacific Ocean: Monterey Bay...
TGTGGGTAGTAAGCTAAGGATGCCCACTTGGGTGCTCTCAGCAATATAGAAGCAAGATTGGAGTACCAACTACCGACGCTAAAGTCGACGCTACCAGCCTACTACACCAACGTCCGTAAAAAAAAGATACTAGTAAGCAAAAGCCTGAGGGGCTCTAGGAAGCGAGATAGTAAACTCCGGGGCGGGGAAGCAGCCTGATGGGGCTGCCCTGCCGTCCGAGGGTGAACTATCGAGGTTGCGCAGTGGCGGTACACCGGCGTCTCTGTTAAAAGCACTTTTTTTTTTTTTAAAAAACAGTCTCTCATGCGATGGCTGCCAATCTAGCAGGATGTCGCGATAACCCACGTCGTAAGCCCATGCAGTTCGCGATTGAAGCCCCGACCTCGTACACGAATGCAGAATTGTCGTATGAACCAACGATGCGCGTTGTGCACGGCACTGTCAGAGACCTGGTATGCCGGCGCACGATGTTCGCAGGTCATCATATTACCGGGTGCAGGTTGCTGTACTTGCGGCGCTCATCGAACAGCTGCTCCAGGAAGAGTTGCACCATCAGATCACTAAATTCCATGCACTCAAGCCGTCAAAACCTCAGTTGTATATTTACGAAATAAAATCAATGAATTCGTTCGTAGGCCACAAATTACAATTAAGGCCTATCTCGAGCGAATAGAGAAGTATGCGAACTGTTCCCCAAGTTGCTTTGTCGTCTCATTGATATACATTGATCGACTCTGTCAACATTCGGTGATGTCGCTATCCCTACTGAATATCCACCGTATTCTGATTACAGCAGTTTGTGTGAGTCGCGTCAATTTGGCTAGGCTCTATGATGACTCGCAGGTTGCTGCAAAATTCCTAGACGACTCATATTATCCTAATTTATTCTACTCTCAACTTGGTGGCATTCCTCTCAAGGAGCTCAATAATCTTGAGGTGCTCATCATCTTTTCGCTTGCCTCACACAGCCTACCGCAGGTTGAGTTTCTGTTCGGGCTTAATTTTGCACTTCACGTTTCCCCTCATGAATACTGCCGCTATTATTCCGGGTTAAGCCCGTTGGGAAGCGCACCCTACGCAGACTCGAGAAGGCAATTTCGCGACTGATCCGGCTACGACCCTGCCTGGCAACGCCGCGACCTCTTGCACCAGGCCGCGTCGCGTTTTATTCTCGGAGTGCCCGCGTCGATAGATCCCTGAATGAGCTGCTCTTAAATGCCAAACTCGAGCTTCGCAGAGAATCTAGCACAGTTAGGTGGGATTAATTATAGAGAGGCGAGGAAAAATGCCTCAGGCTCTCGGGCAAGCCGGCGGGTCGGTAGGGGGGGTCACTGGGCCCGGGCGCTCTCCGGGCTACGCTCCGCCTCCGCTGGCGCCTGGTTTCCGTCCACTTGGCCTTTCGTATCTCCCACTAGCCTGAGCTAAAGGAAGCAGAGTAAACTCCCCCCTCACTGATGCATGGGGGAGGCTGAGCTCAATTCAGTTGAGAGTGCCAGAATGAAGGCCGACGGACCGCGCTTGGATGGCGCAGCCACCTCAGCGGGGGCGGAAGAGGGTAGGGCAGGGTGGGTGCTTCATTTGTGCCGATCTTGCAGTCACAGCCCGACCCCGCTCCAGCGGCGGGCCTGCGGACTCATCGCGCCCACCACACTGAGATCGTTGCGCATCTCCGCGTATTCGCTGAGCGGCGCGGGTGCAAAGCCTGTCATAAATCATGCAGCCCGGACATCCAGCGCCCGCGGGGGTCACCAACGCCGGCGGTTCGCCGCCCTCGTCCGATGGACGTGCGCTCGTCCGACGGCCGTGCGCTCGTCCGACGGCCGAATCCTCGTCCGAGGGCGCCGATCCGCCGTCCGAGGGTCCGAGGGCGTCGGCCGAGGAGCGGCGCCCTCGTCCCGAGGGCGCCGAGGGCGCCGAGGGCGCCACTGACCCCCCTCAATTTCCGCCGTTCTTGCGTGGGGGGGGCGCCTCGATGGGGTGTCCAGGGCCTGGCAAAAGGACTCGTCCGCGCGCGCGACGCAGCCCGAGTTATGGCCGAACTGCATCACGCGAACTGCGGCAGCACAAAACACAGGTCGCCCGAGGCAGGGCGGAGCGAATCGTGCGGTCATCACTCTAGAGCAGGAAATTAGCAGGACCCAAATCAATGTAGTCGCGCGCGGCGCGGTAGGCGGTCCGTCGACCGACCGCCACTGGTTTTTCACTGCGGAGCGCACGGGCTAGTTTCGCGACGCGTTCGTTTCCCTCGCGTCGATGCGCTGCAGAGGCACTACTCTCAGTAGGGTCCTCTAGCGGTCTGCACAGTTTCGGAAATAGGGACGGCCGCGTTCGCGCGCACGGGCCATCGCAAAAACCCCGGCTACTCAGCCACACACCTTGTCCGAAGCTCCAATCCCAATGCGCATTGCTATCCAAAGCATATCAAGCGTCATGCTACCTCTGTTCCTGCATAGATGCTTCGGATTTAGCGAGCTGGCTTCGCCAAGCAGTGCTGATGCGCTCGCAGCAGCTCGGACTGCCAGCAACTTCTTGGAGAGGGTGTTGAAAGCATTCCCGTTTGGACCAGAGAGTTTCCTCTGCAGGAGCGAGAATGCCGATTTTGATTATGGTGTTGTGTATGCGGCACTTGGACAGAACACCATTCAAAAAGCGTCGGTATCAGCTACAAGTGTGCGGAATACTCTCGGCTTGGATGTGGGCACGCTCCTTGTGACATCTGAATTCGGTTTGGCATCTTTGGCGCCACAGGCAGAGGCATATGGTACCGCGTTTTGGTGGGACTATGTGATGTCTGTTGATGGCTTTGGGATCAATTTTACATCTTTACCAGAGTTCGAGGCGTTCACCATTGCCAAAAGCAAATCATCGTCGACGACTGACCTGGCTTCAACCTATGTGGCTAATCGCAAGACTGAGTCGGAACGTAGGGGGAGTAAGTTTCTCGCATGGGCGGCTGTGCGTCAGCTTCGGAGCGCAAAAATGGCAGCACTTTTACTTGCTCAAGAAGTCTTCAAGGTTGCCACAATATTTTTAGATGCGGACACACTTGTTTGTGACTCATTATTGTCTGTATTCAAGGTCGTCCTACCTTCAGGGCCTTGGTTTGCGTTTGTACCAGCGCCTTCAGAACACCACAGTTTGATACTACAACGCATGTACGGCATTCAGAAAGGTGATGTGCCACCTGAACCCAATACAGGCATTGTGGCTATCTCCAACTGCGATGGTGCCCGACGTGTGCTAAAACGATGGAATGAAGTCTACTGGCACGAGTCTCTTGCTCTCGGATCAATCCAAAATCCAATGGATCAACCACCGCTCCGAGCTGCGCTCTATCTCGAGGATGCCTCATGGATCTCCCTGAACAAAGTCTTCAATTGCCGAGGCCACGTTAAGAATGTGAACGCAGCATTACCAATGCGTTGTGGTGGATTCGATGCCGCTCACTGGGACTCACTCGCAAGATCTTCTATCTTGGAGGCTGTTGGTACAGCCCAACTAAGAGGTGCATCCCTGAGCTTGGCACAGATCATCCAGGGTGGCATTGGCTGTACGGTGCTGCATTCCCATGCAGTACCCAGGGCTGCGAAGTGTCTAAGCGGCTTTCAGAGTAATGCACTCGTAGTGCTTGACGAGAAATTAGAACATCACAGATTATTTGGTTTTGGCCTGGAAAAGATATCTGACGCCTTAAATGATGGAGGCGATCTCATTACAAGGGCGCCACTTGTTGATAGCACAATATCAACATCACAGCCGCATGCGATCATTGCCATATTTCACCTTCCTATTTCTCCGAAACTGCCGCAAACGCCCGTGGTGGTCCAGGACGCGTCAGACTGGAGAAGAGGCAGTTGGAGAAACCAAACCGTCGTTGTGGGGCCCATGTCGAAAGATGCATGCGCAACAGTTTTGATGCCTTGCGCTATCGTGCTCGTGCTCATAAATCCTCTTGTTCAACTCACTGCAGATGGAGGTCTGAGCGAATCAAAAGATTTCTTTCAAAAATTTGAAAGAGGTCTGCATATCCATGACTCTCAAATATTAGCGCTACGGCGACATGCCAGGAAACTACCGCTTAATGGAGGCACACTGCTTGATGCTCTATTACCTCTGGATGCCAGCGACTTGGGATTTGTCGATGATCCCAGAGCCAATAGGGTTGATCGCTACGGTATTGGTGGTGCTGCTGAGGTCGCAGACGCTGTTGCTAGACTCAAAACCGATAACTTCCTGGTACTTCTTGCTGATGATCCGCAAAATTCTAGAATCATTCTGAATGCGGCATTCAAAACACGCTCGGATGCACGCACAGCTGCCCTACACACCCTTGATGCTATCGCATCGTTCGACATTAGAGGTCGCGAGTCGCTCAAGGCTTTGAATCAAAGTTCAAGGAGGTTCCTCAGGCGCCTCCTCTTCCGCGATATGCTAGTATATGGCGCTGCTGCCAGGCTCTTTGATGCCCAGTATGACGCAGCTCGCAGAAAGAACCAGTAAAACACGCAGTAAACTGGCGAGTGTCCATCGAGCTGCCCGCCTAGAAACTTCGCCGCTCTAGAGGCGGGGGATTTTCCGAGTCTGACTTGCCGTGATTGGGGCTGCCCCTGCCGCCCGAGATGGTCTCGATCCGTTCCATACCACCATGGGGTCGGGTCCAGACCATCTCGGGCGGCGAGACCCCACCCCAGGCGCCTCGGGCTGCCCCTCGGGACCTCGAGCCGACCGACGTCGGATTCGACGGCTTCCGGACGGTCGCTGCCGTCGGAACCCACTAAGGATCCGCGTCATAGCAGGCCGACGCCCGAACGAAGGCATCCCCGACGCTGCGGAGGCACCTCCCCAGTCCCGATCCCGGCGCATAACACTCAGACGCCATCGCGAGCGCCGCGAAGAAAAGCCCATGCAACGACTGCACTGTGCCGCTTCAGCAGCAAACTCAGAGTAAATACCCCGGCCAGCCTCATTTTGTTGAAGCACGACCTTGCCGCGCCTCGGGCCCGGCTGCGAGTCGCTCGGGAAAGATCATCGGTCGAAGGCGAGCAACTTAGTTCGCGTCGGGGCAGCCCGTGGATGACGAGAATGGCCGTTAACGGTGGGGGGCGAGACCGACGAGGGGCCCAACTTAGTTCCAGGGGTCGAGCCGTCCGCCCGACTTCGAGTAAACACGAGTTCCCTGGAATGTCCCTCCCGAGTGGTCTGTCATGACGAACGATTCCCGACGCTCTGTGACTCGAAGACGACCGAAAATCGGGTCGGGGGAAGCTGCCGCGCCCCATTCCACCCCCTGAGGCTGCCCGTCTGCGCCACCTCGCAATCGTCCGGATGTCGCGTCTTTTCATGTGCCTCACCCACATGTTTGCGGACCTATTGGGCTGCTATGGAGCCTGGCAACTTCGGCAAGGAGGGGTATATTAGAGGCTGCACAAGATCGGCTTCGAAGCATTATGTTGAAAATCTCAAGATAGACTCTGACCGCTTTGGCGTGTCTCTCTCGATCTGCAGGATCGCCGTGAACGTAGCGTCGTAGGGCCCCTCGCATGGCCTTGGCAAGCTCTCGTGCCGTTTTATCAGAGATGACGGATGTGCGAGGCGCCAATCGGCGGAGTGCTTCGTGGCATGCCTCGGCAAGATAATCGTCGTGAAAGAGGGCAAGGTTATCGACGAGGCATCTTGTGATTGCGAGCAGAGCGAGCTCTCCAAAGTGAAGCTGGGCTCTCCCTGGTGGTGACAGCTTGTCTGCATCCAAGACGAGTTCACTGAGGGTTTGAATGCGATACGCGAGTTCGCTGGTCGAAGCAGCACATCCACCGTACAGGAGCCGCTCGATGAGCGGTTCGAGGAGCATCGCGGTCGAAGTGCGCACACGTGAGCTGAAGGCTGCGTTCGAGCGGAGAAGAATGTAGAGGAGGAGCACGGCAGGCTCGGTATGAGCACGGGCGATAAGCCCCGAGACAACTTTCCCTAGGTCCACCTGTGGATTACCCGCCCTGGGCGGGGGCGACGGAAGATCGGAATCAGTCTCGTCAGAGTCTGTTATCGCCTCTATTGCAACTCTAAACGGGTTCAACGCACCTCCCGGCGCGGCCATGAGGACGAGTAAGAGTGCCAGTGCCTTGTCTGCAAGGCCGCCCCTTCGACCGTGGTCGTCCGTGAGTTGCTTCGGAACTGCCTGTCGCGGTGGGAGTGGCCAAGATATGGAGCAGCGCCGGCCCAATACGCCATAGAGTGGCGACACGCTCGCGACTGACTGCGAGCTTACTGTCTTGGAGGTAGGCGCCGACGCAATTAGCTGCTTGATCGACGAGTACCTAGATGTGGCAGTGTGGAGTGATTCCCATCCTCTGTTTGTGCAGCGCCGATGTCAAACTTCCCACCTCGAAGGGACGCCTCGATCTTGTTCACATCCCTTGAGGCTAGCCCTGCATCTCCAACTAAGACGGGGAATCGCCGTAGTGCGTCCGTGGTCTCGATCATTTTAAGGAAACGTGACGTGCGCTTTTCATGCATCGGATCTAGCTCCTGAACGCCATGCATAGTCCAGCGCGGTCGCCTCACATCTTGACGCAGTGCATCCATAACCCAGCTCCCAGATCCCGTGATCCACTCGAGCGGATTCTGTGGAGGCGTGTCTTCACAAAAAAGCTCGAAAGCGGCCTGCACAAACGTTGCCGCTTGCCTCGGTTCAACCCTATTTATCAAGATGCTGTCATTCGGATCAGCACAATAGAGGCGGCTCGAGACCGCCGTAAGACAAACATCAAGGGATAGGGCCCGCACGCCCTGCGCGAGGGTACGATTCGACGCTACGTCGAGAAGTGTTGCAAAGACGTCATATTCTGATCCGACGCTCAGTAGCTCCATGACCTCATCTTCACCCTTCATGGCCGCGTGATGCACGAGCTCCCGTGCAAGAATCAACGCACGTGTCCCAACCTCAAATGCAGCCTCGTCTTCCTTGACATCACGCACGTGTGCATAGGTCCCGACTTCCACCATTAGAGCTCGGCAATTCCAACGTCCAATTTTGTTCTCAAGCCACAATACTTTCTCCAACGCATCTGGCCGTGGACGATAAAGTATGCCATCACAGGGTACAAGACAAAAGATTTCATCATATTGCTCCACTTTTTCGGGACCTGATAGTGATCGAAGACACAACTCCCATCGATCAGTGGCTCTCTGATGCCGCTCCTTGCGCTCGTCGGCGCCGTCCTGTATACGACGGGTTCGACCAAATTCTCTGTGCATTAGGTCGCACAGCTTTATGATCTGGTCCGCCAATGCCCCCGGTTGAAAGAGCCACATGCCCCCGGACCACATTTTTGGTCGCCGAGTAGTGACCTTGTAACGCCCCGAAATGCAACTTGTTGCAATTGGCCTTTCGTATCCGGAGTCCCCTAACTAGCTCAAGGACAAAAACAACCATAGGGCTAGGACCCCCCATAGAAGTATTTATTTATTATTTGTGGCCGCCGGCCGTAGTATGTCATAGAGGTCCTCCGTCGACCACGCGCGCGCGGGTCGACCGCCGGACTGAAATGCTGGCAAAATCGTTGAATTATTGCCCCCGTCAGGCGCGTGCACGGAGCTAGCGCGCTAATCGTATCATTTGCGACACTTTCAGGGTGTGGGGTCGCCGGTTCGGGTTGGGAGTCGTAATTAAATGTTCAACGAAACGCTTGCTTGAAGGGAAGTATCACCCTGGGTTATTCGTTTTCAGAGTTTGTTTTTGTCCTTGAACTAGCTTAGCTAGGCCCATATCCTTCCCACCACTCGGGGGCGCGACTCGTCGGTCGGCTCGGTGCGTGGGCCTAGCAGCCGCCCGCAGCGGCCCGTGCCGGCTGGTGCGGGCCGTTGGGGGGGTTGTGTTGGAACAAATAATGCCATCAGTGAGCAACCAATATCCTAACTAGGATTACATGCTCGCAACGTCACGCTGATGGGCAGTAAGAAATGACTATAACTTAGCTTAATCCTAGTAGTAAGCAGTTAGGAGGCTCTTAAGTCCGGTTCTAAGCTCTAGCGGGGGCGATGGCCGCCTGGGCGCACAATTTACATACGCCCATATGCGGCGGGGGAGCAGATGACCCAAATCCCCAAGCGTCATCGCCTAGGATACACATCCCCCCGTATCCTCCTCCTTCCTAACCTAAGCTCATAACGCCAGTGCTATGGTTCACCTGATCTGCAAAATCCCGGGTTTTCAGTGTCCACCCACTTGTCCACCGTGACCCCTAGTCCGAGGGCCCGAGGGACTCGGCTGAGGGACCGACGCCCTCTTCGTCGAGACAGCCGAAACCGCCCTCAATTTTGAATGGGCTTGTGGTGTCCACTAGTACGGATGACCATTAGCCCCAACACCCCCGCTAGGTGTAAACCGCGAAGCTCGACGACGGACGCGCGGCAGGCCGGCTCGTCGACAGCGGCCGCCCTTTTTGTTCGCGTGTTATCGATTATGTCCCTGATGCCTGGTGATTAGGAGAATTGATGACTAGCTCGCGTCCACAACGTTTTATTTGTCTTCGCAAAAGGCACGAGTCCGAGATCGCAGTAGTTGTCTCCCGGGTCACTGTACAAGCATAATTACCGGGATAAGGTTCCTCGGCTTCGCCGATACCTCGTGTGCAGTAGCAAGAGCATAGTTTGTTCTTTCTGCTTAAACTAGAGCCAAAGTCGTGCGCTCTTGCTGGTGAGACTTTCGCTTATGTTCATCAGTCCAGGGGCAACGAAAGGTCTCAAACTGAAGCGTATGCCCTGCATCACGCTGAACGACATCGCCTGGTCGCAACAAATAAGGCGCTGCATCACGGTTGGATACTGTGCACCAGACAACTTGCATGCGAAGCTCGCGAGCGGCCTTTTTCGCATTAGCGGTGGTGTAGAAACCTTCCGCGAGAACATGCGCGGCAATGGTGCGGTCGCCAACATGTTTAGGCTCGAGCGCAGTTTTGTCATTTCGGCCACTGAGGAAGGCCTTGTCGAGATCCACCTTCGAGCCCCCACGTGAAGGTTCGCCAACGAGACGACCGTTCCTCCGATCGGCAAGAAGGCGCTCAGTGAAAAGGATAGTGTCACCCACCACGACATCACCTTGGGTGTCAACTGAAAATTGTTCGGCGGCACGGCGTGGAGTGAGGGATGGCGGAGACATGGGAGCTGTTGTCGCTTGCATCAGCGGTGAAGGGTTTGATCCGTGGCCTGCGCCGTTGAGAGCGCGAACTCGAAAACGGTAGGCGGCACGAGGCTGAAGGTCACCAACGCGCACAGTCGTCTCCTTGCCTTCATATACAACTTTCCACTCAGATGCGGACGTGACAGTGCCATACTTGCGGCTAGTCTTCCCGCGGATTGGCTTTGAGAGACGATCGCTAACTACAAAGTAATCCTTCCTTTTCGGTTCCAGGTCATCTAAGGTGTCGACTAGCCGGGACTCGAGAACGTACTTGTCACCACCGCCGTGGCCGACATACCATTTAACAACAAGTGCCTTGGGTTCGACTCGGACCAGGCTCGGCGCTGTTGGAGGTGTGGGCGCTGTCCAGACTTCAGCGGGCGGGGAAAGACGGCTGTGCGACCTTGGGGATATGTATCGGAGGGTAAATTTGTATAGCGTGTTCGGCTTGAGGCCCCGTATCTCGGAAGCTCGACTGCGGCCACGGTATGTCGTGACAGCTTTCGTGGCAATCGAGCAAGAAGGTGGCCCATGCATTGTTTGCTCCTGCTGCTGCACAAGTGACACATGCGAAATCCTTGGAAGACCCATGAATGTACCACTGTCACGCTGGAGTATATGCGTGATAGTATCTGAGTTCCACCAGGACGCGAAGTGAGTCGTCTTCACCTGTGCAGGGTTTGTCAATTTGTACGTGAGAAAGGAAATTTGATTTTCATTAAAAGAATCTCAGCTGAGGTCGTAAATATTAGAGACGCGCGCATCTGCCTTGAGAGTCTACTTGATTGACACTGGGTTTTGCGACGTCGCGAGTAGCGTCTCGCAGTTCGTCCCAGACTGCACGAAGAGCACTGCCGTTAACTCCGTGGGTTCGGTGCGCCCCAAGCCGAGTTAAAACATCAGGGAGTGCGGCGCCTGCAAAGACACCTTCGCGACCTCTATCAAAACGCCGGAAGACTGCCTCGAGTGATACGGCACCTTCATCATCGCCTGCAACCCCCGTCCACTCCGCAAGGATGCGATCCGAGGCTGCGTTAGCCTGGGAGGGCCTACCCGCACTGCTAATGGACGTACCCTGAGTCCACGCGAGCTTGACAGATGTCGCAGAGACAGCATATCGACCCGCAAAACCACCACCGACGCCATCCGAACCGACTGCCATCGGCCCGCATCGGGGATTCTCACGGCCCGTGGCGGTATGTGGCGCGGCAGCTCGCGCGCTTCCGCCACCCCGGTGAATAGGAATGGTACCAGCTACAGCAGCAACCCCCAGCTCTCCACGGATTACTCCACCAAGGAGCGGTCTTGTCTTAACAAGCGCAAGCTGCGGCGCTGCCGGTGCATCGAGAAGGGTGCACCGGCTGTCCTCTCGACGAGAGCTGGTGGGTGAAGCGCCTTCAGGCAATGAAGCGCCCCCTCCCGTCCCTGCTTTGCTGCGGTCCAGCGGTCAAATTCTACACGTGCGTGGCTGCGACGCTCCCGCTCAAGACGGCGGTGCTCTTCCGTGTACTTCGCTCTGGTCGCGTCAAAGTGGTCCGAGTTAAAGTCATCTCGATCCGCATCTTGTGGGTCGTCAAAGTTTGCCTTCAACACATAGCCCTTCTGTAAAAGTTGCCTTCGTGACTTCTCCAAGTCTCCATCGATCCCATTGATGCCACGCCCAAGGGCATGCAGTGTGGTCATTCCTTGCCCGCGCATGAGATCCAGCGTGGTCTCCGCCGAGCAGATGATACGGGGCCGCACAGGTGCGTGCTTTTTCGGACAATTAGAAAGATCAAAGCGAGGAGCAGATGGTGGTGGCTTGTGTGCTTCGACTTGTGGGACCCTGATGAGTTGGCGATCTTTACGCTTCACGAAGCCTGCATGAGTGATTTTGGCGCGGTCTTCTCTCTCGAGCTGATCCTCCTTTGCCGTTTGCCGTTTTGCCTCCTCATCCTCTTCGCTCCACTTAGCTAGCTGATTCACGCCTATTTGCCACAGGCCCGTCGCTGTGACCTTTGCCCGATCCCCGACTGCCACGACCGCACTCACCTTCTCCAGGTGTGCGCCGAGCTTCGAATGCATCTCTCTCTGAGCGCGCTTCCACGTGATTCGACATTGTTTCACGAAAAGCTTGTTTTGGTACAACTGGTCTGCACTCAACGGCTTTGGCATCACACTCTTGTTGTGCGGTTTTGAGGGCTTTGTGAAGCGTAACGTTGGAAGGAATAGTCTACCATCATTGTCCTTGGTCAACTGCTGCGTCAGGGCCTCAGAAAGATTTCGCTCCTCTGCTGCTGTAATTACTACGTCCGTGAACGTACGCTTACTGAGAGCCTCCTTCCGGAAAATTTCAAAAATTGACTTGGACGCGCCACGGTTCCCGTCGAGTGGCGGCGCACCGGTCCGAACTGGGGGGCGGCCACCCTCAATACAAGCTTCGCGCTCATCGCCGCTGTTCTCTTCTTCATCGAGCATGCTCCGATCAATCGCTGTCAATGCCACAACCAGATTCCTGAAACTCTCATCGTTGTCCCACCGCTGCTGGTCTAACTGTGCAAGAAGTTTGCAGCCGCGCTCAAAATTGTCCTAGCAAAACAATCATTGAGCCACACTGCCGCCAACAAGCCAAACGCGCACCTTACGCTTCACCCATTGGTGGAACTTGCGATGCTGTTTAGACGCGAGGGTTCCCAGTTTCCCGTACCGCCCGCCCGTTGATGGTTTCCGGTTGCGCTCCATTATCGTTTTCCTCTAGCGAAAATGCAGCCGCGCTTGCGGTGAACCGTCGTGGAAGTTTCGAAACTGGCATTAACGTACTTTGCAGGTAATCTTCGATTAGCCAGGAAAGTTGAGAGTAAATATTAAGGAATGATATAGAAGAAGAAGAAGAATAGCTGGATTAGGAGCTGGGTGTGTCGTCAACATGGGCTCCACCCAGCCCGGGGACTAGCCTAGCCGGGGACCCCGAGGAGAAGAATAGGGCTGGCTGGATAGGAGAAGATTTTCCTGGGTGCGCTCCAGGCGCATGGCCGAGTCCTCGTGCGAGGTCGCCGATTTCGCCGTCCGAGGGCCGGGGGGCGTCGGCTGAGGGGGGGCGACCCTCGTCCCGAGGGCGCCGAAACAGCCGAGGGCGCCACTTACCCCCCTCAAAGGGTGGCTTCGGGCGCGCGACGGAGGCGCGGCAGACTCTCGCCCCCCCCCCCTGTCGGGGCGCGCCAATCCCTGCACCTCTGCCAGTGCCCAGTATGGCATATTTCCCCGCATCTAACTGCCCTCCATGGCCCTCCTTCCCGCGTAGACGAGACTGGCAATTATTGCGTGCGCGAAGCTCTAGCTGCTGTTATCATATTCTTAAGAATCGCAGCTGAGGGGCTGGTGTGAGTGCCCCGCTTGAGTGCCCGGGGCTTCATGGGTGCACAAATGGACCCATCCCTGCCGGACTTAATCCAGAAGTGTTCCAAAGATGTTCGTCACAGGGGCGGGCAAGGCGCAAATTCAGGAGTGTTGGGCCGCACCGAATATTGGCTGCGTCGGATTCCCCGCGTTCGGTCTGGGCGGCGGATGATCAAGCTAGTTAGATCGCGGGCCATGCAGCGATGTGAGGAGCACGCACATGCAGTGAGAAGCGACCGAAGCTTACGACGACTCTTGGAGTTGGCGATTGCATCAGCTCAATACGGGTATTAATACCAGGGTGATACACACACGGCGCAGTGCTTCGGCATGATGATTCCAATCTACTGCGGCGCCATCTAGAATAATGGCATTCTGCGTCTTATTCCGAAGGAGCTTAGGGCAAAGAGGCCTGCACGTAGACTATTTCGGCGCCAGGTGCTACGACGTCTAGCTTGGAAAAAGCTGCTGAGGATCGTGCGCAGCACGCGCTTGCGGTCGAGAACTCGATAAGATTCGAATAGAGCAATCTGAGCTCCCAAGAGTTCCTTCTCGCGGTGCCCGTGTGCATACCAAGAATGCCATCGTTTTAGAAGCCTCCGTCGGGCTATGCGCTGCGTTGTTAGTAATAGCATCCGATGTGCTGCTCTGGACAACTTTTGATCTCTACTGAAACACGTCATCACACGCAACCTTCGAAAACTTTCGGACTTTTGCCTGCGTCGGTAGCTAAGGACGAGTCTGCAAACGGTGCCACGCTGATTGTATAAAATGGCGTGTCGACCGCCCGCATGAAGATGAGTGATGATGGGAAAACGTGCCCATTGCCAAAGTGCTTGCCTCAAAGCGAAGGACAGTTGTGGGGCAATGTGGCTCGATTGATGAACCATTGTATCGATGGTGGATATTTGTTGACGATACCACTGCCAACGAGCTTCTTCAAATGACTGCTTTGTGATGGTCGCTTTCATCAAGAGACGGGGCATTGCTGGCAACATTTTGGAGCGAATCGTCAGGGCGACGACGTGAGTAACTTGAGACGATACCTTAGCCTCGTGGCGTCATCAGTCTGCGAATGTACGGCAGGCTGTCCGTGTCGCGGGTCGCTGTCTGGTCTTTTTGTGATCCCTGCACCCCCCTGGCGCCGCTGCGCGTCTAAAACCGTTTTAGAATGAATGCCGCATCAAGAGCCCGCTCGCATTAAGAGCCGGTCGGACTTGTTGGCTTCAGTTCGAAATTATCAATCAACGACTGATTTGGCCGCGCCACCTTGAGGGAGGTCGTTGGCGAAATTGGCCGGATTGACCGCGTGGGACGGGCGCCGATGGACGGGCAGCCAACCGCGATCGGATGATCGGACAATGAGCCAACCGCGATCGGACAGGGACGAGGCCATTGGACGAACCTAGCGGCCATTGGACGCGACCCTCGGCCATTGACGTAAAAGACATCCATTGGGCAGCGTCTGGGGCAGCCCGCTCGCGAGCGGCGACCATCCGGGGCGCGTCGATTCCGTGGAAGTGGCCAACGCTGCCCTCCCGCCCGCCCAAGACCTCGACGCCGTTCTGCAGAAATCGATCCGCGGACTGCCGCCGTTCTGCAGACATCGATCACTGCGAATGCGGCGCGCGTCCCCACCGATTTTTGCAGCTCCGGGTTTATACGCCGTGACAGGAGTTGGGGCAACACATCACCTCTGTGCGGTCGCCCTACGGCTGACTCGGGTTCGAATCTCCCCCACGTGCGTGACGACGACGGCGGCGGCGGCGGCGGCGGCGGCGGCGGCGACGACGACGACGACGACGACCGACCGACCGACCGACCGACCGACCGACCGACCGACCGATCAACCCCCCAAAGTAGGCTACAAGGGCTTCGCCGGGGACCCGAAGTGACTCGCCCGGCACCTCCCCGAAACCCCAATTTTTTTAATAATTTTACCCCCTGTACCCCGGCGCTCGAGGCGGCCTCTCCTGCTGGCAGTCCTCGCATTGCAGTGTGACTGACGCAGAGCTCGCGACTCATGTCGGCCAGCGATCGGACGATCGGCCAGATCGGACGATCGGACGATCGGCCAGATCGGACGATCGGACGATCGGCCAGATCGGACGATCGGACGAAGCCCATTGGACGCACGGCCAATCGCCGTTAGACGTGGCCAATGGGATTCGGCCAACGCGGTCAATCCGGCCAATTTCGCCAACGACCTCCCTCAAGCGCCCCCCGGATCGCTGAATTGCCACTCCGCGCGTGACTGCGCGGCGCCGCGGCTCGACCGGGAGTCGCCGCTGCCGCTGCAGCAGCCGCCACTGTACGGCCGTGGTAGTGACCCATCACTAGCTTGGTGATACGGCCGTGGTAGTGATCCATCACTAGCTCACGGGTCGTAACTTGAAGTAGATTTGCTCGATTGTTGACGCTCGGCCGGACATCATTAAATAATTATTATTAAATTTTAGTTGTAGCGCGACCTCGGTTTCCGTCTCGGGCATCCGATGCAGCGGTTCCAGGACTTGGCGCGGCGCTCGGTCTGTGGACCATGTCGCGCCTCGGGCCCGGCTGCGAGTCGCTCGGGAAAGACCATCGGTCGAGCGAGCAACTTAGTTCGCGTCGGGGCAGCCCGTGGATGACGAGAACGGCCGTTAACGGTGGGGGGCGACCGACGAGAAGCCCAACTTAGTTCCAGGGGTCGAGCCGTCAGCGCGACCTCGAGTAAACACCCCCTAGAATATTCCTCCCGAGTGGTCTGTCAAGGTCCGCACGGACGGCTCAGAACATGCATGGCGCGGTGAGCACCGTGTCGCCGGCGGCGCCGCGCGCCGCCCGGAGGCGGTGAGGTGATCTCGATCAAATCGGCTCGAGCCGAAGAGCTGCCGGGAGGGCGTCTGATCGCCCTCATGATGAACGATTCCCGACGCTCTGTGACTCGAAGACGACCGAAAATCGGGTCGGGGGAAGCTGCCGCGCCCCATTCCACCCCCTGAGGCTGCCCGTCTGCGCCACCTCGCAATCGTCCGGATGTCGCGTCTTTTCATGTGCCTCACCCACATGTTTGCGGACCTCAAAGCCACTGGGATCGTTGCACGTCGCT
>Ga0099799_10264_pt1 | contig 15612 bp, 12 predicted proteins | sample Uncmet6_SortLC_1_FD_89033 | JGI IMG/M metagenome (GOLD analysis project Ga0099799, IMG submission 89033) | Marine eukaryotic communities from CALCOFI LINE 67, Pacific Ocean - CN11_C50_N6_SortLC_1 | ecosystem: Environmental > Aquatic > Marine > Oceanic | place: Pacific Ocean: Monterey Bay...
AGTACATAATATCATTATATAATCACGGGTATATTATATTATATTATAATGCGTATATTATTAATTGATGCATAAGTAAGTATGCATACTATATTTTACGAGTTCGTACTACTCTAGAGTATGCATAGCTACTAGCTAGTATCCATACTAATAGCTGGTATCCATACTACAATAGTAGTACTACTAGCTAGTATGGATACTACTAGCTAGAGTACTAATCTAGCTACTAGCTAGCATCCATACTCTAGCTAGTAGTATGCATAGTGTCCATACTACTCTAGAGTATGCATAGAGTACGTCGTAGTATCCATAGCATGCAGAGGTATTGGTCTACGTATCTACAAATTAAAGTAGTTAGATCCAGCATTTTCGTCAGAGTTGCGCCTTTCCCTCCATGGCCGCCGGCCGGCACAGTTGGCCGGAAAAACGAGTATTTGCAGAGCCCTAATCAGATATTAATATCGGGGATCAAATCAATCGATATTGGTTGGAATTTTGAGAACCTTTTCTGTGTTACAATAGTTCAGTCATCGCACACTGGATACGAATACGAGAGTACTTCCACGGGATCTTTATTCTACCTGCACTCCAATGCTATGCATATGTTCCAGAGTTTTTCGTCAACATGGATATCGCATCGAGGGTTCGATGGCACCGGCGCTTGTCGGGGGCAAATTCAACGCCACTACACGCATACCTCCTCTTTTTGTTCGTATTCCGGTTGCCGTTTGTGGGTGCCCGCGCTGATTGCTGCTTTGTGCCGCTCGTTCCTGCGGCATGGGCGGGTTGCCGTGCAATTCGACCGTTGGTGGGGAGAACGTTTCGATCTGGCGTTGCGTACCATTCGTCGCCAAGGGAATGTCCCTTGAATGCTCAGGGCGATGATGAGGACGGTGTTGTTGACAACTTACAGGGAAAACTTAACGACTTCCTCGATACGCCATTCTTCGACCCGGATGACGAATCTCTGTCAGACGACACCAACGATGGCGTCTTCGGCTCCTTCGGAGCTTGGTTTGCGTCTTTGGTAAAGAACGATTACGAGACTGCGGAGGCGTTGTACGTGGGAATAATTTTTTTTGTCCTTGTTGTGGGCACCCAGGAGCTGCTCAGGATGCAAATGTATGGGGACAGCTACGTCCCATTCACTCGCATAGGAAGTGGAGGTCGACTCTTCTAGACGAAATACGTGGTTGAGTTCCCTTGAAACCTCAAAAACAAACATATCAGGAGCTAGTGAACAAGGAACGAACAGACCCCCGAATGGACCCGAATGGACCCGAATGGACCCGAATGGGTGTGTCTGTAGCAGATTATTTCCAGCGAGAGTGGTGCCTCTTCGTTGTCTACAAGCTGGCAACTTGATCACATCGTCGGAATCAAGAAATACTACCAGCTAGTACTACTCTAGTACTACTAGTAGTTAAAGTACTAGAAAGAGTATTGATTCATACTACTAAAGTATTTTGTTTTGTGTTCAAAATACGTACGATAGCCAGATTTAGTGCTCCCTCATAATTTATTATGCATTGTACGAGCTCGTACTAATAGAGTACTCTAGTAGGAGTACGAGCTCGTAGAGACTAAAATCGGAATCATCGTGAGCTGGCGAAGGCGACAGAAACCCGGTGGCCGATTACACAACAACATGTACTAAGTATGTACTAGCTAGAGTAGTAATTTCTTCTATGCATAGCTAGCTACTCAATGGACAGTCCTACTCTAGTACTAGAGTAGTAGTATGCATACTACTGTATGTATACTACTAGCTAGAGTACTATGTACTAATAATACTCTTCTATGCATAGTATTATGCATACTTATGTATACATACTACGAGATATACTCGTAGAGTAGTACTACTACCTTGTAGTAATTAAGAGTACGTACAGAGAATGTCGTCCTGTCCCAAAATCGTGTCGCAATCGCGAAGCGCGCCGGACGGAACAGCTGCTGCGCTGTTTTCCTGCGTGACGGTTTAGCGTCATTCCTACTGGATGGCATGTACGAAGCAACGGGTGAGGGACACTGGTGAATGCGAACCTGAGAGAAAGCAGGCCTTCCTTCCGTGTACGGGGGTCATTCGTACTCCGGAGAACTCTTTCTCCGTCGACTGCCCTCGGTCGACACCGTCATTGCCTTGATTGCGCTTTGCTAACGTCCTTACAGGTTGTATCTCGCAACCTGCTGTTCGCTGCTCATTATACTCCTCCCCCCTCAGCTGACAGCTCATCTTCGGTCGACGTATTGGAACTAGAGAATACGCATCGGTATTACGGCATTGGCGAGTGTTCTCCAACGCAGTACATCGAGCTCGTAGCCTATTATTCAAAAAATTCCCGAATTCTTCAATTGAAATTTAAATTCCCCGCTCTTGATTTTGCACCAGTCCGCCTCGTAATCGCAGCCTACTGATCCCTAGTGCGCTTCATAAGTTTCGCTGGCTTGAGTCCATACATCGCTGCAGCCATGTCCAAAGTTATTGGCGGAGAAGATCCCAGTCCGCACGAACCATTCAGGGCCGGGCAGGACAAAAATGACCTTCCCCGGAAGCGGTCCAAGGGATGGTCCCCTCTAGTGTATCCGTCAACCGCTGTGGTTCTAACCTCGCCTCCTTCTCCAGCAGTCCAAGAACATGGTGCCCTAAATCCATACTTTCCTCTCAATCGGGACGTTATCCTCGCCGCAGTCCGTGAGCTCCTAATTCTCGACGGAACCATCGATAAGAAGACCCTCGGAGTGTCCCAGGGCATGGGTAGCAGCAGGAACATGCATCGCCATATGAGCGGCGTTGATGCTTCAAACATTATTGACGCTCGAAAGAATTCTTCCATTATAAATGCCAGGGCGACGACAGTGAGTTCAATGCGCCCTAGAACTGTCTCGCTGGACGATATTACGAATACTGCCGAGCCCAAGATGAAGATATCGAGTTCCACATTTTCCGCCGAATCTGTTGCAGATGCAATATTGATGAGGTCCATGGAAGGATCCCTCATCAGCAGCACCAGCGAAGGCAGCATGAATGGTATAAGGCCTCGCAAAGCGGATCCTGCCTGCATCGACTCTGCTACAACATTGCCATTCTCTGTCCATGCCGGACAGGTTGTGCTTGAATCCAATGGCTACAATGCGCGCATCGACGAGTCAGGGAACATTAATGTGAGGGAGGCAATAGCTGGGATCCCTCAGCTGCTCAACATATCGATATCTCTCGAAGCACGCCTGCGTCATAAGGCTCGTGATATTACCTCCAATATTTTATATACTTTCAGCGACCGCCCCCTTCGTGACTTCATGGGGTATAAGTCCGCCGCGCTTAAGCGTGAACACGTGTTGGAGGTCATGTCCGACTACCTGTTTGATGTAAGCCACGCCGCTTTCGCTTGGGAGCAGACTGAGAATGAGATTATTCTCGAGCGGGGCGATGACAAGTTTGCCTCCAACGAACTAGTCCTGAAAGAGGAACTCGACTTTAAGATTTGCAACGACCTCTTTGATAGCAGGGCACTTAAAAAGATCGGTGAATTCAACTCGTCGAGTTTGTTGCCCCACGCCATTTATATCCGTAGATCTCGGATGAAAGGACTTTCGTGGAAGGCATTTGCCATGACTGGTCAAGGAAAGAAGATGCTTCGTCACCATCGGGTCGGAAGCTCCGCCATATCTGATGCTGGACAAAAGAGGCGGTATGCATCACGGAAGAGGAGCAGTTTTGGATCCATTCCTGATGATGAACGCGGTGGCAAGCGGTCTCGTTCTTCATCCTTCGCAAGCATATCCGAAGAAAGCTCGGATGACGGAGCTGAGAGCAGCGCTGTTGGTTTAAGGGATATTAATGCTTCGCCTGTCCTATCACTGTGCGCACCCGACGTAGTCCCTCTCACGCTGACGAGGAAGAAGGGAAACAGCTGGGGGGTAGCTCTTGCAAAAGAAGGCGGTCTTTGCATCGTGGAAAAGGTTTCAAATGGCAATGCCTTTGAGGGTTCTGAGCGTCTAAAGGTCGGTGACATCATCTATTCCATTCGGAACAATGAAGGGCGGTCTGGCCAAATTTCAAAGGCTCTGTGGGCAGAGCGAGGATTGGCTGCTCAAGAGAAGATTTCGGAGCAAGGCTTCTACAGAGAGGTCGTTGACATGTTCAAGGCAAGCCAGACCCTCTTTTTAGAGGTGCGTCGAGTGATATAATCAGTTCTGGTCCGACCTAAGAGCGATCAGCGGTATTTTGCATTTCGTTCGATAATGTGATTAGGATGATTCCCGGGCACTGAATTTGCATTCCACATCGGGGGCTATGTACGACGCAACGCCCCAAGACAAAAAGCACATTTTCAAATCTGCATCTTTTATCTTTTAGCTATATGGGTTCATTTTATGATACACTTCTTACTACCGTACATGTACAAGCTACTAGCTAGTAGTAGTATCCAGACTCTAGTACGCTCAAACAGTACATGAATGTATGGATATACGCTCGTATACTACTAATAATAATATGCGCTACTAGCTAGTACTATTATTAGTAAATGTACCAGCCCGTACTATTACGTGTACTTGTCTACCTCTACTTTTCCCGGTGGAACTGAGACCAATCGAGTTATTTTTTGCTCCATCCGTTGTCACGTTATCACGGCACATAGGAACACGCTACCGCTCATTATTCATCGATCTGTATCGTTTCTCAGGCTTTCCCAAGGGTTCTTATGTCCAAGCGTCGACGCATTGAAGACTCTTCATGCAACCTCTTCGGTGTGCCGACCCTCCGTCCAGATCCGGCGACTGGACTCATCTCTCGGTCGTCCTTTCTTAATGCATACAACCAACATCAAGCTGTTTATTTCCCAGAAATTATCAAGTCCACCAAGCGTGGTGAGGAAGGAGAGGGTCGTACTCTATTCGCCTATAATGACATTGCTGATCTCTTTGATAGCCTCAGTGAAAAGGATAAGGACTCCTATTGCATTGAAAATGCCGCTGTAGAGAGAGAGGAAAAAGAGGTGAAACAGGGAAACTTTCTTCGCAGTCGACAATCTTCATTGAACGTTGGGAATACGAGCAGGAGAGGCTATTGCAGCTTCTTGGTGCAGGAATCTGCCAAGTTGTCAAGTGTGCTTTCGAAGCTGCCTATCGTTTGTCTCCCTATTGCGGCATCTCAAACGTCGAAGAATTCATCTTTAGATGATGACGGTGAAAGCGAAACCAAAATGAAAGGCAACGATATAGAATTGATGGCCATGCGACACGGTCCGTGTCTTTGGTTTTTCTTCGGACGAAATGATCCTGAAGGATTGCCCTTAGAAGGCCGACCTGAGCACACAGATTCTGTATCTCATGATGGGACTTGGCACTTTCAACTATCTGGAGTGAAAGAGTGGCACCTTCGTCCTACGAAGGACCTCATGAAACTAGGGGCGGCGAAAAGTGGTTCCATCGATACTCAACCCGATGCCGCTCACTGCGTTGGTAATGAAGGACGCGTAGTCATTAAGTGTCGGAAGGGCGATGCTTTAATAGTTAATACGAGATTGTGGTGGCATGCGACATCTCTCCCTCCTCAAGAGCGTTCTTCTAGGGGGGGCGAGGCTGTGCCGTCCGTATCTTATGCCAGAGACGTCTACTTTTCGTCGAAGAAAGATATCGAAAACAAAGGCAGCCAAGACGACGGGGTAGAGATGTCTAATGTCGATGGGCTCTATGCTGCAGAGAATATCGATTCAGCTACCATTGTGTTTACTGAGAACGACATGCCTGACTGCGAACTGCATCGATCTGCGGACCCTAACTGTGAGGTCTTGCAATTGGAAGACGGAACTGGGGCCGTTGTTTCAATCAAAGACATCAAAGCTGGCGAATTCTTTTGCATTGCCGAGTCTTCTGATGACGACAGCTCAAAGGAGCAGGAGGGAGATGATTTCGAGGAGGAGGGGGAAGAAGCTGTTGAATAGAGACGTACGAACTCTCAGTAGATCTAGCTAGTTTTACTGAAAATCTACGTAAGTATACATATATATATATATATATATAATACGACTCGTACGTTACATAATAATTTACTACTCTAGTCTAGTAGTAAGTAGCTAGAGTACGCATAATACTATCTAGCTAGTATTAATGTACGAGTCGTAAGGAATAAAATAGTGTGTGAGTGTACCGGAATGAGCGTGTCCTGACTCCTGGCTATCCACACATGTGCAAGAATTCCAGATACGTAAATGCACGTATTGGAATGATAGTTTCCCGGGGGGTCACGCGGTCACACTTAACATTTACTTTTTTTCGCGATTAAGCAAAGATCACCGCCAATCATGTCCACCCCCACCCCAGTGACTAGAGTCCTCATATTCGGTGGCAAGACCGGCTGGATCGGAGGGCTGATGTCCGATCTTTGTGAAAAGGACGGTGAGAGCTCGAGACAGCATGGTGCATATTGTCCTGGCAATTTCAATATCAAAATGTCCTTTTGCATTGCCTCTCTAACTTCAAACCGTCACGATCTGGCATTTAATTGGAATGCTCGCCCTCTTCGACAGATGAAATCGAGTGCTTTTTGGCTGAGTCTAGGATTGAAAACAGAGCTGACGTCGAGACAGAGCTAGACCGTGTAAAGCCCAGCCACGTTATCATGTCGGCCGGGATTACTGGTCGTCCCAACATTGACTGGTGCGAAGACCACAAGCCAGACACTATTCGAACCAATGTCATTGGAACGCTGAATATCGCCGATTTGTGCTTGATGAAGAATATTCACTGCACCGTTTATGCGACTGGTTGTATCTTTAAATATGACGATGCGCATCCTCTCGGATCGGGCATTGGTTTCACTGAGGAGTCCTTCCCCAACTTTGCGGAGTCGTTCTACAGCGAGACTAAGGGCTATATGGAGCAGATGCTCAAGTGCTACCCCAACTGCCTCATCCTACGTGTTCGCATGCCGATCTCAGACGATCTTATTCATCGAAATTTCGTGACCAAAATTGTAAAGTACGAGCGTGTAGTGAATATTCCCAACTCCATGACTGTCCTAACAGAGATGCTCCCAGCATCTCTTGCCATGGTCAAGGCGGGTCTTACAGGAGTGTACAACTTCACCAATCCTGGGGTAATTTCGCATAACGAGGTCCTAGACTTGTATACCAAGTACATTGATCCCACGTACACTTACAAGAATTTCACAGTTGAGGAGCAGTCGAAGGTGATCAAGGCAGGGCGTTCCAACAATGAGCTCGACACCACCAAGCTGGTGCGTGATATGCCTGAAGGAGTTGTCATCAATGATATCAAGAGCGCGTGTGATTTGTGTTTCCAGCGCATGAAGGTGAATCTTGAGAAACAGTACGGCCCACTCCCCGAAAGTCTGCCCAAGGAGTTTAGGAGGATCTGAGAAAACTTTCCATGATATTGCAATTTAGGGGATCAAAGTTGACTTCTATAATCAGTATGGACACAAGAATTGGAGAATAACTTACCAGTTCCAGTTCTAACAAGACTTGCCCACGAGGCATGCACTTGTGCATCAGTGTGTGTGCGTACGTTACGCCTAAATATAATTTTTTATATTTCAAAAGCCAAATCTTTTCAACTCATTCTTGCATCTGTTCACTTCGTCTACAGAGGCACCTAGCTTGCGTTTGTACGCGGCAATCTTCTCCTCGTACCTAATACGAAGCTTCCCTATTTCCTCTCTAAGCACCAAAATGTCCTTTTGGGCCTCGTCATAAGCGCCTTCCAATTTTATGTAAGATGGACGCAAATCGCCATCATCGCATGACCCAATCGAATCTGCGCCTTCGCTTGTACTCACAAAGTCTGCGACAGTTGACTCCAACAGTTCCACCTTGACATTGCATGGCAAATCTTGATAATCCTTATTCATATTACGACGCTGATTGTCGTGAAAGTACGATGAACCCGGCGAGAAAGGCGAATTCTTCACCTCTAACGCTGCCATGACTACATTGGGAGATGCCGCAACACAACGCTCGTACAACGTAAAAGGCGCAGATTTGCTACTGGCATGATCTGGAAGTTCAACTCCGTGCAAAGAAAGAAGATGCACGAAGAATAGAGACTCTTCTGGTGAAACTTTTGGCATTTTCTCGGCATCCGTCAACGACAACAGCGTGTCGAGGTCGACACCACCGGGTCGGCAGCGACAGTACGATGCAACCTTTGAGCTGAGAACCTCACTATCGCAAACAAGGTGGGGAGATCGGACCACCATCTCCATTAAATGTGGAGCAAGCATGACGATCCGACTGAGTTTAATGGTGTCAAAATGTTGAGCACAAACTTTGATTGAGGCAGCAAGGAGCTTGTCATGTTTGTATATTGCTGCCTCATTCGCATATTGTGGAGCAGTTTCTGGCCGAATATCTTTCTTGATAAATTCTGTGACACTGTTGAACATTTCCCGTACCCCAAAGCACGAGGCCAAGTGTCGCAATGCGACGGCCGACTCGGTCGTCGCATTGATGGGGGTTCCAGCGGGAGAGTAGATGAAGTCGAGCATAACCGGAAAGGCTGCGGCGGCTGATGCCTTGACCTCAATGTATGTGCCGTCTGTGTGATTACAATCTGCACCTTCGATCTGACCCGAACGAATAAGCTGGCGCCTCTTTTTGAACAACGTGGCAAAGTAATCGGACTGCCGTCGTCCAACTGCAAGTTGGGTTTTGTGCACATGATACTTTATTGCTGGGGGAGACAATGATTCTTCCTGAAGAGACGACATGCGTTCAACATCAATATTTTCGCCACGACTTTCCACTTCCGCCTGTGTTTTCAAATCTGGTCGGTCAGAATGTTCCCTACTGCTTCCACGATTTTTAATGACGGTGCTATCTGTACTAGCAACAGTTAGAGTCCAGTCGCTCAGGCTCTCATCTGGGTGGAGTCTCCAAGACAGGGGGGCCGGATCCCTTGAAGCATCATCGGTATTACCGTCTACTAATCTACGTGTGTGATAACCTGCCGTTCGTGGCATTCCGATCCTTGTATAATCCATATTTGAAGTTGAATGGAAGGAAAAGGCAGAAGAAGAGGTACACGGCCGCTGGCGTCGTCGATGACGAGGAGACTGAGGTAGTGAGCTGAAGTTGTCCGAGTGATGCATCCCCTTACTTCCACAGGGGGCATCATTTCGATTTCTTTCGTTTCGAGCACATTGAACTGGTGTCACACCCTCATCAACGACTCCCTCCTCACTACTCGAGGATATTTCCATCATGGCGTCGGTCAGCAATGCTTCTCCTCGGCGCAGCATATTCAAAGAATATGCTATGTAGTGTCAGTAGCTTGGTGGTGGATCGATCGGGGCCGTTGGAAAGAATTTTTAACCTTGCAGGTGCTGCCCACGTGATTAAACTTACGAGACAGTACATAGTCCCGCACCGGCCGCCGCGCCCAAGGCCTTTCTGTTTTAGCGATAGTCGATGATAACACCTAACCCGAATAAAAAAGTGAAATAAATAATGCGAGACGTTACACGCTCTCAACGTACTGTACCTTGTTAAGAGCCTACTACTATCCATACTACGAGCTCGTACTAGAGTATGCATAGTGTGCATACGGGCTCGTACCTACAGTATTATTTATTTGCTGCGTAGATAGATGGACGCAAGTGCTTGGTGCTTGGTGCTGTTGGTGCTTGGTAAAAAAATTAGTATGCATACGTACTTTTTTTTACTTTCTCGTACGTAGTATGAAGCGATGGCGATTGCGTAGTGGGCACACCATCAAATCTTTCAGCGGCGAGAGCGCTGCGATAATACAGTAGGGGACTAAATGGTCTCAAGAGGTAGTCCATCGTCTCGGGCTTTCGCGCCTGTTGCTGCTGCCTGGATTCATGGTTATCGACAGCCGAGAAACCACAGAAAACATTACTTCTCGGTGAACCCTTCGGCGTCGGCGAGCCCCGCTGTCTCTGATGGCGAAAGGTCCAACTCCAATATCTGCATCCTGCTTCCTTTTGAAGATGACTTCTACGCCAAGATTGAGCCCAGTATTCAGGATCTTGCGAATCAGTTAAGCTTGCCGGTATTCGAAGTGGGTGATGAATTGAGTATGTCGCCGGGGTACACCCACTGCCTTTCGTTCACGCCTTACGAGTTCCAGGATATTAGTTCCTTCACAGTCGGAATCTGTTCGTTAGGGGCCGAATCCGTTGGTAAGCAAAGAAGCAAGAAACCTAAACGCAGAAATATTGCTGCGGGGGCGAGAAGGCCGCTCTTTGTTGATTTCTGTCCAGGCAACAAGTCAATGATAGGGAAACGAATTGCTCGTGGGCGTGACAACAAAGGAGGAGAACTCATCTTGAAGGCAGTAGGGCTTGGGAGAAATAAAGGTGCGAGTGTGTACGATTTGACAGCAGGCCTTGGGCAAGATTCTCTTCTAATGGCGAATGGCGGTGCCGATGCAGTAAAAATGGTTGAGAAGGATCCAATCGTGGCTTGCCTCCTTCAAGACGCATTAAGGCGCCTTCATCTCGTTGCGAATAGTACGGTTGGAGGTGACGACAAAATAATGAAAGAGTCCCGCGATTTATATTCGAAGCTGACTCTTGAGATTGGGGACAGTGTCGAGATTGCAGGTCGGGCAGCTGAACAGGTGGATATATGCTATCTTGACCCCATGTTCCCGCCTAGAACAAAGTCTGCTGCGGTAAAGAAGAACATGTCAATATTGCATGGGCTCCTAGAGACTCAATGTCCAGAAGAAGATTTGGACGTCAGGGAGGAGAGAGAAGCTGATCTATTGGAGGCAGCATTTCGGGCTGCTGGCAGAAAAGTTGTGGTGAAGCGCCCTTTGCAAGCTCCTCCGTTGGGCGGGGAAAGGGTGAAACGAAAGCCGTCATCTGTAATCAAGGGGTCCGTAAATCGATGGGATGTGTACGCTTGCTGACTGAAGCGAACGCGGTCGCCGGCTAAGACTCTAGTTTTATTATTTCTTTCTCTATTATGCTACTGGGAGCTGCGACCAAGGGGGTTCAAAGTCTGTAGAATGCGTCTTATCATCGATTTTTCTTCGCCTCCTAATAATTTCTGGCCCTTCCGATTTTGCTTTCTTCTTTCCCGAAAAAAATCTTTCATCATGGTCGCGCTCTCCTCTTCTAGTACGTTCCCGCTGGCTTCAATATCATGGTAGGGGTGTTTGGCCATTTCTAATAGCTTGATGTGCGTCTTTACGGCCCCCAGCCTTAAGTCTGGTGCACCGTACACTACAGACTTACAGCGAAACGCCTGGGCGGCTGCGAGACACATTGGGCAGGGTTCGAGGGTACTGTATAAGGTCGTGTTGAGCAGGCGCCAGTTCTTCATACTTAATGCTGCCTTTCTCATTGCCTGCAGCTCCGCGTGTGCCGACGCGTCGGAGCGGGTCTCGACGAGATTCCGTCCCCTGGAAACAATCTCAAACTTCCGTGAGCCGTCAGACGATGGCAATTCCCTTGTGATTACAGCTCCAATCGGAACCTCACCCATTTTACCGGCTTCGCGAGCCTCTTCTAAAGCGAATTTCATCAGCTTGGCGTGGATTTCATCTGAAGACAGAGTGCTTGGGAGCAAAATGTGATGCGGTTTCCGTCTTGCGAATGCGAGGGCGCAAGTGAAAGTTTTGCTCGCCAAGGCGAACAGAACGAGCAGTGATAGTAGTCCCCGGTCAAATCGGCGCAGCGAGTGAATGTGATTCAACATCAATGCCGGTAAATATCTCGAGGAAGGACTATGGACGTAAAGAGGCGAATCCAGATTTGGTTGCTAATCCGAAGAAGCCAAAAGATGTGGAGATCAGAAGTGCATCACTGCATCAGGCATAAGGCATAGATGCATACTCTACTCTACCCTAGTACGCTCGTACGTAGTATGCATGGGTGCAAAAATTTACTTTCACAATGTTCGTATATGGCTGGTAATTACTGTATAAGCTAAATGTATGTGATAATAGTACAACTAGTAGCATTAGTACAGTAATAGTACATTGCATGTTAATAAAATTAGTAGGCTTGTCCATTTCATGACGAAGCCGCAACCGTGCCGTCCCCGTCCCTAACGCAGCGGCGGGTGACTAGTAGGGCCAAAAGACTAACACACGCACACATCTGCATGACGGCGCCGTCTCCCAAATAGTCTGCGGCAGGCTCGAACGCGGCGGCGCCAACGAGGGCTCCAGCTTTTCCTGCCGCGGCCGACATGCCGTTTAGCGTCGAGCGGCATCCCTTGCCGTATGTTACGCTGGGGAGGAGGAATGTGGTGGCATTTGGTCCGTAGTTGGCGAAGAAGAAGGTCAGGCCGTATAAAGGGACCAGCAGGTACTGGGACGCGGCCAGACGGTCCCACACGCCGCCGATTAGGGCGTACAGGGCGGCCATGAGGGCGAATCCCTGCATCTGGACGTACCGGGGGGTCTGTACAACGAGGCCGGAGCAAGTTGTCCTACCCATCAGCGCTACCGAGACAAAGTACCCTGGAAGGGCGATAGCCGACAGGAAGAGAGAGTCCCGCGCCGTCTGAAGGAGGAGGGAGAAGCCTCCGTCGCTGCCGCCATCGTCGTCGCCACCTCCTCCGCCATCGCTGTCGCCGTCCGTCCCGAAGGCCGTCTCCAGCACAAGGGGCTGGAAAAGTGTGTTGCCATAGAACAGTATATCGAAGAGGAACCAGGTCCCGGCCGTCCCGCAGAGCTTGCGGACTAGGTCGGGCTCGGCCCTTGCCGCCTCCCAGATCCCCACTCCTGTTTGAACCGAGGAGGAAGAGGAGGAGGAGGAGGAGACGGAGGAGGTTCCGTCAGGCCGGAGCCTTGGCCCGCGGTGCAGGGGGGCCGATGGGCTGACGAGTGGAACTGAGCGTCCTCCGTCGTCGCCATCGCCGCCGTCATCGCTGACACAATCCTCACCGCACGGGCGGGCCGGGTCGACACAGTCTCCCCCCTCCGTCATCCCATCCACCTCTCCCTCTGTCTCCCCCTGTCGGCCGTCCCTTTCAGATGGGTCGGACAGCGGCACGGCGGCCATCCCTCCCTCCCCCCCCCCTGCCCCACAGCGCCCATCTCCCACAGCGGAAGGGCCGCCATCGAGGCCTTCTTTCCCCTCGCCTCCCGGGCCTACGCATCATCAACAGGAGGATAAGCCCAGGGATCGCACCCGCGGCCAGCAGGGTCCTCCAGACCAGACCCAGGCGTGCCGGGCCGGACCAGAGGAGGAGGGGGTAGGCCAGCAGGGGGGCTAAGACGAACCCTACCCCCTGAGCCGAGAAAGTTTTGGCGACCCTTCTCGCCCTCTCGGCGGAAGGGACGTCGGGGTCATCGCCGTCATCGACGCCGCCGTCCTCGGAGTCCTCCACCTCGGCATCCTGCCCAGATTCGGCATCCTCTGGGGCCCACTCAGCTTCGGACGGACCGGCCCCAGCCGCCGCCTCGGCGCTGAGGACGGCGGCAATGGGGTAAACCGCGCCGGCGCCCATGCCCAGGACCAGCCTCCACGCGGCCAGGGCGACGAAGAGCTCGGCCGGAGGCGCGGCGGTTCCACCGCCGGCGCCGTCTCCCCCCAGACCCACCAGAGAGCTCCCTATGCTGCCCAAGATCTGGAGCCCCACTGCTACACGGAGGGCGGGGATCCTACCCATGACGTCGGCTCCGGCTCCCCCCAGGACCTGACCTGCGACCATCCCCAGGAGGACGGAGGAGGCGACCATGCCGTCCTCCTCGGCGGAGGCCGCGGCCGAGAACGATGACGGAGAACTTCCCCCGCCGTAGGCGAAGGCGCCTCGGAGGACGGGAAGGGCGAGGGATACCGACACCGCGTTGTACGACGCGGAGAGGTTGGCAAGGATGGCCGAGGTCTGATCCCCGCTGCCGGATGTGGGACTGCGGCCGGGATCCTGGCCGGGACCGGGATCGCGCGGACCTGCCCCGCCCCCTTCTCCATCTCCACCTCCCCCCGCCACTGGCGGCGGGTGTAAGGGGACCTCCCGGCCGCCCATTCCTCGCCGCTGCCTCTTTGGGGGTCCCGTGCCTTCTTCCTTCCCTCCCGATGCTTAGAGGGATCTGACATGCCGGCGACAATATGTACAAGACCTGCACAATTACGGGCCCCAATTGTAGATTGTTCAGGAAAAATATGGGAAAGTATCTAATACTCATCCCAGCGGCAATACCTCCCAGTACATCAGCAAATGCCACAAGCGCTGGAACGCATCGATCGGACGACAAGCAGAAGCAGATCCCGGATGAAGGCGGAGCAGCCTCCGTATTGCTCTCGTCGCTGCTACTCTCGAGATCGTTGTCGGTAGAAACATCCTCGCCGCCAGCGTCGATATTTGACAGCGAATGGTCATCGCTCATGAAACACAGCAGCAAAATGGCCGGCATGCAGAGACACTGTCCACACGTCATTACGAAGGAGCACTCCTGCACAGTCCAGCTGTCGCCCAAGATCGCGAACATAACGAGGGCTGTAGCAGGGCCCATCATTCCCCCCACCTTGATCACGATGGTTCGCCTCGTGAACCAATAAGATCGATCCCCGTCCTCGATCGAATCAGCAAAAAGTGCCGAAACGCAGGTATACGCCAGTCCCCAGAAGCACCCCCACGTCGCCAGGGCGACAGCCAGGAGGCCATAGCTCCTCGTCCTCAGCGCCAATACCGTCGCGACGACGGCGGCCGTCCCGACCAGAGACGACGCCCGCAACAGGAGATCCCGCCGGTACCTGTCGGCGAGCGCGCCGGCAGGAAAGGAAACCACGAGCTGCGAAATGCCCATGATCGCTGTTATGAGGCCGACCGCTTCTGTGTCACCATCGCGCAGCAGGTAAATGTATGCAGATAGGACGGTCTGGCTCCACATGGACCGACCTACAAATATGAGGAACGAATATAGCAGGACGAAGTCGATGTTGCGATTCCGCCTGTGCTCGTTCGAAGCGGAGAAGGACGAGGATGGAGCATCCCGAATCAGTGGCTCCCTTAGCCCGTCGTGAAGCGACATCCTCGACGTACTATTTGTTTCGGACGGCATACCTATGCCAACATTTGAGCCAGGAAGAAAATTTTTCATCAAGGTTGGAAGTCAGGTCTGAGGAGTGGCACCGGTTGTATCGACAGGCCAGAAGCAGTCTGCTCGTCGGCTTCCTCGATCGTACATGCATTATACATGGTGTATTCAAGACGCTTTCATACTTAACTTTTTTAGAACGTACGCTCGTAAGAAGGCGAAGAAAAAAAGTGGTTGCGTCAGCCGTTCTTACTCTCTAGTACTTTTTTAAATGCATTATTAATCCGTTGCATACTACGAGTCGTAGTATATACACGAGCTCGTATATTATTTATTATGCATAAGAGCTAATAATAATAATATAATTACTACTGTAGTATTACGATTCGTACTCTAGCTAGTAGTAGTATACGCTCGTACAGTATACCATAATATTATGTACTAGCTACTCTCGTAGTAGTATGCATAGTATGTTGTTACTCGTAATTTATTAGCTCCTATACTACTTTGCACAGTACTACTACTGTATGCGTAATAATACTAGCTAGTATGCATACTATGCATTGTACGAGCTCGTACTAAAGTATGCACAGGACATACGAGCTCGTACTGGACCCGATCGATTGTACC
>Ga0099799_10265_pt1 | contig 15607 bp, 10 predicted proteins | sample Uncmet6_SortLC_1_FD_89033 | JGI IMG/M metagenome (GOLD analysis project Ga0099799, IMG submission 89033) | Marine eukaryotic communities from CALCOFI LINE 67, Pacific Ocean - CN11_C50_N6_SortLC_1 | ecosystem: Environmental > Aquatic > Marine > Oceanic | place: Pacific Ocean: Monterey Bay...
GCGTAGATATTCTACTGAGCGTAAATACGCTCGTATACAGAATTCGGTCGTTTTAGTGCAGAAATGGCGTCGCGGCATTTCCGAGAGTGTGAAATACAATGTCCTGGGTCGAGGTATAATAATGTTGCAAGCTAATGCCCGCGGCGAACAGCAGAGATCGAGACTCCGTCGACAGGTCGGTGCGGCTGTGGTCATTCAGAGGGCATGGTTGATTTACCAGCAAGGCAAAGATTTCAAGGGGAATAAGATTCAGACCGCCGCCATCAAAATTCAGAGCGCCCAACGGACTGTGGCAATCCTTAGAGAATACCAGGACATAAGGGCTTCGGCCACAGTGCTTCAAGCTTTTGCTCGAGGATAAGGATTCCCTTCCTAATAGCTAATTTTAATTTTTACTCCATTAATCCTAGGTACCAAGTCCATCCGTCTTAATTAGGCTGACAATAATCTTCATCTCGATGGAGGCGACAATGTCTGAAGAGGGATTGGCAATCTTTTCCGATAGTAGCTCATCCACCTTCTTGCGCAAACCACCGATGAGGGCTCCAATTCTGGCGTTGGCGGATAAGCGAATGTAGCCATCAACAATAACGAGTTCTTCTGACGCCTGGACGTCGAGCTTGCCGCCAAAAAGAAGCAGGGCGTAAGAGGTACATTCCGTGGCATCTCGTAGAAAGGGCTTGGAAGTCCTGACGAGTTCGTGGTAGACTAACCAGGGACAGCTATAGTTGCCAATAGAAAAATTGGCTGACGCGGGATGAACAAACACTCGCTCCTCAGCAATTCCATGGTATCGTTTGTTGAGATTGGATGATCCATTTTCGTCTCCACGAGAGAAAAATTTAAGCTCTCGCGAATTCCCATCCTTTTCGATGGCGCCCTCCATAGTCTCCGCATACTTTGTACCTGGTCGCTCCACTCTTACAATCTGACTTGGCGCTAGAGCTGCGACGATGCAGCTACGAATAATTCTCCAAGAATTAACGTGTGAATCAGCTTCCTTGGAAGCGAAAAAGCCTGCAGAGCAAAGGGAGTTATCCAGCTGACTAACCAATTTCTTCATATCCCGCATTCCATTGATACTTAAGGAGAGCGATTCGCAAAACTGTCTCTTCTGACCTCCACCGCCACCAACTGCATCCCACTGCATATATGCTGCAGCAAGCATAGCAAGATCGCTGTTTCCGACGCTTTTGAAAAGCTCTAATCGTGCCTCGATGACCTTTTTCTCCCTGAATTCTTCTAGGGACTCCTCCTCATCCTCACCCTTCCTACCACGCGAGTTACGAAAGACATCAACTTTCAAAAAGGGCGACCTGCCGACGCTCATACCAGCAGCAATCGCCAAGGCTGCTTTCCGGCATCGCATTAGACACCCCATGACAAGAATCTTCCCAACACTGGGAGGAGCTGGAATGCCGGCAAGATGCATGCCAAGAGGAGTCAGTGCAAGTTGGCGATCTTCACCGTTAGAGACAGAGACAGCGCCGAGCCGTTCAAGACTACAAATAGCAGCATCAATGGCTTTTTGGCTTGGAGGGTCAAGCAAGTTGTTCAAAAAGTCCCCCGACCCCCGCTCAACTCCGAGAAATAGAAGAGAAAGCAAGGTCTGGTCAAGAGCGCACCGACGAATTTCTGGTGTACCATGTTCTGGTAGCTTGTCATGAGTAGATCGGGAGATAAGCTTGTAACACGTTCCTGAACGCACTCTACCAGCGCGACCGCGACGCTGCTTGAGGCTATCCCTAGCTGCAAATCGTTCAACGAGCAAGGGCATTCTGTTGCTTGGATCGTAGCTACTCTGCTTTTCCTTGCATGTATCAATAACAATGGTGCAGTCTGGAATGGTAATCGATGTTTCTGCAACATTTGTAGAAAGGATCACCTTCGTCATTCCGTATCGGGCATTCACAAAAACTTTCTGCTGCTCCTGTGGCTGGAGACCTCCATGCAAGGGGAGAATGCTCATGTTTCCACTCTTTACGATGCGCCGAATTGAAGTCTCAGCTTTTCCAATTTCGGGGGTACCCGGCAAGAAGACAAGGATAGAACCATCATCCTCTGGAGTCTTGCCTTGAAGTAAGCGTCCAACCAAGACAGCAAGCATATCATAATCGATGTCGCTCTCATTCACACGCTTAACAAGATCTTCAATAGGGATGCTAGGAGCTTGAAGGTTGGTCTTTCCAGAAGAAGATGTTGCCGAGGTTGCAACCGACTCATCTTCCTCGCCCTCGTCATTCTCTTCGTCCGACCGCTCAGAATCGGCCCAAGGAGACTGCTTTCTTCTGCGATAGCCACCAGGATTGTTGAATTGATTTTTCTTCTTTTTCCCTTTCTTTGGGGGAATATAACCCGTAAGAGAAAGAACATCTTCCAAAAAATAGTCTTTGACTGGATATGTGAAACCAGGTATATGCATACGAGGAGTATCCTTTCCCCAATAGGCAGCAAAGCGATCAGCGTCTAAAGTGGCGCTCATCAAAACCACCTTCAAATGAGGCGTTGTAGCGAGACAAGATTTCAGGATACCAAGTAACACATCAGTATCGAGATGACGTTCGTGCACCTCATCAATCAAAATGTGGCTGATGCAATCCAGCGCCCCCTCAGACTGCAGCTGACGAAGCAGGACTCCGGTGGTACAAAACATGAGACGTGTACTATTACACATAGCCGTGGCACCACGGACAACATAACCAACGCTCTTTTTGCCAGGGCCGTCTTCACCACGCTCATCGGCGACTCGACCCGCTACACCTGTTGCAGCCAGTCGACGAGGTTGTGCGACAACAATCTTAGAATCAGCAGGTGCCTCCTCGAGAATGAATTGAGGTCTGCACAGAGAAAAGGTCGATTCGAATGGTGAGAACACTACCGCATAAAAATAATACATCAAGAGGAGAGGGTTTAGCACCCGAACCACTTCACTCACATTTGGGTCGTCTTTCCACATCCTGTCTCGCCAGTAACCAGCACAACGCGTCCTCCCTTGTCAGCTTCTTTCATGATTAACAAAAATTCCTCGCGTGCTTTTGCGGCAGGTAGACATTTCCTTGTCTTCTCCATAGTAGCACTAAGCTTGGGATATGCAATAGCTGGAGGCGTTTCCAGAGGTCTTCTACTCCAGAAGAAGCTTTTTTCACGAGGTCTTCGCTGCTTTGGACTATTACGGTGCCTGCTTCTCGAAGACTCTTTCCTTTCTTCTTTCCGTCCTGACTTGGTGGTTCTTTCGGAATGCGATGATCGAGATTTTTTAATAATGTTGTCACCGCCTTCGAGATGAGGCAGCAGTAAAGAGCTTTCCCCAGAACATATTTTAGTGGACAGACCGTCAGGCATTGAAGGCAAAACGCCCTGAACGAATCCATAGATTTCAAATACCATGGGGTCACCTTTGGTCAGGTCCGACAAAAATTTGATGATCTCGATATGGAGCGCGGTTCCAGCGCCTTCCTGAAGTTGGCCACTACCTCTCCAGTCACCATCCATTAAGACTCGTGGGTACGCATTGGGATAATGCGCATCAAACAATTCAATCTCAAGCTGCAGTTTGGAGAAGCCATCGTCGGGTTGGAAGAAAATAGATAGGAGGGTTTTCTTACCATTTTCTCCACTCAATCGTTGAATCTTCATTTCCTCGGGTGAAAAAATTGCCTGAAGAGCCTCGAGCTCCTCCTCAAGCACTTCATTATTTCCATCAATGCTCATGTCCACTTCTGATAGTGGATCAAAATTTGCAGCCTTACATATCGTTGTCCATAGAAGTGACTTTCCCTTATTGATATCGTTTCCTGCAGCTTGAAGAATCAGATCAGCCTCTAAATCTGACAGACCGAACCTAGCAGCAAAATCAATTACATCTTTCGCCATAGCCTTCGCTCCACTTCTAGACTTTTGCATCGCCGCCGATCCAGATTTGCCCTTCGCATTACCAGCAACGACAACGTCTAAGGTACGCCCACGAGGATCAAAACCCTCCGGAAGCTGATCCTCATTAAGATGGATGCAGAGCCATTGTAGGGACTCTTCATAAAAGGAATCCATTCGGTCATCAATATTGCTGGCGTCATCAACCAAATTGGATGTGTCCAGCTGCGCATATGCCGCCTTGGCCTGCCTTCTCGCGAACCCTTCCTGTATCAACCGCCCCAGAACATAGTGTCGAATCTCGTCTTCTTCCTCCTTTCCTTCATCTTCATAGTCGCTTTCTTCGTCCATTGCTGGATCGTCGTCGTCCTCACCGTCGGCATCACTTGCTGCTAACATGGCCAGTGCATCCTCGGACAGCCCACCCCTCAGCACGGCCTCAATGCGCCTTCGGGTCTGAGCCGACATGTATACCTGATGGTCACGGTTTGCCTGACGGATGGCCTCTTGGCGGGCAATCCGGGCGTTTCTCACCCTCTTCTTCTCGTCTGCCTGCTTGCGCTTCTCTGATGCAGTCGAGTACGATTTCCCAGAAGTGAGATAGGACGAGGAGGACGCTCCCACCCCGGTAGAAGCGGAGGACATCAAAGCCGAGGGGATTGCCATTTTTGCCTTCCCACTTTGCGCCACCAGAGATGCCTCCGTAGCTGGTTTCGGTGGCCCGTTCTTCGCAACGGTTCTGCCCCCGCCCCCTCCGTTCTTCCTTCCCTCGACAGCAGAGAGCCATGTCGTCTTGTACGGCTCAGGTAGCTTGCGCTCGTGGGGGATTGCCGGCGTCAGGTGCAGCAGGGCAAGCAGCGCCGACTCCTCCCTTGCCTGCTCTTCATTCTTGACGGGATGGGCCGGTATCAATATCATATCATGCTCCCCCCCCCTCCTCGAGGCTTTGGCGTCTTGCACGATGCATCGGTACTTGTGCGCACCAGGCTTCTGCTTGTCCAGCGCCTTGAACTTGGGCGGAGGTCTTCTCTCCCTCTTGCACTGGTCTGCGAGCAACTGGCTAGGGAGCTTCTGCCACTGCTCGATCTTGGTATTACCCTTGATGGTGAGGGTGGCAACCTTCGCTACCGACGAGGTCTGGCCAGAACCCCCCTTTTGCTTATGTCCCTTCCCAGCCCACTCCTGCTCCTCGGGATACCACTTGTGCCCCCTGGAGGGCCTCTCAGGACGGTTACCGCAATTGCACTGAAACGGGTGGTCGCATTCACATCTCGGGGCTGCCTTAGGCCCCTTGCCTCCCTTGCTGGATGACTTCCCTGCCCCCTTCTTGCCCATGACGTCAACTCGCTTACGAGCGCAGGTATTATGTATGTATGTGAGTGGGATGGGGAATCGGGATGGGGAGGAAGAAAGCAGAAAACCTGAGCCACAGGGCGACGAACGGACTATTTAAAGGATGAATGCACGACTGAAAGCAGTCAATCGTATTAAAAACGTTCAGAGAGCGGTCCCGTGCAGCACTGCCAGCTGCAAGCAGGCCGAAACACCCTCGTCTCTCCATAATTTTTTTTGCAAACATCCGCCCAGCTTTCCGCCGTATCATGGAATCCACCGGCGCCGATCCCCAGAGGGCCGAAATTCTCGCCCCGCCCTTCTCCCAACCCTACAGTTGGTTCGACTTCTACGACCAGGACGGATCCGACTCGCTTGACCAGAACGAAGTGGTTAGCGGTATCCTCGCCACCGCTGGGGCAGGGTCCGATTCCGAAGACTCCGTCCGCGAGACAGTGAGGGCCATCTGGCCCGCATTTGACCTGGATGGCAACGGTAAGATTGACCGGGAAGAGTTCTGCGGGCCAGGAGGTATGGCCGAGTCGCTGATGGCGGCCGCAGCGAGTTCTGGAAGCGCTGACGCCGGCGACGGAACCGGCTCAACCGACCGGGGAGTCAAAAGCCGGGGCTTCTTCTCTTCGTCGTCCTCGGCTTACCCAGGGGCGAGGCAAAGCTCACAGAGGCCAGGATCTGGCTACCCCAGCGCCCGTCCGTCCTCTTCCGCATATCAGGCCCCGCAGTCTTACGTGCCTGTTGCCCAGCCCGTCTCCTCGGGGGCCGTTGGCGCCACAGTCACTGTGCAGGCCCAGGCGCCCACCACATACAGGACGGTTCGGGTGGCGATCCCTTCTGGTATGAACCCGGGCCAGAAGCTCCAGGTTCTCACAGGGGGTAGAAGGAACGAGTCAGTTATAGTGACGATCCCCGACCGGTCGAAGTGGCGAACGCAGAACCACGGCCAGCCCTTCTTCGACATCAGGGTCCCGGAGGATCCTCGGCCTCTCGCTACATCCGTTGTGGTACAGGGCACTCATGCAAACGAAGGCGCGGCGTCGCAGCAGCTCGTGGACACCTCCTTCTCATCTGCACCGTTAGCAGCAGCATCACCGGCGGCCCTTCCTTGGCAGGCATGGGAGCGCTTCGGGGCGCAGGCCTTCCGTTCCGTCCCCTTGGGCACGCAGAGCGTTCCCCAAGCCCTCCCATCATTCTCCTCCGGTGTCCAGGCGAGCGGTCGGAGGAGGGCGGTGCTAATCGGTATTAATTACAAGGGAACCCGCGCCGCACTACGGGGGTGCGTGAACGACGCGAATAACATGGAACGACTTCTAGTCCAGCAAGGTTTCCCTCAGGACTCATGCCATATGGTCAAGCTCGTCGACGACAGTCGCGACCGAAACTACCTTCCGACGAGGGCGAACATCCTAAGGGCGTGCCAGTGGCTTCTGCAAGGTGTGGCCAAGGGGGATGTTCTATTTTTTCACTATTCCGGCCACGGCGCACAGGTGCCCGACCGGAGCGGCCTCGAGGCCGATGGTTACAACGAGACGATTCTTCCCATGGACTACAAGTCAGGGCAGATCACCGATGATGCGCTCTGGGGCAGCTTGGTCTATCCTCTCCCTGACGGGGTACGACTCTGCTCAGTTATGGACTGCTGCCACTCCGGCACCGGTCTGGACCTCCCCTACGAGTGCGATATTAGGACGGGTCGGTGGATTGAGGATGTCAATCCCGCCCACTCCAGGGGTGACGCCATCCTCTTCTCCGGCTGCGAGGATAGCCAGACCTCGGCTGACACCTTTGATAAGTACCAGGCGGGCGGAGCCATGACCCAGTCCTTCATCCGGGCCTTTCAGGAGAACCCCTTTGCGTCCTATCCGGAGTTCATGGCCGCCATCCACCGGCACCTGCGCCAGCGTGGATTCAGGCAGCGGCCTCAGCTCAGCGCTTCCCAGCGCTTTGACATTCGGCAGAGGGTCTTCTCTTTCACTGAAGGGATTGAGCCAAACCACAACCCTGAGATTGGTCGAACGAAACGCAGGCACGTCCGTCCAGGAAGGGCGGGTGGCGGAAGGAATAATGCGCAAAATCTACTCTTTAGCGTTGGGGCAGGCTTGCTGCTGGGGAACCTCCTTTTTGATTGAGGAAACCAGACATTGCAATCTTTCCTTACGTATGAGCTCACGAAGATTTGTTCAATCGATTAACGCAGGTAATGTAAGATGTTCCCAGTAAACCTTCTAGCTAGTACACCTCCGCCCTGGCCGCTCTTCTTTGCCGATAAATATCCGTGCACGGTATGAACAAGAGCATGAAAGATCCCAGCACTACACAAAACATTGACACGATCAAGGCCAACCCCCCGTATTCCTTCCCGAAAAATAGTTGTACAAAGAAGCTGAAGGCGTAGCAAATTGCACCTATGAAGTAGAGGGTCCATCCGTAGGCCGTCAATCCATCTACTGAAAAAAATCGGGCGAGTGGTGAGCGCCGCATGGACCTCCTCCAACGTATCCGACGAAGACGGGCAGTGTCCGGACCGCCACCATTCTCGACAGTATCAGCTTCATCCTCGTCAGGTCCTTCCTCACCAACACTTGCTATATTTTCGTTGGACACTTCCTCGGCAATACCAGCTGCTTCCTCGTCGGAACCCCCCTCAATACTTGCCTCTGCGCCCTCGTTGTATCTTTCATCGACATTGCCGTCGGCCGACAACTCTGTGGTTGGTTGCAAGGGTGCGGGGCGACCCATAGCCATCACGCAGGTACATGCCGACCGGGATCTCCACTGAACCGCTATGTTATCCGTCTCTAGTACCTGTTTGTGTATTGAGACAGCTCTGTCAGCACGAACTATCTCAAACTTGATGCCATACAGAAGGTCTAGATGTAACCAAGTATCCATAAGTACTATAGTAATATGCATACATACTTGTTACGAGCGTTTAATGTATGTTATATATATATACATATAATATGCGTAATGTTGTATGTAAATACTATTGTACGTATGTATTTACTACTCTCGTCGTATAATATACGATCACATACAGCTGTACATGATTCATGTTGTACGCTCTCATGTTCATCCTATCCATACTACTAGCTAGTACTAGCTCACATCATGTCAAACACATCTCATACTCACAACTCAAATCTCTATGCATACATGCATGACAGTAAATACGATAGGATTTTTTTCTACGCAAAACGTCCATCGCTCTTTCCTGCCTTCAATCCAATCATGACATTATCTGGGCATCAGCTCAAATCATCTTCAGGATGCTGCGTCTGCACCTGGTGCTAGCCTTCTTCTTTGCGGCATCTTCCGCATATTCCCTGTCCGGCATACCACGCGACAGGAGGACGGTGTTGCAGAGAGCCGTGGCAGCGGCGTCCGTGGTACCATTAGCGGCAGTATCAAATCCCGCTCCGTCTGCGGCAGCGGGCAACGCTCCTCCCCCATCTGCGAGTGATCTGCTACAGCGGCTCCGTCGGGTCCCTTGTTTCGCTATAGTCGACAAGGACGGCGCCCCTTACATGATTGTGGACAAGAAAACCCGAGGAGCTACAGGCTACTTCTTCCTCACATTTAAAGGAGCACAAACTGTGCTGTCCGATGCCAAGAAAGCGGCCGAGGGTGGTGGTTATTCCAACGTTTGGGAAGCGGCGTCAATCACGTCGGTTCCACTGGACGTCGCTTTAAGGCTCTCCCTGAGAAAGATGGAGAGATCAGGGCAGAATGACGTCAAGGTTGAATCTATTGTGGATATCATACCGGGCATGGACGAGACGGAGGATTCTCTGAAAATAGACCCAAGTGGTAAGTTCAATGAGCAGGGTCGAGTTCCTCTCTTTTATGTCGAAGAAGGCCTTGAGGTTCCCTCCGACAACGGCGTCGGCGGCAACATGCTCCCAGTCTACTTCAACCGAAAAGACTTGGAATCCGACTGGAATGCGGTATACGCTGGAAAGGACAACCCACTTCCACGCGTCAAGGTGATTGATCTGCTGGATCTATTTCAGGCAACCCTTCGCGGAAGCAACGAGAAGAATGTAGTCTTCTCCCCGTCCCCAGAAGCCCTCAAAGCCGCAGCAGAAATCCAATCCAAGAAGATAACACCCGCCTACAAGAATGATAAAATGGTAATGGTTGGCGGCAAATCCTAGACAAGAGCCACGAGTTCCTTGGAAGTAAGTTGTGTAAATGAATCGAATATAATCAAGAAAAATGGTCATTATAAAGTACACCTACTCCACATGCTGATAGCAGAATTTTCCTTGCTTGATGCATCGTTTGCACCATTCTCCATTCTGATTGACACCAAAAGTTTTGCATCCACCTGGGGTTGGTCGATTCTGCTTCTTTTGACCCTGCTGCCCTTGCCCACCACCAAATGTCTGTCCTCCCCCTGTGCCTCGTTGTTTCTCATGCTGATAGCAGTAATCGCCCTTGTTTAGGCAGCGCTTGCACGCAATGCCATTCTGATTAATGCCAAAGACATGTTCCTTTTCACTACCACGAAAATTAGAGCGAGGTTTGCTCTTCGTTCGCTTGCCGGTAGAACCACTGCAGTTTCCTTCATGCTTGGGGTTTTGATGCACGTGTTGGTAGCAGTACTTTCCTTGCTTGATGCATCTTGAACAGGGTCTACCATCTTGACATGTGCCAAATACGCGTTGATTATGGGGCTGTTGATGATGACTGCTACTTTCCCTCTTGTTGTCGGTAGAGCCTCTCCTACCAGAACAGTATGAGGAAGAAGAGAACCCATCTTTGGACTGTCGGTGTTGACTGTTACCCGAGAAGTTCTCTTCGCTGGGACGAGTGCGTCTTGATGATTCTGATGCCGTTCGAGAAGTGTGCGGGCGAGAGGACCGATGGCTCCTTCTCCACTCATTACAATAGGACCAATTCTCAGATGAATAAGGACGACTACTACTTTTGTTCGAAGGCTTGGACGTTGAATGGTTGCTTGTGCCCTCTGACCGTGTAGAGGAGCTACCAGGTTGATTCTTTCGAATGCAGTCGTACTCCTTTCGTTGCTCTGGATCGGACAGTACTTCATTAGCATTATTCAAAATTGTAAACGCGTCGTGTGCTGCCTTCCTTGCGCCCTCGGTCTTTTGTTTGTCAGGATGATGCTTTCGAGCTTGTTTCCTGTAAGCGAGGCTTATTTGCCTCGAAGTGGCGTCCTGGCGAATGCCAAGGATGTCGTAGAGACATCGTCCCTTGGGGGGTTGCATGACTTTTAAAATATGCCTTACACTTGTGTGCAAAACATATATCTCGAAGGGGCCGGACCAACTTCCCCAGAACATGTTTCGGTCCAAACCTATCACCTATGTATCTGCCTATCAAAGGCTTCTCACAATAGCCAAACTGAAATCTTTTGATGGAAGTATTCATAAAAATCATTCGGTCCAACTAAATCAATAAACTAAGCTGCAAGACCTGATACTGCGACCACATCACGTAATTTATGTGGTTAAGTAGTAACAGAGTAGGAATTAGAAGTACTGTTCTGCATAATACATCCTATAATAGTATGCATATATTATAATTGACGAATGATAATAATAATAGATCTGCTTTGTTATTTATTTCTCAGAGAAAATCATCGTCATCTTGCTTTTTGGCGGCGTCCTTCGCCTTTTCCTGAGTTTCAGTCCATTCCTTTCCTACAAGCTGCATACGCAGCTCGTCGTCGTAAATTAATTCCGGGTGAACATACATTGGCAGTCCACCGGCCACAAAATTGCAGAAAGGTCGATGGTTAGATGCGTTCGTGACATCAGTAGCTGGATCGAAAACAGTTTCTACTCTCATCGATAGAATGTTCATTGTGATCGCCTTGACGACCATCTTGCTATTCGATTCTTCGTCGCTACTTTTCGCCTGGAATCGCTCGAGCTTGTGCACATAAGGGGAGAAACAATAGCTCAATGCGCCCGTAGATCCAATCGCCGCAACAATCGCAGTGCCCCCGACTGCAAGCTGGCCGCTCGCTGGCACATCTCCTCCATGCATCGCTATCAACAAGGGCATGCCGATTGCCCCAACCACCGCCGTCGAAATACTGACCCGCTTCAGTCGAAGGCTCAGGCTTGCAAATGGTCCTTCATAAAGCAATTCCACTTTCGGGCTTTGCCGGTTGCCATCATCGGTATTGTCGTCCGACGAGCTGAACCACCTGCTGTCAGCAATGTTGGGCCGACAAAACGAGGGACGGCCAGCGACGAGAGACATGCGATTGGAGCAGACACGAAGTGCCATCTTGCAATTTTCGCCGTACCTTCGAGATAAATATGACAGTCAAGACGTCGAGATGTCGAGATAGCCAGGAAAGAGTCGAGAAATGAGGGTTGAGTGTGGAGTGAACCAACATTGAATCATCCTCATAACCCTATGTATTAGCTAGAAATCGTTGTTCGCCCTTGAGCTACCAGTACTACTAAGTAGCTACGTACTTCGTAGGTACATGCATGTATGATTTTTACACCAAGCTAAGAGCTCGTATGATACATTCATGTACCGCGATTACACTACATACATAGCTAGTACTATGCATAGTAGGAGGAGGGACTCGCTCGCGACTTCTCACTTGCTCACTTCTCACTTCCCAGCTAAATGGTCCTTTCTGCATGTCTGACGGCTTCTTAAGATTTGGCCCTCCGCCTCCGCTTCCGCCTCAGCCGCCGCATTTTCGAGGTGGAGGAAACAGGGGTGATGGTGGCGGCAGGGGTGGTCGCGGCGGTCGAGGATGGGGTGGTCGAGGTCGAGGTCCTGGCCGAGGTCGAGGTCCTGGCCGAGGCCGAGGCCGAGGCCGCGGCGGACACTTTCAGCGCGGAGGGAATGGAGGGCGAGGACGAGGACGTGGCGAGCGTGGCAACAATGTCGATGTCAAGGCTGACGCAGCAATGATCGCCGAGTACGGTCCTACCTCAATACCTCCCAAAAATGCTACCGGAAGACTGAGGAAAGTCCGTGTCGCGATTCAGGGTTGCTCCCACGGCGAACTGGACCGTATCTATGCCACTCTCCTTGCCCGCGAAGGCCCACCGATTGATCTTTTAATTTGTTGTGGGGATTTTCAGGCGATACGAAATGTTGCAGATCTAGAAACAATATCGGTGCCGGCGAAATATCGCGACATTGGAACATTTTGGAGGTATTATTCCGGACAAACCAGAGCGCCAATCCCAACTATTTTTATTGGGGGTAACCACGAGGCAAGTGCCCATATGCAGGAATTGTTCTATGGAGGCTGGGTTGCGCCCAATATTTACTACCTCGGTGCTGCGGGTGTCGTAAGATTCGGCGGTCTGCGGATTGGAGGCATCAGTGGCATCTACAAGTCGAATGACTATCGCAAGGGTCACTTTGAGAGACCTCCCTATGACAGGCGATCGCTCAAGAGTGTTTACCACGTTCGCAGTGCTGAGGTGTATCGGATGAAGTGCCTTCGAGCTAGAGCTGGTCCTAAGAATGGGAGTCCGTCTGTACGCAAACCCATCGACATTATGCTATCGCACGATTGGCCCCGAGGTATAGAGCAGCACGGCAACACTGAAGCACTCTTAAGGAAGAAAAGTTTCTTTCGTCAAGAAGTGGAAGATAATAACCTCGGCAGTCCTCCCAACGAAGAGTTGATGAATGCAATCAAACCGACATGGTGGTTTTCTGCACATCTTCACGTTAAATTCGAGGCGACAGTCAACCATCGTCGTGTTGAGGCTGTCGATGCCGCCCCCTCGGCATCGATCGGTCTCGTTCCATCCCAGGTTGCAGGCGAGGCAGGATCGGCTCGAAGTAGCAAAGAAATGCTCGAGAAACGAGTAGCAAGATTTGAAGAAAGACAGTTCACGAATTTTGTCGGACTTGAGTCATTACCTTGCCCGACATCTGATTCCCTTCCAGATCTTACGGAGCAGATGACTCGTTTCCTGTCCCTCGATAAGTGCCTGCCGCGGAGGCAGCACCTGCACATTCTCAACGTTTTGGTAGAAGAAGAGTGCGACGACGATCGAGAATCCAATGAAAGCGATGGGAAAAATGCTGTCAATCAACTTGAATATGATTTAGAGTGGCTAGCAATTGTCAAGAAGACGCACAAATTGACACAGGCAAACCCATCATTTGTAGATGTGCCCAATGAACCAGTGACTGTATCAGAAGAGGAAATTGAGGACGTCCGATCGAGATTTCATAAGCGACATTTGGTGTCGAAGAACGCTTCGTCGAACACGAACTTTTTAGCCATACCACAAAACTTTCGTGTCACTGCCCCTCCCCACAATGTTCCTGGATCAAACATACCCCCCCTTGGAGGACGCCTAGTAGGCAATCCACAGACGGACGAACTGCTCGGCGTGATTGGATTGGAGCATGTCATAACAGTTCCATTTTCAGGTACCAGTGATTCAGTACCACCACCACAGCCTGCGCCGCCGCGACAGCAGGTGAGTTTTGCTGCTCGATCATCTAATCCAGATGAAAACGAGATCGACCTAGATGAAGAAGCAGACGAAACTAATATGGACAGTTTAGAAGGAGCAAGAGAAGATGCGAATGAGATTGATCTCGATGAAGACGTCACAAATGAAGTGCACACAGACGGCTTCGATCAGGAAGTAAAGAAACAGCGAACTGGGAGCCTGGACGAAGAACAAAGTCAACCTGAAGTCATGGCAGTCCCCGGTTCGAGCTCGCAAAAGAAAGAAACTGCAGCCACCAAACTTTGAAGAGCTACATGCATGTATGTATGTGTACTAGAGTAATAGAGTATGTATACGTACTCTAGAGTATGCATAGATCTACCGGTTGTACTGTACGAGCTCGTACGCATACTACATATTACAGTGGCTAGCTAGCTAGTGGTTCGTAGAATGCATAATACTAGAGTACTACTCTAGTACTCTAGTATTACTACTACTAGCTAGTAGTATTCATACTACTACTCTAGCTAGTATGCATAGCTACTAGAGTAGTAATATGTATTAGTATGCATACATGAACGTACACTGTACGCTTGTGCTGAAGTATGCAACTCGTACTCTACTCTAGTAGTACAGTATCCATAGTATGATAACTAAGTATAATGCATACACTGTACTGTATGCATACTAATACTAGCTATTATGCATACTAGAGACTAGTAGTAGCTAGTAGTATGCACATATCATCGATAGCTGGCAAAAGGAGGCGGGAACCCGGTGGCCGATTAAACAACAACAACAACATATGCACCACCTGCTGGCTTAAGGAGGCGGGATCCCGGTGGCCGATTAAACACACACACACACATATGCATATATCATACAGTAATACCATGCATGTATGCATATGGATAAGCATAGAGTAGAGTATGCATACCTGCCTGATCTACTAGCTAGAGTATGCATAACATGTACTAGAGTATGGTTATTATGCATATTTCTAGTATGTGCATATGCATACTACTACGACGTAGTAAGTATCCATACTCTACGTATGCATTGTATGCATACTAGCTAGTACCCATACTCTAGCTAGTAGTATTAGAGTAGCTACTGTAGTATGCATACTACTAGCTAGAGTAGCAGTCTAGTATTACATATGCATAAGTTCTGGGCTACATTCGGGCGCGTGCGCGACGGAGTATTACTTTTTTGCGTTCACACGGAGGCAGACACACAAGTAGGGTTAGGACACACTGTTACACACGTTGAAGTGTTGTTTCAATTACTACGTAGCTCTTAGGAGAAATTCCGATCTTATCAGTGAACGAAGTATGTTGGTAATGGTGTATATTCAAAGAACTCGTATACGAACATTTCGATGCTAAAATTTAAGCTGAATATAACACAAACCCAACTCAAAGCACATTAACATATCCAGACAGACATCATTAACCACAACGAAACGCAAAATCAATACGTAAGTCACTGCCCGCCCCGAATGTAGCCCAGAACTTATGCATATGTAATACTAGACTGGAGCTACTCGATGGACTCCCCAAGGTCAACCTCTGACCAAACCATGAGTTCCTCGCAGCAGCGAGAGACAGTTGGATGCGCAGGCCGCTCAGATCTCCCCACCGGACGGCAGCTAAGCTTTCTCCACGGTCCACGGCGGCGGCATTTTGGCCTGTCATGAATCTTTCACGTCACGTTGACGTCATTATATACGACGCGCCGACTTATGATTGTGATAGCATACTGATTCCTTATGTTGATATACTGAACATACGGTCGGCTGGCTTGTCAATCATTTTCTATAACGGCGATTTTTCCGGACTGAAGGTTTTATTTGCTCCCGTTGTTTGGCCATAATACTCGCGTTTATTTTTCATCAAGCAAGGTTATCTTTCATCAAGGTTAGAGACAATGATTGATCGCGTTAATCTGGTGTTTGGTGATGA
>Ga0099799_10266_pt1 | contig 15592 bp, 10 predicted proteins | sample Uncmet6_SortLC_1_FD_89033 | JGI IMG/M metagenome (GOLD analysis project Ga0099799, IMG submission 89033) | Marine eukaryotic communities from CALCOFI LINE 67, Pacific Ocean - CN11_C50_N6_SortLC_1 | ecosystem: Environmental > Aquatic > Marine > Oceanic | place: Pacific Ocean: Monterey Bay...
GAGCAGGCGGCCACCGTTCCCGCCCCTGCGTCGCGGAGGTCTTACGGAAGGGAACCGGGCCATGGGGGCAGCCCCGCAGCCCCACGCCACCCCTGAACGGCCATAGCACCCATAGGACACCATGGTAGCAACACCGAGGCTAGTGCCCGATCCTCCGGACTCCAAGCCCGGCCGCCTCCTCTTCCGCAACTATTTAACGGTGCCCTACCACGAGGAGATCGCCCTGCGCGAGAAGCGCGAATATCTCGAACTGCTCCGCACGTTAAAAATCAAGGAAATAGAGGCGGCCGAAGCGCGGGCTACCAAAAGAGCGGAGCGACGGAGGGAGCGGCTGCGGGCCGAGGTGCCCGTCGGCGGGGCGACGACCGCTGTCCGAGCCAAGTTGGAATTGGCGCCGCTACTAGCTACTGACGGCCAAGTGCTCTTCTCCCAGGATGAGGAGGGCTACGTCAACTTACCTTCTCTAAGGGTGCCTCCCGCTTCGGAGAAGACGCCCTTCCGGCGGAGATTACCTCGGAACTCTCAAGAGAGAGAAGAGGAGGTCCGAACCTACGAAGGTGGTCAAAGAGACGTCTTCCGCGACTCTCTAGCTTTGAGTGATGAAGACGTCGAGAAGCTCGAGACGACGTTCGCGCGGCCGGACCGGCGACGTTGTATGACGGCCGAGGACGATAGCGAAGCACGACGATGGGAAACGGACAGTGATATGAGGGACCCGTTGCGACCTCGTTCAGCACCATCTACTCCCTCACCTCCGAAAGCTACTTCTGATGAAAGGAGAGCCGCTCTTGCCAAGAGGATGGATATGACTGTCACGGACAGAAAGCCTTGGACGGAGTTGCTCGAGACTGGTCCAATGGACAATGACGAGTTCGCCGTCGACCCCGAACTCGCAACGTCCATCAAGTTGCATGACGAAGAAGTCATCACGATCAAGGAGATCATCACCGGACAGTCCCAAGGTCAATTCCACGTCAAAGATGCAGACATCGCGGCGAAGATGTGGAAGATGGGCGCCACGAGAGCCTGGGAGTTCCTCGAAAGAGTATTCTTATCTTTAGTCCACGCGTCCTTCGTGCGGTGGCGGACGCAGGCCGAAGCTGCATTGGCCGCTTATCGAGCTCGAGAGTACCGCAAGTTCCAAGGGAGTCGCAAGTTGGCCTTCGCGTGGCTCGATGGACTCATGCGGACGATGGCGCGGGGCTGGATCGCGTGGTGCGCTCTAGTTGCTAGATTGAGGATCATCGAGAGAGTCAGGTGGCAGACGACTTGTGCGTTGATGATGCAGCGATTGTGGCGGAGCTTCCTCGGGAGGAGAATCGTCCAAGCCGCGAGAGAAGCCATGTACCAGGAACGTTGTAGGAGAGCGGCCGCGGGTTTACAAGCGATGTGGCGGCGACGGGCCGCGTGGAAAAAGTTTCAAATATTGGTCTATGAGTATAGAAGGGAATGCAAGGCGCTCATCATCCAATCAGCTTGGAGGTGTTATCTCGCGCGCTGTCGGCGGGCGTACCTGTTGGAGCAGAAGCGGCGTTATGATGCGGCTCTCATGATTCAGTGCAGAGAACGCCAGCGGCAGGCGAAGGCCGAGGTCGAGCGGCGGAGGCTCGCGCGCGAGCAGGAGAAGGCTTCTCGGTTGATTCAGCGCGTTGCGCGCGGAAGAAGAGGTCGTAGAGAAGCGGCTCGACTCAGAGAAGAGAGACGAGTGGCCGGGATCATCAAGAAGCTCCAGGCCCGTATAAGGGTCATGATGGCCTGTCATAGATTTGTTATCTTGCGACAAATAGCCGACGCCTACCACAAGGAACTCGTGTACCGAGCGACGAAAATGCAAGCTTTTTACAGAGGCAAACGCGCGCGGATGATGACGCGAATCAAGATGCACAATTTACGGCAAAAAAAGTTGCGGCTGATCAACAACCACAAGCAGTGCCAGCGGTTGTGTCGAGGTTTTTCTGCTAGGAGGTTTACGAAGAAATTGCGGATCGAGACGCGGAAACGTCGAGTCAAACAAGCCAAGTCGTGGAGACAGGTCGCCGAGGATCCGGCGAACCCGGGCATACCCATCGACCCCGACACGACGCTACTGACGCAGGACCAACAAAAAATAGTGTGGACTTCACTAGAAACGGGCGAGACGGTCGAGGACGAACCGGTCGAAGGTTTCACAGATGTAAAACGCTGCTTACATCTAGAAAAGGTCTACGGCGTGTCCGAGTTCGTCATGAACCCGCTCCTAACGATGGACGCCGTCGACATGGTCGCGTTCCAAGAGGCCAAGAGGTGTAGTGAGTGCGAGGAACGCGACGCCAGTCGATTGTGCGACTACTGTGGAGACAAGTTCTGCGCGCAGTGCTGGCCGGTGGTGCATGATGCGGGGCGGCAACATCACACCTACGTCACGGTCAATAAACCGGAATGCTCGCACTGCATGAGTCAATTCGCGGTCCGCTATTGTAAACAATGCGACGAGGAGTTCTGTGAGGAGTGCTACGTATCTTTGCACGTCGGGAAAGTCATGTCCCAGCATATCTGGACGATCACCGAAGATGGCGCTATCGATTATGGCGTGAAGCAAGCCTTGACGCCGATCAAGTCGCTCCCGTACTTCCGGAAGGACGGCGTCTTCTACGATAGTGATGACGGGGCCCTGGCGGAAAATTCCAAATCCTATAGTATCCCGCAGTCCTAAGAATTAGTTTGTGACTTAGTCGTCGGCGGCGCCTCACGGGCGCGGAGGTCTGCTCGCGCGCGTCGCAGATTGCTCTCAATTCGCACTGTGCTCGGATGCGCGCCACCGAGCACGCGCCGCGCAGTCCGTTCTAGTTCCTCGAACGTATTCATGGCCTCGCGGAGATCGTCGGGCGTGGCGCCGACGGATTCAAAGACGACAGTTGCGTAACACTCTCTCATCGAGATCCCGACGGGATCATCCTCTCCGAGAACGCGTCGTGCCACAGGCATCATCATGTCCAGCACCGACTTAGCTTCGTCGAGGCGCCGCAGATCATGAAGGGACGTCGTGTAGTTGTAGGCCGCTCGGAGGGTTCTCTCATTTTCCTCTCCATGGAGCTTCGTGCGTCCAGAATATATATCTCGATCCATCTGCAAGGCCTCTTCAAGCCGCCCAAGCCTGGAATACGTGTTCGAAAGATTGCCCTGCACGGCGAGAATCTCGGCCTGAGGTGCACCAAAGCGCTGCATCATGGACAACTCGGCCTCGCCCACGGTCAACGCCTCCTCGTGGCGTTCTGCAAGGCCTAAACCGTTCCCGAGCTGCGTCATCGCCATAATCTGAGCAACGCTCCCCTCCGGCCGCCCCAGGTACGTCTTCCAGCACGCCCACCCAAGCGCGCACCGCACGACGCCGTGGTATTTTTGCTCGCACAGGCTACACGTGCGCCACCGCTGCCACCGCTCATCTATTTTGTCGTCCAAATTGTTCTCCTCGGCCTCCGCAACCAAAATCTTCGCCTGCTCCTCCAAGCACGAGATATGCGCGAAGCCCGCCGTCCCGCGGCACGAGCATCCGCGCACGAGACCCTCCTTCGTTTTCCAATGCAACGCCTGCGTGCAGATGTAGCACGTCTGGCCCTTCGTGTCGTCCGCGCATTTCTCGGCCGCGGCCGTGACGGCCTCCGTGTACTTCGTGTTGGCATTATACTGCTCGGCGCCGCCTGCTTTTTTTATTGTCTTGCAGAGCTTGTCGTGGCCGCCTCCCTCCCAGTGTTGTTTCTGGCACACAGGACCGCAGTAGCGTGTGCTGCAGCGGCCGCATTTCTTGCCCAAGGATAGGCCGAGCTCGGTGGCGCAGACGGCGCACTGCGTGAGGATCATGTTACGACCGATGCGTCCTGGGGCAGCCTTTTGAGGTGTTTTTTTAGCTGGTGTTTATGTGCGCTCTCCAGCCTCTGTCCCATAGGACCCCGCACGCCACACGCCGCCGACGCGGCACGTCTCAGGGCCGCGCGGCAGACGTCTCCCCGGCGCGCGGATCGATGAGACCGCGCCTGTTGTCGAGAGATGACTTGAACAGTGACAGGGACACTCTGATCAAAATTCGACTGAGGAGCAGCCCAATTCAAATCAGTGGACGCCATGGCGCAGCCCACAAGCCCAACAGAAAACACGCTCGCCGTCTCGCTGCCCGGCGACGTCGTCTCCCACGTCGTCTCATTTCTCAAACTTGAGACGCTCTGCGCCCTGCACACTACCGGCACAAAGAACGGCTGCCCCGACGCAGCTTGGCGGGCGCGAATACCTCAGAACACGTTGTTTGCATTGAAGCAGCCCAAACCGTTCACGACCTTTAGAAACAGATGGACGGAGTGGGCGGGCGCCCGGCGAAGTGATCTAGTGGTCCTGCCGGGCCGCTTCCGCTTCCAAGGGACCGTCGAGGATCGAAAGGGTGTGTGCCGGTCGACGGGGCGCATGGACTTCTCGGCGAAGCTCGTTTGCGTCGGGGCCGTCGCGCACACGCGCGTGAGTTCTGGCGCGAAGCTCGAGGGCCGGGGCTACGGCCACCTCTGCGCGAATATCTTGCCGGAGAATGGGAAAAGGGGCTGGGCCCTCGCCTGGAAGGAGAAGGTCGACGAGGCCGCGGGCTACTACTCGTACGTCGGTTCGGTACGGACTTTGCCTGACGGCTCGCTCGTCTGGGCCGGCTCGTTCTCCTGGTTCGGGCCGAGAGCTGTGTGGAAATCAACCAGTGAGTTAGGTTGCCTGGAATTTTCACGCCATCGAGCAGACGCAGCTACGGAGAAAATATCGTGGGGCGCCCGAAATTTGATTTCCACACAGGCGCCTGCAGGGCGCCTTCCGCTTTGAGTTGGTGCGGGACGATGGTACCGATGAAGCTCAGATTCATAGAGTCTGGGCGGGGCGGTCGGCGGCGCGGATTCTGGAGGGGCCCGCTCCTAGGCCGCCCCTCGAGTTGTTGAGACCACCGCTGCAGATCAACCCGGCGGCGCGACAGTTCGTCCGGCGGCTTATAGATCTCCCGCCGGGGGCGTTATAGTAGTACAGTTGCTTAGTCACTGGTGGGCACAGGGGCGAGGGGGCCTACTCCGAATCGCCGCCGACGTCCGAGTCGTCGTCCTCGCCCTTCTTGTCCGACGGCCACGGCAGCACGCCGATTTCGACGCCCCACGCGGTTTCGCAGCGTACGAGGCGCCGGATAATTCTGTCGCGCCGGGCATCGCTGTCCTCTGAGCCGGCCAGGTAGCTCGCTCCGTTCTCGTCGAGCCAATCGCAATCGCGGACGAAGACCGACCCCTGCTTCGGGAGCGAGTGGGTCACGAGGTTCTTGGACTCGATCGCAACGTCCATGAGGTCGAGCTTCTTGAGCGAGGGCGGTAGGGTCGCCAGCGCGTCGGCGAGCCGGGGCAGCTCTTCGTCCTCCGCGTCGCGGCGCGACGAGCGGCCGCCCTGCACCCAGAGGTGCTCCAAATTTGGGGCGGCGGGCAGCACCTGGGCCAGCAGCGCGTGGAGCTCCTGCGTCGTGATGTTGCCGCTGTAGCGCGAGAGGGGTCCGAGGTGGAGACTCTTGAGGCGGTCCATCTTGGAGAAGCTCGGCACGGTGAAGGAAGTGGCGCCGAAGACGCGCGGCGAGAACGAGAAGGTCTCCAAATTTCCAAACCAGTTCCCGGCGGCCGCCGGCACCGCGAACGGGTCGGCGTTGTAATGCCCGTAGCCATGGATCTTCAGTTTGGCCAGGAGAGGCGGCGCGCCGCCGCGTGCCTCCTTCCAGGCGGCGGCCGCCGCCTCTAGGACCTCGAAGGTCGCGAGCTCGGCCGGCGCGCACAGCGTCTCGAGGGACTTGCAGGAGCTGAGGAAGCTCGCGAGTGCGCCCCTGACGCCCGAGAGCACGCTATTGCCCACGACCAGCGTCCGCAAGGTGGTCTGGCACGGGTAGCGCGTCCGGAGCGTGCGGGCCAATATCTGCTTGCCTTGCAGGGCCAGAGACCGCAGATTCGGAAACGATTTGATCGCCGCCGAAGCAAGCTCGGCCGAGAGCGCGCCGTCGCTCGTGTCGACGCCGAGCTCGACGACCCCATCCTTGTCGACGATCCAGTCTAGTAGTTGCGTGGCGCCCACCGTGCGGAGGCGCCTGGGCCCGCGATCGCGCGAGTGGGGCCTCAAAACGTCCGCGAGTGGCGGCCAGATCGGCACTTTACTGCCGAGCAGGACAGGTGGGACCTCGTTGAGGCAGAACGAGGTCCAGAGCCCCTTGGCCATCCTCAGGCGCCGCCACGACTTGCAGACCACGCTCGCCAGCGTGAGGCGGTCCGACGTCGGCAGCTGCTCCAGAATTGCTCCTAAGCACTGGGTGTCGATAGCGTCGAAGGCGCCCGTGCCTTCGCGTTCGTTGCCGAGCTCAATCACGGCCTTGGGCGGCGGCGCGTGTCTCGCCGCCGCGGCCTCGAGATCCTCGCGCGTCACGGGCTCGTTCTTTTTGGCGCTGGCCAAAATCAGGTCCTCGAGCTCCGCGCGGGGACACCTGGCTATCACGTGCTCCAGCGGCACGAGGGGCGCCGCGCGGCGCCGCGGCGCCGGCTCCTCCTCCTCGATGTCCATCTCTTGCGGCGGCGCCGCGAAGCCGTCCGCGGGCGCGGCCGCGCGGCGCGGGCGCGAGATGCGCGCTTTCTTCGCCATTGATGCTGTGGATCGTGATCTCTTGAGCTGTGTAGCGCAAGCCACAGGCCCGGGTCGCAAGGCCCTAATTAATCAGGTAGCGGCAGTAACACACTAGAAATCTCCGAAAAAGCTGCAGCATCGCGGCGCATCGGGACCGCGCGCTGCCCGCGCCCGCTCCCCGGTCCCAGGACGTGCTACAGGACGTGCCGCGCGCAAAAAACGCGACGCGTATTGGTGCAGCACGATGAACCGGGGCCCAATGGCTGCCCGATGCCTGGCGCTGCTGCTCTGCGCCGCCCTGGCCGACGACGCGACGGTCTCCGTCCTCCTCGACATCAACGGGGCCAAGCAGCCCCTGATCATCCCCACCAGCGGCGCCGTCGACGCCACTATACAAGCCTTCGCGGCGAAACACCAGCTCGACGGCGGCATGGGCTGTGCGGACCGCGCGTGCGTCGAGCACGCATTGAGAAGGCGCGCCAACGAGGCCGTGGCCGACGCGCGATTACCAAGGGCGCGCTGCCGCAACGAGCCTTGCGGGAGCGTCGCCACGGTGCTTGACGCGCACGGTTCCAATAAATGTGTGAACGGTCTCGGCAGTTTGTACGACGTGTTGCTACCTCCGTCGGTGCGGGCGAAGGCTACTGACGTGTTAGAAGTGGGAGTGGGCTCGCTCGACGACGCGCACCCGTCGTCGATGGCGCGGGAGGTGTCGGAAGGCCGGCTGCGGACCGACGCGGACGTTGACCTGTTTTCATTGAGAGAACGGCGGCCGAAACCAAACGGCGTCCGGTGCGTCGCCGAGTACTGCGTCGGGGCTTCCTTACGAGCGTGGGCCGAGCTCTTCCCGAACGCGACGATAACCGGATTGGATCCGGCCGACGACGCGGCGGAACTGAACGGGTTGCATGAGCGCATTCGGGTCATCACGTGCGACTCGCGCGACGCGTCTTGTGTGGCGTTGTTGGGCTCGTATGATGTCATCGTCGACGACGGGCACCACTCGCTCGACGCCCAGCGGTCTACACTCAAGACGCTCTGGCCCTTTGTGAAGCCGGGCGGGTTGTACGTCATCGAGGACGTCGCCGATTGGGGCGAATTGTTAATAGCGGACCGGGCCTACCTATCAAAAATCGTCGGGCGGGAGACGCCCTACTTCTTCCTCGAGACGCTGCGGTCGCAGACGGCGACGTCGTCCTGGCCGGGCGTGCCAAGGATGGGGGCTCTGGTTTTTAGGCGGCCCGAGTAGTGTTGTATGTTAACGTTTAGTTGCAATTAACAAGTCCCCGCGGACGTCGCGCTGCACGCGCAGGTCGTCGTCGAGGTAGAGCAGGTCGCCCCAGCCCTTGCCGACGGGCGGGAGCGGCACATCAAAACCTCGCCACCGCAGCGAACAGCTTGAGAAGGCGAAGTTGAAGCGGACGCCGCTCGCGTCGGCCGCGTCGGGTTCTATGGTGGAACCGACGAAGAGCCTGCTGTCGTTGTCGAAGAGCACGAGGTTCTCGAGCCGGCCATTCGCGACGTCGATGGTCTGCTCGACGCCAGTACACGGCCCGGCCGCGAAGAGCCCTTTTTCCACGGCGAACAGCAGCTCGGATTCCGTCGTCCAGAGCAGTTTCCAGTTGCCCGAGAATTTGGGCGACTCCGCGGGCCTTGGCGTGGGGTTCGCAGATGCGAGCTCGTCGATGAGTTCGTCTAATCGATACCTGTCGATCGGTACGGTGCCGTAGTTGCTGCCAGCACACAGGTCGAGGAGCTGCTGCTTCGGGCCAGTTTTTGGACCCGCGGCCGCGAAGAATGCGTTCAGTGCAGCAGCCTGAGCAGGCAGCCAGGTGAGGCACAGGAGGCGCATCGCCAGCATGCTGCTCACGCTTCGATGTGAGCTTCTGAGCGCTACGTAGAGCTGCCAGATGGCCAAAATAGCGTCGTGGGCAGGCGTTTTGTGGCTCTTCGCACGACCCGTGGTGCTTGCTAGTGTCTTACTAGCCGCTAGCTGATTATTTGCCACGACTGCCGCCTGAAAAGCAGCCATAATATACGCGTGGGAAGCTATAACTTTCGTGAGCAGCACATCAACACTCCCTGTGCCTGCGCCTCGAGTGCACTGCAGTTTGCGACCACTCGTGCCGGCGAGCTGCTGCAAACTGCGTAGTCACTGCAACACGCCGTTTGAGCCCGAGCGATGTCGAAAGTTGCTGCAGCACCAGTACGTCACAGGACATCGATGCCGCGCCGGGCGCTGGCGCCGCATTTCTTGCTCTACGCACTCTTCATAGCACCCGGAGCCGCCCTCGGCGGCATCAAAACGAATTTTGAAAGGATAGGCTTGCGGCGCATCAAATTCGGCGGCACGTTTCAATTAAGAGAACCGTTCCGGGGCGTGCGCGCGGGCCGAGCAGCCGATTACCTTTCCGATCCGTTGAGGGTCATCGCGGCGGCGTGGCCGCCCCACCTCATCAAGGGACCTACTATCAGAGACGACGGCGTCTTAGATTATGATCTGGAACAAGAAACGATCAACTTCGCGGGTTTGTTGACGGTCGATGGGACTGTCGATATGGAGGTGCGTCAATCTCCGAGAGGAGGCGTCACGCTCACCTCGAAGAAACTGCGTTCCATAGCCAAGCTGTCGAACGGCCAGTCCGTGGACGTGCCCATCGACTTTGAATTGGAGGGGCGCCTCGACCCGCAGGCAAGTGATCCAAATGCCTCTGCCGCGATCCGGGGGGAATTCCGTTTTTCCGTCGCCGCGGACCTCGTCGGTCCTTTACTACTGCTGCCGTCGCCGGCGCTGAAGGCGGCGGCCGTGGCCGTGAACCGGCAATTGGACCTGGGCGGGCGGTTCACGCGGGGGATACTCGGGAAGTACCCCGCGTGGGCGCGCGCGAACCCGATGCCTCGTCCCGGCGCTGCTGCGAAGAAGGAATAGTTGTGTAACTGAATACTTGTGTCACGATGTGTCGCCTGATGTATTCGTCCAGTAAGGGCTAGTGGGTGTGACGCTAACAAAAGCAAAATTCGAGCGGCTTGTCTTGGGGGCCCGCGCGGCCACATCAATGCGCGTGCGCAGCGAAGCAGTGGCTTAACGCTGCGCAGTAACCCCCGCCACTCTGCTCTCACGATGGCGCCGACCCCTAGGGCATCAGGCGCCCAAACTCCATCTGTCACGCCAAATGCCGGTAGCGTCGATATGCCTCCGCCCCCGCCCCGGACGCCCGCCGGAGCCGCCTTGCCGCGCCGCGGTGTCGTGCGGCAGCCGCCTGCTGTGACACCAGACGTCGCGACCACGCCTGCGCCGTCACCGGCCACGACGCCTGCTGCGCCTGCGGGCGCGCGGCCGCCTACGGAGGCGATGCCGCCGCCGCCCACTTTGACGTCCGCACCGGCGCCGCGCGGCGTCAAGCGGCCGCGCGCGACCGACGCGACCAGCGGTCGCAAGCGCCCCCGCGCCGTGACGCCCCGCGACCGCTTCGTGGGATCGCGACTCGACGACGCCGGCGAGGCGTACCGCGCGCACACGGCGCTGGCGCTGAAACCGAGGCCCGGGGCCCAGCCGGTGCTGAACGCGTCGCTACGTAGCACGCTGCTGCCGCGGAGGACGGGCACGCGGTTCCTGTCCTTCGGCGCCGACCGCGCGCCGGCGCCCGAGGCCGACGGTGCTGCGGCAGAGCGAGAACGGACGCTGGCGTTGGCTCGCGCGACGACGTCCACGACGGCGAGCCGCTGGCGAGGCCTGAAATCTGAGCGGATATTGGATGCACCCGAGCTACTCGACGACTTCTACTGCAATCTCCTAGATTGGTCGAGAAACGGTGGGCGGATTGCTATCGGGCTAGGCAAGACTGTTTATGTCTATTCACCCGCGGGAACTGGCAGCGTTGATGGTGCGCTCGATCACGACCTTCCCGTCACCTCGTGTGCCTGGGCGCCGGGCGGTAATCACGTGGCCGTGGGCGACGCGCGTGGGAACCTACGCGTCTTCGACGTCGAAACCGGCACGCGGATACGGGCTCTAGACGGTGTGCACCTCGCTCGCGCGGGGGTCTTGCGCTGGAATCCTGTCACTCGATGCCTGACAAGCGGCTCGAGGACGGCTGTGATTATAGATTCCGATCTGAGATGTCCCGAGGCAGTCAACACCTGGCGCCTTCGACACACCCAGGAGGTTTGCGGGCTGCAGTGGCGCGATGACGGTCTCTATTTGGCGTCCGGTAGCAACGACAACAATCTGCTCCTTTGGGATCTCCGCCGCGCGGACTGTCCGTGCCACTCGATGGTGCATCGCGCCGCCATCAAGGCGATAGCCTGGTGCCCGACGCGGCGCGATTTCCTGGCGTCCGGTGCCGGTACGGCTGACAGGCACGTGCGAATTTGGAACACGATCACTGGCGCCTCCGTCGCCTCGTGCAGCACGGGCGCCCAGGTGACGGGACTGACGTGGGCGCCGGACGGCACGTCCGAGCTCGTCGCGTCGCTCGGGTTTAGTACTACTGCTCCTGCAACCCCCCACGGCGGCTTCTGCGCGCTGCGATGGGACAGGACGGGCGTTGGCGGCCTCGACGTCGTCGCGCGCGCCAAGACCCACGATGGACTTCCGACATCTAGCGGAAGCCGCATTCTCAACCTCGCGGCGTCGCCCGACCGCACTCGCGTCGCCGTTACGTGTCCCGGAAACGTTACATGTTCCAACGAAACCATCCAACTCTACGATTTCTACGACGCGCCGTCGGAAGTGCACAAGAGCGCCTTCTCGACGCGGCGCGACGTGCGGCGGTGGGACCATGTGTTCGGCGGCAGGGCCGGGGCCGTCCTTCGCTAGGGGGATTGTGTAAGTGCAAGACTGTGATAACCAGTGTACACACGGTCGAAAATAATCAACAACAGGCTTACTCCGCAGCCGGCGGCGGCGGCGTCGCGTCCACGACGCTGATCGACGTGTTCCGCTGCGCGCGCCGCGCCGGCCGCGCCTGGACGGGCTGCACCGGCGCCGCGACGACCGTCGGGCGCCGAGTAGGTCTCATTTCCGGCAGCTCCATCTCCGTGGCCACCGCGGGCTCGAAGAGAGGCGTTCTCTCCAGAGGCACCTCGTCGTCGCCGTCGCCGCACTCGTCGGCCGTGATCGTCTGCGCCGCGACGACGGCTTCTTCAAACTCTGCTCTGGGAATATGTCTAGGATCGGGGGGCGTGTACCCGACGCGACACGACAAAGTGCCTCGGGGATCGACCTCTAAAACGCGAGCTGTGGAGGGTGCGAAGAAGTCCGTCTCCGCGTGGCCCAAGTCCACGTGCTCCGCCACGTACGACTGGCTCTCCAACGAGATGATGATCCGCAACGATTCGGGGGGATACGAAGCCGGCACCGCGACCCGAATCAAACCATGTCTTCCTCGATCCCCCCATGTAGGTGTGGTACCACTATCATGCGCGACAGCAGACGCCGCCCTCCCCAGATGTTCGCCCGTGTCGCGGTGCGTGACATCCACAATAGCTCGGACGTCCTGCACGCCCGTCCAAGTCGCATCGACAAGATCCTCCGCCCTCAGAACTCGTACGGCGACTTCCGCGAAGCCCTGGCCCCGGGCCGTTCTCGCAGCGTATCTAGCCCGCTGCTCCTCCTCCTCCTCCTCGTCCTCCACCGCTAGAGCTACGGTGACGTAGCCCGCGACGAGCATGCCGCCCAGGATGAGGACCTCGGCCATGGTTTCCTTGCTCAGTTCTACACAGGCAGCTCCCCGGCGGCGGCGGCGCGGCTGCCGCGCAGTTTTAGGGCGTCGCGTCGCCTGGCGTCTGCGGAGGGCTGGCAGCCACTGCGCACCTCTTTACTCGGCTGCGAGCGCGGCGCAAGCGATGTCGCAGCTCTCGAACGCGAATCGATCGCAATCGATCGCGGTAAACCCTGTGACAGCTTCCGGCTCCCCGACGGCTGGGAGATTAGGAGCTGTTTTTGCTCGAGCTGGGCGCAAGCCTCTCAGCAGCCTCCGAGAGGAAGCCCCTGTTTCAGCGGCGACGCACGCGTGTGGGGACGCCTCCGAGCTAGTTTACGACAGCTCGCACCGATACCGGGCTCGCCCGGGATTAGCCGGCCGTCTTAACTCACCGCGGACGCGGGAGCGCCGGAGCGGCGGGACGAAGACCGAGCCATATTCCTAGAACTACACTTAGTCACGTCGCGTCGGGCCAGCCCGACGACGCGGACCCGTCCGAAGCAGCTACATCATCGGCCTTCTCCGAGAACCGTCTAGCTTCGAAGGACCCCGGCGACGCGTCGCCCTGCCACGGCGGCGGCGGCGGCCGCGCGTCGGGCGACGGCTCGGGCGAGGGCCAGTCGCCGTCCGACGCGGCGCTCGGGCCCCAGGAGTCGCCGGAGAAGGGCGACGCGGAGCGGCCGAAGAGCGGCGACGGCGCCTTCGGCGGCGCCGCGGCTCGTGCCGCGCGCTGGAGCGACGCCTCCGAGACGCGCGGCGACGACGCCCGCGACGACTGCTGCGCGCGCTTTATTGAAGCTTCTGATAGCAAAGCCCCGCCGGCCGGCGAGGGCACCCGTAATATGGGCGAGGCGCTCCTTCTAGATCGATCGAGATCATCATACAGCGCGAGCTTTTGGGGCGAGAACTCGGGGTGCTCGCGCACCTCGAGCTCCTCGTCCTCGGACGACATGGCCATGTCCTCGGGCGACGCGGGCCGGGCGGCCAGCACGGGCTGCAGGGCGCGGCGTCGCTCATCCGCTGCCGCGGACGCCTTCGACGCCGCGAGGGCTCGCTGCAGCTTCGCGTCCTCATCATCGCGCGCGATCGGCGCTCCCGCGCTCGCGACCGCGCCGGCGGCGCGGCGCCGCTCGGCCTCCTTGGCGCGCGCGAGGGCTCGCTCCAGCTCGTCGTCCTCGCCGTCGGACGATGCGGCCGGCGCGCGCGCCTGTTGCGACCGCGTCTCTAGGGACGACGGCTGCCGCCGGAATAAAGCCGCTCGATTCTCCTCATCCTTTTTCTGCGCCTCCTCGTCATCATCAGATTCGTCCGAGGACCAGGCCATCCCACCCAACTGCTGCCTTCGTAAACGCATCGCGTCCTCGTCCCTTTGGACCTTAGGAGGTGGCCCGCTACCGGCCTTCTTCAGCCCGAGCTCCACGTGTAATGGTGGTTTTGGCTTGTTGCAATGCTTCAAGCGCACCGCACCGAACAGCCCGCACGAGAGCGCCAGCAAACACCCTCCCAAAATATAGACGAGGCCCGCCGTCGACGCGGCGTCGGGGTCGCCCAGCGCGTCCTCCTCGGACTGCTTGTCGTCCTTGCTGCCGGAGGCCGCGACGGCGGCTTTTGGTGACGGCGCGGGCGTCTCCGGTCGTGGTCGTGGAGCGGGCGTCGGTGTTGATATGGGTGACGAGGTCGGGCTGCCCGGTGTTCTCGAAGGAGCCGGCGACGGCTTTGATGAATAGGACGGCTTCATCGATGGCGCCGGCGCGGCCCTGACCACGACATTATCAATTGCGGCATCTCCGGCGGCGCCGGCGCCCGTGACGGCGCGAATTCTCAGACGCGTCGCTAAAGAGACGTCGACGACCCCCGACGAGCGCCAGGCACTATCGCCCAGATTCCCGTCGACGTACCACACATCACAAACCCACTCCCCGTCAAACGTGTCCACGGCCAAAGACCCCATGGCCGCGCCGTACATGGAGTAGGCGAAACTTAATGAAGATGCCGGCGTCTCGAAGAGCGGCGACGTGAGCTCAAAAACGACCGACGGGTGGTTCGGGTGGCTCGCCTCGACGTAGGCATATCCAGTACCGTTCACGCCGTCATTGGGTCCCGTGAAGCGCGTCGGCGTCGTTTCGGTGCCGAGCGTCCAGCGCGTGCCTTCATTTGAGGTCGCGTTCCACCCGCACCAACTCTCGTCGAAGCCGCAGCCGGCGACGGGTGCTGGCGTGTCGTCCGTCGGCGCGGTGCCGGGGCAGGTCGTCGTCGTTGCGCTGCGCACGACGAGTGTGAGCGCGAGCCATCGCATCGTAGCGCCCGTGCGCGGCCGCAACGCACCCCAGCCGACCACCAGTGTGAGTGGTGTGGTGCCGCTCGGGCAGCCCCGGTCGGCGGGGCGAGTGGTGCGGCCCTTGGGGAGTAATAGCCAACCTCAAGCCTCACCGGTTTTGGCGGAGGCAGCGCTCAGGCCGCGTTTTGACACCCAATGCAAATGCCAAAAATGTCCGAGGCGCTAGCGCGCCGCGCAGGAGGCGCCGACGCCGCACGATGATCACGGGCGAGTCCGCGACCGCGACGCGACCCCCTCCACGCCGTCGAGGCGAGACCAGTACTAGCGGCATAAGTCGTGGTTAAAGCCCTAGTGGGCGGTGTCATGCAAAGGCATGGGATCTAGAAGGAGAAGGGGCCGAGCTTGAAGCCGGGCATCTTGAATTTCGAGAAGGACGAGTCGACGTCCCAGTAGACGCCGCCCAGCGCGTCGGCGCTCTCCTTGAACGTGCTCCAGCCCGCCTTCGGGCCCATGAAGTTGATCTCGTCCAAGGAAGCCGCACCTGAATCGAGCATCTCGCCGACGGCGGGCACGATGTTGTCGAGGTGGGCCTGGACGGCGGCGGCGTCGACATACGCCTCCCGACAGAACAGCTTATCATCTTTAATCGCCCAGCCGTAGTACATGCAGCCGTCCTCGTTCTTCGTCAAGTCGACGCATTTCTTCATGAAGGGCTCGGCCTTCTTCAGATCTTTCAAAGTGAAGGTCGGCTGGATCGTGTAGAACCCTTGGGTCGAAGATTCCTCGCTCGACGTCTGCTTGAAGTTCTGGAACGAGTCCCAGACCGTCCAGGCGCCCAGGCCAAAGGCCGCGTACTCGGGCACCTTCTGCGCGGCGGCGATGTCGGCCTCGGTGCCCATGACGTCGATGTTGTCGAGTTCGATGTAGCCCTTCTCGAGGGCCTCGCCCAATGCTCCGGACGCGGCGACGCAGC
>Ga0099799_10267_pt1 | contig 15524 bp, 9 predicted proteins | sample Uncmet6_SortLC_1_FD_89033 | JGI IMG/M metagenome (GOLD analysis project Ga0099799, IMG submission 89033) | Marine eukaryotic communities from CALCOFI LINE 67, Pacific Ocean - CN11_C50_N6_SortLC_1 | ecosystem: Environmental > Aquatic > Marine > Oceanic | place: Pacific Ocean: Monterey Bay...
CTTGGTCACAAGTCAAGTGGAAAATATTGTTCCTACCTCAACTCCAAGTTTGCCACAGAAGCTCATGATCTAACTCAAGTTTCCAAGCTCGTACTGCTGGTATTACTATTGGTAATGGACCGTAGGCCTGAACAACTCCTGTCTCCAGCACCAAGTCGAGCCTAAAATATCTACCACGATCTAGTGGTTCAATAATGTAATGTTATTAGGTTATTATATTTACGAGGTCATACTGTTTAGTACGAGGTCGATTGCGATCTGGTTGGCGTTAGTTCTTTGTGATATACTAGCTAGCTACTCTAGAGTAGTATTTTGTCAAAAAATACGACCACTACACATACATGCATGTATGTTCTAATTGAAGTCTATTAGATAGAGTACATACATACATGTGTACTGTGCTACTTAGTTCAAGCGAACAGGACATGCGACTTCCACAACATACTCTAGAGTAAACAACCTGACCGGACATTTTCACTGGACGTCGGGACATCAGCAGGAAAACATTGGGCAAGCCGGGCAAAGCAGGGCGACAGAATCATTCTCCTGGTCCAAAACAATCCAACCCATGGACAACCACACGGCACAAGCAGCTGACCCAGTTCCTGTTACCCCCCTTTTCTAAAACTTAACGTCGGCAAACAAAATGGGCGTGCCCAAGTTCTTCCGATGGCTGTCGGAGCGATATCCGAGAATCAACCAGCCCTTCACCGCACCCCCGGATCCGCTTACCCGCCACCGACACTTTCCCGAGACGTACTCATCCGAGCCACGTTTATCGGATGCGGCTGCGGACGACTACGCACACGATCATCACACCAAGTGCAACCTGCGCCCGGACTTCGATAGGCTTTACGTCGACATGAATGGTATTATCCACTGCTGCTCCCACAACAATGCCGGGGAGGATGAGAATTACGATACTGCGGCAATAGGAAGAGAAGAAGGAGGCAACGGTACTGCTGTCGGAGAGGCCTCGAAGCTGGATGCTGGTACGGTTGAACGTGCGGTGAGTCCCGGAAGCGTCGCTATCTCCGAGGAGCAGATCTTTCGCAACGTCTGCTACTACCTCGACCGGGTTGTGACCGATATTGCCCGTCCCAGGCAGCTGGTGTATCTTGCCATTGATGGCGTCGCCCCTAGGGCCAAGATGAACCAGCAGAGGAGTCGGAGATATCGGAGCGGGAAGGAGCGGGAGATCGAGGCAACCTTCTATGGTGCCCACCTTGCCCGAGCGTCGCAGCAGGGTAGTGTGGAAGGGAAGGAGGTGACGTTCATGGGGTTCGACGGGGATGGGCACGAGGAAGAGATGGGAGGCGAGTTTCGTGACAGTAGTAAGTACGCGGCAGATGATGCTTCGAAGCAGCGGCCAAATCTAGGGCTCATTGGATCATCGGAATCGACCACTGTCCGCGAGATCAGTCCGGGGCGGTTCGCAGGTACATTCGAGACGAAGGAGGAACATTTCCGGATCGATGACGCCCCGTCGAAGGAGGGCGGTCGCCACGGGGGAGAAGTTAGCGAACCCGTGCAAGGGACAAGGTTCCACTCCAATTCTATCACCCCTGGCACTCCTTTCTTTGACCGGTGCACGGCTCACTTGCAGCACTTCGTACGAAAGAAGCTGAGCGAGGATCCCCGATGGGCCGATCTCACCGTCATCTTTAGTGGCCCTGACGTTCCTGGGGAAGGGGAGCATAAGATCATGGACTTTATGCGACGAGAGCGGGCCCGGACGGATTATGATCCGAACATGAGGCACTGCCTATTCGGTCAGGATGGGGATCTGATCATGCTTGGGCTTGCAACGCATGAGCCCAATTTCTGTCTGCTCAGAGAGGAGGTGGTATTTGCCGAGGATCGTAAGGCCGCAGTCATGGCGGCACATAGGGCACCCACCATGGCTGCAGCGCCGGATCTGAGCGTGGCTGGCGGCGGCGCCGGGGAGGCGACCTCTTCCAGACTGTCAGCCAGTCTCGGCGCTTATATACATAATGCCAACTTCGAGCTCTTGCACCTTTCCATCCTGCGTGACTACCTCGCATACGAGTTCGAAACGTCGGAAGTTGTCCCCTCTAGTCCGTTCGACATTGAAGCAACCCTGGATGATTTCGTCTTTCTGACATTTTTTGTGGGGAACGACTTCCTTCCCCACATGCCCGCCCTTGACATCGGCGACGAGGCGTTTGACCTGCTCTTTTACACGTATAAAAGACATCGGTACGGGTGGTTGAAGAGGGAGGAGCGAAGAAGAGCCGTAAGGGATGGTAGAGCGCAGCCGTTCCCGTACCTCACTCATGCGGGTGAAATCGTATCTGGGAACAGGTTGGAGGAGTTCCTTGCCGAAGTTGGAAGCCACGAAGATCCATACTATGAAAACAAGAATCGGGAGACAGAGAAGTCTAGGGCGTCTATCCGCAAGGCAGATAGAAGACGGGGGAGAGGGCCCTCCATTCCATCCGACGAGGACCTTTGGACCAGGGAAGCTCAGGATCGAGAGAGGTATGCGGAGATGCTAGTGTCGATGGAAGGAGATCGGGTAGACGATGAGGACCCCCAATTCTCCCCAGTCATCTCCGCGGGTGAACTCCCGATTACTACGGCGCCTCTAAGACGGGGGAAAGGAGCAGGGATCAGGGAAGGTGTATTCAAACCCGAGGAGGACCAGCTCAATCAGGGTTTCTTCACCAATATGAGTCGCCTCCTTCGGAACTCACTTTCTGGAGAAGCGGTTGCGGTTGGAACCAGAGCGGGAAGCGATCCCGCGGTTTCTCCGTCGCTGCGCCCTGCCGTGAAGAGCCAAGACCTTACAGACCTTAAGGGACGGTACTACTACGACAAGTTTGGGTTCACCCCGGTCGATGCAGAGAAGCACCGAGCTCTCAGGAAAGCGTACATCGAGGGTTTGGTGTGGAACCTTGAATACTATTACAAGGGGTGCACCTCGTGGGAGTGGTACTACCCATACCACTATGGCCCGATGCTGAGCGACCTCATCACGATTGATGAGTTCCTCGAAGATATTTCCTTCGATGGGAAGCTAGGGGAGCCTCTTCTCCCATACGAGCAGCTTTTGGGATGTCTTCCACCATCATCCGCCGATCTTCTCCCGACTCCTTACAAATGGTTGATGAAGTCCCGAAGATCACCTATCCTCGATTTTTACCCAGAAAGCTTTACTGTGGATATGAACGGGAAACGGTGGCCTTGGGAGGCGGTGGTTCTTCTCCCCTTTATTGATTCTGCGCGCCTTCGCAACGCTGCGCGAGAACTTGTATCGGATGATCTGCTAACCGAAGAAGAGAGGCATCGCAACATATTCGGTGCGCCGTATGTTTTCAAGCGCGACGAGAAATACCATGAAATCGTCGCTTCTCCGAGCGAAACTCCCGGATTTGAAGCTATGGAAACATGCACCGCCCGGGTCATGCTGCTGAGTGACTCTGAATGGGCCAACGAGGATATAGAGGGCGCTGTATTCCGGCCCGTAATCCTTGAAGGCACTAAACATCCGATCGCCGGCTTCTCGACTTTGAAAGATGCGCCAGTGGAAGGCCTTCATCGTCGCCGTGTTAATTTGAACGTCTTTGGGATGAGGAGCCGGTACAGAACAGCCATTCTTGAGATGGGCAGCGCGTTACCAGATTTTCCGCCTGCGTCTCAGCTCGGACCGAAATTTGTCGGTACCACTGTTTTTTTTCGCTATCCCTATCTTCAAGAGGGTTTCGTAACTGCTGTTTCTGACGCATTGACAACTGTCCGAGGGCTAAACCCTGCACGACGATGGACAAAGGAAGAAGCGAAGGGATGGGATGCCAGAAAGGATTCTTTGAACAAGAAATTTGTAGCCGGTGAGGGCCTAACAGGCACGGGGGGGTGGCAGACGCCACCGTCTAATGTCACCCTGTGTGTGCGACCGCTCAAGGAAGTGAGAACCATGCCCGATGGTACAAAGGCAAAGGTTTATGCCAAGCTGGAGGTTGAAGTTCCTCTGTCTACCGCATTGTGGACGCCATCGGTTATCGATGTTCGTTACTCCGCATTACCAAAAGCGCTTGAAAAAGATCCTTATCAATTCTTCGAGCCGCAAGGGAAGAAGCAAATGTTATTGGGTGGAAAAATTGCTCCGCTGCTGGAAGAAATGAAGTCGCGGTCGAACGCGTATATAGGACAGGTGCTTCCTGATATCAGGAGCGTTCCCGAGCAAGACTTGCTGCCACCACTGCCGTTTGAAGGTGCAAAGCGTGAGTTATCAGGTATGGATGTCCTTCCGCCTCTCGATGCAGCACCGATGATGGGTTCTTCATCTCGAACCTTCTCTACTAGTGCTCTGCATCGAGGACGCATGCAACCGGGGTGTATCAGGCATTGCACTTTTCAAATGTCAAGCTGCAAATTCGCTACAGTTTCTAAATCCAAGTTGCGACTTGGCGGAAGCATTCGAGTGCAAGCAGCTACTGCCCTTGTCTGTGCCACCATGGCTCTGCTCATTCCAAGCTCAAAGGGAACTTATATGTTCGCTTCGTCCACCGATATGCATTGCCACAGATCCGATGACATGACAGCGCCTCTATTTCTACACTCAATTCGTGGCGGAGATATATCTGACGGTTCGATAGGCGAGGAAAATTATCCCTCTGGTCATGTCGCGCCGACAACCCCACCCATAGAGTTTGCTCATGGAACGACTACCCTCTCCTTCAAATTTCATGGTGGTATCATTGCTGCAGTCGATTCTAGAGCCAGTATAGGCAGCTTCGTTGGTTCCAAAACGACGCAGAAGGTCCTCCCTGTCAGTGGTCACATTCTTGGTACAATGGCCGGAGGTGCGGCTGACTGTAGCTTTTGGATCCGCAAGCTTCGCACCCAAGCGCGTCTTCACGAAATGGGTCACGGAAGGGCAATTTCAGTTGCACGAGCCTCTAAGATTCTCTCCAGCGCTCTGTACGAGAATCGAGGCTTGCAGCTGAGCGTTGGGACAATGATTATGGGATATGACGACCTCGGGCCCAGTATTTATTACGTCGATGATAGTGGAAAGAGAAGCAGTGGCGATATGTTTGCTGTGGGCAGCGGGAGCACCTTCGCGCTGGGTATCTTAGACACTGACTGGAGGGCTGACATGACCGAAGGAGAGGCCATGGCGCTTGGGATTAAGGCTATCCGCCACGCGACCTTCCGTGACGCTTACTCGGGGGGCTACATTGGGGTATATCTAATCACCTCCAGCGGTTGGCGAAAGGTATTCTCGGAAGATTTGGCGAACTCTGGAGAGGTTTGAGGGAGATTAGCTCGGCACGCGCGAAGAGAGATTAGCTCGGCACGCGCTTTGGAATATCAGCCATGGCAGCTAACATGTTATATATTCTCACACGAATAGATTCAGTGAATGCAGCGATGGGAACTGACCATGATATTGAATGTGTTCATTGTTCTGACATGAAAACTTTCGAAAAATACTCGTTGGCGAGTTTTATCTAGCCAGTACTTGGACACTCTAGCTAGAATTACTTTCAGCCGACACATAAAAAGATGTGAGTTCTCACATTTCCTATTTCTCCTAGCGCATTACGAATAGATAATGCGACACTATCCACTCCTCACCCCCGGCAAATCCCCAGAGCTCGGCGCAGCTAAGGAAGAACAGCCTCCAGTTGACGTACCACTCTCGTTCTTTCCCTTTCCCGTACGCCTCCGCGAGCACTGGGGAGAGACTTCCGTTCTTCCAATTTGCGTCCATCGTGTCGAGCCAAGCGTTTGATGTCTTCTCGTAGTTCGTGCCAGACACCCTCCAATGGTTGGTGCAAGAAAGATGCTCCGAGAAGTAGAGAAGTAGATCGTCCGAGGGCATGGTGCCACCAGTGAAGAAGTTCTCCGCAAGCCAACCATCCTCGAAATTATAGGCGTAGTCCTTGTGGGTGAAGATATGGACAAATAGCTTGCCGGTGGGCTTGAGAAAGCCGTGGACCTTCTTTAGAAGCTGCGTATAGTTCTTCATATGCTCAAACCTGGGAGAGGAGTGTACGGAAGACGGAGGAGAAGTCGAATGTGAGTGGACTGGAGAGAAGCGGGGAATAAATCATAGGAACGGACGCACATGAAAAGTGCGCACACCTGTTAAGCAAAATACTTACATTTCGATGCTGATGACACGATCATTACTCTTGACAACGTCAAGGGCTCCCTTGTCGTCGCTTACATTGCAAGTGACGATCTTTATGTTTTCCACGTTGTACCCCCTCTCTTTCGCCGTGCGGAGGATGTACTCCCTCTGGGAGTGGCTGTTGGAGATACCCGTGATCTTGCAGTTAGGATACCGCTCAGCGAGGTGGAGCGTCATGGATCCCCATCCGCACCCAAGATCAACGACCGCCATGCCATCGATAATACCGGCCCGCTCGCAGTATAGATCGAGCATGGCCAACTCCGACTCCTCGAAGGTGGTTGTTGGTTGAGGCCACAGCCCAGACGAGTACTTCTTCCTGGGACCGAGACTAAGATCATAAAAAGCAGCCGGTACCTCATAGTGCTGGTCGTTAGCCTGATCGGTAGCTACGGCGATTGGGCTATCCTTCAGCCTCTTGACGATGGCCATCTTGGCGGATAGATCAGCCTCGGCCGACTCCCCCCTCAGCAGGCAAAGATGATCAGCGAGGCGGAGGCGAATGCCAAGACGGATGAGGGGATCGGGGACCAGACCAGAGTAAACAAGAGGTAGGAGAATGTCTGTGGTCCGGGAGAGGAGGCTGAAGATGCCGTCTGTTAACCTCTTCGCGAGTTTGGTGCCGCGAATAGTGCCGTAGAGAGCGTACAGACCAACGAGGTGATGCGGCTGGACTGCGTCGTACGACCCGGGCATGGACAGCGAGATCGGGCCGAAGAGGCCGTCGAGAGAATTTCCGAAGGGCATGGCTTAAGTGGCTTGCTTCCGCAGTGCTTTGGCGAACTTGGTCCGGATTTTATCTCTGCTCCAGGTCGAATCTAATCATCCTTTTCAGCCCTGAATCCTGAATGGTTTCACGGGCGGGTGTCTGACGTGTCTTAGTGGTTTCTAAATCACACTGAGCTATCTACTGTAATTCGGACGACTCATCAGAACTCTACAAGAAGTACTACAACTAGAGTATTAGTATGCATACTACTAGCTAGTAAGTACTAAGTATGCATCGATGATTCCACCCAGATTTTCCGGGCGGGTGCATCTGGGCCAGGTGGACGGGAAGCCCTAGGCGCCTCCCTACTTGCATATTCATACTACTTATTAGCTATACTAGCTAGTATGCATACTAGATTAGTAATATTATGCATACTACGAGCGTATGCTCGTACACGGTATACGTTTACCGTACTAAGTTGTACACAGTACTATGCATACAAAAAATACCAACAAGTTTTTGCATAACACTGTATGTACTCTACTCGTAGTATGTAGATACAACTGTACATTATTTACTCCTACTACGAAGTAGAGTAATAGTAGTAGTATGCATACTCTCTAGAGTACAGTATTAGTAGCTCGTATGCATACTATGCATATGCTATGCATAATAAGCATAGGATGCATACGAGCTACTAATATGGATACTTTGTTACATATTATGGCATACAATAATAATACACGAGAGTATGCAACATAAGAACTCGTATGAAAAATATTATTCTCGGACGACGGACAGATGCCGTAAGGTCAGGCGCGGTGCGAAGGGAGTGACGAGGTGATTGGCTTGTTTCCCATATGCACATAATATTATTTCAAACATTTTCTAGCTAGTAGAAGTAAGCAAATGATATTATATATATATATATATATGTATATGGGCTCTCGCCAACTTTCTTTTCAATGTTATTGTTATTGCTCCAAAACCTGAGGTACGGCAAAGATCGCAGGCCCCGTCTTCTGATACGGCTGGCCCATTGTCAGATAAAAGATCAACGAATACCTATCCTTTCTCTCGTCGTACGGGGCGACCCAGTGCGGATATCTGCCGTCCACCCTCCCTAGCCTGTTCTTAGTGTTGACGTGTGCAACGACGCGGGCCGAGCATTCCACCATCACACCTCCGGTACCCTCTTCAAAATCCCCCATCGACAAGCCGTAGAACGGACAGAGGTTCTGTCGATCGATCTGATATTAAGGGTAACGGAGTAGTTGGTTAGGTTCGTGGAATTGGCGTTGAAAGCTATTGAATAGAAGATAACAAGACAATTCAACATATCTTTCCCCTACCGAGGCGCTGATTACTCACGTGTGGAGAACCCCGAAAGTTGTGGGTCACGGCGAGTGCGGTGTACCTAGACGCGAAGTCCGCGTCCACCGATTTCATGGCGGTATGGGCGAGGTCCCAAATAGTGTGGTGTGTCCTCATCTTGGCCTCAGCTTTGGCCCTTTTCCTGCTGCCGAGAATTGATAGCGAAGCGGGGGAAGATAGGATCATGTAATTGTTGGCGTCGATCGACAACCGCTCCTGATTGCTGTCCTTCCATCCTTCTTTCCACTCCCTCAGCGCCAACATCAGCTCATGGCATAACGATTCGTCAACGGGCATTCCGTCCACCTTGACAAGTGTCCGCTTATTCCCTTCCTCGCCATACAACTCCAACAACCTATCCATAACATCACGTCTCGGGAAAGTTATCGGTGAAGATGGCTCCTCCCCGAAGTCTGCAACCAATCTTCTCCTCAGAGCGGTAGTCGGCCACGGTTCCAACTGGGACCGAAGCAGGCTGGGATCCCGCTCAGCCGCACATGCGCCAACGAAGTTTCCCTCCGGACGGGGGAAGCAAACAGTAATCTTTACATCGACCTTGGGCAGCAGCTTACATAATCGATCCTTCAGTTTTTGTTGGCCGCACTTCTGGTTGAATGTGAGATCAAGCGATCGAAGGCTTTCGAGGGATTGAAGGATAGAAGAGCTGCCATCACCCTCATTAGGACGAGGTTTAATGAGTAGAGCTGCCTGTGATGATCTCAGCATATTGTGCGATACGTCAAGGGCTTCCAACCTGGGCAAATCCGAAACAGATTCGGGCAGATTCGCAAACCAATTTCTTGACAAATTGAGTTGCCTCACATTCGGAATGGATGCTAGGGAGGGCAGAGTCCAGAGCTCGTTTCGGCTTAGGTCGAGGTACTGTAGACATGCGAGGGGTAACTGGAAATGAGCAGGAACAAGCGATAGGATTGTAAATTTTCTCAAATTCATCTCGCTCAAATTGCATTGACCAGGAAGGGTGTCTCTTTTGGATTTTGCCTCATGCTCTTCAATAGGAACAATCATTGAACCATGGTTATCCATTGGCACATTGCGTCTCGTTTCTAAGTGAGGGTGGAATGTCTTCCGCGCCTGTTTCTCCAGTTCTTCAAGCGCCAGCACAACTCGATGGTTGTCAGAAGCACTGTCAAGGTCGCTGTTGATCGGAGCTCCACCGCACGGACGATGATTATCTAGATTTGTGACGACGTCTACGCCCATTCGAGCTGCTCGCGCGCGGGCAGCTTTTCCTCCTGGGGTTTGCATGTGTTTGGAATGTGAATTGTGGATTATCATCATCCACGGGCAAGTGACCATACAGTACGTTCAGTTGGGGTACTACTACGAGCTCGTAGAGTAGTTGTCGTCGTTGTGGCAGGTTGACAAATGTACGAGCTCGTAATACTACTTACTAGCTACGAGTACGTAGTATACATAATTAAATCCTGCCAGCGATATGAGCAGTAAGAGAGGTACTCGTAAGTATCATAGCGTGTAGAATCCTACTACTACCAATACGACAATAAGAACGTACACAGAGGTACGTACGGAGGCTAGATATGACGATGGAGTCTCGTGATATGCCAGCACGCAGATCGTCATGAACACGGACGGTCTCACAATCGGGAACAATCAAGAGTGCAGTAAACTATTATTTAATTTCAATTACGTTAACAGATACGTACATGGTGTATGACTTGAAGACTCACGATCGGACAACAGATCCAGTGATCCAGTAGTCTGGGTTGTTGAGACACGAACAGGTAGCATAGTTCCAAAAAGCACATTATTTACTAGCTATTCAGTGTCTCCATCGATCTTTCTCGCGTTCATATAGCTTAAATATCCGTTCCATAGACCCCCAATCGCAGCAATGTAAAGCACTCTTGCGCTGGAAGGGACGAAGGAAAAGTTTACGTAATTGGCGACAGGCCAATATAAACAACCACCTACGAATGCCTCCGGGGCCCTATCGCAAACCTTGCCCACCACATCATCGCTTCCCTCCATAACACCTACGTACCAAAATAGTGCCATAAGATATGGTGGAAAGACGACGAACTGAGCGAATGCCGTCTTCTTCGCCACGATGCGCAGGGCCGTTGCTGCGCCGAAGAGACTATCGACCCGGGAGAAAGAAAAGAAGAAATATGGCCCATGCAGGGTGAGACCAACGGTTGCCCAATGGAGGGTGCGGACAGGGTCGTACGTCGCAACCGGCCGCGGCTTGCTTGCTTCCATTCCACCGTCGATGGCCTCTCCGCTTTTTAATCTCTTCTTCTCCACGATCAGCTGCGTCGAAAGATCGGCGGCCGTCATTATACTGGCAGATTGCAGTCCGGCTCGCGCCACGTCGCGAAAGAGCTTCATCGCCATCCGATGCTTGGCGAAAGCCCCACCGCGCACTTTGAATGCAGAGTTTAATTGTATTCCGGGTTGTGTGCTCGCCGCCTCCTTAGCACAGGACTCTTTTGGGGACAGCTGTATATTCGCCAAAGATGGCACAAATCCTGTCGCGCATCATGCAGTGAGGCAAATTAAAGGCGCGTGAGTGTTGGCGACACACCGAACACCTATGAATGCTGCTCATTAGCCTAGTTTTAGGGTGAGGAGGCCGGGAGTAAGAGCCGAGGCAGTCAATATAATATGACATAACAGAGCTACGAGCGTATCCTAGCTAGTAGAATATGATTTATTTACATTTTGTATCGTCATTATTAACATTCTTAAACGATGATGCAGCCAGTCCTGTAGGACCACGTACAGTATATTTACATACGTTTTATCTACTCTACGAGCTCGTAGTATAGATTAGATATACTCTATGGATAGTACTATACGAGTAGTGGTATGCATACTAGCTAGCCAATACGACTACGTACTAAGTAGTAGTAGTCCTATGCATTCTACTAGCTAGAGTATGCATACTAAGCTCGTAGCTATTATAGTAATCGTATGCATACTAGCTAGCATAGGAGATGTTTTTGCATGTCCTACTCTCGTACTCTTAGTATGCATAGCTATTACTAGTAGTAGCTGGTACAGTATGCATACTACTACTCTAGCTAGTAGTAGTTATGGACGAAAAAAAGTTGATGTTGATTTTCGATGTGCTTTTGCGTTCACGTATTTCCAATACGGAACCAATTTCGAGCGAGGTGCGCGCTTAAAAATCAAAGTAAGACACAAGTGAATTCATGAGTTGGGGTTAGGGCTGTAGCCGCAGCGATGCGCGAGAGTCGAGAAACTAATACACAGCGGTACTTTTATTTTACCGTCTCACCTCATTTTGCAGATCGACGACCCCTTTGTTGACTAACCCACAGATCCGATATCTTTACATGACAGCAGCCTTCTCATTTCCCTTCTACAAAAATATGACTGATCCCCTAGCAGGGGCCGTCCCAATAGTGGAGGTGGGTCGATTGATGAGAGTTCTTGGTTCCACGGTGGATCGTCCGCTTTTCGGTCCGACGCGAGACTTCAGTTCGGTCAACAGAAGAGAGAGCTTTACGCGCGGTGCTCGATGTCGGGACTTTCGCAAAATCGTTTTTTGTATTGTAGCAACGTCACACCGTCATGATGTCGTCATCATTCTGAATATTGCAATTCATCATTACCTGCTTGTTGTTATTATGATGATATACTACTCTTGTAGTATCATAATATTATATTATACATACGAGTATGCAATACATCTCCCTCACTCACGAAAACCTCTCTTTTTTTCTAATTCCAACCATACCAAACCTCCAACCTCCATGGCTTCAAACCACCGTTCCCCCGCCCGCTAATTTTCTTTCCGTGCGCTTTACCTATTGCAATACTTCAGAATCGACTGTATTATGCCCCACTCAAGTATTCTCCGAAGGGATCTGCCACTGCTACGGTGATAAATGCCGCGACAGGCGAGCAAGACACAAAACCTATCCATTACTTCTCCATTGACACGGAGTATGTCTACTGGAACTTTTTCCTCGACTTCGGTCCCCTCAACCTTGGGCACTTATATCGCTACTGTCAAAAGCTTAATGATAAGCTCGTGGATCCTGGTTTGCGGGACTACATTATCGTTTACTACTCCAGCGCGGCTCCGACCAAAAGGACAAACGCCGCTTATCTTATCTGCGCGTGGCAGATCCTTTACCTGCATCTCACCCCGGAGGACGCCTTCTCGGGATTCAAGAAAGGGCCCAGGTCTCCACATTCTGTCATCGAGGGAGTATCCTCTAGTGACAGCAACATCTACACCCTTCAGCCCTTCCACGACGCCAGCCCATGCGAATGTACCTACAATCTGACAGTTTTGGATTGCCTGAGAGGATTGGCGAAGGCCAGAGATTATGGATTCTTCAACTTTGAAACTTTCGACGTCAATGAGTATGAATATTATGAGCAAGTTGAGGTGAGGTTTTATTTGGTTCTTTGCATTGGTGTCTGGTACTGCATACTGCGCTGTGTTCCTTTGGCGATTCTAACTCTCATTGATTTCGTTTCGTGTCTTTCGTCGCAGAACGGGGACCTTAACTGGATAATAAAGGACAAAATATTAGCATTTGCTGGGCCACATTATCGGCGAAACATCACCGCCGAGGGATACTGCACCTTGACTCCGCATGATTACATCAAATACTTTCAACAGAAGAATGTTGGTCTCGTCGTTCGCCTGAACAAAAAGTGCTATGACGAAAACGACTTCATCCAGGCAGGTATCGATCATTTTGAGCAATATTACCTTGACGGTTCGTGCCCACCAATGAGCATTTTGCATAAAGTCGTTGCAGCATTTGAGGCGAATGACGAGAGGGGCTTCGCAGTCCATTGCAAGGCCGGCCTGGGCCGAACCGGTACCTGCATCGGAGCTTACATTATGAAGCACTACAGGCTGACCGCCGCGGAGGTGATTGGCTGGATGCGAATTTGCCGCCCTGGGATGGTGATTGGACCGCAGCAACACTTTCTTGCCGATATAGAGCAGCGCATGTGGCACGAGGGGTCCGTCATGAGCAACCGACCAGGTAGGGGCATTTTCGCATCAGTAAAGGAGAGGCTCGGGAGGGACAGCAAAGGGTTAAACTATGATAAAGACAGTCAAGGCGGCGCCGCAAGGACAAAACTTGCCATCGGCGATGACAATGAAGAGGAAGGTGGGGTAGCTCAGAGGAAAGAGGAGGAGATTTGCGGACAAGGAGATTCACTCAGAGCAAGAAGGGTCGAGGCAAAGCGTCAGAGTCAACAAAGATGAGCTAGCAGTTGCATGGCAGATATCGCACAGAAAAGTAAAACTCAAAGTATCTAGGATTCACCGGAAATCTGATGTTTATATGTTGGCATTTTAGAACCTCCACTCTCTGTTGGGTCAAGAAGAAAAGGATACATGTAATGCCCTCCCTTTCATCCACAGAAAACTGAGAACATCTTATCCCATATGTTCTATTCATATATTTCTTGTTTCAGCACGATTGGTTCCGATCAAAAACTCTAAATGACCAACACACGGTGCTAGACTTGGTCGAAGACGGTTAATTATCCGGGCGTGGTAATCGAGCTACTCGAAGTCCTCGGCGATTTGCCGGTAGCTGACCTTCCTCATCATGCGGCGGGCCTGCTTCGCCATGATCATTGTTCCGATCCCCAGAGCGATCAGCACAAAATAGCCTATGCCGACGATTCCCTCCTTCTCAGGAAGCCCCAGGTTGCTGGACCTCCGTGCCATGTCCTCGACGAATGCCGTCTTCGCGTCGGCGGGGGGGTCGCTGTCGTTTGGGGCAGCGTAGTCCTTATTAGACGTCTTGTTCTGGAAGACATACCCCTCATCGTCATCCCCGGTCGAAGCAGTGCTACCAGTGGCGGTGGATGTGTTGGAATCGTCGTCTTCCCCTGTACTATCAGTAGAATTAGTGGCGGTAGTGGGGGCGTTGTCGTCATCCTCCGCGGTCGCAGCGGTAGAATGAATGGCGTTAGTAGGCACCTTGTCGTCGTCAACCGCGGTCGCAGCGGTAGCATAAGCGGACGTAGTAGGCACATTATCGTCGTCGGGAGAAGTATCGTCGTCTGCGGCGGCGGCCTTGCTGGTCGATCCGGCCTTCAGTATCCTGCCGCCTATGGCCGCGGTGATTGTCGCCGAGGCGACAGGCCTCTCGGCGGTGGATTGGAGCCAGCCCCGCTCGTTGCCACCAGCGGTGTGCGCCACTGAATCTGCTCGAACGCCTGTACTTGGCGAGTTTAGCGCGGCAGTCACGGAGAAGAGGAGGAGAAGGGTGCGGGGGGCAGTCATCGTGGTCGTTGTTCCTTGCAATGTTTGTGTTCTTTTGTTACGTATTCGTCGAATCCTTTAGCATACTCGAGTACTAGCTAGTATGCATACTAGCTAGTACTAGCTAGTAGTACTATTTTCTAGTAGAGTACTAGGCATACGATAATAGTAATACTACTCTAGTACTACTACTAGAGTATGCATAGTATTCGTATTATTAATAAAAAAATTATGTATGCATACGTTAATCCTAGCTATGCATAGTATTAATACCCCTAGTACTAGACTAGGAGTATGCACAAAAGCTCGTAATTACAGTACACACACCTATACGTTCTTCTCATTACGTTCTCGTACGTGCGATCTTCTTTGGCAATGTACTCTAGAGTACTGTAGCGAAATATGTGGCAATGTAGCGAAATATATAGCGTCACTACCTAACTCTTCCATGACCGCGATCTGTTCCAAACCGCGGGATGCAATGCTTGCAGAATGGAGTCTCATATAAACTAAGCTTAAGGACCTGCGGAAGCGGAGGTCAATAGATAGCTCTCGAGAGGTCTGCGAAGGCGGAACTCTCGGGAGGTAGAGAGCGAGTTACAAAAGTGTATTCTCCTGAATTATGACAGATCGCGGTCGTGGAACAGCCAGTTGACAACGCTATATATCTAGCTACTAGCTAGTACATATGGATAGACAGACAAAATCGCATGTACCAGAACATACGAAGATGTACGTGTAGGGGTGCGTACTGTACGAGCCTCTTTTAGTAACTCTTTTAGAAGATTCTACCGATGGAAGAAGAAGTTTATCATGTATGTTTCTTGTTTCAGGAAATTGTTTCAGAGGGATACAGTGACTAGTGACCAGTGACACCAGGCAGGGACAAAAATCTTGTTGGTCCCGTCCGTTCTTCGTTCGTCCCGGTCCAGGCCCGTCCCAAGTGACCTTGATTGAACCCCCGGACCATTACTCTCTAGCTAGTACGATTTCTGACGGCCAGGCCCGGGATGTTC
>Ga0099799_10269_pt1 | contig 15371 bp, 17 predicted proteins | sample Uncmet6_SortLC_1_FD_89033 | JGI IMG/M metagenome (GOLD analysis project Ga0099799, IMG submission 89033) | Marine eukaryotic communities from CALCOFI LINE 67, Pacific Ocean - CN11_C50_N6_SortLC_1 | ecosystem: Environmental > Aquatic > Marine > Oceanic | place: Pacific Ocean: Monterey Bay...
CCATGAAGCAGTACGCCTTTGGGGGGACGGATCCCAATAGCAGAAAACATCTCTGCATGAGTCATCGGCAATACGACAGCTTCAATCAACTCATTTATCTGTTTATCACAGCCACCAATGTCTGAGTATTCCTCAGTTGGCTTCTCGTCCACCTCCATGGCCTAGGTTGCGAGGAAAATGAGAAGAAACATTATGTTGTAGGCGATGATGTGTGACTTTGACGCGGGAATCAAATTCGGCGGGGAGCTTTTCTAGAATCAGGTAAGAGTCCTTATTAGTCCCGACCAACTCTCCTGGCGTTAATTCTTTAGTATCAACAAGTCCTGGGACAGGCAAATATATTGTCTGACGAGTTGACGTCCGAATCACCACCGACTTTCCTGACCTGATGTTGATCATGAATTATCAAATGACACCCCAAGATGCACCTATTCAAATCTACATCCTGTGCCATCCCATCTTCCTCGCCATCTACAGATTCAAGCTCCAATACTTCGATGATGTTACCAACAAGATATGGGAGTTGTTTATTGAGCTTGATTTTGTCTTGATTTTCCTTTATTCTCTCTCGCTGTGCCTCTGATTCGTGCTTGATGCGCTGTATTTCCGACTTCATAATTCGAACCTGTATTCGAGTTTTGACGGGTTATTCGAAAATTTGCGCAGGTCACAACGTCATTCTCGATCAAGCGTTTACGTTGACGAATCTCATCCGATGTCATCGTCATGATTTCTGGATCCAAATCATCAATCGTTTCTATATCCATCCTGCAGGCTAAACGCGCAGGTCTCTACCACACTGATGCTCGGACGTAAAATTTTATGATTTTCTTTCTTGCTTGTCACTAGCTGGAGGGGCTAATGGCGACGACGTCGAGCTGGCAGAGGGGGCCCTGCGCGACGGTGCGTGCCGCAGTCCCCGGCCACGTCCCCAGCCCGTGCCCGGGCCGTGCCCGGGGCCCCGTGCCGAGTGCCGGGCCCGTGCCGGGCCGCGTGCCGGGAGCGCATTTACCGGTGACCGTGCCGGAACCCCCGTGCCCGCCGTCCCCGGCCCCCGTCCCGGGGCCCGACCGTCGTGCGGGGGCCCGTTGGCAGTTCCAGCATGCCCCGGCGATAATCCCACTATGGAGGTATTTTACCCTCAGCCTGACTCCTGACTAGGGTACGGTAATAATTATTTAGTAGACTACCTACTCAAGCAAGTAGACTAATCGGGTCGGGGCTCTCTGTCCTCAATCGCTGGAGTTAAGTGAGTGAGAAAGAAAGGGGGCAATGCGGCCCCCCACTGCGGCACCCTCACTACACCGCACACATTATGGCCTTTTAGACGATGGCGCGCGCGCCCAACCCCATGGTCTTCAAACCTGAAACTTGGCAGTCTTAATCTCACCCCCCTTCTCCCAAATCGTGCCAACGCACACCCTCCCTCGAGCCAAAATACAGTTGCGGGGATCGTCCATAGCTCGATTAATTGAGATTGCTGGGTTTTTCGTAGTGCCTGTTAGGGGTATGGGGCTATGTATGGGGACCGGATTACCGGGTAATGCCCGGGAGGCCTCGGTAATTACCGGCAATTGCCGGGTAATTCCCGCAGAAGAAGCGCGGCCGGGGCGACGCCGACGGGACGCCCGTGAAGACGGACAAGCCCGGGCCGGCGTCTGTCGCTGACATCCTCTTCTATTATTGTGCGCCCGGAGCGCACCCCAGGAAAATCTTCTTTTCCTGGGGGTCCTAGACTAGGCTAGTCCCCGAGCTGGGTGGAGCCCATGTTGAAGGCACACCCAGCTCCTAATCCAACTATATCATTCTATATCTTGTATCATTCCTTAATATGTAATTCTACGGTGAAGATTACCTGTACATATACATCTATGGTGTAGAATTCTGCCGAGAGAACATTAATGAGACAATCATCTTTTCTCCACCTTAGGCTGGCGCAGAGCACTGCGGGCCCACTAGAGCCACTCTGAACCGTCAATTACAATTTGTGTCATGCCTCGGTCCGGAGTTCTCGAATTGGGTTTTGCACTTGCAGGTATTATTCTGAGGTCCGACGCCAGCGAATGCAGCGTGCTGAAGACGTTGAGTTTCCAGCAGCACGATGCACCACTGGGCATCAGTGGGGTCGTCAGCACAGTCACGACATTGATCAATGAAGAGCTGGAAGGTGTCCAAGATGTGATGATAACATGGGAAGGCGACTTCGTCCACCATGCTGTCGGGAGCTATAACATTGTGGCTGATGTAAAGATCGTGGGTGAGATTGCCAAGCGTTGTTACACAACGTTGATCAGGATTATGGATACAAATGAGTGCGATGAGCGTCTGTCGCAAGAGTGGCGACACGCATGTGACGATTCGTCGACGTGTGTGAATACCGACGGCGGTTATGAGTGCGTGTGTAGCCATGGGAGCTTTGCCAGTTTTCCGTGTGTGTTCTTAATTATTGTTAGCCTTGGACTGAATTCATTCCCAGGCACCAATGAAAGCAGCATTTCGCTGCGGTGGTCATCCCAACACCTCTAGCTGCTGCAGTGGTAGTACAAAGACTGCAACAAGAGCAGAGTGTGTCGCATCGTTTCAATGTGAGATTGATCAATGTGAGTCCGTGTGCGCTCCAAACGCGGCGGACTGTGCACGTAATCTTGTGGATCGTGGCTCTGGACGATGGGAGGCGGTCTACAGCTGCAGGTGCCCACAAGGGTTCGTGGGAACAGGCCGCAGGTGCTCTCAAGAAGATAATGTGGTGGAGGCATTCGTCGACTCCAGGGGCACACCAACAAGTCCCGAGAATCTACCTTGTGGGTGCCAGCGCAGTGTCAAAGATCGGTGTCTAGACGTTGCTTGCGGTGAACGAGCGAAGTGTATCGATGACGGCAATGAGGTCCGATGTGCTTGTAACGAAGGATTCAAGCATATTGATCAATCAGTCGGCTGCGTCGATGAGACGCTGCCCGTGTTACAACTAAATGGCCCCGCTGTCGTAGAGTTCGACCAGTGCTCTGCGCCCTACGAGGAGCTCGGTGTTCTTATTGTTGATGAAAATGCAGCTGCTTATGCGCGCACTCTGTCTATACATTACAGCGAGCCTCTCGATTTTCCATCGCGTGATCGAGGGGGTGGTACTCGCGATAAGACACCCTATTTCAAGATCGGTACCTACAACGTTGCGTACCGCATCGACACGCCGTGGACTTATCCTCCCTTTGTAGAAGCAAAACGAGTGGTGAAAGTCGTTGACCTGAATGAGTGCAGTAGTAAGAGTGCCAACCTGTGCCCCGCCTCACATCATGAAGCCAGACAACGTGTTTAGGTGCGTGTGCGCATCAGTGTGTGGATGCAGCAAAATGCGTGAATCTCATCGATGGTTACTCGTGCAAATGCTCTAGAGGGACCATCGGCGACGGCTTTGCAAACAAGGTGAGTTACTGGGATTCCGGAGGCTGGCGCAAGCCCCGGGGATATGTAAATGCTTCCGGATGCCTTGATATAGAAAATCCTTCGCTCACACTATGGGGGCAAAATCCAATTGAAATCAGAATTGAGCGCTGCCGACGTGAACGGCTCCCAGCGTTGATTGCTAGCTCCACGATGCATGTGCCAGATGTGTTTCGGGACATTTCTGATGAAATTGCAGAACTAATCAGATCCTCACCGGAGGCTCTCTGTGATCGTCCGGATGCCGGGCGCTGTGCAACAGCGACCGACTTTGATGCTGTATCGGGCCAGAGTATTGTTTTACCCCCAGAATCAATTATCCTTGGTCTGCCACGGCAAAAGCGTACAAGAATCACGAGTGCAGGTAGTTTAGAGTACTTTTTTGCCGTTCCTTACTCCGTTGCTGATGCCGCTGGCAATGTTGCGATTGCAGAGCGTGAGATTGTCGTGCGAGAACTCTCGCTTACTGATTTTGAGGCAGAACTCCAAGCGTCTACATTGAAGGCGGCGGACATGAAGCCGAAGACGCCTGTCTGCAAGCCCTGTCCTTTGTGTACGACTATAAGGGAGGTTGATACTGAGACTAACGATTCTGCGAGTTGTCACAATAAATATGTTAAACACCCATCGCAAGCAATAGCGTCCATGCGTGAGTTTTGCACAAATTCGTCGGTGCGGTCCCTCTTGGACTCACTTCAGAATGCTGAAAAGAGAGCTCTCACGTTTGGTCTCCTCGCAAGCGCTGCAGCTTCCTTTGCGATTATAGCAACTTTCATCGCTGCCAATACCAAGCTTGCGCTTGCAACCTTGAATGGCCGGATGAACCTCGAGCAACATCTACATCCCAATGTGCAGGGGATTCCAAGCTCAAACGGAGAAAGTGATACGCACTCTATGCACTCACCGTTTCAGTCTCCCTATGACAAACATGTGTCGATACAATAGATCGACCTGCATCTGTTTCCCTTGCCCTGTCCAAGCAAAACGCGATGGGCTACACACGCAGGAGACGCCGTGGGGCCTTTGGTGACTCCAAAAATCTCGTGATGGCGGCGCCTATTGGAAGTGATGAAGTATATCTTCTCGAGAATGGCAAAATGCGAGCCGGCTGTGACTAGTTGGCTTGTTGCCACGAGCCCCAAATGGGGCCGGACCCAGCGGTGACCCCAAGCGACCCAAGGCGATCTCCGTGGCCCATGGCAGCAAGCTGAATCCCGCAATTTGCGCCTTGGGAGTGGGTAGGGGTAAATCCACTTGGAAAGTATACAGCTGCGTTTCTTGTGGCAACTGCTGCACCCTCAAAGCCTTCCTGTGGCGGGATTTCCGCCTTCAATATCTACCTTTAGTTTACCTTGAAGCCGACAATGCGGCGCAATTATCCGCCGTATTTACCTCAGTACTCTACTCAGATAGATCCCTTTTTTAAGTTCACTATACTGACAACGAGGAACTTAAATTCCCTTTTTAGGTGCAGCCCCGTAATTGCCCTTCGCATAAACGGCAGAGTAATAAAGTACAAGGGGGAGGGGCCCCGGCGTTACTAGGGATACTCGCATATTCCTCTAACTAGAGAAAATTGCATTTACGGCAGTACAATGTGTTTCCGCTAACTATTGCATTTCATTACCTATCATCATCCAGCCAAATAAAACGTCTTACGCGCGTTGGTCGCCCGCGCACCACGCCCGTGTCAACCCGGAGGCTCTTAGGGGCCATCTGGAGATCCCAGACGACATCGCTTCTGCTGCGATGGCTCGAAAACTATCTTAGAGCGGTCGTGAGGGCGCAGCGCGTCTCTCTCGAGGTCGTATGAGCGTCGCGTCTTCGCATGTGCCTCACCCTCGTCCATGCGGACCTCGAAGTCACTGGGGTCGTTGCACAGTTTCGCATTCTCGCGGCGCTGTAGGGCCATGAGCGCGAGCAAACGATTAAAAAAAATAACTTGCGGCCTATCAGGATAATTGGGTCCAACATAGTAATTTCCCTGGGATGTACAAGTATTGTAAGCGTAGCGCGCTGGTGCAAGTTTTGACTACCATGTTCTCCGCGCTTTCCGATAGACTCTGCCATTCACTATGAAGCTCCGTATTTTTCGTGGCCCACCTATAGGTATGCAATCGAGGGTCGAGGATGAGTGATTGATCTACATAATGCATAGGCCCATTAAAGCTGCCAACACACGCGGTGAAGGTAAATCCTGGCACACTTGCGCAGCTGGGAGTCCAACCATTTGCCACGGTCCAAATTTGTTTCCGAGGCACAACAGCAACCAATTGCATATCGCTCGATGAAGCAATGCCCCAGGATGTACTGGAGGTCCACGATTGGGCCCGCCACCTTGTCTGATGAGTCATGACTTGAGAAACATGTGTCATGTAGGTTTTAAGGCATTTAAAAGTGATGACTGGCGAAACACTGTGCGTGCACGTCGCTGCCCCCTTTGATGACCCCGGGACTCTTGAATTTGTTGAACTGCGGTCTTGGATGGAAGCGCCGAGCCCAGTCATGTCTACGGGAGCTAACATGAAGATTAGTGCTCACATGGCAGCAGTGATCCAAAAGCAAAGTCAATTTGCATCTTATTTTAGTACAATCTGCCGAGGTAATTATTATGTTGTGTACCCTTCTATATGCGTCGCATATAGGAGATTCTATTGCAGTGACAATAGCTGGTGATCTCCACGTATTTCTCGCCGTCAGGAAGCGAATGGAAGGCAATCATGTTAATATTCGCCACGGTTTTCACTTGTCTGTGGGGGCAACCGCGATTGAGCGGCAAACATCAACATCGGACTGCGATTCCTCACTTCTTGTTAACTCTTGCCCTAGGGTGAGACTATTAGAAGAGCTGGTGGATTTAAGTGCCGTTTTGTCGTTTCTGGGCACAAAGATGGACACACTGGGCACAGGGACCTTGTTCAACACCACCCCAGCCCTTTTTCTCGGAGGTATTGGTGGTGCGGGAAAGACCTATATTATTCGTGAAGCCATACTGCAGCTTCGGGGCACAGGCATAACCGTCACCTCCTGTGATGCCGAGCTTGCCATTGATGAAGCTTCTCTGGGAGGGGGCGGGGGGCGTATCATCCATTGTGGGGTCAGGCAGAAAGTTGATGACATACAGATGATACCTTCTCCCTCTTTACACGGCGCAATGCTAGCGGCAGCAGAGACAAATGGTATGGTGATCATCGAGAATTTTGGTTGTGTAATGCGAGCCTTGCGACATGGAAATCTGCAAGGAAAGTTGCATGGGGTTGCGCAACGTAGCGGTGCAGCACTGCAGGTTTCAAACCAAATTAATTGCTTCGAGCGGAGAGTAAGTCACCGAAAACTTGCTGGGGTGATAATCGTGTCTGACGAGCCGCTGGAGGAAGCCGTTGTTTCACCGAACTCACAGCAACGAGCTGCCTGCCCTTACTGTCTTGTCTCTCGGTATGAATCCATATTGCGGGTCCCGATTGCTGATCATGCTTTTCGGACCACCATCTGCACAACACAATTGGCTGGGATCCCCTTGATGACGGGCTTTACCTCGCAAATCCTTTCATCTGGCCTAGCACGCTGGCCGATGGGGCACATCAGTGGCTATATTGCCACTGTAATTGATGCAGCCATTCTTGTCGCAGCTGTGCGTGCTCATGAGGACATGTCTATCAGCTTATGTTGGAGTGACATGTGCAATGCCACTTCGATAACACCATACAGACTGGACAGGCAAGGCATCGAAACAGGTATACGAGATACACATCATGCCGTACTGGGGCGAACAGGGATGCTGCGGCCGACCTGGAATGGCGTAGGGGGCTGTGAATCTGCAAAACGCGAAGTAGAAAGAGCTTTAATTTGGCCACAGGAACATGCAACTAGATTTGAACGATTCAAAATAGCCTCTCCTTGCGGCATTGTCCTCCACGGGCCACCCGGGAATGGCAAGACACTGTTAGCACGCTCAGTTGCACTTAAAGTTGAAGCTAAATTTGTTCAGGTTAGCTCTACTGACCTCTTGCGACCGTTCCTTGGCGAATCAGAGGCGATTATACGTAGACTGTTTGTCACCGCGCGTGAAATTGCCCCATGCGTGCTCTACCTCGACGAGATCGATGCAATTGGTGGCACACGAGTGAATGCTAGTTGTGCGAATGGCTCAACGATTCATGCCCGCCTTGTTGCAACACTCCTCAGCGAGCTTGACGACGCTCGCGGCAACAACAAGGGTGTGGCTAGTGGCAGTGTCGGAAACTCTTCCAAACGTCATGACCCGCTAAGCAAAATAATGCGCAGCTAATCCTCGGCGCGACAAATCGCATCGACTCACTTGATCCTGCTCTACTCCGCCCTGGACGCCTCGATCTGCATGTTTCAATCGCTCAGCCTAACGTCTCTGACCGAGCAGATGTTTTCCGAACTATCCTGCACGATCATAGCCTTAGAAGCGATGTCCACATTCACCATCTCGCTGCGACCACCGAAGGTGCGAGCGCCGCGCAGTTAGTGTCTCTCTGCCGTGATGCAGTATTTTTCGCCATTGAACAAGATCCTGATGCGAGGGCCATCAGGAAAGATCATTTCATCGGAGCTGCGACCATCCAACGTGACCAACATCGGTGAGATTGGCAAGATCTCCTACACCTGCCTAAAGCTTCTTGAATGAGGGTGAAAGCAGCGGCGGTGGCTTCCCGCACGTCTAGACCAGGAGTTTCATAGACTGCTATGGGCGTGAGGATCATGTTGGCGGCTATCAGTTGCCCCGAACCATCTCCACCTCGCGCGGGCGTGCTCCGAGCTATCTTCCTGGGGGATTGTGGGGCCAGCGGGGTGGCGTTTACTGCGTTCGTCGACGCATTTCGGCTTGACGGCATAGCACAATTCGACAAATTCACCTTGCTCCAATACAACAATGGCAATCAGTGCGCTCCTGAGGCGGCGCGAGCCGATCCACTAGGGCCATGGGGAACAGGGGCCTTAACAGGAGCCGGCTCCTGGCGGGTATTCACACGGAAAGGCTGCGGTGCGCGGTGCGCGGCTTCGTCGACCGCAGAGTCGGGAGCCTACCTGTATGTCGACACTCTCAACGTTGGGGGTCTTGTTTCTTCCATGAGATCGTGCGTTGGACAAGGCCCCGCGCTCGGCGAATATGCAGCGACGTGCAACGACCCCAGCGGCTTTGAGATCCGCAAACATGTGGATGAGGCACCCATGGGATACTATTGCACAGTTCGGTAAGTCCCAGCGTCTGAGGTTCTTTGAAGTGTAGCGTGGGCAGCGTCGATAAGGGCAGTTTCCTGGCAGTGAGGAGTTCGACAACAGAAGCTAGGTCTCGGGGTAGCCGGTGCTCAGCTAGATTTACAAAGTTCCCGGGCACTTCAGCCCTAAAGAAAGCGGCGATTATCGCCCCCAGAGACGAGAGTGTGATAAAACACAACCAAAGTGCGCGAGGCGATAGGCCAGCTACGTAGTCAGTGCGCAAAACACGCCCGTGCGAACTAAAAAAGTACTTCCTCCTGACTAGCCTAATTGTCGTTTCGTGAGACGGATCAACCAAATTCGATTAGTCGATCATAAAACGCGTGCAATTACGTTGGAATAAATGCATCCGCATGAAGTTTTGCTCTATTCCAACGTTTCTGGAGCAAAAGAGTGGCCGAAACGAGCGCGGCCCAGCCCCATGTTGAAGTTCAAATTGAATAGGCAGCCCTATGTTGAAGTAGCCTGTGGTCGTCAGCAGCCGCCGCCGGGCAGTGTGTGGGCCGCAGGGCTTCATGGATGTGCTCGGAGTTCGATGGAACGGCGTGTCCGGTGCTCTAGGCGCCTCGAATGGCTCACATGGACCACACGATGTCAATAAGTGCAACTTGAACATAGGCGTGGGGAAGTTCAACATAAAATTACCATAGCCCGGCTCGACAACCACAGGTGGCGCAGCAGTGTTATGAATTCCATGGAGGGCATCAGTTGTGAGCTTGTTTGAGCTCTAGAGCTCGAACGAGTCGATTCTCAGCACTCGTTTTGTTTGTTGTTGAGCCTTTGCAGCGAACCGACAATTAGGTGTGTAAGGACTAGTAATATAGGAGAGTTTTCTCTAGTTAGAGGAATATGAGAGTATCCCTAGTTCGCTCCCCTAGTTATGCCCCTCCTCTCTCCCCTTGTAATTTACTTCCGTCCACTTGGCCTTTCGTATCTCCCACTAGCCTGAAGCTCAAGGAAGTAAGGTAAATTCCTCCCTCAGGCTCGAAGAGAGCTCCACCAGCCCGTAATGAGTGGGTGGCGTGGTCAGCAGGGTCCAATCCTAGGGCCACTGCTGCCGACCTGAGCGCCGTATTAACCGTAAGTGCGAGTCCAGCCCGAAGCTGGACTCGTCTTCATATAGCATGGTATCCTACTGCGGGGGCAAATCATCCGTCGGTGCAAAGCAACAGACTGATATGTGTGAAGGAGACTTCGGTCTCATCTTGTTCAGGCAACAAAGCTGGATGATGAGATGAAGGCGGTTCCTTATTCCAAAAACGTCAGATTTAGCTTGCCCATCGATGGCAAACACGGGCTGGTCAGATCCGTGCTGCCCATCAGGATTTGGCTCGGGAATTGTTCTTGCCAGAAGCAAACGGGTAATTTCGACAATATCGGCGAGATCTTCTGATCTAAACAGCGAAAAGAGGGTTCGAGCTTGAAGCTCGGATCTACTATAACCAGACACTTGGACAAACCGGTCGTTTATGGCCACAAAAGCGCCCTGTCCGTCGACTAGTCCCCAGGGGACAACCTGATTATGGAATCCTCATGCAGAATCACTTGATAGACAAAAAGGTTTACGCATCGAAGGAAAGATCGCTCGAAGGAATCCTCACCCGGCTTTCCACCTAAAATAGAGATTTGCCAATGACACCGAACTACTACGCGGCAACCTCCCAAACTGCCCACACGAAAGGCCGGCGTTTCAATGTTTGTAGCTCGTGAAGTTTCTATATTCGATGCATCTTGTACGGATGTTGACAAGTTAAGCGGGGAATGGTTATCAGCAATTAGCGCATTCGTAAGAGAAAGAACATGTGCCAAGCGCAGACGCTCCATCTCGAGGTCGGATATCATTCGAAGCGACTCTTGAATTTTTCTTAGGAATAGTTTTTCCCCGGAAATCACACCTCCATCAGCTGTCGAACCGCGCATCATGATGGAAGAAAATTATTTAAATTTATTTATTAGTTACAATATGCTGACTGCGCTAGGCTCAGGCGCTTAATCTCACAGTAGTAAGCAACGCCTGCCACAGGGAAAACGCATTTCAACATTTGATTCCAGCGTTCCTCAACGAGTCCCCAATAGGATCAACGGGGAGGGAAAGCGCCGGGTCCCTCGCCGGTTTGTCGTCCGTCCACGATGTCTCGACGTCGCTGTCGTCGTCGTCCGAGCCGTCGACGAGGCCGGGCAAGTCGTCGTAGACGTCCGGCTCGATCGCGCCGTCGTCGCCGCCCGGCGCGACCGCCGGTCCTTTGCTGCGCAGCGTCAACGTCCGGCCGTCGTAGTCCGCCCCTGGTGGTGCCGCGTACTCGACGGTTCTCACTGTGCGCACTGCAAGTCAGGTGAAACTCCCCCGACTGGGGGAACGTTGGGGGAACCTCTCTGGTGAATTCGCGTGTGCGTTTCGTGTGTGTAGTGCGGGTGTCGCCCGTGTGTATTTTGGTTTTGGTTGCGATCACAGTGCACCTGCTACCATGATAAAGCGGCGAATATCGCCCTTAGAACGCGAGTGTGATTAAGCACAATCAAAGTGCGCTTGGCGATAAGCCAGCTACCTAGGGAGCCTACATTCCGCTCCTTGGGCTATGCTACCCTAACTCGGGACTATGCTATCCTCCCTATGCTGGGCCCCGGGACGCTCATACTGGCCTATGCTCAGTGAACCGCCTCCTAGGTGGTTGGGAAATGTTACCATCTCCTATGCGCTAAACGCTCTCTGTAGCGCGAAAATGCCTGGCTGCTTGCAAGTCAGGTGAAACTCCCCGGCTGGGGGAACGTTGGGGGAACCTCTCTGATGCTGGCTATGCTAAGTCTGCCTAGGACATCGAGCCTGCGCTTCAGCGGGCGTGCCAAGGCCTAATGGGGCAGCTCGGCGACTTTTTCCTCTGGCACCCCCATCTCTGTCAGGGACTGGGAAAAGACTCCCCAAGGGCAGTATTCGCTCTACAAGGAGCAGGCCCGCAGACCGAAGCTGCTCAGCGGCGACAGGAACGAGGACCAGCGACGGCTTGCTGCGTGTCTTAGGGTCTGTTGCTATCCCTTCCAAGATAATGAACTTCACTTAAACAGCTCTAATCGCCAAGCAGCCAAGGTTGCCAGGGCGTTCAACAAGTTGGGGTTTGCAGGCGGTTCGCTGTGGCGGGAAGCGGGTCGAGCGAGGCGAGGGATCGAAGACTTCGCAGCAGGCAAGTCCGACGCCTCGCTGGTTGATGATGGCCCTTGGTACGAAGGCCATGTGGACGGACATTTTAGGCGACGGTCCGCTACCCTGCAATTGATCGCCCTTGTTTCGGCGATCCAGCAAACATGGCCGAGAATAAGATGCGCGAGATTAAGGCGATACCCGTGCCTTGATCTGATTTCCATGACCGCCTTCTCACAGGTAAGCAAGCTCATTTTGAACTGTTGCGTGGGTGAGTCGGGCGACCGCTTGACACGCGCGGCGCGCGTGCTCGAACAACTCACCGGGCAAGAACCCGTATACTCGAAAGGCACGTTTATCCCGTATTATGCCCCGTATTTATCAATGATAGCACAGCTCGCTACACTTGTCGCGGCTTCTCGATTCGGCGGAACGAGAAGATTGCTGTACATGTCACTGCGCATCCCGGTGCACGGCTAAGCATCCCGGATGGACGCAATAAATTAACTCTGAGCTCTCTCAGATAGGTTCGCGGCGAGAAAGCAATGGAAATTCTTGAGCGTGGTCTGAAGGTCAAGGAGTACGAGCTTAATCGCAAGAACTTTTCGATCACGGGCAACTTTGGATTCGGTATCACCGAGCACATCGACCTTGGTATCAAGTACGATCCGACGACCGGAATCTACGGCATGGACTTTTATGTCTGCCTGGAGCGTCCTGGGTTCCGTGTCGCGCGCCGCAAAGCTCGCCAAGGTAAAGTCGGCATCAAACACAAGATTCAAAAAGAAGACGCCATCAAGTGGTTCCAGCAGAAGTATGAGGGTATCGTGCTCGGATAAGTGCGCCTGCCCGCCGTGAAAGCACAGCCACGGCGATGCCCAGGCGACGCCCCGGCACTGGCGATGTCTAGGCGGCCCTATTCCATTCCGCTTAGAGGGCATAAGCTATCCCCCAGCTTACTCTGCCAGTGCCAATGGCCCTGAGTACTTTCCTGAGTGCGCTGACTTTAGCGGCTGACTTTACCGATGCCGCTATAGAAAATTACTGTACCGATATAAGTGAGTGGCAACCACTCCAGTTTCGCGAATTTATGCTCGATTTTAGACAGAACATACTCGTGCTGCCCCTGTGGACACGGGAAACCCACTCAACGCGGCGATCCCCATACCACCATTTTCCAGCCACAATAGACATCGACCCAGAATGTCCAGAGCAAACCCAACAGCGATGGCCCGCGCACACGGGCGACGAGCCCCCCCCCCCCCGAGTAATGAAGGATAGCCCTACGCACTGGCTGTTTCGCGCAGTGATTGCGCTGTGCCTGCCCGGCGCAAGATAGCCCACCGAATCCTACCTGAGTAGCTCTGTGTAGTATCCATGTGTGCTAAAAAGTTGCCAAAAAGTAGACTTGTCTCTAAGTGCACGCCAGTTCCTTCACTTCGGCCGTCCAATTATATCATCCATGACCATGCGCTGTGCTGGGGAGTACAGTCCCAGGTTTGTCTTCGATGGCAGTGTTCGTTGCTTTGGTTGTTCTTTGCGGCAAACGGGGGGATGTGTCCTCTTCAAGAGTGAGCTGCAGTTTCCACGTGTGGCATCGAGGGCATCTTTTACTAAACCAAGGGAAACTGGAAACTCTAGGGCCGAAGCCAGCTCCTCGAGCTCAGCTTCGAGCACAGAAGAGTAAACCCGCCTGCTTTTGTGCCGATCTGAAGATTGGGAATCATGACTGGGGCCTTCGTTGCTGCGAACGGAGGGTAGAAAGGATGTCGGGCACTCTAATTCAGTTACACGTGTGACCTGAGAAAATTTCGACGCTCCCAGTGCATTGACGGCAGCAACTCTAAACTCGATAGCGATGAATCGTGGTGGTGGTTCAGTGCCCCTGTGGAGCATATCTGCCGAGGAAAAGGCTGCTGAGATATTCGAGGAAGAGCTTAGTCCCAGCACATGACGCGCAGCTGTGATGGAGGCTGGGCATCGTGTCGGAGCGCGCACGAGACTCTCTGGGAGCAAGTTGGCATGAACCTCACGCCACGATGTCCATTTTGATGTCGAGCTTTTCGCTCTCTGTCCCAGTGGTTCCCCTGTAACTTGCGGATCATTCATGGAATAAGGATGGAGCAGAGTACGGATTGTGCGCTCATCAACCCGCCGCCTATTTTTTGCGGACGAGACCGGGGGTAAGACTAGCTCCCTCTGTTGAAGTATGTAGTACTGAATTGGGTATCCGTTCGTCCGTGGTCGAACCCACGAAACTCTGAGGCGATGGCCAACGCTAGAAGAAGCCATTGTGGTGGGTGAAATGTCGTGAATTAAACATCCTAGTGTGCGAGCCGCAGCTGGTGGGGACACCAGCGAGAGGACGTCCGTCGAATTGCTACCAGGATCAACAAGCTCCTCGACAACCTGGGGTCGTGGAATCGGTGTGTCAGGCGGACCACATTTCGTAGCGACAGCGACTGGCGGCCCCACGGCAGCGGAGCATCCGTCGTAGGTCACCCGAAGGCGCATGTGGTACCAAGTTGCGGGCAGAAGACCTACAATACGTGCCCCACCAACACCGTCTACTGCCTCGAGGGCCATAAATGCTCCCTGACCATCCATCGGAACAGGGTCATCGTCTGCTGAAGTAGACCTACCCCCCCCCCCTAGTTAAATCTTCGGCCGCTTTGGCAGCCAAGAGAATTCGGCGCTGTTGCACTCTCGCTGGTTGCCAAACTGGTCCTTCGCACACCTCGACTTGAAATGCAGCGCCGCCCTGGGCCATCTCCCTCCGTAGCAGTCCCGCTTGGCGGCCATCGATTTCCGGCCATCCGAGCACGACCTCCCTCGGTGCAACTTCTATGACTTGTGGTGCTTCTGGGTCACTAAGCCATGCGACATCACGCAGCAATGCAGACCCTGGCCCCGTGCTCTGAACACGATAAACTTCGCTCAGCAGCGGCTTCGAATTCATCGAGGTGATCCAAGTGATGTCCAGTTGCTTTGTTGGTCCATCGAATAGGGCCACCCATTTTCCGTCAGTCGACAATTTGGAGAGGATGATGTCGTTACCCTTCACACCTTTGCTCAGACGCCGAAACAGTTCATTTCGTGCCGCGCGTAGTCTACATTGGATTGAGGGCACACCACCTCTATCTCCCGAAGAGGTATTATGATTGTCATGTCTTTTGCCAATTCGTTCCATGACATAACGCCACGCTTGTACTACTTATTATTTCTATTTATTTCCTAGTTAGCCATAACAGACATAATCTAGAGCGCATTGGCAAGGCCAAAAACAAACTCTGAAAACGAATAACCCAAGGTGATGCTTCCCTTCAAGTAAGCGCTTTGTAGAACATTCAATTACGACCTCCAACCCGAACCGGCGACCCCACACCCTGAAGAGTGTCTCACACGATACGATTAGCGCGCTTACTCAAAGAGCGCGCCTGGCGGGGGCGATAATTCAACAATTTTGCCAACATTTCAGTTCGGCAGTCGACTGATAAACGGCGACTATCGAGGCCAGAACGCGAGTGTGATTAAGCACAATCAAAGTGCGCTT
>Ga0099799_10270_pt1 | contig 15353 bp, 8 predicted proteins | sample Uncmet6_SortLC_1_FD_89033 | JGI IMG/M metagenome (GOLD analysis project Ga0099799, IMG submission 89033) | Marine eukaryotic communities from CALCOFI LINE 67, Pacific Ocean - CN11_C50_N6_SortLC_1 | ecosystem: Environmental > Aquatic > Marine > Oceanic | place: Pacific Ocean: Monterey Bay...
GAGGAGGATACCAAGGCCGATTCGCTGACGAGCAGGGAGAGGAGCGCAACGGGTACGACATAAAAACCTATCAGAAGAAGAACAAAGATTTCTCCGATGTACCCTCGAGTTCGCTTGGCACCTTTGGAAATGTAGATACTGCCCCAAAGCACATCTCTTGGCTCTGGAGCTGTAGTAACCTGCATGGCACCTGGTCTTGCGGAGTGCAAAGATTGAATAGCAATAGTGCTGGCAGTAAAGGTTCGCATCTGTACAAATGCCTTGTCGCATACTTCGTTCAAGTGATCTTCAAGATGGCCCCGTAGATTAGAGTTACCATGTACAGGCGTGTGCTCGTATTCTTCACCCTGTGAGACAGGCTGTCCGAAAAAGGAAACGTCTCCCGCGACAAGTCGAGAGTATCTTCTGATAGCGTTCCTCGCTTTCGCAAATCGTTTTGGCTTCTTCTTCTTAATTTCATGAAGCATAATTTCGGCAGCCGTTGATGTACTCCCCACCGAAACATCATCCGTCTGAACCGGGGCATTGGAGCGAAGTACCGGGCCTGTCTGAGCACCGCCATGTAGCGTTGGCGGCGCATATGGTGAGAATTTTGCCGCCCCGCCGTCAACACGAAGCGGCGATCCAACAAACGGAGCGGCATTATCATTTACGAAAGGAGAGGCCAAAATATAGTCAATGTCCTTACGTCCCTCACCAGCCTCCAACTTATCAAGTCGTTTCATAACACGTCGTCTTCGATTCCTTTCATTCTCCACCGCGTTGTTGAGTTCCTCAAGCTGAACATAGAGTTTGGCGAGACGTTCCTGCGTACTGGCTACAACTCCCATTTTCTCGAATACGAACGGTGTGGTCAGGACTCTGTTTATCCGCTGCACGTGCGTTTGGCCGATCAGCTTTCTCTTCTCAATGCGGCATAGGATGAGAAGCTCCCTCTCAATTTCGGCCAAAACAGCTGTACGCTGCTTGACCAGTCCCTCTAAACGGATAAGGTTTTGGCATACCGTTACGGAATTTACCGCCTCTGGATATACGTGCTGGAAGTACGTGCTTATCTTGCTGGGTGCTCGGAGGTGTCGAGGAATATTTGATACGAGGACAGAGCGGAGATGCGGTTCCTTCGACAAGAGGTAGCGATGCCGAATGTTGTGAAATGCATTGTACTCAACCAAGAGCTCCCGGACGACAATGGCTGTAAGAAGATAGGCAGCAAAGCAGTGCACCCAGAGCCTGGGAGATCCGCCACTAACATTGGCCATTGTGAAACGAAGGAAGTCAGTAGAAAGAAGACTCCCAACATACCCCTTCAAGTCACTAGCGTTCGCGTTCCCTCCACCAGTGTAGTTGAGGGGAAGAAGAACTATAAATGAAAAGACCGACATTTTCACTATGCATCGCAGAGCAAGTCGATGGAAGCGAAGGAAAATGAGGGAATCATACCCAACCCTACTTATTATCTGGGAGAAATTGAGGAAGATAGCCAGAGGCAAAACAAAATATGAGATTTGTGCGTGCATATAAGCGACAATAAGTGGGCTGTGCAAATCATTTATCTCTCACCTCCTCGTCCGACAAGAAGAAGATAACCTTTATCCAGCTAAAGAATCTCTCAACAGGTAAAGGCGGAGGGACTAGCTTTGGAAGCCGATGTCTCCTCGGAGATATGAAGAGAGGACTCGTCTTCTGGTTGTGATAAAAGCAGCTGAGAAAGACCAACATGAGGCATGACATGATGGTGAAGAGCATAAGGAGAGTGGCGAAGGACATGGAAGTTTCGCGGAACGCCGACACATCCGCAATGTAGTTGGGAATAAATCCGAGACGGCGCTGACCGCCATCGACTAAAAGGGAAGCGTCAGTGTCCTCATGGACGTTCGTGGGATTAAATCCTGCTTGCATTGACCCGGCCACTGGGTCGCGGTAGTAACACGGCCCCTCAACTCCGTGGTCGCAGTTAATGTAGATGTTGCTGAGTAATCCACCTCCACCATGGCCAATTGCATCATTGGCATCAGAATAAATCTCCTGGGATACATATTCGCCGCCTCCTGCGCTCAACATGAAAACATCTTTTTCGTGCTCATCTGTCTCGACAGGTCCCAGCAAAGTGACAATGACGGGCTCGACAACTTTGAGGAAGAGCCTCTGGCGAAAGTCGACAAAATTGTGCATCCACTGGGGTGCCACTTGCGAATCCGACTGCATTATAGATTGTAGGAGAGTCTCTGCAGTGGAAGAAAAGGCTTCGTTAACAGCATGGTCAGACATTATACCAACTGAGTCAAGTCAATTCAATTACATTCGATCAGAGAATGATTAGAGGAGGTGAGGAGTCCTGCTGTCCTGCTCTGTCTTGCTGCCGATGCCGACATAAATTCAAGAGTACACGTCTACTCCTACTGTAGTACTAATACGAGCGTAGCTAATATCCATACAGCTGTATGCATATTACTGTACTCCTATTAGTACTGTATGCATAATATGGATAATTAGTAAACATAGTACTAGCTAGTACTGTGCATAGTACGTACTGTAGAGTATGCAAGCTGTTACGCATCTATTCATCTGTAAATCTATAATATTATATACTACGGACCTGATTATTTATGTATACCGTAAAAGAGTTCTGACGAGCTCGTATACTATATATTTGACCATAAAATATATACTCTCGAGTCAAACTCACGATCAACCGTGCAACGTCAGTACCAGAGCGGTGTCATTTTGTGGTTCGCGCGCGCGCGTAATAATGATCTAAATTTAAAATAATATTTCAGAATATTATTTCAGATTACTTTCCTTGCGTAAATATGTCCACCCCCACTTGCACGTGTGGTCACCATTTCCATTCGAACCAAATGTTGCACTTCTTTCTCCTCAAAAGAATCATCACCCTGTATGACCTCGCCTGTCAATGCATCAAATACTTGAAATCCTTCCATGCAACCAATCGATACCTCCGCAATGACTGATCTCTCGCCACTCAGGCCAGTCTCCGAGGCTAATTTTGCTCCCATCTCACTCACTTTCTGGACGGATGGAGATTTTTCGAATTCGTTTTCTATGGCCTGATAGGCTCCCTTGAGAGAGGGATTACCCTTGACGTGTTTGCGAGTCAAACCAGGCACAAGAAAAGCGGACTCAAACTGCCACCATATCGGCTTCATGGACATTTTGATCTGAATTTCTTTGGGGTCAACTTTTTCGTAAAGCGCAACCAGATTTTCCTCCATCATGGATTGGACAAAATATGCATTGACTGCTTCGGCTTGACTCTCACGACTGGCTAAAGCGTCCGCGGCATTGATCGTCTGTGCTGTGGTATCAATCTTGATCTGGCCTCCAAATTCGTTTTCATCTTCTTCACTTTCATCTTCAATCTCAATGGTATCAATTGGGATTGAAAATGTCTTGGATAGCAATCCTGCTGCGCCTTTTCGAAACGCCCATGCAAAGTTTTCTGCCAAATCACGTTCCCAGCTCCCTGTGAAAATGATTTGAATCCAAGATACGCCCAACTCTCTCGCTACGAGCGTCTTTCGAACTAATCTGGAACTGCTTGTTGCTTGAAGACCAGAACGGTCGTCCAAGCTATCAAGGCGAGCGAGCCGATCTGGCGAATGGCGCCATGGAAATGCCAAGCGATTGATTGCATTTTGATTGGAAAAAGTTCGCGAGTGAGGAAGCTCAAAGTAGAAGCATTTAGTACGATTTACCCGACAACCCCATTGAGACCAGGATTGCTGATGGCATGCAAGGAAAGAATGTAGGCGAAGGCAACTCATTGTTGACGTCACTCGTTGAAGTAAATTTCCCGACCGCACGCACGCGGGCGTCGAAAAATTTTCGCCTGCTTGTCGGTTCGTCGACGTACCTGGCGTTGCCTGCTTCCTTGTGGTGCGCCGACTTTGCCTGCGTCAATCGCACCTGAGAACGAAGTGGAGGGGACGGGGGTCTTGACGCGATCTACTACTTAGAGTATTTTTGCCCAGCGTGAGGCCGGTGCTTAAGTTGTTTTTTGCAAAATGCGACGTGGCGTTTTGTTTTTGTGTTTTGCGCGTAAGTTGTTTTTTTTACAAAACGCAAGATTTGCGTTTTGTATAGGGCTCATAACGTTAGAAAATTCTTCCAAAAACAACTGTCGTCCTGTCCTTCGAATATGAGTTTTCGGGGAAATCCACTTTGGGATATCATACTCTACTACTAGAGTACGAGCTGGTACTAGATAGTAGAGTAATTAATTTTCAGATTCTATCTCCCCCGAACATCGGTTCGCACCTCACTCACACTCTGGAGTGAATTCTCTTTCATTACTTCCCAAAACCACATCTTTTGCGTCCCGTTTGTGGAGCAAGCTCCAAGCCACGGAGACACGTACATCTACTAGTATTACTTATTAGTGTCGTCACTGCAAACAGTCGGACGCGACATCGCCCCATACCACCCCGCCGCCTGCAGGCATACTTACTTTACGAAGGATGCGGGTCGTACTTGACGTCGAGCGGGTTCTCCATCTGGCTCTCCTCGTGTCGTTCACTGCAGCTGGTGGAAGTATACTAACATCATACTTTGGTTGGGGACGCATGACTTCGTACGGTTTGGCTTGCTCGTTAGTATGCCAAATTTCAAATGCTATCCGTCGAATAAATAATAGTTCCGACCAGGTTGGGGAGGGGGGCAGAAGCAGGCCGGAGCGACGGAGGAGGCAGCGGGAGGAGAAAAGGCAACGAATGAGGGCGAGCTGACCTGGTACCGACCAGTTTACCATAGCAAGATATAAAGCGAGTGCTTCGATTGTATAAATAATAATACCTCAATAACGATCCAGGCGTGCATCTAAAGCAGTGCGGCCAATTTTGAGATGGAAATCAGTCGATCAAAAGAAACTTAAGAAGTTTATTGCGAAGAAACGTGCAATTTTGAGCGAAACAGTCCCATTAAATAATCAAAAGATGCATCAATCGATCAGATGCCATAGCTAGCGTAGTAGCAATGCAATTTTTTCTCCTGCCCCACGAATGTTCGACCCTCGAGAACCCTAATATGAGTTGTCCCTTGTGGGCTTGATTTCAGTATAGATTCTCGTCTGAATTGTCATCGACATGAGTTCCTGGAACAAAAGTTTGCAGGCATAAGGAATTTCGATCTGGCAAATCTTAGGTTCCCTGCCAACGCACATTGGAGAACGACACTCGTAAGTCATCTTTTTTAAGTTGGCCTGGGCCGTCATGCCGCATCGCTCGCAAATATGGATACGATACTGATCGGAGTTACAGAAAAAGCGATCACGAAGGAAATTGGCACATCCATGCGTGATGAGGCAATCGCGTTCCATTTCTCCCATTCGGAGACCGCCATCTCTGGAGCGACCTTCAAGAGGCTGGCGGGTAAGCATTGCAACAGGACCACGCGCACGAGAATGCACCTTGTCATCCACTAAATGTTTCAGTCGTTGGTAGAATGTGGGGCCAATGAAAACCCGTGCATTCAATGGCTTGCCCGTGTGTCCTTGGTAAATAGCCTCATTGCCGTGGCGCTGGTAGCCCATGGCATGCAGACGCATACTGATATCCTCGACAGTGACATCTGTGAATGGAGTCGCATCTCCTTCGCACCCTTGAAAGACAACGACCTTTCCAAGGAGACATTCGATCAATTGTGCGATGGTCATTCGAGACGGAATTGCGTGAGGATTCACGATGATGTCTGGCACCACGCCCTCTGCAGTGAAAGGCATATCTTCCTGCCTGTATGTCATTCCTATGGTACCCTTTTGTCCATGCCTCGAAGCAAATTTGTCACCAATCTGGGGGATACGGACATTTCGGATCCGCACCTTGGTGAAGCGATATCCCTCCTTCGTGGTGCTAATGAGCACGTTGTCGACGATGCCGTTTTCGTTCGCTTTCATGGATGTACTGCAATCTCGCTTGCTGTACCGAGATGGCATACCCGCTGTAGCGTCTAGAGGGGCGGTCTTCCCAATCAGGACATCATCGCCTGAGACACGAGTTCCAGGTTGAACAAGACCGTCTTCGTCCAGCTTGCCATACTCACCGTGCTTCATACCGCGGCAGTTGTCAAAGGCGGGCTTCTCAAAAGACTCAGAAGTAAGGGCCCCAATCGTACCGACACTGCTGGCCTTCTCCTGATCGATGTAGCAGCGGTAATAGGAAGAACGGAAAAGCCCACGGTCAATTGCGCTCTGATTCAAGATTAGGGAATCTTCCTGATTGTACCCAGTATAAATCATGATGGCTACAACGCAATTGACACCACTAGGCAGTTCGCGGAAGTGCAAGTGTTCCATTGCGCGCGTCGTGCAAAGAGGTTTTTGTGGATAGTGCAGGACGTGGGCCATGGTGTCCATGCGGACCTGGTAGTTCGATGAGTAAATGCCCATCGCTTGCTTGCCCATTGCACTCTGATAGGTGTTACGAGGGCTTTGGTTATGGTCGGGGAAAGGAATAATCGAAGCGCAGACACCAAGAATCATTGACGGGTGGATCTCACAGTGAGTGTAAGTCGAAGAATATGACTCTCTGGCCTCAAGGTCAAGATCCTTTGGCTCCATGGCGATCATGGTCGTCTCCTCCTCCTCAGTATCGATGTATTCTACAAGGCCTTTCGTCAGTAAGTCCGCCCATGTCAATTTCTCCCCACTGAGTCCGGGCGCTTGCAATTCTTGAATGTGACTTTTCTTTATTTTCAGTTGCTGGTTTTCAACAATGAAGAGCGGTCTACAAATACGACCGGCGTCGGTGTAAATGCGAACCTCCGACTCGGAAATGTCTCGGACGATGCTAACTTCTGCGTCAATATCAACTACGCGGCGAAGATCACGAAACGTGTCAACGAGCTTCTTCGGATCACGATGAATGCCAACCCAGTTTCCGTTCACGAAGATCTTGCAAGTTGATGGTTCGGCAACGACGGAAGGAAGGATATCAGTGAGATTCTCCGTGCTCCACTCATCAAGGAACTCTAAAATTGGGACCTGCGCAGTACCGGTGGTAATATAGGCCATCAGTGCCAAGTTTTTAACAAGCCCAACAGCCTGGCCTTCGGGGGTTTCAGCGGGACAAACCATACCCCAGTGAGAATTGTGCAGCTGCCGGGGCTTGGCTTGCTTGCCCGTGCGCGCGAGTGGGGTGTTGCAGCGACGCAGGTGCGAAAGGGACGAGGCATAGGTTAACCTATTTAACACCTGAGAAACGCCAGCTTTCGTCGCAGCGCCCTTGTCGCCCCCTGCAAAGCAAATGGGCACAGAAGAGTAAATGACATGGTGTGAGTTGAGTGGTCAGGCAGGCAGAGGAGATAACACCCTAAAATGAATTCTGAACGATACTCACAATTTCCTGTTGCAAGACTGTACTTAAGTCCATCGGATATATGATTCGATTTGATAGCGGCGCCAACGTTGAAGTGCTTTCCCTCATCTAAGCACCTCTGCAAATGCTTCCTAACATCTTTGGTAAGCTTGCGGAAGAGGACACGGAACAAGCCGCCGAGAAGTGGGCCAGCAAGATCAAGCCTTTTCTTGCCGAAATGGTCTCGGTCGTCCTCCTCGGCGCGGCCAAGCTTGCACATGAGAAGCTTGTGCACAGCATAGCCCAGGAAAAATCCCTTTTTCGTCTCACAGTGTTCCTCGGTACCAACGTGCGGCAGAACTTCTCTCTGTAGAATACCTGACGCGTACCGGATGCGATCATTTTTTGTAACGTCCTTGGCACTACCTCTCCTCCCGATGAAGTCCAGCGCCACATCCTGTCTTTGGATCACGAACGCCTCCTCAAGACTAGGACGGAACAGATCCATCATTTCTCCATCAGTAAGGTCATACACGACATGCTCAATAATATCCCGGTCGGCAACGAAACCTAGAGCACGGAATATGATGACAACAGGGATGTCTGTGCGGATGTAGGGCAGGGTTGATCGAATCTGGTTGCCATCAATGACATTTCGACCACCCTTGTGGTACATTTGGATGTACAGGGTTGATGTTGGCCTAGTCGAGTTTTCAACCTGTGAACGGGTTTCGATTACCCAGCTGAACTTGCTCGGCTGCTTCTTCTTGAATGCGTAGACGTGGTTGTTAGACATACGCTCTTGCGCAACAATGACTTTCTCCGATCCGTTGATGACGAAGTATCCGCCCTGGTCATAAATGCATTCTCCAAGGTCGGCGAGCTGAGCGTCATCCTTGTCGGACAAGACGCAGAAAAGAGATCGGAGCATGATAGGAACGTAGCCTAAAAATTCCTTTCGGGCTACCTCTGAATTGGCGGGCTCGCCGAGGTTCTCCGATGGATCTGAGATGTTGGCGTCGCTTCTGACATAGTATTGGTTCATTTTCACATCGACGTAGAGGGGTGCCGAGTACGTTAGGTTCCGCAGCCTCGCTTCGTGCGGGAAAATGTTGGTCACGGTCCCATCTTTCTCGACTGCTGTTGGTTTTGAGAGGTAGACTTGTCCGAAGCTGATTTCATACACTCGCTTTGTCTTGGAGGCAGCCATTTCATCGAATCCACTCTCGTCATAGCCCACCAAGTGCTGCAGCTCAGGAGAAACGCGAATGTCGCCCGAGTCGTCTACCAGCTCCTGCATCGTATTCTGAATAAACTCGTCGAATGAGTCCAGTTGCTGCCGCACTAATCCCTTCTCCTCAAAGTATGCGCTGCGGGGGAACGAGTAAGGGCATGAATAATGATCCGATAAGTCATGTTCGTGTAATGAATGCAAGGAGTAGGACACCAATTCGCGAAGGTGGGGCAAAACAACAAATTAACCAAGGCATGCAATGGGACGCAGTGAAATCATTGCACTTCGTCACGGATGGTCAGCAGAAGTCAGGGCAGGTGATCGTGATCGCAAGCACAACCGAGACCTTGGATATTGGCAGAGGCAATTTTATAGCGGAATCTTACCTGATGACAGCCCACGCATCCTCCTGCGTAACAGGGAGAGAGTCCATATCCATGCCATCCTCGTAATAATCCTCCCCTCCGTATTCGTGCTCCCCCACCAAGCCGTTCGCATCGGCGGCGTGATCGGCAGGGATAGGCTGCTCCACCTCCATCATCTTGCCAGCTTTCCCTCGATAAATGACTCGAGGTGCTGCTGCTGCGGGGGCTGCTTCCTCCTGGTTCTGCTGTATACTGCTGGCTGGGGTACTATCCATAGCTATGCATACTCTACTAGAGTACTGTATGCATATTATATTATAATATTACTAGAGTATGCATAGTACTAGAGTACCACCAGAGTATACAGTACTACTTCTACCTAGTAGCTAGTACTAGAGTAGTATGCATACTACTCGTACTAGCTAGTATATTATGGATAATGATACGCATACTACTAGCTAGAGTATGATATTATTATTATTATTATGCATACTAGCTAGTACTCTATTAGTACTACTCTCGTATTCATATACACATATGGACATTATATTTTTTCATATTACTCTCTAGTATGCATACTACAAGCAAGGTGTACTCTTACATGCATATGCATACGAGTCGTACTAGATAATATGCATACTAGCTAGGAGCTACGAGTGCGCAGTATGCATACCCCCGTACGCCGCCTTCGCTGCCCTAACATTTTTGGTCCCGACAATTTTGCGGACGAAGGACGAACAAAACCTACCCCTACTTGCATGTTGCTTTCGTCTCTCGTTCCCAAATTATGTAAGGATAAAATACAAAGGTGACTCAGTGACTCAGCCTTTCATTTCTATGCATACTCTAGTACGAGCTCGGATCATCTACGGTATCCTCTCCAATGCGCTCTTTATTTTTTTATCTCTTCATCTCTACCATAGATCATTGACTTTTTGGTTTCTTTAGTGGCACGCACCAATGGTGGCTCACGAAAGGCAAGGGTGTGGATTGAGGCCGGCCCGACCGTTCCGGCCGGGGAAGGCCTTGGCAAACCTTCTCCTCCTCGGTGTTTTCCCCCCGTACAGTAGAGGACTGGTCTCCCCCCCTTCCCGGCCGATCTTCAGCGGCTACGACGGGGAATGCCGCCCACTCGCGGCAACAGTCGCGTCCATCGGCGAAGGTGAGGTCCCATCGCTTTCCTCAAGTTTGCCTTCCCGCCAATTGATTGACTCTGCCAACTCGCTCTATCGTGATCTTGACGAAGCCAATCTTAGCCGGAAATACTCCGAGACCATCAAGTTCTCCTTCGTCTCACCTCCAAGCGAAACACATTCCAACAGCTGGAAATGTGAGAGTCAGCGGGAGCAGAGACGGCACGCAATGGATGACGCCGGTGTGTTCGAAGAAATCGCATCGACGCATAAATGGACCAAGCCCCTGGCCCTATATCTGCCAGGTCTGGATGGGGTTGGTATCTCGGCAACGACGCAGTTTGATGACTTGGCTCAAAACTTTGAGCTTTGGCGAATGTCGATATCTACCTCCGACCGTACTACCTTCGCGGGTTTGACTGAGACAGTGTCGTCCTTCATCCGCGATGTTGCTGTTAACCTAAACCGGGATATAATTATTGTCGGTGAGAGCTTTGGTGGACTGCTGGCTCCGGCTGTTGCCATGCGAGTCAAGGCACAGCATTTCCGAAGGGAAGGGGGTAGCGAGAACGACGATACGTTCGTCGATCCCATCAAGGGAATGGTCTTGGTCAATCCGGCCACCTCCTTCGACGAGACACAGTGGTCCAACTTTGTGCCGTTCCTGGCCGAGCTACAATACCTGCGACAAGAAGACTCGGAAGAGATTGGAGGGAGATTCAAACTACCGAGTGCGTATTCACTTGCTGGAGGCCTGGCATTGGCGGCAACCGTGCCAGACAATACCCAATTTCGTAACATGTTGAACATTATCGGTGAAAGTCCCAGGGTTGAGAGTGTTCGTGACCTGGTGGACTCTTTGGAATCCATAATCGATGGATTTGGGATCCTCGATAGCAACCTGCCAGCTGATGTTATTGAATTTCGGGTGGGACAGTGGCTCCCTGTTGGTTGTTCCGTCGTTAACCCGCGCATTGGTAGCCTCGATGTATCGACGCTAATAATCGCCGGCCAAGATGACAAGATGGTTCCATCGAAGAAGGAGTCTGCTCGATTAGTTGACGTCATGCCAAATGCAAGAAAACTTGAAGTTCGCGGCTCTGGGCACTTCGTCCTAGACAATCGCTTCAACTTGACGAAGGCAATTATTGAATCAGGTATTGATCCTTTCGACAGAAAATCTGAACCACCGTATGACGCCATTTTGGACTGGTCACTACCTTCTGACACTGAAGTAAAGGAAATCATTGACAGTAACGTGAGGCCGCTTCGGCGCTTGGTTAGCCCAGTTTTCTTTAGTACAAGCGCTGATGGAAAGAGATGCCTGGGACTTTCGAAGCTTCCTGCGGAAGGAGAAGGGCCTCTTCTCTTCGTTTCGAATCATCAGTTTGGTGGTCTCGATCTCGGTTTAATAATTAGCCAATTGATTGAAGATCGTGGAATTAAGGCCCGTGGCTTGGCGCATCCTGTCATCTTCGCCGCCGGATCGGGGCAGAACGGAATTTCGCCTGAAGGGGTAGATTCCAATCGGGACGGCCTGTTCCAACAGTTTGGTGCAGTCAAGGTAACACCGCGGAACTATTATCGTCTAATGCAGACGGGTCAATCGGCTCTTCTTTTCCCTGGAGGAGTAAGAGAAGTCTTTCACGGGAAAGAAGAGGCTTACCAACTGTTCTGGCCAGAAAAGTTAGACTTCGTGCGTACTGCCGCGAGGTTCAACGCAACCATTGTCCCGTTGAGCGCAGTAGGAGCCGCCGATAGCGTGAACATTCTCATCGATGCGCCAGACATGTTGAAACTGCCATTCGGTCTTGGTGAGCGCGCTGCGAACAGTTCAGCAACTGTTGTGTCGGCTCGATTTGACAGAGAAGATAGCGCCGAACTCTTTCAGCCTCCTTTTGAACTTCCGAAGCCACTTCCAGCAAGACACTACTTCATTTTTGGCAAGCCCATAAACACGCGTGATATTAGTCCGAAGGACAAAGACGCGTGCGAACAACTGTACAAAAACATCCAAAGCGATATGAAATTAGGTTTCGCAGACGTGCTTCGAGCACGAGAGAAGGATCCTTTCTCCAACTCAGTGGCTCGAGTCGCTTATGAGCAACTCAATGGAAAGCAAGCGCCCACCTTTCCGATTTCTGAGCTGATTTCATGACATTTCGATACCAGGGGATGGAAGAGAGTTTTCGTAAGGCTTGTAAAACAATAGTATTACTTGCAATTTTTTATGTTTACTGTTGTACGTTCCATCGTGCTCGAGGCTTGAGGATATCGCGCGTCGGTGTCCCAGACCGGTATAAACGGGACGATGACGAAGATGACTGACCCCATGGCTTGCTTGGCAGGGGATCTTTGGACTGGTAATGGGTCTGTTGGCCCCACGATTTGCCGCCATGATCATTTAACTTCCTTCGAAAGCTGTTACCAATCTTTTGAATTTGTTTTGGCAATCGAATGTTGGGTTTATCAACTACGATTCTTCTTCCGTCTGGAAAGGCCATAACAAAAAGCTTAGGCCCAAAGTTGTAAGCCATAGCTGCTCCACCAATAGCACCGCCGATATGCCCCCAATTGTCAATCATTGGATTAATAAATCCGTAAGCAATGTTGGTTGCAATAGTCCCTGTGACCGCCTGGACCCCGCTGCGCCCGTAGCCGCCAATCAAGCGTTCATTTCTATCTAAAAACACGTAGTATGCTCCCATGAGACCAAATATTGCTCCGCTGGCGCCAACGGCCGGATTGGGGCTCGCAACAGCGCTCAAAAGATTCCCGGCAACTCCAGAAGCAAGATACGTTGCAAGATACCTCCCTGGACCAAACACTTGTTCAACTTGTGGGCCAATATTTGATAGGCTGTAACAATTCATCATCAAATGCACAAGACCACCATGAAGGAACACTGGAGTTATGAGTCGATGCAGCTCCTTCCCTTGGAGGATCAAGTCAGAGCGTTTGGCGCCCAGCTGAGTAAGCGAGGGTTTGAACATTTGGAGTGCGTAACAGAAGACATTGGCCATGATTAGTTTCATACTGAGGGATGTTTGCCCATACTTTGGGGGTGGATTCAGTTTAAAGGGACGAATCCCGACTCGCTGCAAAATTTTCATTTCTTCGTCCAGGCCACTGCGATTTTTCCGAGCAGGGGGCGTATTCGGTTGGTGGTATGCATTATTTGCATCGGTGTCCCTGTCATCATCCTCGTACGGGATAAAGGTCTCGGCAGCATCTCCTAATATCTTGCGCTGACGAGCGGTAAATGATGACCGTCCACCAGGATGAAGAGTTCTCGGCGTCAGTCGAGGACGACGGCGCCCAAGAAATGTATTAGCAGAAGACAACCCCAGTTGAGAGGTCGCAGCAACCAAAAGCAGACATATTATGGGCGTCTGTGACTTCCGGTGCCCTCCTTTCCGCCTCCCGAGTTCTCCGGCATAATCCCTCATACTTAGCTTAGTGGTGACCGGGGGGTTTTGTTGACTTCCCCTGGCCGTTCACCTTGTCACAATATCCATACTACAGTAGCTACGAGGGTAGTGTACATCATGGCACAACAAGTAAATAATAATATATAAATGAATAACATTATTTATGCATACTTACTATCATCTGTTATATATATATAATATACGCCTCGTAGTAAATTTTTCTCTCCATACCTACTAGTCTAGTACTAGAGTGTAATATTCTCTGTTTATAGCTAGCGTAGGTAGTCTCCTACGATCTTAGCTATGCATACTCTAGCTAGTATTGTACAACTCGTACGTTTTATCCTACTCTAGTACTCTACTAGCTAGTAGTATTCATACTACTTCTAGAGTACGAGCTCGTAGTATAATACTCTCGTATTATATATTACTACTCGTAGTATGCATAATATATTACTAGACTAGTACGAGCTCGTACTATCCTAATTTTGCTACTATGCATAGCTAGTATATCAAATTGTTGCTTTTTGTATGGGTGGTCCCAAAATACAAAAACCATCGGTGCTTTTTGAAAGATATTGGGTTATGGGCCTTCAGAATACAAAAAGCAAACAGAGCTTTTTTCATTAACATATATTTCAGGCCGGTGCTGAAGTTGTTTCAGATCTTCTTGTTTTTGTAAGTACTCGTAGGATGATGACTAATTTAAGCACCGGCCTACCGGATACTTTTACTAGTTGTCTTGTACGAGCTCGTACGAGCCGTGCTTTCTTAAAGAATTTGCATTGAAATTTGACAACAAAATCAAATAAATAATGAAGATAGAGCATTAATTCCCGTCTACGTAGCTACGTCGACCTGAATCAAATCAGATGGTTGTGGCTTTATAACGAAAAATGAACATTATGATGTAAAATGAAGAAATATGTATCAAAAAGGACCTAGCTAAAGCATCACTAGGAGAATCGCTTCAACATCGGAAGTTGTAAAGCTTTCTGAATCTTGAGAGTGTTCGTCTTGGTGACTCTGAGAAATATTTCTTCCACGAAACATGACTCCCTCGACATATTTTAGCTGGCGCATCTTGACAAGAGCTTCCTGCTGATTCCCTCGATACCTCAAGGCCTCGAGCTTTGATCTGATCTGAGGGTAATAATCAATCCGTGGCTTGTTACTACGGGCTCGTTTAGTGGCAGGAATGCCAACCCCCTTCTCGCCTTTATCGATCATACACAGAGACCGTCTCCTCCCAGACGTGCTCACTGAAGGGATGTCACTGGTACTAGTCGAGGCCCTTTTAGATAAATCAGTCAAGAGAGCAGCATCACCTAGATGACGAAACGATACCTTCCGAGTGAGACCGCCCAGACGTTTGGGAGGCGAGACACCTTTTTCCATCTGTGGAGAGGACTTATCACTGGAATGATCAATCGCAGGCCCATCATTCGCCTTTTTAAATATTGCGGTTCCCACCGGCGAAAAGAAGTACTGGTGCAGCTGCCAGAGATCCGCATCATTAAAAGGCAGATTGGAGAGCTCGTTGATTGAAGAGCTGTGATCTCTGAGCCACAGTTCCAGTCTTTGCCTACATTTTCCATCCACTGCACTTTTTCCGCTTTCAAATAGGCTACCTGATCGGGGCGGAACGAGGGACCTGCACAACAACGGATCTTCGCTTCCAGGCATAGCTGCATTCTCGTTTGAATCGTTGTCTGCTTGTGCGAGCGGGGCCCGAATATTACCTGACGCCGTTCTTTCTAAGAGGACAGCATCATTGGCAAATAATGGGCATCCATCGGATAGCTCACTAGATGGAGCATCGGGCATGAGCGCAACCACCCCTGCGTCACCCAAGGCCTCGAAGGCAGTCTTAGCGGCAC
>Ga0099799_10271_pt1 | contig 15295 bp, 14 predicted proteins | sample Uncmet6_SortLC_1_FD_89033 | JGI IMG/M metagenome (GOLD analysis project Ga0099799, IMG submission 89033) | Marine eukaryotic communities from CALCOFI LINE 67, Pacific Ocean - CN11_C50_N6_SortLC_1 | ecosystem: Environmental > Aquatic > Marine > Oceanic | place: Pacific Ocean: Monterey Bay...
CTTGGTTGACTTGAACTCCTATCGACTATCGATTTTTTTTCTTATTTCGTCAATTGATTTTGTTTTTCATTTTTACAGTATTTTATTTCCTACTTCGTATTTTCATCCGGATCCGTCTGTCTGTAGTCCGTAGATGCTTTCGAGGCACATACCCGGTGGTAGACCGCCTGCATCATGATTCAGGTCTACCGAAGCCCATGCATTATGTCTCGTGTGACATCTAGAAAAATTGCTCAAGGCGCTTGATCGAGGATCGAGGTGCGGCGCGTGCGGCCGATAGTACTTACTTCGCTCTACTACTACTCTAGTCTAGTAGTACTGGCCCGTTGGAGGCTGCTGAGAGCCGACGGTGGTAGGCATCTCTGTTCAGGTCAAGACATAACCCGCAATAGCAAAACGATCGCCTCGCACGACGCAACGGCCGCCATGAAGCTATCGGCTGCCCTCCTTCTCGTCTCCATGGGGGCGCCCACGGCTCTGGGTTTCAGCCGATCCCCTATGACCATGGGGACCGGCAACTCCTTCGGCCGCGTTTTCCGGATCTCCACCTGGGGCGAGTCTCACGGGGGCGGGGTCGGGGTTACCCTCGATGGCTGCCCCCCCCGCCTCGCCCTTAGCAGGGAGGACATCCAGATTGACCTTGACCGGCGCCGGCCGGGGCAATCCCGCATCACGACTCCCCGCAACGAGGCAGACGCCGTGGAGATCCTAAGCGGCCTGACACCTGACGGCATCACCATCGGTACCCCCATCGGTATGCTTGTCCGGAACAAGGACCAGCGCTCGCAGGACTATCTGAAGAACGATATGAGCGTGGCATATCGTCCCTCCCATGCCGATGCCACCTACGACGCCAAGTATGGCGTTCGCGCAATTGCCGGAGGTGGGAGGAGCTCGGCACGCGAGACCATCGGCCGTGTCGCCGCAGGGGCCGTTGCCCGACAGATCCTTCGCAGCTTCAACGGCATCGAGGTGCTTGCTTACGTGTCCAAGGTGCAGGATATCGAGGCGGATGTTGACGACTCAACCTTCACCATGGATGACGTCGACTCCAACATTGTCCGCTGTCCAGATGAGGCGGCTGCAGAGAAGATGCTGGAACGGATCGACGACATCCGCAAGCAGGGCAACTCCATAGGGGGCGTCGTCACCTGCGTCGCTCGCAACGTACCTGCAGGCCTCGGTGCCCCCGTCTTCGACAAGCTCGAGGCGGACTTGGCCAAGGCGTGTATGTCCATTCCCGCGGCCAAGGGCTTCGAGTCCGGCGACGGCTTCGCTGGCACCCTCCTCTCGGGGAAGGACCACAACGACGAGTTCTACATCGATCCGGACACGGGGGCGACCAGGACGAAGACGAACCGTTCCGGAGGAATTCAGGGCGGAATCAGCAATGGCGAGAACATCGTCGTTCACGTCGCGTTCAAACCGACATCTACCATCGGCCAGGCACAGGTAAGGAAATGATTTGCGCCTGTCCTGAATGGCGATCTTGCACAGATTGCGGTCTTTATCTAGCCTCGCTGAATTGTAATGCATGAGTGTAAATGTGTATGTGCACAGATCATATCGGAAAATCGATGCAGCTCGACTCACTTCCCTTTGTCCTCTTATTCCTTTCAACAGGCGACGGTGACAAGAGATGGACAGGAGGTCGAGCTCCGTGGAAAGGGTCGACACGATCCCTGCGTCCTCCCTCGGGCTGTGCCCATGGTGGAGGCCATGGTCGCCCTAACCCTCGTCGACCACCTCATGATGCAGCAGGCCCAGTGTGAGCTGTTCCCCAACGAGGCTGACGCTGATGATCAGCCGAATCCGATGGGAACCACGGCCAGGCGCGAGGGCGGACCAAGGGAGATTACGGTGGTCGGAGGAGATCCCATCAGCCAGCGCGTGGACGAGGAATAGGTTCCGTCTCTTTATCGACTTATTGGTCTATAGAACCGCTGGCTGGTACAAACTCCCAATTTAATCCTATATAACGCAGTCTTAACCTACTTTGGAAAGGAAATTACTCCAAAATTGACGAGATTTCGTACTCTATGTTATTACATGGTAGGTTTTTTATTTGCGACATGAGGGATACTCCCAGGAAGAAGATATTCAAATAAGTTGGACACGAATCCGAGCGCGTTCCGGCTGTGTCGTTTCTTCCTGTTCATAACATTGCCGACTCCCTAATAACGATTATTCCTCTCCTCCTTGACCTCAGGCGGGGGGATAGTGAGGAAGCACTTCGCCAGGAACTCGTTCTCGAGCTGTCGGGCAATCGTGGACTGAGCCTTCCTCATCATCTTCTTGCGGCTGGTCTTTCCCTTTTTGGAGAACTTGCGCATATTCTCCCTGTTCCGCTGGCGCTTCTCCTTCTTCGCATTGACACGGCAGGCCTCAAGCTCGGTGGTTGAGCATACGACAGTCGGACGGACAAACGAGATCGACGGTGCAAACGCCTGCGCGAGCGAAAAATCAGATAAAGGGGAACGAATAGGTTGTGGTGAGTTCAATCCAAGGGGTTTGAGGAGCTTGAGCAAATTACAAGGTCTGGGCAATGCATTTAGGGGAGCAATGGCACCGGCAGACAGTGGACCAGTAACCCATGGTGAGGCAGAATTGAAGACACATCACAAAAAACAGCTGGTCGTGTGTGTATATTCCAGTATAAGTACTGCAGCTGACGAAGTTTCACCACTACATTGCTGTTCCCGTCGGGCCTCGAAAAGGGCACTCCTCCACTGCACCGCTCATAGAACATTGTCACCGTCGATATAATGGAACTGACCTCGGTGGAGACGGCAGCGATAGCAACCGCCAGGATGACGAAGAGGGCGCGAACCATGGTCTCAGAATTTAAGTGAGCGAGTGAAGAGTTGATTTAGTCACCCACGAAGAAGGAGAGAGTAACGTAAGTTTCGTGTATCGTGCGTCACGCAAACATTTAGCGATTGAAGGACAGACGCCGAGACTGCACCGCACCGCGCTCGCGCGATAGCGACTTCGTTCCATGGTACCACTAACTCGTAAGTACTACGAGCTCGTACTCCCGACTCCCGAATACCTACGCATACTGTACGTTAGCGCACGTAAAAATATGCATGCTACGTAAGTAATATAAACCTACTCCGAGCTCGTATGCATACTAGCTAGAGTAGTAGACAAGAAAGAGTGAAAGAGTCAGGCGCGGTGGTTCGCCGACTGTGTCGATCGAGTGCCGAAAATCGTGACGCTCGCATTCGTGCATCATACTCGAACCTCACAACCCTCATACATCCATTATTCTGGTCCCTTGTTCTTTCGAAGTCCATCCAAAACGCCAACAACTCAACCTCCCACCTCACTTCCAGGCGATTTCTTGATATTGATTGGTAGACTATCAGGCTCCAAGCTAGAACCTACAACATGTCTCAACATCTCCGTCAGCGAAATGTTGGACGGGGCTCAAATTCTGGTTCGGTCGTGGGCAACGGGGTCAGTCTATCATCGAGATATCTGCTGGACGCATCTCCTTCCTTCGAAGGAATAGTGCTCAAATTACATGTTCCTTTCCTCTATACAATTTTCCCGACTTGTTTGCAGCGAGTGCTGGCGTCTCGCTGGTTGGCTCGCCTGCACTTTGCACCGCGCTGGGAGGAGCGACATCTCATCCTCTTGGGAAACTATGTCTACCGATTTTCAAACTCAAAAGAACAGCCCAAGGGAGCGCCTGTCCCCGTCGATATCGCCAGTTCCCACGCCGTAGTCCAAGGAGGAGAGTGGGACGGGATTCATTATGGTATGGAATTCGTTCTGGATTCATTGCCGCCGGGATACGATTCTGTCTTCGCTTTGTCGACCTTTGGAAAGACGCAGTACTTTGCTGTGTCGTCAAAATTAGAATGCACTACTTGGATCAATTCACTGCAGGAGGCGAGACAGGCGGCGATAACCAGGTCAATGGGCCATGCTGCGCATGTTCCCTACCCTAAACTCTGGGAGAATTTTGACAGACTCGGTGGCAATCTTTTGAGGAAAAAAGAACGCATAAAGAAGCGAATGGCCGAGTCCGATATGAAACAAATGGAAATGTCCACAGGGGATGTTGCGGGTTCCTTACCTCGAGGCTACTTTGGATAATCTAAGGTGGGCCATAGGTGACGTACACCTCTGTGTGCGACTCAAAGGGGCAGAAAGATAAGATTAGAAAGCTAGTGGTGATGACACATACTCAGTAGTAGTAGTATGGATACGAGTTACCGGTAATTGTTGGCATACTAATGTATTAGTAAATAGCATACTGCAGATAATATACGATAGTATTTTTTATTAATATTATTAATCCTAGCTAGTAATATGATATACGAGAGCTCGTAAAACTCAATGGATACTCTCTCGTAGTATGCATAATACGAATAGTATACAAGCGTATTTGTACATAATTGATGTTGTCTGAAGACATACAACTAGTACGAGCTCGTAGTGTAGCTCCTCCGCATCTGGGTGTTCTACTACTAGAGTATGCATAGACTAGCTACTCTTGCTTGTAGTATCTTGGTCTACAGGAGGAAAATGTCGCCTTGTTATTTCTATACCCAACCCTAATAGACGATAAGTACGTGTCGCGGTGACGCCGCTCGAAGGCTCGAAGGTGAGACAGACCAGGTTTATCGGCGCGATGGACTTGAGTAGCGGATTCGCCATGCAATTCCTCCCTCCCTCTTGCAACCCACCAAAAAAATTTCTCGTTCGCATTGCTTCGTCAAAAAAGTATTTCCTCGAAGCTACGAAACATGATCCGCGCGACAACTTTCTTCGCGGCTGCTGCCGCGGCCTTGGCCTTCGTCTCTTCTTCCTCCGCTTTCGCGCCTTCGCTCGGTACGTAACGCCGTCGCGCTCTTCCCTCTTCTTGCGGCTGTGGTCTTTACATTGGTAGCTGTTGGTACCGGTTTTTTCTAACGAAAAATCTTGTTCGGCAAGAATTGTCAAATTCGTGAAAGCGGGTCCACCATTCTATTGTTACTCAACGCTCATTTTCTGCTTCATTCCAATCTGATCGATTTTCCGCATGAACAGCTGTTGGATAGTTTAAAAGTTGGGGTGGGTGAGATTGCAAAGCTTTTCCAGGGGAAGCAGGGGGCGGTATCAAATGACTCTGCTGTCAGTCTACGCATCGGAAAATATGATCGACTTACTCAGACCAGAAATTCCAGCGCCAATGATGGCGACTCGGCGAACAGGAGGCTCAGGGGCGACAGCTGGAGCTGGAGTCGAGAAAGAAGAAGCGAGCTTTGGCAAAGACCCAAAGGCAGAAATCGAGAGAACCAGTGTCATGCCCCTCATCTCGTCCTCTGTAATATTAAGCTGGTATTAATGTTGCGTTGCAACTCGGAAAAGAGGTACGGAATTGAATGAAAGGATTGGCGCACGGTCAGCAACTGGTGATTCATTAAAGAGAGAATGAAAAGAGGAGTTAAAAAAGCCGCGAACCAGGAGCCAGGAGCCAGAGAGAGTCAGGAGGAGTACGCTCGTATCTCGTGTATGTAAAGGATTAAGGATGTACTCTAGCTAGAGTAGTATGTACTATGCATATAATATATGCATACGAGCTCGTACTAGAGTACGAGCTCGTAGTATGGTAATGAAAATAATCTCGTGTACTTTTTATATACGCTCGTATACTACTGCTAGTTACTACTACTACTCTAGAGTAGCAGTAGATCTAATCAGTACTCCTACTCTAGTACTACTGTAGTAGAACAAGGCTTTTTTATTGCGCCTCGCGCCTCGCGTCCACTCATTAACTCATTCGCAGATTAGGGGTACTGCGATTTTGAGAGATACAACGAAAGAAGTTGTCGTGTGCATATTATATCCTATCAAACGAGCCCAAAGAGTAACCGAAAGCGACACCATCAGCCGAAAGTATGGTGAGTAAGAAGCGTAAGTCGGCCGCCACCTCTTCCAGGGGCGGGAGCTCCCTCTTCGCCGCCCTCTCGAAGCTTGAGGGTGACGATGTCCGGGCAGCCAAGACCCGCCACCGAGCCACTGCCTCCACCACCGCCCGCTCACTCGCTGCCAGGGCGCAGACTGGTCTGGCGGGAGATCTAGTTCAGTGCCGAATCCTGATGCAGAAAGCTGTGGGTTGGTCGACGGCTGCCTCCGAGAGGGATGCGGACGATTCCGTCGTCCAGTCGTCCGAGAAACTACTGGTCAAGCTGCTTGAGGCGAGGAGGAAACTATGTCTTCAGCACGGAACGAAGAAGGAATTGAGCAAGGATAATAATTTTGCAGATTACTCCGAACTCATTCTCAATAATGAGGGCGGCGATGACAGCGAGGGATCAGATGGGGAAGGGCGAGGTGGGATTCACGCTGCTCTGTGTGCTGAATACGAACAGTGCCGTTCGGAATGGAGGGAAATCTTCAACCGCAGACATTCTGACCTTCGCTTGCAAGCTGGTTTGGCGGCAAACTCATCGTCGAAGTTCCGTGTAATGGATCAGAGCTTCTGGGAACAGGTTGAGAGCACCGCTGCACATGAACGACTGATGCGCGTAAGTCAGGACGCTAGTGGAAACGGCCGTTCTCGAGAAGACGATGCGGACGAACGCGCAGTACATGACATGGCTCCTAGTTTTGACGACACAAAAATCTATCAGCACATGCTCCGGGATTTCGTGGCCCTTGGCAACGCCACAGAGGGTGGAGGAAGCAACCTTGCGGCCGACGCAGCGGCTCAACGACTCCGACGGGCAGCACAGAAGAAGAAGAGCCAGAGCGGAAAGGATGTTGACCGAAAGGCGAGCAAGGGTCGCAAAATTCGCTATACAGTGAATACGAAACTCGAAAATTTTACATTTCCTCTATCCAGGCCTGTTCCTACAATTGGAGAAGATGATTGGTTTCGAAGCCTATTCGGTGGAGCGGGACGGAAGCAGGCGACATTGAAATGAAGAAATAGATGTGACAAAACATATTTTCTTGGCCCTGTTTTGTAAAGATATGATGTGTCTTACGACTCGTACTAGAGTACTAGCTACGCTCGTAGTAGGCTTAATTGACATATTTTGTTGGAGAGAGAGCTCGTGCTTGCCCCTGATTTCCGGGTGCCAGAGAGTTTTCCGGGGGACTAAGTAAACACGTATAAGTACACGTAACTTAGAGGATGGTACAAAATCTACTAGCTAGTACGTACGGAGAAGTACCTCCAGCGGAACTACGGTAATAAGATGTAAAAAAGTGACTTTGTAGATCTACTCTAGAGTACTACTAGAGTACGAGCGGTCGTAGGCCTTTTATCATCGTGAGCAGGTGAGCTACCGTACACGCGTCCTGCAACTGCCGGAAGCCGGAAGAAGCATACGAGAGTCAAGATGATCTGGCGCGAGGAATACATGCGTAATTTTGGGAAAAAGCTGACACGCGTTGCAAATCTTAGCAGGATTTTGTGTACTACGTCGTCGTAGTAAGCTGTTTGATGTCATGGCGAAAACAAGACAGCTGCGTGAAAAATGCGCGAAAAAAGGCGAAGAAAGTATGAGATACGAACTACTTGTGCAAGAAAGATGAACAATTTGTGCTGTGCGATTGTTGTCAGCCCTTTTACAATACGATAACTATCCCATGGTCACTTCCACGCAACGACGGCCGCACTGACCATACAAAGATCTAATCCTGTCATTGTCACGATGGCGATCTCAATATGCAGATGCATCCTCTCTCTCCCTGGCCTCATACTGTTCGCGGCTGCTGCGGCTACTGTGGCTCGGACGTGCAACGCCGCCACTAGTACTAGGCGGCAAGTTGCTGCGTTTGCAACGCGATGGGGGGTTGATACGTCCTCGCAAGCATGGGGGCAAACATCATTCCGTCCGTTTCACCTGCAACCCATTCGCTCCGCTTCTTCCCTTGATGAGGAGAAGGAGGTTGCTCTCGTCGTCAATGGTTCCGATGCTTCTAGCGAACAAGTGGTCGATGATGTCGTACCTGGTAGACGAAGTGGTGTCAGGGCGGCGGTCAGGAACCTTGCGAAGAGCATCGTAACCCGTCGAGTCACCGCCGTAGGCGCTCCTTCGAATGTTTCCCGCATAAGGAGGGAGGCAACGACCACAGTCTCAGAGGGACAGAATGATTCCATGAGGACACCAAAGACCAGCCTTGATTGGAACCGTTCTTTGCAGAAAATTGAGGATTCTGCAGCGATGGCGGCCCAGGCGACTGCTGCTCTCGATGCGATCGCCCTTGCGAAGACTTCGACTGCAGATGCGTTTGATGCCGCCGATTCAGCTATTCTTAACGCAGAGAAGTCTGTCGGGGACGCTAGGATGGCCCTGCAGTTGGCTAAGAAGGAGGCGGCCAATGGTATTTCCGCGGCCGAGCGGGCAGCTTTGGATGCCCTTTCATCGGCGCAGCGCGCAACCGAACTTGTAACCCGAGGAATAACCACAGAGGCATTGGAAGCCGAAGAACAAAGCGAGCGCTCCCTTGATCTTGCTCCGGAGGATCGAGTGGACGAGGCCGACGCCGCGAATCTGTCTTACGATGAGGTCAACTACCAGGCCAGCGAGATGGCACCTCCTTTCATCGGTGAGGATCAATGCCTTGTGCCCGGGGAACCCGTAGTTCGAGTGGAAAAAGCTCCCGACAATTCTAGGAGGATATTTGCCGGAGTTGATATAGTTGCAAGCGTCGATGATGTGTGGAATGTAAGTGCAAAATCGCTTTTTGAGAAAGTTTGGATTAAAATCTGTTTGCTCTTCGTTGCTAATTCTGTACATTTTCTTTCTCCCATTTTACCCCCCTGGCATCTAGGCTCTGACGGATTACGAGCACCTACAAAAGGTCGTGCCAAACCTTGTTGTCAATGAAGTACTTCAGCGGTATGAAAGTGACAATGAATTTCCTTCGAATGCGATCGACCAATCTTTGCCTGATGAAGTTCAGTGTGAGAAATTATCCAAGCACATGACAGGAGCAAAGCTCAGACAAGTTGGTGGGGCTAAAGTTGTAGGGATCAACTTTTCAGCACGTACAACTCTCGAAGTCCGAGAATGGCCAGAGGGGATGCCTGACTTTGCCCATTTTTACGACGAGGAAATGTATTTGGGAAAGGATCGAAGGGGTCGCGCAAAAGAATCAAAAGGGATGAAACTGGAACGTTATAAATTTCCTCGCCCCTTTGCTCTTACCAAGCTCAAACACAGAGATATTTCCATGCAAAGTGTTGTTGACGATGACGGTGAATTTCGCCTGTATCAAGGAGTGTGGAGAATGCAACCTTTGCCGGGTTGCTCTCCTGAGGGGGGTGACCAAGCAATGCGACTGACTTATGCTGTAGAGATTTCACCTCGGCCGTATCTTCCAGTTGCGCTGGTCGAAGGACGTATAACCCAAGATCTCTGTGCTAATCTTATGGCAATCCGAGAGTATGTTAGTAGCTCCTAAATCTTTCCAATAAAGTCCTTGCTAGAGTCATATTTGCTCTAGCTTTGCAAAAATTCATAAATATGTCCTTAGATGTAGTAGCTACGGCGGGGAAATGTGTGCTCTAAATCTTTCGACTGATTTTAAAACACTGTCGGTGTTCTAATGAGAGAATTGTCTTCTGTCTGATTTCTCCCTTTTGCCATATGGATTGGAGGCGCTGAATTTGTGACCGTTTGAGGTCCCCTTGCTATTTGCGCCTCCACCTTTGAGCTTTTGACCATTGTGTCTCCTCTCACCCTTGACGGCAAATGACACATCGACACGAGGAGGACTCGAGAAACCGAAGGCCAACGCCACTGATCGAAGATCGAGCTCATGAACATTGAATATATCTCTCAAAGAATGACTGGTGTATGCGAGGAGATAGCTGCGATAAGCATCCCTGGCAGCCCGGTTGAGATAGTAGTTCCTCTCGACGAGTCGCTGGAGCTGACTCTGGACATTTGCTATCTTCTTCGTTGGGAATTCGTATTCGTTAAGCGTTACCCTCGCTGCCTTTAGATAACGAAGGAATCCAGTCTCCTCAGGGGTCAGAAAGAGCAGAGCGCTCCCAGAAGCAGTGGCTCCGCGGGCAGTCCGACCTACGCGATGGATATATTCTTTCGGGTCGTCAGGAGGATCGAACTGGATGATCCAGTCAACCTTGGGAATGTCAAGACCCCTCGCTGCCACATCAGTACAGAGCAAGATCCCTGTGTCTGCTTTACAGAACTGGAAAAAAGTTGTTGTCCTCTTTTGCTGCTTTTGCCTTCCGTGAATGTCCAATACAGGAACATCAATGTAGTTCAAAAGCTCGGCGTGAAATTTGACAGAGTTGCAAGAGGAGAAGAAAACCATCACCTTCTTCTTTTTGTTCTTCTTCAGGAAGGTGAAGAGAAGGAGGAAACGCAATTCCGACGGAACAGTGACGTATCCCTGCTCCAGACCGGCGGCAGTGGCCAGTCCAGTCTCGTCAGGAACCTCGACGTAGACCGCCTTGCTCTTATTGATTGAGACGCGGGCGAGGTCGTCCAACTTTTTCGTGTTGGTCGCCGAGAAGAGCATAGTCTGCCTTTCCTTGGGAAGTGCCTTGATAATCGCTCGTAGATCGTCTTCGAAGCCCTGCTCAAGGATACGGTCGGCCTCGTCCATGACGAACGCCAGGAGGTTGCGGAAATTAAAGCCCTTGGTGTTCTGCAGATGGTCGAGAAGGCGTCCGGGCGTGGAAATGAGGATATTTACGCCCTTGGCGAGCTTCTCGGCCTCAGTACGGCGGTTGGCACCGCCCATAACCAAGCCGTAGGTTTGACGATGATTCCCCTCGGTGATGACGTCCCTGCAAACGCCATAGATCTGCATGGCTAGCTCGCGAGTGGGGCTGATGACAATGACACCGGTGCCATTTCGCGAGCCGAAAGATACCTTGTGTAGCAACTCGATGCATGGGAGGAGGAAGGCAATTGTCTTACCACTACCAGTCTTGGCCGCACCTATCAGATCTTTGCCGGAAAGCAGCGGTGGGATAGCCAAAGATTGGATCTGCGTCATCCTCGTGAAGCCAAGCTTTTTCATGGCCGTTTGCGTATTGTCCGAGAGCGGGAGGGCGGTAAACTGGTCGTCGCCCACAGAGGAGTAAAAGTTAGCCTTCTCTCCTTTCGAATCATCCTGCTTGGAACGTTTCTTGCTTGATGAAGAAGGGGCTTTAGTCGAGTCAGCCTTATCCTTGCGCTTCTTGGACTCGGCCGGGGGAGGGGACGGCGACGATTCGTCCTCGCTGCTGCGCGAAGCCTCGTCGGAACCGGAACTGGAGCCGGAGGAGCCCTTGGTGCTATTTTCGTAGGAAGCACTGCTATCGCTTTCGGACTCAGATTCGGCCTCTCGCCGCCTCTTGCTCATTTTTCCCTTATTCGTCATATCGGTGTGCAAGGTAATGAATTATGCCTCTCAATATTTTCGCGATATTTCTGCAGCGGTAGTTTCTTTCCTTTCCCGCAAACGAAGACGCGTTCGGCAAATACTTTTGATAGGTACTAGCTAGTACAGTACGAGAGTACAGAGGAGAGTGACGCAAAAACAGAGATGATTGGTTTTCGATGCCGCGTTTTTGGTCGTCTGAGGCCACTCTTTAGCACTTGTCTTTTGCGGTAACGAAGGACGAGGTCTTATATTGGAACAGAGGGAAGATGGTAAGTGTCGCTCACATAAAATGCGAGCTATTCGACTAATAAATAAATAAATACTAGCAAGTACGAGTACTCCTAGCTAGTACTCTAGTATGCATACGCGCTCGGATGTGCCGATTGCCTGCCATTTCTCATCAGTCGTTTTTTTCAGAAAAAGAAATTGACCAAGCTAGTGTGAACCCGAAACATACCGACGATCATGGCTGGGCTGGGTCGGAGATCCCACTACCGCAAGCATCTAACGGACTCCGTCCTCCACGATCTCCCCGAGCCGGACGCAGAGAAGGGGGAGAAACTGGGGAAGGTAATTGCAACAAGAGGGAGTAACCAGTTTGAGGTGGTGCTGTGCCTCGACGGGCCACTGTCGTCATCCGAGAGAGAGGACCAACATGATGCCGAGAGGACAAGACCGCACAGACTGGCCACGCTGCCAACAAAATTCAGAAAGCTGGTATGGGTAAAGCGCAATGATTTCGTCATCGTAAGGTGCGGGCGTGAGGAGGCAGCAGAGGGGACAGGAGAGTCAACTGCTGCGGAAGAGGGGGGAGGGGGGGGTATCCGTCTCGAAATAAGTTACATCCTTTACAAAGATCAAGTGAAACATCTCAAGAAGAAGGGAATTTGGCCCTATTACGACCCACTGTTTGCCAATGGCGAGGCCGCGGAACCTGATGACACTGCGCTCGCGCAGGTCGGAGACGACGGATCTGCTGGGTCGGGGGAGTCCACCAATGGTGTGGATCAACAATACCAGGACAATGACGGAATCACCTTCAATGATGACATTGGCGACGATGATATGTTGTTCGTAAATACGAACAGGATATCGTCGCTCCGGGTGGACGACTCGGAGAGCGACAGCGATTAGGCTTCGTAGGCTCCTTACACCGAGCAATCTGTCTTTGTCCCGTGGCAGCACGCTCGTTCTTGCTTAGCGGCATTAGACATCATAGTACCTACTAGCAGTACTTGAATCTTCTCTAGTTTACCGGTACCGTGCCGAATCATCCCATCGCTGCTCAGGCAATATCCACTGCGAGAATCTCTCACCGAACATGCCGAGCACCGCGCAACGGAGAAGAATGCATCCTACTTCCATCTGGCTGTAATCGCCTCCCCAGCCAGGCCGCACTCCGAAATCGTCTTATCGATGTCGCCCAGCAGATTCTTGGGCGGGAAACCAGCTTTGAGGTCGAGGTCCTTCCCCCTACCAGCATCCTCATTGGACTGCTGAACGAAGGCGAAGATCGTCCTTACCTGATCGCTCCCGCGAAACCTCCGCACCAGGCGCTTGCCGTCGGGCATGCGAATCTGAACCCTGCCGACCCCCTCCTCCCCTGTGGCGGGCTCGCCGCCAACCTCCACGGCGAGGAGCTCGTCCTCGAACGACTGGGGCGCCTCCTCCTCTGCCTCCTTCTTTCCGGCCTGGGCGCCGTCCGCGGCGCCGCCCGCCCCATCCCCGGCATCGGCGTCTCCCATGACGACGGATTCGTCCGCCACCGCCCCATCCCATTCCACGTTGACCATGTCGTCGTCGTCGTACTCCATGTCAGAGCCGCTGCCGCCTCCGCCGCCCCGCTCAGCGCCTCCGGCGTCGCTCATGCTGGCCCGGATCGCCGCCTCGAGCTGCTCCTCCTCGGTCATGGCCTCGATGGGGCGCTTGTTGTTCCCGCCCCCGCCGCCTCCGCAGGACGCCGTCGATGCAGAGCGGGGGGCGCTGGGGGGCCGCTCGAACGAGTGGCGCGAGCAAAAATCTTGGCAATTGGAGAGGGAGGGCACGGAAACGAGGGGAGAACGAAAGCGGGTTAGAGAAGTGTGAGAGGGGGGGGGGGGGGGGGCCGCGCATTGCACATTGCGCCAAAAGCCAAAACCACTGCTCCACTATATCAACTATCAACTCACCGGCCGCTGCCTCCGCGAACTGGGGGGCGGTCATGGGATTGACCTGCGTCCATCCCTCCCTCTTCCACATGAGCCTTGCCGTCCTGGGATCGATGATCCCGACGTGGGGGTAGGACTGGACCCCGTACCGGCTGACGTACGTCCTGCCCTCGGGACCGGCGTTCACGGCCTGCCAGAAGATGAAGCCGTCGCGGACAAGGTTCTCCACCAGCTCGTCCCTCCACACGTCGCGGTTGAGGGCGTGGCAGGCGAAGTCGGAGTCGGACTGGATGTTGACCAACAGCCAGCGGCGCGAGTCCTTGGCGGCCTGCCTGGCCCCCTGGAACCCCCCCCGGCCCCGCGTAGATGAGGGAGTCGGGAGGAGCGAACATGTCCTCGAGGGAGGTGAGGTGGCGGCGAGCGTCTCCCCCCGCGTCGACGTCGGCGTCGACGCCGGAGGCGGCATCCGCGGCGGCATCCACGGCGGCATCCGCGCCGCCCGGGCGGACCTCGCCTGCGCCGCCCTCGCCGGCGGCCGCGGCGGCCGCCCGATTGACGGCCTCCCTCGCGTCGAAGGGGAGATCGGCGCCGAGGTCGGCGGCGGCGGCATCGCCGGGGCCCGATCCGGATCCGGAGCCCGGGGGGACGTCCACCGCCCCGTCCCCGGAGGACGCGAAGGCCGAAAGCCTGGCCCCGCCGCCCCGCCGCCCGCCTCCTCCTCCTCCGCCCAGGCTGGCACTTAATGCGTCGCCCAGGAGGCCTCCGCCCCGCCCCCCCCCCCATCAGCATGCCCCCGCCGCCGCCCCCGCCCGCCAGCAACCGCTCCTGCTCCATGGCCATGGCGGCCAGGTGCGGGGACATGGCAGATCCCGATCCCGGGCCATCGTCGTAGTCCATGAGGCGCATAGTCTGGGTCCGGTCCGGGGCGCGCACGTCCACCCCGGTCGGGCCGGGGGAGAAGCCGCCTCCGGGAGCAGGGGGGTGGGCGGACCCGCCTCCCCCCGGACCCGGCCCGGCGCCTCCGGCGCTCCCGGACCCTCCCATGGCCGCGTGCTCGAGGAAGAGGGAGGCCGCGGTTTCGAGGTCCCCCCCGCTCATCTCCAGGTAGGACCGGGCCCGTTCGACGTCGGACGATCCGGTGAAGGCAAGGAATTGCGATATCTGCCCGTCGAGGTCCGCTGGGGCGGCGGCGTCGGCGTCGGCCATGGTGCTCTCTCTTCTCTCTCTCTCTCTCTCTCTCTCTCTCTCTCTCTCTCTCTCTCTCTCTCTCTTCTCTGCTTGGCTCGGGGGGGTCCGGATTGGGTATGGGAGCGGAGCGGTCCGTGACAGTCAAACCTACATCAGCAGTCGCAAGCAAGTCGCAAATCGCAAAACATCGATCCGGATCGGCGAGGCTCTCATTTTTTCACGAATCATACTCTAGCGTACTCTAGCTAGTATGGATACATGACATGTATCCTGTTGTGTGGTGTCTCTCTCATGGATACCTGAACTTGCGCGCGTGCATCGTCAGCCCTTTTTTTTATTAAGCCTCTCAATGGAACCCTACCCTGCGCTGCTTGTGCGTCATCGGGCTGTCATTCTGCAGTATGTTGTTGTTGTTGTTTAATCGGCCTCCAGCATCCCATCCCCTTAGTCATTCTGCAGTATGATGTGTAATCGGCCTCCGGGATCCCGCCTCCTTAGCCCAGACGCACCAGTATGCATACTACTAGCTAGTAGTAAGTCCTCCTGCGCTGTGCACCCGCGGCCGCCGACGCCGCCGCCCCGCCGCCACAGATGATACTCTACTCTAG
>Ga0099799_10272_pt1 | contig 15247 bp, 10 predicted proteins | sample Uncmet6_SortLC_1_FD_89033 | JGI IMG/M metagenome (GOLD analysis project Ga0099799, IMG submission 89033) | Marine eukaryotic communities from CALCOFI LINE 67, Pacific Ocean - CN11_C50_N6_SortLC_1 | ecosystem: Environmental > Aquatic > Marine > Oceanic | place: Pacific Ocean: Monterey Bay...
AAGGGCAAAGGTGGCGGTGCGGATCATGGTTATTTTGAAGATTGTTCGTACTTGTTGTGGCCTTTGAGGCAAACTGGTGAAACCGTGGAATCTTGATGGGAAAAGATCGGCGAGGCGAATGGGGATTGATTCCGTGCGAATTGTTGACGCCCCCCTGTCACCACAACTGCAGCTGCTTTTTGCAAGTGGCAACGAAAAAAAGCGATGGATATTTTGATATTCTTTGCAAAGAACAGTAATTCGAGGGGCGGGGGAGCCCCCCAACTATTAGTGCAATAAGTAACTGACAGTAAAAAATGAAATACTTCTAGAGTACCCTACGAGCTCGTTGTACATCTATTGACATGTGAATCGTGGATTGTGAGTGGGCAAGAATAGCGAGGTAACAGTCTTCGAGTGTTGGTGAAATTGAGGTGAATACGAGCTCGTATAATAGTACTAGACTAGTAGTAGTACTAATGCATAATATTTACTATGCATACTAGCTAGTAGCTATGCATACTAGCTAGTACGAGCTCCAACGCAAGCGAAATGGTGATCTCACGGAGGAAACAAAATTTGTACGTGGCAGTAGAGAAATCACGAAACTTTAAGAGTTAGATATAGCTAGTAAGTAACATTTGCCTGTCTAATTTTCTCTCATGTTTTTGATGCAGCTGGTTCATGGAACAATTTGGTGATAAGCGAGTTGTAAACCTGGTCGTTGGTGTGGCGATTACCGTTTTCGTTCGTTCTTGCCAAGCCAGATCGCCGGTCGTCGCTTTGTCGACGGGTGCTGCTGGCTACCATTACAATCACATTACCGTCGCCAACCTCGTGAACCCAACCCTGACCATCCTTTAATCGAAGCCATGCGCCATGTTCGCCATGGGCCGTTACCCTCTCATTTACCATGACCGTTTCGCCAGAGCGTAGAACGCGACCGGTATTCTCTGACAAATAAGATGGCCCTCTGCGAACGTCGATTGTACCATCGCAAAGCGCATCATAACGCCAGCATTGACGGTGGCGCTCGATCTTTGGTGGCTCCTTGCACTCCTCAAGATAAATTCGATCTCCTCCAAACACTTGTACCCATTCTCCCTTGGCAGTAAGGCTGTCAAGAGGGCGATAATCCAATCGTTCAATTTCAGCGATGTTTCGTATGTGATTGTTGCGGTACAGCTTAGCAAAACTCTCGAAGGGTGGATCGGTATGATCTTGGTTTGCATCTAGGATGTGCTCGTCCGACCGCATGGTGCAGATCTCCGACGCTCGGAGAAATTCGCCGCATTCAAAACGAAAGTACTCGCCCTCATCATTCTTGATAGAGTTCGCCCTGCGAGAGGGCCCGTGGCGAACCTTAATACCCCGCTTGCATTTGATCCGGAACCAAAATGAGCCCAGCTGTATCTTGGGCGGTTCGATTGACACAGCTAGAAGTTGCCCATTCAGGTGATGGGGTACCCAGCCTTGCCCTCCCTTGAGCCGAAGGAAACTTGGCTGTTGTTGGGAACCACCTGGGCACTTTTCACAGGGGGCCACCTCGATACAAAGACCGCAAGATAAAATAGAATTCGCAGCTTTCGTCCTCGGCGGTCGCGCTTTCAACCTTTCAATGCCGACGCCGATATCGCTTCGGCGCGTTGAAGTATGAAGGCCATGCGCTTTGCGTGGTGTCCGAAACATAGAATCTAAGAAAGAGCTAGCGATCGAAGACGCTGCCACTTCGGATGACGCATCATGCGATTGCACTCCTGGATGGGATCCTGGAGGGCTCAAGGTCGACCCCGTTGTTGAATCAGTCGGCGAACGAGTAAGTTCAAATTGAAGCTTAGCTGGGGGAGGTGGACATGATACAATCACACCTCCGCGGTGAGCTATTCGCATCCAAACAGTCTTGAAGATAGGTCGTGCATCTTGAGGCGTTGGTGTGCCAGAGGGGGCATCAGTGATTGCATTGCCAACCTCTTCATACGCCTGCTTTGCCTCCCCTTCTCGCCTTCCTGTCGCCCCACCTCTTACTGTTCGATACTGTGCGTCCAATTCATCATGGGTTGGTATGATTGCCCAGCCGCTGTCATCCGCTAGCTTTATTAAACTACCGCCCGAGGTATACAACTCAGCAGTCTCCGAACGCTTGGAAGATTCAAATAAGGTTCCACGGGGAAGAGATCGGGTCCTAGCTGCAGAATCTGTGGAATCTGTCCGCAAAATAGAAGGGTTGTTTGCAAAAGTTCCTCCCATTGTGTGAAAGCCTCCATCGGCCTTGCTCTTGTGCGTTGAGGCTAGAACAGTCCCTTGCCTACGGACCAGATTGTTGACCTGAGACTTCGTTGATTCTAAAATCTTCAGACCACTTGGCGCAGTCACTCTCATAAGAAAATAAGACGGTTCTGCCGGTACCTGCTGTAATCCAATCTCTGTGCCGGACGTAAGCGATTGATTCGCAGAACTCAGCACCGAAGATTTACTTTCATCTAGTGCCAATTGGGAATATGTGTTCGGTCCAACACCTTTTTCTTTTCGTTCTGGCTTTTCTCCAGTCGTTGTGGATGATAGGAAAGATAAACCAGAAACAGAAGAGTTAGCCTGATGTAGCGCCCTGACCGGAGGTGAGGTTGGGGGGCTCCTGTCAGAGGACAGTCCTAATCCATGACCGTTATCGTGACCATTGTCATGGCTTTGGGAATCTTTCCATGTTGACAATGCTCCGAATGACATGCTAGCATTGAGGTCTCCTCTTCGCTTTCGCAGCGGCGGTCTTCTTCGCCTTCTCGAGACTGCCGTTCCTAAGGTAAAGGAGGAAGATATTGACCCCGCACTCACACTGTTGCTGTCGCTGTACCCTGTTTGGTTGAGATCATTGACGGTAACTTCCGCCATCACAACAGAGCCTGCTCCCGTCCTTCGATCTGCAAGCCAACCTCTTCGATGGCTCAGTCTAAGGAACATTGATCGAGGGCTGCCCTTCGCTCCGCTCGTCCCTTCGACAGAATCACTTTGTATTCGGAGGCTCACCTGATGCACACTTCCAGGCATCACCACAGCGCGTCCGACCTTAGGTGCCTCCGGACACGGCCCAGTCATTATGGGGAGAGGAGTGGAGGATATCACCTTGTACCAGAAGGGCCCCGCTTCGCAAAGTGGCGGTGGAACGGGGATTTGCACGGCAATCGGATCCACGGAGGACGGCCGGCTAAGGAAGATGTACCCATGTTGCCCCGGAACAAAATGGTCATCGCCAGTCTGCTTGGAGAGCCCGTCGCCTCGGTCAAGAGGGGAGGGGAGTCCCAGAGAAAAGTAATCCGAAACTGTCAGGGTGGAAAGGGAGGAGCCTGCGCCACTGGCCGACCCCACCTGGGACCCGTTTGAGGTGCGTGGGGTATCCCCACCTACCCTCCCTTCCAAATCTTCCGAATCCCCTCCATGGCCGTCGACGCCGTTCTGTCCCAGCCCCGCCCGTTCCGCGTCGACCGCATATCCTCCCGTGAGCAGCCCATCAACGCGGACCGCGATGGCCGTCGCCATATCTTCCCCCTGCGGAGATGGTACCACGACCCTGACCTCTTCGGCAGCCGTGGATACGATCTCTCCAAAGGATACATAGACTCCCGACCGTTGGGCCCGCAAGTCAGGCTCTGCGAGGAGGGACACGACGCCGCGGTAATCGACGCGGTAGTATCGCAAGCCGCCAGCTGGGCCGCCGATGGATAGATCCCGAAGGCTCGACACCGGTGGCGTCTGCGACTGCGAATGCGGCGATGCTGACCGTTCGTGGGAGTCGCCCGAATCGGGGCCACATTGGACGGATTCATGCTGAGGGCCGGAGGGGTCAGCCGCCGGCGTTGAGGCCGATCCCTCATCGGCAGCGTTGGGCGCGGCCTCATTCCCCATGCCAGCGACGTTTGCGGTCCGCTAGATGATCGAGAGCGCCCTCTTCTCACCGTCGGATCCCGAGTTTAAAAATGTGGATTGATGGGTTTGGGACAAACAGAATGCTCAGTGCCGATGGCGTAATACGATAGCACACCGCTTGTATTCCGCAACGGAATATTTCACCTCCTAGGTCCCACTGGTATCATGTGCATCGCCATCCGCAGAGCCGGAGAGGGCTTTTCTTCGAAGATTTCTTTTTATGTACTAAGGCCGGGGTTATGATTAGAGTGTGGCTACACTGTTTCGCAGTTCAAGCCGTTGCCGGCGATGGAAGAGTTCGTTCGTTCGGTCCGTCGGGTAGTTGGGTGTGTAGTTCGGTTCAAATGGCATACGAGCGCGTACAACATACATTGTATGTACGAGCATATACAATATTCATAATACTCTAGTAGTAGTATGCATACTTCTAGCTAGAGTAGTGCGTGCTAGTAACCATATTACGTACGTGTATAGTACGAGCTCGTCTGCATATTTGCATATTATATTATACGAGCGTATATCAATACGAGCTCGTACTAGAGTCGTATACGAGCTCGCACACCACGTACTCTACTCTAGTATGCATACAGTAGTAGTAAAAGCTCTTGGTATGGATATGCATATTATGGATGATTCTAGCTAGTAATATGCATAATATGAATTCTCATGTTCGACTCGTACATTGTGAATATACCCCCGTGTAGAGTGCGGGGTAAGGTGTCATTCGAGAGACATGGAGCATGTGGCCGAGAGCCGAGAGCCGAGAGCCGAAGATTATGTACTAGTAGAGTAGTACTCTAGAGTATGCATATTGTTGTTGATTGCGGCGAAGGTAATATAATCAGAAGCGTGTTATCCCTTTGGCCTAAACGGCCTTGACTCCCTGTTGCCCAGCCATGCCGCTAGCGGTTGAGACCAGGGATTTCCTGGCGACGTGGGCAGAAAGTCGTTTCGGTGATGGCCCTTTTACTCCAAGCCTCAAGGACAAGCAAGAGCTCGTGGCAGAGACAGGCCTGGACAAGCGTCAGGTCGAGAACTGGATCTTCCGTTACAAAAAGAACAAAGCGTCTGATTACTTCCGCACCTGGGCCAATAATCACTTGGGCCATCCGTATCCCAGCCCTGGGGAGAAGGAAAGAATGGCGGCGGACACAGGCCTTAACATGAAACAGGTCGCAAACTGGTTCACGAACTACCGCATTCGTTATTGGAAAGGCAAGGGCGACAGAGGAGAGAAGAAGGCGAGAACAAAAACACCCACCTTGGTCAATGGCGAGCGCAATTCCAACGCACAGGTACAGCCGGGGAAGGCAAGCAGTTCTGGTGTTGGAGTTGATGACAGCGCGAACGCTCAGGGACAGCCGAGGAAGCGCCAGGCGAGCAGTACTGGTGTTGGAGTTAATGATAGCGCCGTCAGTGCCGGGGTGGAGATATCCACTGACATCAATGTTCCGAAGAAGATGAAGCTACAGGATTTACAACCATCTGCAACCACACGGCACTCCCTCAATGTAAGCCCAGAACTGGGCACGCACCACCCACTTCGGAATCCCGACGAACAACGCCCACGAGGGGGGCACGTTCTTATCCCCATAGCCGATGGCGTTGAGGAATTATCTCTGACTTCCTGCTCTGACGTCTTGGCCCGGTTTGGGGCCACGGCCGTTACTGCCAAGGTCCCAAGCTTCGAGCGTGTTGCAGAGGATCAGATTCCTCGCTCTGCTGGGGGGGATCGATCAAACAGCACAACAACTGGCGAATATTTGGTCTGCACAACGACCAGCGGGCTTCGCATCGTCGCGGAGACCTCCATCAGGCTGGCCTCCAGATTGGAATGGGACGCAATTGTCCTTCCGGGGGGGCTTCAATCTGCGATGCACATGCGTTGTTCCGAGGAGCTCATGTCTCTTATCGGAAGACACAGAAAGGCCTTGCGGTTGTACGGTGCTATTGGCGAGTCTCCTGCAATCGTCTTGGGGTCGTCTGGCCTGTTGAGTCTTTTGGATGAGGGCAGAGGAGCGACATGCTTCCCGAATCCCCGCCTTCGATCGGAAATCCCAGATCCGGTGGATAAAGAAGTTGTAATTCAAGGAAATTTAGTGACGGCTGTAGGGGCAGGCGCCTCCTTGAAATTTGCGCTTGCTGTGGGTGGAATTCTTTCCGGTAAGGACAAGGCCAATGAGGTTGCGAAGGAGCTCCTTGTTAACAGGCCAGATCCAGGGCTGCGGAACAAATCTAAGATTCTTCCCATGTTTAAAACTCTTAGATCCTCTTCTAAGCCCCGAAGTGACGAGTACGCAATTAATGAGGGGGAATTGTTTTTGAAGGTTATCTGGCCGGCGCTTGATAGGCTAGGGTGGACGATCGAAAATAGACCGAAGGGATGCGGAAGAGGTGGGATATACTGCCCTCCAGGAGTCAAGCGCGACAAAGACGGGTACGCTCTAATGGAGGAAAACCAATCCGTGTCTTGTTTCGAATGCATAGACGACGTGATTGATTTCCTATTAAGAGAACCACGCTTAAGCAATTTACTACGGGGGCGTTTGCGGGTTTTCCACGGATGTTTCATTCGCTTGGATGACTGCGTGGATATGGGAAAATTCGCTTTAAATTCATTCACAATGTCGTCCATTATTGTCGAGACCGAGCGAAATGCCGATGTATTGGAGGTGCCTTTGTTCGATGCCGTTATTCTGCCCCAGCTGCTTCGGCTGCGCTGGACAACAGAAAAGGGCAGGAGCCGGAACAGGGTTACATATTTTCTTCCCGGTGTTAAGAGAGACGGTACTTTCAAGGACGGAATTGATTTCTTTGGCAGTAGGCAGCAAGTGCTTGATTTCTTGATGAGAAGCGACACTTGGGGTTCAATGGAGAGTATTCTATCATGCATGGACGTGTACCAGGCTTGTATATCAGTTGGGAACGATAACGATGGGCAAGAAAAGGTTGACAAGGATAATTCTCCAATGGGACTTTATCTCCAGGCAAGGCGAAAACGACCGGCACTTCCCCGTCTTGATTATCTCCTCAACCCTCAACTTCTGGAGGAAGTGGAAGAAAACAACCCTAAGAAGCTAGATTCAGGAAGTGCAAAGGAAGGGAGAAAAACAGGAAATGACCCTGTTGGTTGAAATTGTGCCATTGAGCGATCCGAGCATAGGCAAGATGACTCTTCCTTATGATTAACTACACAAGGAGTTGAGATTATCGGAGAGGATCCCTTAAATTAATCATCGTACTTCCGACTAGCCAACTAAAGAAGCCGGGTGGTTATCCACCGAATTACATGCTAGCTAGGAATTCATAGCTGTACAATATTATTTATTTATTAGAGTATCTACATACGAGCTCGTACATCATGTATGCAAGCTCATACTACTAGCTAGTCTATTAGCAGTACATGTGTACTTACGACAATCAGCTATCAATAATTGTCAGTGAGGCAACGGGGGATGGGGGGGTCTCGTCCCTCGTCGCTGCATCATTTTTTCCGCGGGTCTGCAATCCACTATCCGTTCGCAATCCTTGCTTCCCCAAACCTCTGTCTGCAGTGCGATATTTTTCATCTATCACTCCTGTTGTGACGAGATACTGCTGGGACCGCACGAGAGAAGAATATAGCGATTAGCGGTGGCTAGGGAGGGTCCAATCGATCGCGACACCGCCAATCTAACAATTATGTCCGACGACGAGAATCAGCGAAGCGGGTCACCTGGGGAGGATTATGTCCCTGTGGATGCCGATGATGATGATGTTCTAGACGAAAATACGCTCCGCATCATGGTATCGACTGATAATCATCTCGGGTACGCCGAGAAAGATCCAATCCGCGGCCTTGACAGCTTCGCGGCGTTTGAGGAGGTCCTCTTTCTTGCAAAAAGCAACAAGGTACGCATTGCTTTGCTTAACCCATCCTTCGTAGTGTCCCTTTGTGAGCCCAGAGACATTGTCGGCGTCTTGCAGGCAAGCTGTTATTTAAGCGTCCTCCGGAATTGAGTGGAGCGTGGCCACGAGCGAGGGAGGAATGCTTTGGTGGGCGACATCAGCGGCCGGCTGTGCGGCTGGGTTGACATCCGGCATAGCCTCCACTCGAACGACGCACTTATAAAACGTGCAGTATGATTTTCTCCCTTTCATTCTTGGGTTCTTCTTTCTCGTGCTGAGGCAAAAGATTGGGTCCTTTTTTTGCTTGCATCCAGGCAAGCTTGTCTTTTTGCCTTTCTGAACTTTTTCGCTCTCTTCCCTTTTTCTCATTTATTCCCATCTTAATTATCATCACAGTGCGATATGGTGCTCCTTGGTAAGTATGCAAAAGAGCAGCATGGCCTTGATCGAGTTCAGCGCCTTTACCGACTCGCTTTTAGGAACTAACACGCAAATTATGCTTTCCTTATCGTGTCGCTCCTTGTATCCACCTCCGCTACAGCCGGCGACTTATTCCATGACAACAAGCCCTCCCGCAGGACAATGCACAAGACAATGGAGATCGTTCGCCGTTACTGCATGGGATCTGACCCGGTCCAGATCCAAGTCGTCTCGGATCAAGCAACAGACTTTCGAAATATTAATGGGACAGTAAATTACGAGGATGAGTTTTACTCTATCGATCTTCCAATTTTCACCATCCATGGTAACCACGATGATCCAACTAGAGATGGAGGCACCGAAATGCTGGCAGCGCTTGACCTTCTCGCTGTTAGCAATCTCGTCAACTACTTTGGCCGACAGGATGAGGTAGACAAGGTGGAAGTTTCGCCTGTACTGTTGAAAAAGGGTACCACAAAGGTGGCGATTTATGGAATGGGATCCATGAGGGATGAGCGCCTGAATCGCATGTGGCAGGGAAAGAAAGTCCGCTTCCTGGAGCCAGACGAGCCAGAGGTAGAAGATGAAGACAATGAAGACGAAATGCCTTGGTTCAATATCTTCGCTCTTCATCAGAATCGTGATTTAGGGAGGGGGAGCAAGAACTGCGTCCACGAGTCCATGATTCCAGACTGGATGGACCTTATCATTTGGGGTCACGGTGAGTCGTTTCGTCCCTGATTCCGTCAGTGTTCGATGAAAATATACAAACTATTATCTTCTCATTTTTCTCCTTTTTGGCTTGGCGTATTCACCCCCCCCCCCCCCCTATGCCTCATGTGTTCGCAGAGCACGAGTGTAATATCATTCCGCTTGAGTCGGCGGTTGGAACATTTCGAATTAGCCAGCCCGGTTCAAGTGTTGCGACGAGTTTGACTGCTGGTGAATCTGAACGGAAACAGGTTGGGATCCTCGATGTTCGTGGCAATGACTACCGCCTTCGCCCTATACCTCTATCTCAGGTGCGATCATTCGTTGCAGCCGATATATCTCTCAAAGAAAACGAAAACGTAGCGCTCGACCCTGAAGATCCTGATATTGACGAGGCAATGGGGGTTCTTTTGGCAGATCGTGTCACTGAGCTCGTGGAGGAGGCGAGGAACCAAGCAGAAATCCTGAGACAGGACGCCTCCGTTGAGGCCGCAAAATCTATCGGGGGTCACAACATTCCGAAAATGAAATATTCTCTCATTGAGCCAAACCAAGTGCTTGTTCGCCTCAAGGTCGAGCACTCTGGCTTTTCGACACTGAATAACCAGAGGTTTGGATCTCGATTCGTTGGAGAAGTTGTGAGTCGTGGTGGAGGCTTGCAGCGATTAGTGTGTTGTTGCGCAACGCAGTATAGTGGTTTCGCCTTATGCATAAATATGATATAATGATCTTCGTTGCTTTGGTTGCCGTTCCCTACTCACTTTCCGCAATGTTCTTCTTTCTCCCTCTCCTTCGTCTTTAGGCCAATCCAGCCGACATCCTTCTATTCTATCGCCGACGCCAGGTCGAAACTATCAAGGGAGATAAGAAAGGACAGAAAGGCCCAAATTCGCTGAGGGTGGCATTGGATGAACCTATGGAACCGGAAGACTTGGCCGAAATCAATGTGGAGGATCTCATAGCTGAGAACCTGGAGACCGCTACTGAACGTCTCATGGTCTTGGATGAGCAGCACTTGAGCACAGCGCTCGAAGAATTTGTTGCCAAGGAACAACGTCATGCTCTCGATGAAACTGTTGAAGGAGTCCTTCTGGAACAACAGAGTATTCTTTTCAATAGGGGGAAGTCGAAGAAAAGTGAGAATGACGCCAAGATTACTACTGCGGCAGCGTTGAAAGACGTCATCAACAAGGAAGCTAGGAAAGGTACGCTCGAGGCTAGAAATGGAAGCGCAACCCAAAATCGAAGCGAAGAATTCAGCGATGATTCCGACGACGGGGGAAAAACGAAGAGGTTGACAAATGCAGCCTCAGCCAGGGAGAAGAAGGCATCCGCAGTTCGTGGCAATTTGTCCAAATCCAAGTCTAGGAAGAAGGAGCCCAATAATCCCCCCTCCGAGCATTCGGAGGACGAAGAGATTGAGGTTATTGAGGCGCGAAAGAAATCTCAGCGCTCTGCGCGACCTGCACGCAAGACTGCTGATGCTGCTAAGAAATATACTTACGATGAATTGAGCGATGATGAGAGCGACTTCGTTGCCGATGATGATGACGAGAATGAAAGCGACTTTGAGGCGACGAAACAGTCAAGGAAACAGAATGCCAGAAGAAGAGCGTCCTCACCGAAGCGATCGGCTTCCAATCGTTCGAAGGCCTCATCCTCCTCTAACGGCAGAGGAGGATCGTCCGCCTTCACATCAGCGCGCAAAAACAAGCAACCGACCAACTCAACCAGGAGGAAGAGGGGGGCAATTTCGATAGATGACAGCGACGATGATATTTCGTCGAGCAATTTTGCAGTTGGAGCTGACTGGGGAACGGCCTCAAGCCAGAGTCAGCTCAAGCGTTCTAAAAGGTAGAATACGATAGAGGCCAGGGAGGCCAACTTATCGATGTCGTTTGGATCTCCATAGCAATTTCACAGGAATTCGCACGTATGGCAGACATGCCATCTAACGATAGGGTAGAAATTAGATCTATGGTAATGGGACGACTAAAAAGATTTGCTACTATTAATCGAGGTCGGGCTGGAATTATATCGGTCCTTCCTTTACCTCACATTCTCATGTGAGAGGTGTATGTATTTTGTCTGATCGATAGCGCTTGCGAACCTCCACCAATTATACCAACGAGCGAAGCCGCCCACAAGCTGGGTATCCCTCTGCAAAAGGCGAGGGCGAATAGGTTGAGCGGAAGAAATACCAAAACATTTCTCAAAGAAAATGGTGTCCCGGCCCATGAATACATGATTAGCATGTAAAGACTTGGGACCAGGGCCACTACTCCTGCAAGATGCAACACTGGGCCAATGATACTCTTCGATGTCCAAAATCCTGTTCCAGCAAGCTTCGCTGCCGAAATGATTGCTTTGCTTCCAAGGATATTTTTCATGGGATCTTCGTGCTTGTTCCTTATTGCCTTATCCAAGAACTCCTTAACATTGGCGAAACCATCATTATTTTGATTGAAGTCGCCGGATACAAACCAGCCGCAGCCGCGAAGAAAAATAGCGTAGAGCGAAGCAGAAAGAAACACAAGTACGGTCCCTGCCAAAGGGTTTATAAATTTGTTGGCTTTTGCAAGTGATTGGAAAGATATCCCAAGTCTTCTTATCTTCTTTCCAGATGTGGAAACAGCAACTCGTCTCCTGTTTGATTCCGAGGTCTCTCCTTCCAGAAGCAAAAGAATGGGTGCAAGGGAGAATGTTCCAATCACAGATACTGGAACTCCAAAGAAGCTTCCATTCGAAACGCCTATACTGGCGAGTCCGAATTGACCGTAGAGAGATATAACAGTAAAGGCCCAAGAAAGTATGCAGAAAAAGTTTCCAAGGGCTAGCGATGCCGGTATTTTTTCCCTGCGACATCTAGTTGCGGCTGTAAACGCCAATGACACCAGACTTGAAACTGAAAGGTACGTCGACAACCAACCGCCCAACCCAAACGCCGCTGATCCTTCGTTTGATAGCATTGTTGGCGATCCAGATATGAGAAAGAGGACGAGGAGAGTTCCAAGCCATATCTTGGCCATTTGCTGTACCTCGTCATAATTTTGCGATTCGACGCAATACCCGAGGACGCACGTGACAGTTCCCAGAAAGGCGATGGTGACGCATGTGAAAGCCGTGACAAACAAGGAAAGGAAAGGCTCCCCGGACATGCTTTGAATTACCACAAACCATGCAATGCCACAACCAAAAAGAATACTAAACACCATGAGCCGAAGGACGTGAGTTTGGTCCCTTTTCCCAGATCTGTCCCGTCTCTCTCGCAGCTCCAGAGGACCGATCAGCGCCAGCAGCGTTGCCAGTGCGGCCGATACAAGACCCCAACCCCCACTGCTGCTCTCCCCCATTTCGGCACCGAGACTGGACACCGATGCAAAGGCGATGCTGGGGCTCCCCCGATCACTTGCCCAAGGCACCGCTGGGGCCGTAAGGTACAAGCCAAGGCCAAGGAAGAAAGCCAGTGCCGATGCCTTCCTCCATGCATCCGACCCCCCCTCCGGTAGCAAATGGTTGGCCACTGAAAGTGACGCAACTCCCCACAACGATGTCGCGAACCCCAACATCTGGGTAATCGGGGGAGAAGATTTGTAGTACGCGTTCCTGGCGCGCATCGCAGCACTCAGTGGCGTCAGCACTGATGGAATACATAGCAATATAGTCGCGGGGAGGACAAGGCCGCAGTATCCCAGCAGGGTCGCATTCGTTCGACCTGGGGAAGGAGAGGTCCCCGCCGGCTTTCCGCTCGGTCCCAGGGTCCGCTTCTTGGCTGCACTCCTCTTGGAATGATGCGCGGGGGGGGTCAGGACGGAGGTTGGCAGGAAGAGGACCATCAGGAGCATCGATGCCGCGAACGAGCCCAGCACAAGGTCCGCGATAGGGCTCGGACCTTCCGCCTCCTCGTCCCCATCGGACGCCGGGGCACCGGAGAGCAGCGCGAACACCTTGCCCAGGGACATGGACGAGGTCACGATCGCACTGATCGGCTTGATGCACCTCGTCCTTAGCAGGTGCCAGCTCACGGCGATCAGCACCCCCCCCGACAGCAGCGCCATGTAGGGCCTGTACGTCCCGGAGTATTCGTCTCCGTCCCAGCCCTGCCCCTCCATCTGCGAGCCGGCGAAGGAGTGCAGCAGGGTGGCCTCCACGGGAACCAGGAGGGTCGCGTAGAGGCCGAGCATGATTCCAGCGAGGTCAAGGTCCCTGACATACTCGCCCGCCCAGCCCCCGGGGCTCCGGTAGACTAGGCCCGCGGAGGTGAGGAGCAGCAGCCCAGAGAGCAGAGCGATCTGACCGAGCCGGTAGACCGGAACCTCCCTTCCCAGGAGGGTGCCGACGGTCCGGTCGAGGTACAGGTACCTGTACTGGACGAAGTAGGTCCCCAGAGCTCCGGTCAGGAGCAGGACCATGGCGAAGTAGCGGAGCTCGAGGGTGGTGATGTAGAGCGTTCCCGCCAGAAGGGCCAGGACGGGCACCGGGAGGAGGTTCCAGGGCAAGCCGCAGGCCATTCCCAGTCCGAGTCCCGAGGCCGAGAGCAGGAGCTGGAGGGCGTCCTCATGCAGCTCCCCCAGGAGGGGGGAACGCCCGTCCGGACCTAGGAGGTTCCATAGCCCCCCCGCCGCGGCCGCAGCACCCGCCGAGATCGCCAGCCAGAGCGCCGTGAGGGTCGGGGACGGGGCTCCGTGGCCGTGGAGGGCATACGCGACCGAGGAGCAGACGGGAAGGACGCAGTTGAGCAGGAGGGCCGCAGCTGCCGCGGCGGTGGCTGCGGCGGAGGCCAACCGTCCTGGCCTTCCCAGGGGCCGGGGCAGGGCCGGACCCCACCACACCACTCCCCTGTGCCCAGCCCCAGCGATCAGGCGGCAGTGCAAAGCGTAGGGGACCGTGAGGGCCAGGATGAGGCCCGGGACGTCGTCCCAGCCTGCCAGGGGGGAACCGATCCGGCCCCGGTGCGAGGCGAGGTGCATGAGGGGTGGGACCAGGACGAGGACGAGGGACAGCACGGTCCCATCCGCGGGGGCGATGGCCCTCGGCGGCCCGGTGGGAGGGGGCGCGGTGCTGAGAGGACGATGGCCCGAGCCTGAGTGCGAGCCAGAGTGCGAGCCTGAGCCCGAGCCGGAGCCGGAGCTCCCTCCCTCCCCCTCCCCCCCCCCCTCCCGGAACGACGACTCGGCCCCCGCGCACGCGGCCATGGCAGCGACCAGCAGCCCCAGGAAGAGGTGAGGGGCGAGGGCGCCCCCAGTCGCCGGTCCAGCCTCCCGGACTAGGGCGGGGACGGCCCTATCGGCCAGCACGGCAGGAGCGGCCAGGGGAAGGATGGAGTGCAGCATCCTCTCCAAGGCCGCCGCGAACGGTGGTGCCTCGGCATGGATCCACCTGAGCTGGAGCGTGGCCAGGCAGGCCAGGCAGAGGAGGAGGAGGACGGACGCACCGGAGCGGAGGGCCGTTCCTGCCCAGGCGGCGCCTCCGCCGCCTCCGCCTCCCCAGCCGTCCCAGAGGCCGCCGCCGCCGTCCCAGAGGCCCTCCTGCAGGCTGGCGGAGCAGGCTGCGAAGGCCAGCCATACTCCCAGAGCGGTGCCGTCCCTGTGACCGGCCAGGTCGAGGCAGTAGAGGACCAGGGCCGAGAAGAGCAGGACGATGAGGGGACGGGGCGTCGGATGGAGCAGAACCAGGCAGAGGAGGGGAGGGAGGAGGACCGCCCCCGTGGTCCGGGTGTGCCTGTAGGTGCGGATCATCCCCTGGGTCCCGACCGGGTGGGGGGTGAGGGACGCTGGCATCCCGCGGGTATGGTACCCCGCGGGCCGGGAGGTTCCGGAGTAGCTGCGCGCGTAGCCGTGGGCTTGGCCGGGGCCGGGGCCGGGGCCGGGGCCGGGACCGGCGACCGAGGCAGGGGGAGGAGGGGGCGCCTGCCGCCTGCGGACGTGGGCCGCCCCGTACGCCTCCGCGGGCGGGGGCGGCTGCCGGTACATTGTGCTTCCTTCCCCGGCGGGGGGATGTGGGAGGGAAGGGAAGGGGGGAAGGGGTTGGGGTTGGGGTTGGGGTCCACAGTGCTTTCCCCCTCCGCCTCGTCCGCTGGCCCCGCGCGGCCGGCAGCGAGGATCGGCGAGAGAGGGGGGCGAGAGAGGCAAGAAGAATGAGGGAGGCCCGAGAGTATGCTACGCTCGTACTCCTCAGAAGAGATAGGAGATGGATGGCGTTTCTTCCTCTCTTGGCATTTGGCGGGGCTGGCTCGGATACTGGGCATGGAAAGCTGGCTGTGAATGCCCCTCCCCCTGCTGCGCAAGTACTAGCTAGTACGTACGTACGGGAGTCCTAGCTATTTAATATC
>Ga0099799_10273_pt1 | contig 15218 bp, 11 predicted proteins | sample Uncmet6_SortLC_1_FD_89033 | JGI IMG/M metagenome (GOLD analysis project Ga0099799, IMG submission 89033) | Marine eukaryotic communities from CALCOFI LINE 67, Pacific Ocean - CN11_C50_N6_SortLC_1 | ecosystem: Environmental > Aquatic > Marine > Oceanic | place: Pacific Ocean: Monterey Bay...
CCACTGGCCGCCTTTTGACCCCATCTCCGAGGATCCTACAAGAAGGAAATTGCTCAGGAGTAAAGCGGAGGTCGCCGAGTGGCTCGCCTGCTGCAACGCGCAGTTGTATCTGGATCGGTTTTCGTTCGACGTCCAGGACTGTTTGTCACAGTGGCCCTCGGAGGAGGACGGGTTGATACTAACAAAGAACCGGGGCAAGCTACCGGTTCTACTGGGCCAGCTACCCCCACAACGCTCAGGACCACATAACAACGACAGAGCCAAGTTCGAGGAACAGGAAATTTTTATAGCGAACAGTCTCGGCTTCCCCATCGACCGGTATTTTGAATATGTCGACGAGCCGACGTTCCGGTGGACGCACCACGAGTTCCTGAAGACCTTGAGGCATTCGGTGCGCGACGACATCGCGCGGCAGTGTCGCGAGGAGAAGGAGAAGCGCCAGAACGTCGACAAGCTCTTCGAGCGGGAAAAAAGATTATGTTTTCGGCACGCGTTGTTTGCGAAGCACGGGCGGGCGATTGACGACGAAGATGATGGTCCAGGGACTTTAGCTGTGGAGGCACAATTCGTCAACATCGACGGCATGAATTTATTGTATCACTGCGCGTCGACGCACGCAAAAAGCGAGTTGTTTGAATTGTCACCACATATCGCGGAGGTCACTTCCAATGTGTTCCAGTTCCCGTTGCTCAACGAGGACTACTGCCGCCATTTGGCGTCGGTAGCTAGACAGTTCCGTGATAAGGCAAGGCAGCACTGCTCGCATCTACCCGGTGATACGGCGCGGGCGCCGGCTAGAATATGTCTTGACAAGCTCGGGTTGTCCGAGGAGGTGGCCTCTGAACTGATCAAGCGAGTGGCAAGGCCCTTGGCGGCTCGACTGTTCCCGGGCATCGGCGAGACGCTAGACCACCACGTCGCCTTCTTCGATACGAGAGCCGAGACGATGCGCCAGCAGCAACCCATGGACGCGCCGGTCTTCAACGAAAATAGGGGCGAGGAGATTTTTGACAACAAGCTCGAGGACGAGGCCGAGATCGTGCTAGACATCTGCCTTGAAAGCAAGTCGGTGGAGGGTTTCTTACCATCAAGGTGTTTCCACGGCACGGACGAGGAGCCCATCCACCCGTCCGTCGAGGTGTCCCACCATCAGGTCGGCTCCGCTTTGCTATACGACGGCACGATGCGCCACTCTAGAGTAGTGGGTGGCCCGGAGCAGTTACACTTAGTCATATGGTGCCGGAGCATGCCATTTAGAGAGTTAAATTCGTATGAGGGCGGCGAGGACTACCGGGAGTACGGCTCCTTAGCGCATGAATACAACGAAGCGGGCGTGCCGGGGCCTGCGTATAGTAATTATGATGGGGAGGAGGAGGGCGGCGTTTACCTTGATGGCGAAGAAAGAATATATGTCGAAAAAGACAAGCCTCCATTCCGATTAGAGAGACCGCGACGGAAGGTTGTAGAAATCAAGGGCTACGACGAGGTCGGGCCCTTGCCTTATGATCCGCAAAATCCCCCTCCCGAGTTCCGGAGGACGTTTTTTGATGAAGGCCATACCCGAGAGGACCTATATATGCCGACACCTAGAGAACGGGAGAACTTCAAGGAGTTCTGGCGGGAGAAGAACGAGGAGCTCCAGCGAAAAGCCGTCAACGGCACGTTGCGTCCGGACGAGGACATCCTCGGGGCGTTACTGGAGCGCGCCGACGAGGAGGGCGGCGTGCAAGGCGTGCAGTACATTCAACGGAGCGTTCCTTTGAAGCCGGGCGAGAAGGTCAACGAGGAACCTCCAAAAGTTCGGTTCGACCAGGAGGACGACTTCGACAACCGCTTCGGGGAGGGGCTGAAGTTCGGGGAGTATTAAAAACATTGTGACATTTTAACATACCCCGTCGAGCCACAGCGAACCACTGAGCAACAACGAATCTACTTGGGCGGGCGCGCGGGGAAGTCCTCGAGCGCGGCGAGCTCGGCCCGCACGAGCTCTGCGTCGTCGTCGACGTCTAACTCGATGAGCCAGGCGTCGTCGACGCACTCCGCGTTTCGCGCGAGGACGCCGGGGTTCTCTATCAGAGTTTCGTTCCGCGCGGCGACGACGCCCGCGATCGGTGACTCCAACTGCACGATCCCGCCCGGCCCCTCGACCATAGCAAATGGGCGCCCCGAGAGCGTGAAGCTGTCAAGCTGCGCGAGGTCTACAAAGGCCTTGTCCTTGGTCAACCCGAGCTCTTCCACTTTTTCAGTGGTGATACCTAACCGTATTGTCACGTCTCCGGGCCGCAGCGCCGCCCAGACGCTATCGTTCGCGCGGAAGACCACGGGCGGCGCGGCGGCGGCGCCCACCTGTTTCGGCGGCCGCGGCGCCGCCTCCGGCTCGGGTTCCTCGCCGGCCATCTGCTCGGCGAGCCACCACATGCCGCCCTTGTCAAGGCCGCCCGAGTTTAACTTTGCAGCTTCTGCGAGCTCGCGGCGCATGGCCGCCGCGCGTTCACGCTCGACGCGGACATAGACAGCGAGCGGATCATCCGCTGCGAAGCCATGCTCCGGCGTCGCATCGGGCGCGTCCGCGGTGTCGTCGCCGCTCAACGCCCTTTCGTAGGCCGCCGCGAGGGCACGGAACTCAGCCGCCGAGCCGCCCTGGTCCGGATGGCACGCCTTCGCGAGCCGGTAGTACGCATCACGTATGGCTTCTCGCGAGGAGGCCTCGCTGCAGCCGAGGCGCTGCAGCGCGGCACTGCGCGTCGTGCTCGACAGAGCGCGTACGGCGCGTGTCCGTAGTGATGGATGCACTGCGCCGCGCACGTATCGCCGTGTATGCGTTGCAGCATCGCGCACGTATCGCCGCGTGCTGCCGGAGTGTGCTGGCATGCATCCTGCCAAGCTTGCCACACAGCGTCGCATTGCTCTCCTTTCTTCGCACAAGTCACGTAGCACTACTAGCAGTTGACGATTTCAGCACTTGCGTGTTCCGTTTGTCGTTTGGGCACGTCTATGAGCTAAAAACAAGCGGAGGCTGTGAGTGCTAGCGGCCTGTAAGACACTAGCAAGCAGCAAAATCGAGCCGCACCACGTCAAGCGCCAGAATCAGGCCTGAATATCATTCCAACGATTCAAATCAGTGCTCCTGCGAGCGTGCGGGGTGCCTGTTTCAGCCCCACCATCTTGTCAATCTCACGCCAATTGAATAGGCAGCCCCGCAGCAGCAGCGAGCAGCCCCACGCCAACAGCCCACCTGAACGCCGCCGCCGCCGCAGCCATGGAGGTCTGGCAATACATCATCGCCGCCGTGCTCGTGGCACTGAGCGGCCTCTTCTCGGGCTTAAATCTGGGTCTCATGTCCTTCGCGCCCGAGGACTTGCGCATCGTCATCGAGGGGTCGCCGGACGAGAGCGAGCGGAGGGCCGCGGCGAAGATCCAGCCGCTGCGGAAGACGGGGAATTTGCTGCTCTGTACGTTGTTGTTGGGCAACACGCTGGTCAATGCCGCTATTGCTACCTTATTAGCAGACGCGACGGCGGGCGTCCTGGGCATGTTCATCACTACCGGTTTGATTGTTGTTTTTGGGGAGATCGTGCCCCAGTCAGTGTGTTCGCGCTACGCGCTACAAATAGGGGCCGCATCCGTGCCTTTGGTGTGGCTCTTCGTCGGCATTACGTTTCCGGTAGCCTACCCCATCGCCAAGGCTTTGGACTGGGCCCTCGGCGGCGAGATGTCAGCTGTCTATACCAAAGGCGAGCTCCAATCACTCATCAGAATCAACGTCGAGGACCCGCAGCGCGTCAAGGAGTCCGGCCTCACGCCCGAGGACGGCAAGCTCCTGACCGGCGCCCTGTCGTTCAAGGAGGAGCTCGTCGAGGGCGCGATGACGCCTTTGGACGCCGTCTTCTCCTTACCGGAAGAAACGATTCTGGACGAGGACACGATGGGTAGAATACTTAAAAGCGGGCACACGCGCATCCCCGTCACGTCGGAAGGCAAGGCCGTGGCCATTTTATACGCCAAGGACTTGGTCGGCGTCGGCTTCGAGCGAAACCTAGGACTGAAAAGTGTATTGGACGCCTTCGACGCGTACAAGCGCGTCTACAACGTCTACGAGAAGACGTCGTTAGGCGAGTGCTTCGCGCTCTGCAAGCGGGAACGGCGCCATTTGCTCGTCGTCGTCGAAAAAATCTCGAAGAGCCTGTGCGGCATCGTGACGACGGAGGACATATTGGAGGAGATCCTCCAGGACGAGATCGTGGGCGATGACGACCAGTATATTGACCAAGGGAACACGTCGTCGATGCGACCCGGCCTCGCGCGCCAGAACTCGAAGGCCTACGACCCGCTGGTGCTCATGCGCCAGCTGTCGCCGCGGCGCGGGCTGAACACGCCGCCGGACCCTCCCTCGATGGCGCGTGGGGGGCCGTCCGGGGAGTACTGAGCCTTCCGCCGCCGTGTCTAATCTATTTTACTCCGTAGCTAGCAGCTTGCGGTTTTATGGTGCGTGACGCCGCTGAGGCGCCCTTTCGACGGTGGCGTGGCTGTGCCAGTGGCCTTCGAGAGCCTGATCTCGACTAGTAGAGTACTAGTACCGTGACCGGCGCGGCCGCTTCCGCGGTGCCCACTTCCGCGGCACGTTCCGCGGCCGTGAGTTCTACTCCGCCAGCACGCCGTCGCCGCGACGACACGCCAAAACACCAGGAAGACGAGTACGGAAATATTTCGTTACCCGCCTATAGAATCCGCTACTTGTTCCGCGACAGGACGATGTAGCAGATCGAAATCAAAGCGTCTCTGGCTTCGGAGTCGGGCGCGACCCTGCAGATGGCGTCTACCGCCCTTTGAGCGTGGAAGCCCGCGAGTTTGCGCGCCAAGTCCATGCCCGTCGACGCCCGCACCGTCTCGTAGGCCATCGTCACGTCGCCGTCTCCTTTAAAACGGCGTTCGATGAGAGGTCTCAGCTCAGGGTGGTCCTGCGCCGCGAACAAGATCGGAGCGGTAGCCAGACCGAGCGACAAATCGGCGCCGGCCGGCTTGCCCAGCTGGTCGTCGTCCATCGCAAAGTCCAGGACGTCGTCGACGATCTGAAAAGCGAGGCCCAAGTGGTAGCCGTACTCTTCTGCCGCGGCGGCGACTTCGCTGTCGGAGGCGTGGCCCGCAAGTAGAGCACAGCTCCGAGACGCGTCGCAAATTAATGAAGCGGTCTTGTAGTACGACTTGCGCAGGTACAGTTCCATCTCGCGCGCGTCGCGCTCAGCCAACTCTCTTTGTAAAGCTTCCTGGCTGCGACCGACGTTCAATGCCGCTTTGGCCCGATCCAGAAACGACCGCTTGCCGTTCATAGGCGTGTCAAGTTCATTTTTGTCCTCGCTCGATTTTTTGTCGGCAGCGCCATTGGCCTTGATCTGCATGATCTCGCCGCTCACGAGCGAGTCGAGAGCTCTCGCCATGACCTGGACGACGTCCATGTGTCCTAGTTTCGCTAGGAGGACCGAGGCTCTTGCTAACAAGTAGTCGCCAGACAACACGGCTACCTTGTTACTGTACATCTTGTGGATGGCGTCGCCGCCTCGCCGCGTGTCCGCGTCGTCTAGCACGTCGTCATGTATGAGAGAAGCGACGTGGATCATCTCCGTGACCTGGCCTAATCTCGTTTGCCGCTCGAAGACTACCTCATCAGAGTCTTTATGTGTGTTAGGTAAAGCTTGAGCTAAAAGCATCACGATCGTCGGCCGGAACCTCTTCCCGTGCCGCTTCTCGAAGAAGTGGGACGCCGCTTGGGATAGAATCGGGTTCTCCGACGCGACGAGCAACTTCATGTTGTCCGAGAACGGAATCAACTCGGATTTCACCAATGCAAACGGATCGGGACAGGGCGGGCCCTTCGCCAAATTGATGACGTGGGTCCGCCCCGGTAAATCGTCGTGCTCCTGCTCATCCAACAATCGAATGTCGACGGGCGGCAAGGTCGCGTAGACGTCTATTGATCGAGCAGGTTCTTCCACACCAATGTCCAGGGGCGCGCCCTTGACGGCTTTGGCATCTAACGTCGTAGCAGCGAGCTCCGTTGGTCGTCGTCGCGCCCTTGGCCTAGGTTGTGCCGGCGCATACGACGCCGCCGGACTCGCGAGGAGCGCCACGAGGGCGCCCTTGCCCCGCATGAGGGCTTGCTCTAATGAGGAGCTCGACTGCGAGCGGCGCCCGGCGCGGGCGGCGGCGGCTGCGAGTGAGGACGAGAGGCGCCAGCCAAGTCTAGTTGACAAAGCAATGCTGGCCCTTGTAACGCGCCGAACGCTGTCGGCTGTCGATACCAAGCAGGGGACGAGGTGTAGGTTCGATTTATGCGTCCCAAAACGGCTTTGGTGGTGCAGAAACAGCTACCACGGTGGTGAATTTCGACAAGCTCGGCGGCCAGCATCTGCGGCCACCGTGGTTTTGGGTTTGGGCTGGGCTGGGGTTGATATAAAGCGCGAAGGCTCGAATGGGCACGTGCAACGATCGAGCCATGAGAAAGATAGATCATTAAAATTTAAAGGCCTAGAGAGCGCAGTTTTGCAAGGCATATTTGCGCACAGCCAAGCCGCGCCGCGAGGTAAATCCAGGGGCTGGCAAGCCAGATTTGCATATATTATAGCTGCGAGGTGCAGCTTGCAAAATAATTGCCGACGCCATCGAGCAGCGGCTTTGAAAAAGGCTCTCAGACTCTTTGAGAGCCACTTTGCATTGACGCCGGCCGCATGATCAATTCACGGCGCCTTCGACCACGGCTTCGGAGCCTCAGCCGCCGCGAGGACCGCCTCCACACCGGGAAATATCTCCGGCCGCCGCCGGCGCTTCGGGGCGGGCCCGTCGCCGCGGTCCCATTCGCGGCTCGGCGGCTGGCCGAACTCGATCTTCTTCTCGCCGTTGCGGCGCCGGATTAAGGCCTCGACGAAGGCCTGGAGCAGCCAGCAGGTGAAGTCGGAGTCGTCGACGCCGGTATGCGTCTGGGGGGTCTCAAAGAAGAGCATGAGAAAGAACGACAGGCCCTGCGCGGGGAACGGCGTCGGCTCGGTCTAGAACGGACGCCGGTCGATGCGGTGCGGAGCTGGTCACCATACGGAACATTAGGGGGAAATTGGCCATTCATCTTGGCGCCGAGGATGTATCTGATAATTCTAAGGGCATCATGAAACAAGCCATCAGGGATGCCGAGCGCTTTGAGCAGCTCGCGCTCGCGGCCGCCGTAATGGAAGCACATAACATTCTCTCCAGAGGCCATATCAGTAACAGTGCGCATATTTTTAAGCAGTTTGTAAAGTTTATTAGAGACGAGGGCGGGTCGCCTGTGCGAGCGGCGCCCTTTCATTCCAGTTGCGATATTCTTAGGTAAGTCGTTGTTGTCCTCGTTCACGAGCACTTTAGTTTTACCGTCCTGATCCATGGACACCACACCAAATTCATGGGCAAGGGCCCCTTGGCCTTCGAGGTCGCCAGTGACGATTTCGTACTCGCCACTCTCGACGAGCTGCACTAGCTTCCTCAACAACTCCGCCTCGGGCTGCGAGCCCTCCAATAGCTTCGCTGGATCCACTGCAACCATCTCAAATAAAGCATCGACGCAAAAGCAGGCTCCATGTTGGCTCTCGACACCTCTGAGGTAATAGAAAAGGGGCGTTTCAAGGTATTGTTTTTGTGCGAGTTGGTATAATTCCTGGCGACGCTGACGCCACTGGTGCCTGGATACGGACAACATCAACGATATGCGGAATCGACGCGACGGACCTTATGTATTCGTCCGGACGCATGTCCGGCACAAGTTTTTTGTGACCAGGATTGGCGTCGTAGAACCTGCGGGCGGGTTTCGTGGAGCGGCCGACTCATCGTGGGCGCGGTCGTCGCACGCATCGCGCTCGCCCTGCTCCATCGTGGAGAGGTGCGGGGGCTCGTATACTTCGCGCCGGGCTTGGTTTACTTTGTCGCGCCTGCGGGACGGTCTGTAGCAACAATTCGCGCGGTGCGGACACTGGTTGAATTACCGGGCTTGTTGCTCCGCGGACACGACGTCGCCGCCGTAGCCGTACTCCTCATTGCGCTTCGCATTCTTTTCGTCGCGCCTGCAAATGTACCGTAAGAACGCGCGGACGGTCGCGGACGCGGAGACGCACGCCTGCTGCTGCTCCTTGGTCAGCGGCCCTATCTGGCCGTAGCCGAACTCCTCATTGCGCTTCGCATTACGTTCATCGCGCCTGCGGATGTACGGTAACAACGCGCGACGGTCGCGGACGCGGAGACGCACGCCTGCTGCTGCTCCTTGGTCAGCGGCCCTATCTGGTCCCAGCCGTACTGCTGGGCGTCTCGCTCTCTGGATTTCGCATTAGCTTCATCGCGCCTGCAAATGTATCGTAACAACGCGACGGTCGCGGACGCGGAGACGCACGCCTGCTGCTGCTGCTTGGTCGGCGGTTCTTTCTGGCCGTAGCCGAACTTCTCCTTGTCCTTCTCGCGCTGGCGTTTGTTCTTCGCCTCCCACCTGCGATCGCGCCGGCGTTTGGGGGAGGGCCGCGCGCCCCCTAGTGTAAAATGAGCTTGTGGTTTCGAACGGAGTATTAATTCCGCGCGTTGCGGGGCGTCCCGCTCTCGCGGCGTGCCGTCTCTCGGTCGTTGCCGCGGCCGCGTCGTAGGCCGCCGTGCCGGCGGACGTCAGAAGGAGCGTCGGTCGATAGATTCGAAGAAGATGGACGCCGGGTCGCGCTTCTGGAACTTTTCCGGCGATTCGGCGGCCGTTTTCTGGGCGTCCGTCTCGTGGTTGAGGAGTTTGTGCCTGCGATCGCGCGTGTCAAAGGGCGAGAAGGCAGACCGACGCGGGCGCCGCACGCTTCGTATCGGGCTAACGTCGCGGCGTCCAGCGGCGGCAGCGGCTCCGCGGCCTTCCTCTTCTTGGGAGCCTGAGCAGCGATGGCCCCCGCGTCCCGCCACTTTTTGAGCCGTAAATCCGCTCGACGGCGAATCGACGCGGCATGAAGCATAGGAAACCACATTACACACACACTACTCCGAAGACGAAGCCGCCGGCCCGTCCACCGCCGAGAACGCCTCCAGCACCGCCTTGTGCGACACGGCCAAATCAGCAAGCTCGGGAAATCCGCAAGCGGACAGGGCGGACCGCCAGACGCTCGTCCCGGAGTCGTCGTCGACGGGCTCCAGGGCGACCGTATGCGGCGCTTGAGCTCGAAACCATACTCCTCGGTCGAGCTCATTCTGGAGCTGCGCGACGCTCCATCCGCAATATCCGCAGAAGATGCGCGAGTTGCCTTCCAAAGCAGTGACGTCGTCGCTGAACCACTTGGGCTTTTCAGAAAGGCTGTCGTCGGCGACGTCCGAGACCCCCGTCAGCGTCCGCGAGCTCACGTCGCCGCCCACGAACAGCTCGGACGCCAGGAGCTCGTTGTCGAGCGCGGCCATGCCGTGCTCCGTGGCCGCGTCGGCGAGCGTCACGCCGGACCGCTTGTTGACGACGAGGCCCATGACGAAGCCCCCCTCGCGCCCGAGCACCGGCGGGTCCCCAGACACCTCTTCAAACGAATCGTCGTCATGCGGCGCCTCTTCCGCCGCGACCAACAGGATCACGGCGCCGTGCAACGTGGGCTGGGACAGGCAGGACATGGGGTGCGCGACCAAGACGTCGCCGACGCCGACCGGCGACGCGTCGTCGAGGACCAGCGGCAATTCTGACGGATTACGGGCCCGAAGGCCGCCGCGGCGGCTGTTCATCGCACCCGCGAGCGCCGCCACACGCCCCAGGCGCCGCAGGGCCGCCATGCCCAACTCGGCGCCGTCAAAGCTATCCGATTCGAACTCCCGCGCCGCGCGCGTTAACGCGGCCGTGAGGGCTTCGCCGCGCCCCGGCACGTAGAACTCGCGGCCGCCGTTCGCCTCTCGCACCAGATGGTCTACCGCGTCGTCCGCAGCACGCGCCGCGTCGTCGGCGTCTCTTTCAACTGGTTCCATGTCGACGACCATGCGTGCCTGCCGGTCGTAGTAATTTGCGGGCAACGCCGTCAGTGCGCCTCGTCGCGCGGCGGAGGCGTCTAAATGTTGTGCTAAGCGGCGCACGGAGCGGTAGAGCGTTCGTTCCAGCGCTTGCATTTTTGTGTTTTATATCTGCCGCGTCGATGGCGTCCCGCGCACGAATGGTGACGCGCGCGGTTTGCTGTCTTGGTGCAGCACTTAGTGCAGGACTGCTGCAAGCAGCGCTGCGCACTAGTCTGTAACAGAGACTGGCGCTGGCACGTGGGCACGGCCTGCTCGTGATCTTGGTTGCTGCAATCAATGCGTACTGGCTCGTTTTAGGGCGGCGTATGAAAGCCAAGGCCCCTAGTGTGTCACATCTAGCTCCACACCAAGCACCGAGAGGCACAGCGCCCGGATCCGACAACGCACAACCGACCAAACAACTGGGAAACATCAGGTCTCTCACCGCCCGTAGCCGAGGCGCATCGCTGCCCCTCTTGTAAGGCCGCAGAGGCAAGCCAAACAGAGGCTGCCCATTTCAGAGCAATAACAATATGGGTCGCGGCGCCGCCAAGCTCGAGACGCTGGCGGCGCTCGCCCCCGCGCCGGCGCCGTGCCTCGTCCCGACGAGCCCGCCCAAGCTCGCGGAGGCCGAGGCGCCGGGTCCGCCACAAGAGATGCGCCGCGTCAACCTCTCCTGCAAGTGGCGCGACCGAGTCATCGAGCTGCCGGGTTTGGATGAGAGCCTTACCGTGGAAGACGTCAAAATCATCATCGAGGAAGAAACGAGCGTGCCCGCGGAGCGCGTCAAGTTGGTGGGACTGAAGGCGCGCGTCGGGCGCGTCAACGACGACATGCGCCTGGCCGATTTAGTGCTCAAGCTACCCACGCAGAAAGTGATTGTCATGGGCACGCCCGACGAGGAGCTGCTCAAGGAACCGGCGTCGCCCGTCGAAATTTTCGACGACTTAAGTGATCGGCCCATACAGATCACGAAGTACACGGCCTGGGAGTGGGCGCGGTGCTCGCGCGGCGAGCTCGACGGCTTCAACGAGGACTCGGGCAAGCCCTGGAAGTGCGTTTTTGTCGATACTTTTAATAAGGACGGTCTACCAGATGAAACAAAGTGGGCGTTTCAAACGGACTGCAACGCGTGGGTGCACGACCAGCACCACCGGGAGCGGCAGCTCTACACGGACAAGGAGAACGCTCATGTGAAGGACGGTGTGCTGTACATCGAAGCGAGACGGGACGAACCGACGCCGGACCTGCCGTATAGTTCTGCAAGACTAACGACGCGCGACGCGCCCCACGGCCGCTGGCGCTACGGGCGCGTCGAGGTCTGCGCGAAGCTCCCGCCGGGTAAGCCCGGCTTGTGGCCCGCCATCTGGATGATGCCGTCCCGTCCCGTGCGGTGTGTAAACCACGCCCTCCACGCCGTCGACGCAACGATGGCGTCGCGCAGGTTCCGTCTACGGCAAGTGGCCGCTCTCGGGCGAGATCGACCTCATGGAGAACGTCGGCTGGGAGCCCGGCGTCGTCCGGGCCTCGATCCACACTGCTAAAAATCATAGAAGAAGGGGCAACCACAACCGGCGCGTGAGCGGCGTCAAGGACGCGCACACGGACTTCCACGTCTACGCGTGCGACTGGACGCCGGACTCCATCCAATTTTATGTGGACGACCGCAAGTTCTACTCGTACAAAAATGAAGGTAGGGGCGCGGAGCAGTGGCCCTTCGACCAGGACTTCCACTTGATTTTGAATGTCGCGGTCGGCGGCGCGTGGGCGGCGCGGCGCGGTATTGATGATAGCGCGTTCCCGTGCGCGATGGAGGTCGCGTTCGTCAAGGTGTTCCAGCGACGGGGTTGACCCTGGCCCCGGCTGTCTGTGTAATCTATGTGTATCTGACAAGAACATTTACAAATCACTAGCATTTTGAGCCGCGCCGATGGCGTGCTGCTCGCGATGCGCAGCTATTTCACGAACAGCGCGACGAACCAGAAGCCGTGCCACTCCTTCAACGTCCTATGGACCGAATTGAACGTCACGGGGCGCCCGTGCCAGCGGTCCTCGTGGCGAGTGACCTTGCGCGTCTCGACGTCGAGGTCGAGGACGATGGTCGAAGGCAGCGAGAATCTGAGAAGAGGCAGCGCGCGGAGCGTGTAGGTCGCGGATTGTGAGAGTCGCGCCTGCGCCGGCAGGGTCGGCACCGCGTCCTCGGAGAAGACGAGGCCGCCCGCCGCCGGCGGGTGCAGACTCCAGTCGTCGTCGGTGGGCTCGACATCCACATCACACAGCCAGTGGATGAGCTCGAAGCCCCGGACGATGCCTTTTGGCGTGCGGATCGTGCCGCACGGGTCGTCGAACACGGCGTCGGCCGCGTAGACGTTCCGCAATTCCTCCGCGTCGAAGCGGCCGCGGTGCGCCTGTTGTATGGTGTCGCAGAGGGGCGCGGCCCATGCGCCCATCGACTGGTTTGACAATGCTCTCCTTGTGGCATTTGCTCTGCGGGCTACCAGACGCAGCATGGCTCGGGTTATCGCATGGAAGTGGGTAAGTGCTCGCTAATGGTGCATTGCCAGAGCTGTAACGCCATTTTCGCCAGCCTGGGGCAGCCAGCATATACGAGCTTGATAGCTGGCCTTTGCTGTCCCCCTCGACGCCATCGACGCCGTTTCTCCTCTCTGATCGTGTCTTGCGAGCCATAAGATTCGTGAGTGCGCAGAGAACGATCAGGCCAGTTTGCTAGTGTAATCAGCATACTAGCTTGCTTGGGCTTGGCTTGTCGGCGGAGGTCGGCTTTATCCACCTGGATCTCACCAGCGAGCCCGCTTTAGGCAACGGGAGACATATAGACTGTTTTTAGCAGCGTCCTTGCATCTGCCCACAGCCTTCATTCACTTGAAAGAGGCGTAGCAGTGAGAACACGGAGGCGATTATTCGCGTGCTACATTTTGTACGAGGCGACCGCCTGCTAAAATCAGCTCGCGTGGCCCGTAATAGCACTTTGGCAGTACGTCGGCTAGGCAAAACCGCCTCGCGTTGCGATTCTGAGACAAACAGCACGACGAGCCGCCCCGCGCAGGTAAAGATGGCCAAGGTCCCCGTCACCGTGTTAACGGGCTTCCTAGGAAGTGGCAAAACCACTTTACTCAACCACATCCTCACGAAGCAGCACGGCAAGCGCATCGCGGTCATCGAGAATGAATTTGGGGAAGTTGGTATCGACGACGCCTTGCTCGCGAACAACATCAAGAACCAGGTCGAGGGCGAGGAGCTCTTCGAGATGATGAACGGCTGCATCTGCTGCACGGTGCGGGCGGACCTGGCGGTGGTCCTGAAGAAGCTGAAGAAGACCCATGAGTCGGGCAAGCCCATCGAGGCGATCGTCATCGAGACGACGGGCATGGCCGACCCGGCGCCCGTCGCGCAGACGTTCTTCGTGGACGACGAGATTGCTTCTTTTTGTCAATTAGATGGCATCGTCACTCTAGTAGATGCCAAGCACATCATCCAGCACTTGGACGAGGAGAAGCCGGAGGGCGCCGAGAATGAAAGTGTGGAGCAGGTGGCCTTCGCCGATAGACTCATCTTAAATAAGTGCGACCTGGTGCCCAAAGAGGAAGACTTGAAGGCCGTAGAAACTAGATTAAGGTCGATCAACAAGTTCGCGCCGATTGTTCGTTCTACCAAATCCGAAGTCTCTCCAGATCAAGTTTTGGGGATTGGCGCCTTCGACTTGAAGCGCACGCTGGAGATGGACCCCGAGTTCCTGGACACGGAGGGCGAGCACGAGCACGACAACACGGTGTCGTCGATCGGCATCAATATTGAAGGAGACGTCGACTTAGGGTTATTCAGTGGATGGCTCGAAGTGCTCCTCAGAGATAAAGGCGCGGACCTGTTCCGGATCAAGGGTGTCCTCGCGGTGAAAGGCGTCCCGGACAAGTACGTGTACCATGCCGTGCACATGATTTATGAGGGGCGCTTCACGGAGCAGTGGGGCGCTTCAGAACCTAGAACGTGCAAGCTCACGTTCATCGGCAAGAATTTGGACCACGACGGGTTGCGAAGCGGCTTCGAGGACTGCCTGGCCAACGAGGCAAATTATGACAAGCTCAAGAAGTCCTTCCGCTTTACGATCGGCGACGCCGTCGAGTGCAACACGGGCGACGGCTGGGTGCGCGGGACCGTCGTGGATCTGCTGTATCGGGAGGAGGGCATGCACCCTTCCTTCTTAGCGCCCTACCAGGTCAAGTTGGACGACGGCGGCCTGATCTACTGCCCGGCGGACCAGGACACGTGCGTGCGCCGCGCGGTGGCCGTGACGGGGCGCAAGGCGCTCTGATTGACCCCTCTCCCCTACCGGCGCGCACGCGGCGCGCGGGCCCTAAGACTTTGTTTACCATGGGTGCCGCGTGCCTTCTGGGGACTCCCTGGTGCGGTACTGGGACTCGGTGCTCGGACTGGCGGCGGTTTTTTTCGTGCGGGGTGCCGCTCTCCGGGCCGAGACAACGGCGCTGCTCTCCGCTGATTTGAAGGCACTCGCCACGACGCCATCCGCGAGGACGCAAAAGGCTGCCCGCGACGCAAAAATAAACGAGACAGGACAGCCCACGCCCTCCTGAGTAAATAAACAGGACAGGGCAGCACAGCTCTCCCGGGACAGCTCCGGACGCGGCGGGGCAGGGCAGCACAGCTCTCCTGCGAACAGCAGCACAAAACAAGCACCATGGGCTCTGCCGCCAGCGTGGACGAACGCGAGGATGGCGGAGGCGTGATGCAGCTCCTCGGACTCAAACCCAAGGAACTCGCCGAGCGGGCGCTGGCGGAGGGCAAGGATCCCGTGGTCGCAGATATCATTCGAAAGCACAAGCTCACCGCCGCGAAAGCCGTCGACCTGGATGAGGTTGACGTGGACAAGTACGAACTCGAGCCGCTCGACCGGCTGAAGTTCGTGGCGGCCCTTGAGCAGATCAAGTTCGCGCTCGACACGGGCCGCTCGCGCCAGCGCCTCGCCGAGCTCGCGACCCGCGACTTTGGTGGCGTGCGACAGCTCTTCGCGCAGCTGGAACTCAAACGGAGGCGGAGCATGAGCCTCGCCTGGTTCTCGCGCGCGCTGCAGCGGCTCAAGCTCCATGGCGAGTTCCCGCCCGCGGAGCAAGAGATGCTCTTCCGGGCGCTCCACGCGGACACGACGAAGGAGATGTTCTTCTCGCAGATCGTCGCCGTGGACG
>Ga0099799_10274_pt1 | contig 15146 bp, 30 predicted proteins | sample Uncmet6_SortLC_1_FD_89033 | JGI IMG/M metagenome (GOLD analysis project Ga0099799, IMG submission 89033) | Marine eukaryotic communities from CALCOFI LINE 67, Pacific Ocean - CN11_C50_N6_SortLC_1 | ecosystem: Environmental > Aquatic > Marine > Oceanic | place: Pacific Ocean: Monterey Bay...
AACCTTTTCATTAGCCCCAACTCTATACTAGAATACTCCCATGACTGACACAGCATTTGAAGACGCCCAAGAGAGAGCCAACCTCAACTTTGATAACTTTATGCAGGAGCGGAAAGCCGCCCTTGAATTGGACTATAAAGTTTCCGAGGCTATCTGGCTCCTCAGGGCAACTGATCCTCACATTGCCAAACACCTAAACGACGCCCTCGGCTCATTCAGAGATAACAAAGTAAAAGCATTACACTAATACCCAAACACACTAACACTATGAAAGACCTAATCAAAGCAGTGAGATCCCACGCCCAAGAACACTATAACACAGGCGGGTGGGACCATGTCGTTGAATGCCTGAGTGACGACGACATCGAGGCCATGATCACTGGTCAGGACTCCGTCGATGGAGCGATAGCCGCCGTGAAAATCTACGCCGACCAGTGCGGCGAGAACCGCCAAGAAATTGAATCCACCATCTGGTAATCTAACTAACACACTAACACTATGAACTTACACAACTTCAAAGACCAAGACACCAAGGGCAAAGCCCTTCTCATTCTCACCTACCCTTTCGCCATTGGTGTGCATTGGGTTGAATGGCGCAGGATGCGAAAGCTTCAGCGCATGATCAGAAAGTGGATCGGTGCAGCTTGCAAGAACCCAAAGGGTCATGAGGCTGAGATGGTCAAGGAGTGGAGTGATGAGCTTCGCTGGATCTACGGCAAGTAATTAAAATTTCCTTGGACAAAAACATCGTCAAGTGAGTATAAACACGGTCAAGCGATCCGTAAGACGTTAAAAAGGAAGGTTCGTGGGTCTGGCATAGCCCTCGCAGAAATATGCCACTTTTTACTTGACACGAATAAAACGTTGTAACTCACTGAGCGATAGGGAGTTACGGGCGACGGCCCCGCCCCGGCCCGTAACTCGTTGATTAGTAGTGACTTACGAGGTTTTTCCCCCTACTGTGCAAACTTCTTATGTCAAGCTTTTTGTTAAGAAAATAAATTAAAAATAAATCAAAATAGTTATTGCTAAAAACTAATTCTTCGGCTACTATCCCTTCATGGTACCAATCACACCAGACCAGTTGTATGAGTTCGCTTATCAGGCAGGACTTCGAGGACAGGAGAGCATGACTTGCCCAAGCTCTTACCGTGGCTATGTAATCCCAGAAATCTTCTCAAGCGGTGAGATCCCTCAGAAGCTTTGGAGGGTGGCCTACGCCGAAGGCTTGGAGCAGTATGCAACCTACATGGTGCAAGGGGAAGAGGATGCAGCCCGAGACTGGCAGGACTAAAACCCTCGTAACTCGTTGTGTATCAGCGAGTTACGGGCCACGCCCCGGCCCCGCCTCGTAACTCATTGAGTATCAGTGACTTACGAGGTTTTTTTGTGACTTCGTCTCTGGGGTGGTGGGGGCTGTCAAGTATTATTTGGCTTATTTGTGGTTGTCGTGGGAGGTTTTTGTTATTTGTCAAGAAATATCCTGAGCTACAAAGAAACATTAAAAAACATTAAAAAAGGTATTGCACACAATCTGTTTTCTGTCATAATTCGCTTGTCGAGAGATAGTCTCTCGTTTTCTACCTAACTACTATTATGCTTATCTACGCAAAAAACAAAGTCGATTCGGAGCAACTTGCTGGAGTTCAAACCCCAGAGGGGACAGATTCCCACACTCCAATCCCGCATCACCACTTGGTGAAGATGACTCGTGACACTCTCAACCGTGCAGGTCTTGAGGTCACTGAGGAGGAACACGCTCTTGCTCGTGGTGGCCTTCGCTACTTCGGAGGGTTCGCCCTCAAGGGTCAGGATGTTACTGGCGATGATCGCCGCATTGTCTTGGGCCTTCGCAATGCTCACGACAAGTCTTTCGCCGCTTCTATCGCTGCGGGCAACCAGATGATGGTTTGCGAAAACCTTTGCTTCTCTTCGGATGTCAAGCTTGCTCGCCGTCACACCACCCACATTTTGGGTGACCTTCCCCGTGTTCTAGCTTCAGCCGTTGCCCGTGTCACTTCTCACTGGCAGGATATGGGCAAGCGCATTGACGCCTACCAGCAAACTGAGGTTGGTGATGCTGCTTCTATGATTGTTGACTTGGTCGATGCCAAGGCTTTCCCCGCTCGTGACATCTACAAAGCTGTCGAGGAGTTCCGCAATCCTCGCCACGAGGAATTCAAAGGTGGTTCTCTCTGGACCCTCTACAACTCCATCACTGAGAATCTCAAGGGTGGCGATCTTACCAAGCTTGCAGACCGCACTATGCGGATGCAATCTATCTTTGATAAGTTCGCCAATCACTCACCAGTGATTATCTCTCAGGAGGATAAGGAATCAGCTCTAGTTTTACCTGCATAGCCCATAACGCCCCCCGCAAGGGGGGCAACCTCTTATGAAAGAACAAGACAGAACTTTCTTTGAAAATGTCGTTTTTACTTGCATGGTCATCCTTTCTGGGCTAGTAACTGCCATTGGCCTCATCCAACTTTTCAGGATGGCTCTCTAGATTTTCGGTAGACATAAGCAAAGCCTCGTCCCTTTTTAGTTTTTGGGGGCGGGGCTTTTTCCTTTGTAACTCGTTGTATATCAATGACTTACGGGCCACGGGCCGCCCCGGCCCCGTAACTCCCTATCAATCAACGACTTACAGCGTTTTTACGTGTCAAGCCTAAAGCAATAAAAAATAATTAAAAAAGATTAAAAAATGCTCTTGCACCCAAACCCAAACCTGCCATAATCTTGCCGCTATGGGATTAGATCAATACGCTTTCAGCGTTTACAAAAAAGGTTCAGAAGAAGCTTCTGAAGAAATCGCCTACTGGAGAAAACACAACGCCTTGCACGGTTGGATGCAAAAGCTTTACATTTCAAAGGGTGGCAAGGGCGACATGGAATATGGACCTCTTGAGCTTTCCTCAGAGGATGTTAAGAGTCTAGGCTATGACACAGAGAACGACCTACTGCCAGAAACACAAGGTTTCTTTTTCGGTCATGATTCTAGGTTTGACGAATACAAGAAGGAAATCACCCTTTCTTTTGTTGACACTGCAGAAACTAAAATTGCAGACGGTCAGAAAATCTTTTACCAATGCTCTTTTTAATTATGAAGCTACTAAATAAAGGCAATGCCAAAACTCTCAAGGGGGAAGCTCTAGGATATCGCACTTTCGGTCTCCATCTTTCTCCTGCTAATAAATCCGGCTTCAATGTCTGCCAATGGTCAAGCGCAGGTTGTCGTGCCGCTTGTTTAGATACTGCGGGTCGTGGTTGCATGAGTAACGTGCAAACTGCTAGAATAAACAAAACTAAAAGATTCTTTAAGGATAACTTCGGTTTTATGTCAGACCTAAGGGTTGAAATCGGAAAGGCAATCATTAGCGCAGCTAAAAAGCAAATGATTCCATGCTTCCGACTTAATCTTACAAGTGATATCCCTTGGGAGAATGTCCGTAAGGGTAGAACAACAAAGCCTCCAATCTGCAGTTTAAACGTCATGGAAGAATTCCCAAATGTGAGTTTCTACGATTACACCAAAGGGTTTTATAGAATGAGGGCTTGGCTTGATGGCAAAATGCCCGAAAACTATCACCTCACCTTTTCTCGCAGTGAAGCAACAAGTGAATACAAAATGAAAACAATCCTTGAGTTAGGGGGCAACGTCGCCGTCGTTTTCCGTGGTTCACTACCTAAAACTTACCTAGGTTACCCCGTTGTCAATGGTGATGAGAATGATCTACGCTTCAAAGATCCTAAAGGCGTGATCGTTGGATTGGTTGAAAAAGGTCTTGCTAAAAAAGACGAAACCGGCTTTGTTGTGGAGCCATGCTAGAGTTAGACCTTTTACTGCTCTTCGTCGGCTTAATACTTTTAACCTACAGAACAAGATGAAATCGAAAGATTACCACGCTCTCAAAGATGAGTTTCTCCGCAAAGCGGTTGAAAAGAAAGAGATAATCAAGCAATCCTCGCAAGGAAACTTTGGGATGTACGATGTACTCCCCGCAAACATTGCTCGCACAGTGAGCGAAGCTTGCGACGAATTCTTTAAATCAAGAAACATTAGATACGGTTCCGCATGGTATCATGGCAGAATCGACAGAAAGAAAAAAATACAACAAGCAAAAGATGAACGAACCAAAAACAATTAAATTGACAGGAGTATTCCCTAAAACATTTAGAGCAACTAAGTGTGAGACGGGGAGAGCAGATTGTTGCTTTGAATATACTGACGAAAAGAAAAAAGTTTTTTTTGAAGTGAGCTTGCATGGAGCGATTGAGTTGCATGAACATTTCACAGAGCTAGGGTATACAGAATTGGCCCCAAAAGTAGAATTCCCAACTTGGCATCCTAACTATAAAGAGAGATAAGATTATGATTGAAAAATACACAATGCCCGTGATCCACATGAATGGATCGGGAGAGGATAGGTTACGCAGACAATACAATGAATTGTTTGAAGCTGTAAGCGACGCTCAAGTAAAACTCCTCTACGATGTTGATTTTCATGAAAGGGATTACTACCCTCTTGGAGAGTTAGTCTGGTCAGAGGCTAACTTAGAAAGAGAAGAGATTAAGGAAGCAATAAATAAGGTTTACCAATATGCTAGGCAGCATAAGCATTACCTCGACTACGGAAAGGAGCCATTGCCAGATGAAAGTTGAAGTAACGTTTAAAGATGTCTTTGACGCTAAAAATGAGGATGAGCTTTACGAAGCCGTGCTAGAATACCTTCTTTACGTTGTGAAGTATCAGGACTTGACAGCCTTTAACTTCGGAGAGGTAAAAGAGGAATAAAAACCCCGTAACTCGTTGACTATCAGCGAGTTACGGCCCACGGCCGGCAGCTGCCCCGTAACTCACTATCAATCAGTCACTTACGACGATTTTTTCTTTGTTGTGTTTTTGTGTTTTTTTGCTTGACTTTGCTGGGGCGGCGTGGTAGGCTCCCGCTAACGCACATTATTTGCGGCTTGTTATTTGAGCTGGGTTTATTTAATTTTTTTTCTTCGATCTGGGCTTATCACTTATTTGAAATGATTCTGTTATTTCGGGCGAAATATCTTGACCTGCATTATTTGGTTTTGTTTTGTTTAATCCTAGTAAACCACGAAATGAATCTGTTGGTTCGGGGTATTGGAGTTTGCTCTTTTGTTTCATGTTATTTGGGCGATATCGTGCGACCTGAAGCGTTGCCGCTGCCGCAAGGTGCTTTATTTACTTTTTTTTATTCTTATTTGGGCAATATGTCCTGACCTGAGGTTTTTTTAAAAACTTCTTGTATCTACCCTAGAGCGAAAGTTCATTCTTTTTATAAATTTATTCTCCTTTGGTTAGTGCGATTATCACCAACGCCACGAATACCAGAATCATCTCGAAAGGGTCCACGTTCAGATTATAGCAGCAAATCCCTTTAAAATCAAGGAAAATAGCAGAAAACTTGAGGGGGCTGGAATTCTTATTATTTATAATTAATTAAAAAGGCCAATCCGTATCCATTCTTTTTGCTCTCTCTTTTCTCTTGAACTCTCTCTTATTCTCTCTTATATTTCCCCTATGTATATTCTGTATATGTTCTATATGTTATAAGGGTTTGAGTGTTATGAGGTGTACTCTATATGCTGTGTTGTTAGGGGTTAGGTATACTGTATCGTGGACACTACATGTGGTAGTGTGTAGGTGTAAGGCACAACATGTTGTAAAACGCTGTAAAATACCGTTTTAGATAGTTTGAAACAATAAAGATTATAATTCATGCCCCAAATCAACCATTGAAATCCGTTTGTAATTATTAAAATGGCCAAAAATCAGGATCTTTCTCTGCATATCCAGAATAGTGATCTGCTGGGTCTAATATCCAACCCTTTACTCCTAGTTCATCTGCCCCCATATCTCCATTCTCAAACAACTCCACCTTCGATGGGGCAACCTTGTGGGTTTGACTATCCACTGTGTTACCATTACTCTTGAGTATGGCTATTGTGATAGCTGGCACTCTCTGACCTAACGCACGTTTTACTTCAACTGCCTTACTATAATAAGTGTATTTGTTCATATTGTTACTCTGGGCTTACGACAATGTAGTCGTGGAACTGTTTATAGCTGTCCGCATACTCAACGCAAGACTTAAAATCACCAGAATGATCAACATAGGAGGAGTCAACCACATAAAACTTTCCTTTCGGTATTGGGTATGGGTCAGCACCCTTAGCTAAATGGGTAGAAGATATCCTCCATCCATCACCATCGCTCTTAACAACCGTTTTAAATCTTACTGTTTCAGCAGGGTGAGCATCTTTCTCATACCAACTAAGCATTTTGTCCAGTTGGTACTTAGTAAGAGTGACATGGGCTTCAACGTTCTCTGGTGAAACCACCTTAACAGTTTCCCTGATCTGTACTTTAGGCTCTTTGTAGCCGTGCCAAGCGGCCACACCCCACAAAGGGAGACAAACCGATGCGAATAATAGTGTTTTTTTCATAATTTAAATTAATTTAAAATGGCTTTCTTTCTTTGATATACTTAACTAATATCTTTTCACCCCGCCTACCATACTCAAACCACCACTCTTCAGTGTAGCCAAACTCCCTAACAATTCTATATATTATGCGACCTAAATCGTCTACCTCAAAATTCTCAAACATTGTATTTTTCTTTCCAGTTAAGTCTCTCTATTCTATCTTCAAGATATTGTTTCGCCCACTCTAGCATCTCTGGGGAAGGAGTGTGTTCATCGTTGTGGGGGTTTCTGAATTCTTGGTCTTTGAATCTGGGATCTGTTTCTGCTGCCATACGAACTGCCACAGCTTCGTCAAAGCTATTAAAATAGCCAAGGTTTTTAAATCCTCCATTTTCAATTTTAGACATCCATTTTTTTCTATCTTTGTTCCAAACAACCCCAGTTATCCCGCTAGTATTATCTTTTCGTTTCTTTCTATTAAAGCTGTTCTGCCTATGGTTAGCTAACCTAAGATTTGAAATTTTATTATTTAATTTATTACCATCTATATGATCGATCTGTTTTTCTTCTGGATCTATACCTGTACAGAGGAAGTAAATCACTCTATGATTCGAGTAGTAAACTTGATTAAATTTAAAATGTAAATATCCTGATGAACTAATACTCCCAATTTCTTTACCTGCTCTAGATCCACCTTTCCTTTTTACTTTATTAACAAGCCAAGTACTTGATTCTTCACTGTAAGCAATATAATCTCCTATGTCTCTGGGGATTGGGTTGAATTTTGATCTACCTCTCATACAAATCTTTTGTTTTTACATTGTTAACTTCTTTTCTTATGATAACAACAGGGTCATTGTAGAAATTAGCTTCTAGTATCCTGTTTTTGTTGTTGCTCCAATAGACCAAAGCCTCACTTTCACTATGAAACTCTGGTGTATTGGGTACAGGTTGATAAACAAACCCTCTATCTTTCACAATTAGGTGAACCTGCCTGTAACCTTTCATTTTTTAAACTCAAGCTTGATAGCTCTAGAAGTTCCTGCCAACCCAAGGTAAACATCATTACCTTTTGTCAATGCACAAGTGGAGTAACCAGTTCCTAAACTCATGATACCAGAACCCATTTTAGCCGATATGTACCCATCCATAAACTCATACTCGTAATCTTTCCATTGGATCTCGTAGGTGTGAGGATTAATGCGGAAACACTTAGTGTCAGCCCAGAATGCACTGTAAAGCCAACCATCAGGAGCCAAGAACCCATGAAAGTTTTTATTTTTATTAGCCACCTTTAGATAATCAGCTGGTAGATCAATCTCTTCGTAGCTATCATCAGAACAATCAATAACAAGAATCTTCTTACCTACCCTAGGGAGACAGAAAACTTTGTTTACGCTCTTTACGTATGTTGCCCCAACATACTTTACGCTAAACCCTGACACCCCTGATGTAACAGGCTTGCCCTCTAGCAAAAAGCTCGTTCCATTCTTGTCTATCTTGAGGATCTTATTGCCTAAAGCCGGGGGCATGTAAACATTCCCGTCCGAATCTGCTGCTGCACCCCATACATGACCGAAAAACCCCGGTTGTGGAGGGGTAAAGCAGCCAGTTTCGCCGTTTTTAGTATCTAAAGTGTATATTTTTAGAGTTTTAGTATAAGAAGGCATGTAAATGATACCATTCGCACCCTCTACTCCAGATCTAACCTGTGGACAACTTTTAAATTTCTTTTCTAGTGTTATAGCCCCCGTGTCTCTATTTAAACGACCTATGGAGGTAGAATAAGCTGGTAGGAAGTAGGTGAAACCGTTCGAAGACTCAACATTTCCTATAAAACCCTTGTGACCTGTAGCATTTCTGCTAATAGAGTCGTTAGAAGTGTAGGTTTCTATGTGCATATCAGACTTGTAACCCAATGAATGAATCACACCTTTGTTATCCATAGCCATTGTGCGAGTTTTTGTGAGGTTTCCTTTGATTTCCCCAGACAGATACTTAAACATTGGCCAGAAAACCTGACTGCTAGTCTCAGCAGAGGTTTCGGCACTCGTGTATTCGGCAGAGGTTTCGGCACTCGTGTATTCGGCAGAGGTTTCGGCACTCGTGTATTCGGCACTCGTGTATTCGGCAGAGGTTTCGGCGCTTGTCCCCGAAGTCGCACGTTGAACTCTTTGCGAAGGACTCATTAGCTCAATCTCACGAGCCTCAAGCTCAGAAGCAAGCTCGTATGAACTCTTGGCTGGCTTAGGGACAGCTTCAACGCTAGAAGCCTCTTGTTTCAAATCTTCCAGATCCTTTAATGACTTTGTTAGATCCTTTATCAGTTTGCTGATTATATTATGTATCATTGTATTATATCTTATGTTAAATTCTTAGTTTTCCAGTTAAAACATACCCGGAAAAAGCAAGTCTATAATCCCAGAAGCTTTGATCAGAATTATTATCGCTGCTGCTAACACTACGTAACTAAACTTTTTAATCATCTTTTTGTGTAAACTCCCGGTTCATGTTCTTAAAATCCTTATCATACTTGTCAGCCCAAGAGTTTTCTTTGTTCTCTTTAGCTCTCACCGACTCCTCGTACTTTCTGTCAACCATCTCATTCTGCACCTTTCTCTCCCTCCATGATGGAGGGTTAAGCACCTGAGAATCGATCCTACGCTCACGCTCGACAAACCATTCAGCAGGATGAAACATTTTGAACTTGAATATCTTTCTGATTAGGTCCATAGTATTAATCTTCGTAGTAGTAACCAAAGTCACCATCGTTGTGCATCCCCATATTATACGAATAAGGGGTCTTGTCAAGCTCATTCATAAAGTTTTTAAACAAGATAAAATGCGATCTGACTTGTTTTTTATTAATTTTTATTGCTTCGGCCAGAGAACATTTTCTTCTGGACATAGTAGGAAGGGCGTGTTTGTAAATCAAGAATCTGTAGAACTTACAGACCGAAGGGAAGTTCAACCTCCCATTAAACAGATCATCAAAAAAGTTTATGTTAAATAAGTTGTGTGCCAGTGTCGCATCCACCCTCACCTCCTCTGGAGTCCCAGCCAATCCGACTGAGACCCCTCTACCCCATTGTGATACTATATAATTCATACTCTCTCAAGGATGGTTCTACCTTTCGGCGTGAGCTTCCGCTTCCCGTCAATCTCCAGAAACCCAGAGCGCAACAGATTGTTTTCTGCGTCCCTTTGGATCGCAGACCTCGACATCCCGGTTACAGCGGAGAGCATCTGCAAAGAGCTTGGACCATTGGACTTGAGGGTCTTGAGGATCTGGACTTCAAGGTTGGAAAGTCCGAAGGGTCGAATACCCAAAACTTTTTTCATCTCATTCCAGTATGCTCTACTGAGCCTGTCTTTGTTCTTGACATTGCAGAAGGCTTTGACCTCCAAAGCTCTCTTAACTGCACTTCTCGCATTCCCCCGGACTGTATCGGCGACCTCATCGAGGATACCACTGTCGTAGTTGACCCAGCTAACTTTTTTCTGGATGATCGAAGCAAGATCAACCGGGGAGTAAGTTTCGAAATCAACGATGGTCATCCGATCTTTAAGAGGGTCGAAGATCTTGTGCATCTCTGTTGTAGCAAACAAGAAGTTTTGTTTAGTGAAGTCAAAGGTTGCGAACCCGTCACCAATGGAAACTTCTTTCTTCTTGGCACCTTCTGTATTGAACACAGTAAGGAAGATCTCTGTGAGATCCTTTGGCAGAGCGTGGCACTCATCCAGAAGAACGGTGATTTCATTTCCTGCGATTGCAGTCATAAAGACCTGCTCGAAAAACTGCTGAGCATTTCTGATTGTCCCGCAGTTAATCTCCAAAAGTTTTCTGTCGATTCCCTTGGCGAACTGCTTAGCAAATTCAGTCTTACCCAAACCTTTAGCACCATTAAACATAATTGGTGGTACGATAGCTCCAGCTTTGTGAGCTTTAGCATAAAACCCCAATTTGGATTTAACTTCTTCTTGACCTACAAGTTCTTTGAACATCTTAGTATACTTTGAATTGGATTTTCTGTTCTTCCTGATCTTCTACTGGGGAAGCTACCGGGGCCGGGGTAGGGGAGTTTATCTCAAGCCCCATATCTTCCAACCACTTCTTCCCAACCACAATGTTTGCTCCGGTAGGAAGTTGACTCATAAGATCAGCAAGCCTGACCTTGGTTAATGATGTGGAACCTTTAGGGCGGCCACGGCCTCGTTTCGTTTCGTTGTTCATGATGTCGTCAGTATACATATTGGTCTGGGCGTGTCAAATTTAATTTAATTTAAATTAGAATTATTTTCAATTCCGAAATCTCCGGGCTGAGGATCTCCGGTCTCTTGTTCAGCAATATCCGCAAGCTCAGACATTATAGTCTTATACTCTTCGTACTGCTCTGCTGTAGTAAAAATGGGGTGTTCGAATTCCATGACGAAACGATCATGAAATACGAAGCACCCCCGGTCAAGGTTTTTTTTTGAATTTAAATTAAATTTCTTTGTCAACCATGTTTACTAAGTCCAAGGGAATCTTAAAAAACTTTTCACCTTTCTTCATATACTTGTTCTCTACAACCTGAGGTTTAAGATGTTTGATTTCGCTGCTCCAAAAATAAACAGCGTTATCTAATTCTTTGTTCCATATAAAGAATGCAGTCTGATTACCGAAGAATTTCTCTTTGCGAGCTGGGAGCTGAACATCTTTAAAATAAGGAGGAAATTTCTTCCCGCTCCAAACGTTCTTCACCTCGCACTCAACAAAGTATTTCTTTCCATTCTTTTCTGCAATCAGGTCTACCCCATACTGGTTTGGATTATCTACCACTTCACAACCTTGAGAACGAAGAAATTGTTTTGTTCTTTCTCTGGCTGAATTATCGAACTTTTCAAAAAGTTTTTTATCAAATTTTTTATACTCTCCCTGCATAGCAAAACCCATATTTGGAATTATTGTGTTCGATCTTGGGCTTTTTGCCTCTTCTCTCTTGTCATAGCTTTAGCTAGGATAGTGTAACCAATGATATCGTTGAATGCATCATCGACACTTTCATCTTTAACTTTAAGCTCCCCATCGTTAGCGAAAGATCTAACCCTTTGGATCTTGTCCATAAGCCTGATCATGACCCCTATAACAGAATCGACTCCAAGAACTTCTGTAGCTTTGAAGTTAGCGAAAGGGTCTTGACTGGTTTCTCCACCAGTGTAATCAGAACTCTTTTGGCGCAAGGTAGTCTTGAGGCCATCGGTGGTCTCTTCCAACATTTTTATTACTTCTTCAATTGTCATATGATTTCTTTTCTTCCATTCTTTGTATATGTTTGTCCCAGATATTCTGACCTGAGTTTTCGTCCAAGAACTGTTGAGCTTGATCCAGTCTAGCTTGTCGATCTTTTCGTATGCAGGTATTGTAAACTGCAAAGGGGAATTTAAAAGCTGACATCACACCTACAAGGATACCGAAAGGTATCCCCAAAAGTATACAGCCAATAATAATTCCAAAATGTTTTATGGGGTCTATAGTCTTTCTCATTTTAATAAAAAGGGGTTTGTTGCGACCAGAGTGTTCGGCATTACCTTTCTTGAATACAAAAAACCTTTTTCACGGTAAAATTTAACCATGGCACTGCTCAACATCTTAAAAGCTTTAGGGTTTCTTTCTATTTTCCCGAACTCATCTCTTCTTATGCTCCAATCGGAATAAGTTGTAGCTTGCCCCATGTCGAAGTCAACCCCTATTTCTTTGCCTACACCCCAGAAGTAGAACTCATCAGCAAAAATGACCTCGTTCTTGACGAAGAACTTTGACCAGTGATCAAACGTCTCAACAAATTTGATAGCATCTTTGCGCCTCAGAACGAAGAACTGACAAACAGCGTTATACTCATCGAATTTATAATTTTTTACCCCTTTTCTGAAAGTTAATTGACTCTTCACTTTGGTATGAAAACTAAAGTGTTTAGCAAATGTCGTCTTCGGGTACCTCTCCTTTATCAGGGAAATAGTTTTATCTAGGGTATACAATGGAAAATGAGAGTCGCTAATCAAAGAAAAATATTCGTTACCTTCGTCTTTTAGAGCCGCTTTGATAAGCTCTATAGTTGCTTCCACCAAGGAGAAATGCCCCCATCCAGTTGGAATAATTTTGTCTATGTAATGATCAGAAAATCTACACTTCTTCTTGCTCTTAGAATGTATGTACAGGTTGAATGAGTCTTTGTCACCCCCATCGAAGAACTTCTCCCACGCCCTTTCTTGGTTAAAAGAGTGTAAGGATAAATTTAAAAATGCTACTTTGTCCATGTTATACTGGGGAATACCAGCTTGGTGCTGCTCTCTTCGTCCACTTAGCAAACCTAGATTTATCGTAGTTGTAATACTCCCTATACTTTTCAACGATAGAAAGGTTGTCGAACCTAGGGTGTGTACGACATTTTTGATCTTGGCTGATAGCTACAGCAAATTCTGTTAACGGACCAGAAGGGGTGGTGGCAAGGTGCATATTGAACATACACCACTTGATAAACTGTTCAGAGAAATGGTCTTTATCAGTCCTAAACTTCTTCTCTCTCGACATAGCCAATCCATGGCGAATAAGCCACATCATGTTAGATTTTGTTTTCGTGGCCCATATGGTACAAGGGTGCTTTGCGTATGAATGTTTCCTAGCATTCCCTTTCTGGCTCCTTGGGCAACCTTTACTAGCTAAGGTCTCCAAAGAGAAGCAGTTCGCTAGCATCTGAGCAGTCTCTACAATCATCTTGGAAACATGCTTGTCACAAAGGTTCTGAGCAGCTTTGTAAGGGTCTTTGTCTGTTACGAATATGTTCATTGCCCCCACAAGATATCAGTGTTTTACGTCTAGTCAAGGGAATTATGCCTATTTCTTAACAAAGATTCAATATCGTACAAATAACATTGTATCCCGTTGATTGTATAATCCCACATTGTGCTTTCTAACCTACCAGTTGGCTTTATCTCCTGACATAGATCACTAAAAATCTTTGTCCTTTGTAAGTCTAACTCAGCAATATTTTGTTGGGCTTTCTTGATTAGTTCAATTTCTTCTTGCAGTCGCATCACTCTCCATATAATAGGAAAATTTAAGCCAAAAATCAACAAAAAAGTGTAATTATTAAATATGAGGAAGTTGTCTTCTGTAGAGGTTTTAAATCAAAAGATTAGAATTGTCTATGAGGACATGGAGGACTGGGGCGAATGTCTTCTCGACGAGAAGTTGATTAAATTAAATAAAAAATGCCTTAAAAACCCAGAGCAACACTGGTGGACACTGGTCCATGAGGTCACACATATGATATTTGAACTTTCAGGCATAGCCTTTATGATAGAAAATGACGAAGAAGCTTACGTTAGATGTGTGGAAAACCTAGTAATACCTTGGGTTTTGGACCACCAACACTTAAAAAGATAAAGTATTTTAACGGTTAAAAAGATTGCTTCTTTAGAGTCTTGAAGATGTCATACATGCAGTAATCCTGTTTTGTAGCCTCCCTCACTTTGTTATTCACTTGGAATGAGTGTGAACTGTGACACATCTCTCTTTTTATAACCCAACCATCCTCTATGAAGTACTCTGAGTTCCACTCAAAGACCTCACATATATAATCAGCTGCTATAAAGTGACGCTGAGATTCTGATATTTCAATTTCTACTTTTTGATTCCCTGTTATCTTCATGATATCTATATACACTAAAAATGGTGCGCCCGACTGGATTCGAACCAGTGGCCAAGGGTTTATGAGACCCCTGCTCTAACCGCTGAGCTACAAGCGCATTACCAATGTCTGATGGTGTTTGCAATAATAAAACCACAAGTAGTTATATGGACAAACCACCAGAACGTTCGGATGAGGGCGGCGAGGTCAGCTTCCCTAGGGTTTTCTGACACCCGCTCGCCCATCGTCCTACACCATATTCTCCACAGTTTAGACATCAAGTCAAGTGGGGATTACGAATTTTACTTATTTAAAATGCTGTAAATAAGCATTGATGCATCCAGAACAAACAGTGTGCCGAAGAATACGGCAATTGTCTTCAAGGCTCTGGTCCTAATTCTGATTGTATCATTTAGATCGCTAATATCTTTTTTAATTGATACAATCTCTTTGTTTTCTTTCTCTGTCATAAATCTTCAAGAGTGAAATCATTCTAAAATTAACTCCCCAGAAAATACTTTCTTGGCTATTTCATTGCCATCTCCTTTGATTCTGTCTCCATTAGAACGGTAAGCCCTAAACCTACGGAACTTCTCCCCATGAAACCATATTAGAGACATTTGTTTTTGACCATTTTCATACCAACTGTCGAACGAACCGTGGAGCTTGCCTTCAAGGATGCCAGCTTTCGCTATCATTTCTCCGTTAATATGGTAGCGGATGGAAGTCCCAGTAAACAGATCCCTTTTCTCCATGTTCGGAGAGGTATAAAAAGTGTTTGTCCCCATATCGACAAATAACTCTTCTCCATTTACTGTCGGACCTTCTGGATAGTCTGCCCCTCTGTTAACATAGGCATCTACCCCAAATTTAAAAACAAAAGATATTACAGCAACGACTAATGATATTTTAACTAACTTATTCATAATTTAATAACCCCAACTATTCAAGGTGTGTTGAAACGGATTGTCTTCTATATTCTTAACCAAGTCAAGCATCTTTTCTGCTATTTC
>Ga0099799_10275_pt1 | contig 15042 bp, 1 predicted proteins | sample Uncmet6_SortLC_1_FD_89033 | JGI IMG/M metagenome (GOLD analysis project Ga0099799, IMG submission 89033) | Marine eukaryotic communities from CALCOFI LINE 67, Pacific Ocean - CN11_C50_N6_SortLC_1 | ecosystem: Environmental > Aquatic > Marine > Oceanic | place: Pacific Ocean: Monterey Bay...
TCCAATATACCTGAAATTGATTCGGATATGATCCGCGTCATAGGCCACAAGTTTCCCAGAGTAGATGACCTGGCCTGTTTGCTTGGCAAAAATCATGCTGTTATTGCGGTACCAGCGCTGTGGATCTCCGGCGAGCAAATTTGGTGCGACTTTCCTGCCACACCTCCTGGATCGTATTCTTTGGTGGTGGTGTACGGAGACCAGGCCTCGAGTCGGTCAAAAAATACCCTCGAGCTCAGAGTTGATGAGGCGATATCGGTTGCACGAGTTCTTCCTCCGAATGGAGCGGGAGGAACAATCGTAACAATCCTTGGTACGAATTTGGCATCATCTTCGTCGGCTTTCTGTCAATTTGGACCTAGCGTTGTTGAAGCGAATGAAGTTGTCAATAGCTCTTGTATACGATGCGTTGCACCTATGCCTCGGCAGGATCATGCGCAGTCTATGGTACCATTCTCTATTTCGAGTAATGGTATCCACTTTGCTCGCGGTGCACAAGCCAACTTTACGTATGGCGACGAGCCGATGATCTCTAGTTTTGATCCGTCGGTTGTTGACCATTCTATCTCTGCAATCACCATTCTTATTCGTGGCTCAGGATTGGATGCATTTCAATCTATACAATCGCATTGCCGTGTCGGCACTTCGTCTGCCACTGCAACCGTTCTAAATGCCTCGCTAGCGTCGTGTCGTCTTCTCCATCTCCCGGGAATAGGAGCTCATAGTTTGGAATTGACCAGTGCTCATATGACCATTCGTAGCACGGCGCTTAAATTTATGATAGTTCCTTCACCTCGGGTGTCCTTCGCGAGTCCTTCTTGGGTACTAAGTACAAGAGACCCAGAAGACACGATATTGATTCACGGTGCAAACTTCACCGCCTGGAATCTGTTTTGTGTCTTCAGCAATCATAAGAAGTATGTTCGTGCTAATTGGTTGTCCTCGTCTTCCGCCCTTTGTCGCGTCCCTCCCCTTCGGATTGGTGTACATGACCTATACATGTCCAGTGATGGAATCAGCCTCAGCGTGGAATCTGTTGACCTTGCTCTCGTTGATGCAATTCAACTTGAGTCGGTTGTCCCTTCTATTGGTTGGTCTGGAACCGTAAGCGTCATCCGAGGTAGAGGATTTATGCGCGGCGTTGCTTGTCGATTTGGAGAGGGCAAGATTGTTTTGGCACGATATGTGAACGCGACTTATATTGAATGCAAAGCGCCCGTGCGTCTTCCTTTGGGGAGAATAAACCTCGACATTTTGTTGAATGGCACACTTGTTTCAATGGACCCCCCTCTAAGCTTTCACTCTCTGGACTTGGCCATAGATTCCTTTCGGCCTTCTTCTAGTACGACTCTCGGTGGAACGGAAGTTCGTATCAGCCTCCAACGAGGAAACGGCAGGGACGTGTCTCACTGCCGATTTGGAAATGCCATTGTTCCCGCTAGTTTTTCTGGTGAACGGAGTGTCGTTTGTATATCGCCACCAATAATTGAGACTGAGATTGGAGAAGTTTCGCTGGAAACGAGTGGAAACGGGATCGACTTTGCGGTCAGTGGTTCATTTTTTAAATATGTTCGTCATCCGGAGGTGGCAAATATTGCTCCGAGCTCGGGGCTGGAACATGGAGGCGTTGATATTTTGGTCAGTGGCCGAGACTTTCCCAATACTGTGGACCTCAACTGTAATTTTGGAAGCGGGTTGAAAGTGGATGCTCAGTGGGTCTCCAACACACATATATTCTGCACCACACCAGAGCTTGCTCCGGGAAAGTATTCTATAGGTATATCTGTCAACGGAGAAGATAGCTTTGATTCGGGTTATTTCTTTACTTCGCTCGCCATGCATACAGTTACTCATGTCAGTCCAGATTTTAGTCCGGTCTCTGGGGGCACAAATGTGTCGATCCGTGGAACCAACTTTGTGTTCAGCAGGAAGTTGGCTTGTATCTTTGATGGTGCGAGGGTGTTGGCTACTTTTATATCACCGAACGAATTGGTCTGTACTTCGCCAAAAGTTGATAGTGGTAGAACTGTGAGACTTTCGATAGCGAATAGCGACGGAGGTATCGCTTCCTTCTACGGCAGCTTCAATTTTTATCCAGACTTTAGAGCGCACTCACTTTCGCCAACGACAGGGTCTAAACTCGGAGGAACAGAAGTTTCGATCAGAGGGTCTGAATTTGGAGATAGATACGGCTCCGTTTGGTGTTCCTTTGGCGGTCAAGTAGTTGCTGGAACGGTATCTTCCGAAACACTTATAAAGTGCAGATCGCCACAATTCGAGCCCTCCGTTGGCCAAAGAGTCCATGTGCTAATTATATATGGAAAGTACACATACCCAGTTCCTGGAAAATTGTTCATCTACGAGGAAAATATTTCTATTGATCACGTTTATCCGCCACAGATACCAAGCAACACTGCTCGTCAATTGAGCGTCCACGGTGGGATCTTTAGACATAGCTCGAAGATTTGTTGCCAAATTGGGAAGTATGTCTCTCTAGCCAACTTCGTGAGTAAGTCGCAAGTCTACTGCTCCATTGATTCGGGTCTTAGTCCAGGCTTCTATTCTCTTTCGGTGTCAAACAATTGCCAAGATTACTCTTCTTCTGAATTTAAGATTGAGATATTGAAGCCGATGCAAGCGCAGAAACTGGCCCCTTCCCGAGGACTTATTCGAGGCGGTTCTGAAATCACAATATCAGGGAAGAATTTTGTGCCCTCTACCAACCTTGCATGCCGCTTTGCCAAACAAAAGCTTACTCCTCTCCGATACATCAACTCCACGCACATGGAATGTATGACACCCCCTAAAACGACACCAGGTGCAGCTTTGGTTGAAATCCTCATTGATGATGTCGCGACTCCCTCTGAACCTTCACTGATATATCAATACGTCGATGTAGCCATCGATTTCATTTCGCCTGCAGCTGGCAGCGTTGATGGTGGTACAACTGTTCATATAACACTTGGGAGTGGCGGCATCGTTAGCCATGTATCCCATTGCAACTTTGGTGGTTCAATTGTCAAGGCTTTACCCCATGATAAGAGTGACTATGAGGAGAACGTTGTGATTTGTGTTTCGCCTAGAGTTGGTAGAAACAATGGCTCGACGAGAGTCCTTCTCGATCTAAGCCCTAATGGTGTTGACTTTTCCTTTGGACACTTTTCTTTCGCGTACTTGGCGAATCCGGAGATCGATAATATTGAACCAGTCGCAGGTCCAGATATAGGAGGGACACAGCTGTTGCTGAATGGACGCAGGTTTGTCAACAGCATTGACCTTGCATGCCAATTTCGACCGGGGATCACAGTGAAAGCTCGGTGGTTATCGGAATACTTATTAGTATGCACAACCCCAAAGCTTCCCCCTGGTGAATATTCTGTCAAATTAGCTATGAACGGGATTGATTATTTCCAATTTGGTCTTTCCTTCACGTCATATCCTCAAATTACGGTGGCAAGAAGCCATCCAGGATCTAGCCCGGCAACAGGAGGTTCTAATATTGTTGTGGAAGGTGGCCCCTTTACACCCACTCAAGAATTTGTGTGCAGATTTGGTGAAGCTCCAATCGTTTCTGGAGAATATCTTGACGCGAGCACACTTCTTTGCCCTATCCCAGCTGACAGCAAGCTGGCTGTCTCCACCGATGATGGGTTCTCAGAAACCACTCTTCAGGTTTCAGGAAACGGAATCGATTTTGCTGAGGAGATACCTTTTTACTTTTACACATCTCCTGTACTTAGCGAATTCTTACCTTCGTATGCACTTGCCAATCAGTCAACACCAGTCATAATCAGGGGTGCTTACTTTGCAAAGCTGCCACCCGATGATCCGTTGTGTAAGTTTGGCTCGGTATCGGTCAAGGCCAAAGTCGTTTCGATATCTAAGATTCTTTGTGATGCTCCGCCTCTTGACGTTGGAAAAGTGCAAGTTTCTGCTAGCCTGAACGGGGGACGTGACTGGTCCCATGCTTCCCCATCTTTGTTCGAGTATCGTCAGATTCCCATGATTAATTTGCTGTCTCCGCCGGGAGGGCCCTCAATGGGCAAAACTATGGTTTCTGTCAAGGGAGGTGAATATATTAAGTCGCCCGAGCTGTGCTGCAGCATAGATGGCATCCGTGTGAGTCGTACTATTTGGATTTCGCCAGAAGAGCTGTATTGTGAGGTTCCACCACGTATACCTGGAAGGAAAGAGCTTCGAATTTACGCTGACTGCAGCGATAGGACCACAGGAGGGAACTCAGCAATTTATGAATACTACCACGAACCCGTGCTTCTTTCCGAGGGACCTTACAGTGGGCCGAGCCAGGGTGGTACGGAGCTGAAAATTCTTGGGCGACATCTTCGTCCCAGCGCAACTATATTTTGCGGATTCAATTCCATACGAACTCGTGCGACTTTCTTTCTTGAAGGTTTTGTCACGTGTTTGTCGCCTCCCAAGGCAAAAGTGAACGAAAAAAGAGTGAATGTCACGGTTGGAGATGTTTCTGGGATCTATCATCAACCTGGCGATGAAATTGAGTTTTTTTACATCGAGCCTCCTGGAATCGAAACGTTGTTACCTGAATTCGGTTCAGTTTCTGGAAACTTCATCATCCATATAAGAGGGTCTAGATTAAATGAAACTGGGGAATTATCTTGCCGATTTACCGCTCTTGGAGACAGAAAGGCCTTTGTGGTAACGGGAAGAGTCATCGATGCCACAGTTGCCACCTGTGTCGTTCCTAGTTTTTCGGAGCTCGATCATCAAATGGTCTGTAGTGTACAGTTGTCAAGCAATGGACTAGATTGGTCTGCAAGGAGGTTGGAGTTCCGATATATGCCGACTCCAATTCTTTCTCGGGCAATTCCTCAGAGAGGACCCCATACGGGGGGAGGCTACATTGATATACGTGGCTCTAACTTTGCCCAGGTTAGGCGCTATGAGTGCGACTTTGGGTTGCTGGGGTTGATTCCTGCCATGTGGCGTTCCGAAAGTTCTGTCCTTTGTCAAAGACCAGCGGCTGAGCATCCTGGTAAAGTTCATGTTTCCATCCTAGTTGACGGGGTAGAACGCCTCGCTAATATTTTCAGTTACGAGGTTACAATGCCAGCTTCGATTTTGAGATCATTTCCAATAAGTGGACCCCTAGAGGGTGGCACGAAGGTCACAGTGTTTGGCGCTAATTTTTTTGATAGTCCCACATTGTTTTGCAGTTTTGGAGTGTCCTCGCCTGTCCCTGCCCACTTTTTGTCAAAAAATGAAATTCAGTGTGTATCACCAAGGGGAGTCCAGGGCAAAAGGTCTCTTCAAGTGTCTTTTGATGGACGTGATTTTTTTGGGAGCGGGATTTCAAGCCATGGAACTTTTTCATATGAATCGCTCCCACGCCTAGTCCGAGTCATTCCTTCAAATACTCCGGTAGGAAGTTCTCTGAATGTAACGATGGAGGGACATAACTTTGTAAACTCTCCAGGTTTGCTTTGCCGATTTGGATATATTCTTGTGCAGGCCATATACCATAGCTCCCGAAATATTACATGTTTGGCACCCCCATTGACACGAGAGGGTAGAATTTCTGTTGCTGTATCAACTAATGGCATTGATTTCAGCATCGATCAGGTGGTATTTAGAGTCCTTGAAGTAGCTTCTGTATTGGAAGTATCTCCGTCTGTGCTGCAAGAAGGTATCGAGATGCCACTCATGGTTAAGGGAGCAAACTTTCACGATTCTTCTGGACTATTTTGTTATTTTGGAGATGACATTAGCATGACTCCTGCTCAGTGGTGGTCATCCAATAGTCTAGGGTGTCTTTCTCCGAGGCTTTCTCTTGGTAATTCCCCGGAAGGAGTAACCTTGTCCATCACAAACAATAGTGGAAGATCACTGTCATCAAGATCTGTTTCAGTTGCGATCTCTACCAAGGCAAATATCGTTTCAATGACACCTACATATGGGTACATCACAGGCGGCACCGAGGTAAGGCTTTCGTCTAATCACTTTCAGAGCCTATCAAATGATATAGTGTGACTTTTTGGACAAGTGCGCACAGCCGCTATTACAGAAAAGTCTGTCTATAAAATTTCATGCCGAGCACCACCCCACGAAGTTGGCGATGTTCCACTTAAGCTCCTGGGGATTGGCACTCACCCTATTTACGTTGGAACTTTCTCCTACATTCATGAGCCTGTCCTTACTTCCATTCGTCCCTCTCATGGTTCCGTAGATGGTGGCACTCAAATCATTGTTCATGGTTCACACTTATCGAATGTCACTGCCTGCATCTTTGCGTCCTCCGATCTGGTTGAGTCTATCGAGATTTCTGCGACAACAATCTCAGATTCAAAAGTGCTATGTAAGTCCCCAAAAATGAACCAAGTCGGATTGACCTCTGTTTACATCAAGATCAATACCAACGGGGAGAGCTTTAAATCCTTACATTGCATGGATTTCTCATTCAGAGACTCTGTTCGCATAACGTCAGTCCATCCTACCTTGGGTCCTGACTTGGGCGGGACATCAATAACTGTGAATGGTAGTGGGTTTGACGATACTCCCGGGCTTCGCTGTCGATTCGGCGGAGAAGAGGTTGTGCCCGCACTATTCAGATCAAATAGACAAATTGTCTGCATCACTCCTGTTTTTGCCACGGGAACTACTTCGATTTCGGTGGCGACGAATGAAGAAGACTATACGGTAAGTCCTGCATTATTTAGTTTTCATGGGCCCTTACAGACATTCTCAATCTCTCCTTCTATAGGATCGCTTTCTGGTGGGACAGAAGTCCGCATTCACGCCACTAATATCATGTTCACCGAAAGTCTCGCTTGCATGTTTGGGAACATTCATGTCAAGGCGACTTTCTTGGGACCTAATAAACTGGCATGTGTATCCCCTCAGGTGCTAGAGACGGGGCACTCTAGAATATCCATTACCCTCAACGGACAGAACTATCACAATGACCATAATTCGGCCGTCTTTACATATATCCTCCAACCAGAGGTGTTGAGAATCACTCCAAATCATGGTTGGAAGATTGGCGACACCGATGTTTTTTTGGAATCAAGAAACTTGTACCTAGATAAGTCAATTCGGGTTTACTGCGCCTTCGGACAACACGAAAACTTAGTGGTGGCGCAAACGAAGGCGGACAACCTGATCAAATGTAAAACTCCTGGATACATTGGTGGCAAGTCGGCACTCCCAGTATCGTTGGTATACGAAGGAACTACTCAAAGGAGCTCCCGCGGTCCAATCTTCAATTACATCGACGCTGCGGTCGTTGCTTCAATTAGTCCATCCATTGGAACTATTCTCGGTGGAACACACGTAGTTGTTTCTGGAGTAAACTTTCGGAATCTCTTTGACTTACAGTGTCGTTTTGAAAACGAGGCGGTTCCCGCTAGATTCATTAACAATGGGAGCATTAGCTGCAGAACGCCACCGCAAAAGACTCCGCGAGTCATCCACAGAATCAAAGTTGAGTCTAAGGACGGTTCACTCCTGACTTACTTTTCGTCGGCCAATTTTGAGTTCACTCCACACCCCAGCGTCCATGCTGTTATTCCAACCATTGGGAGCAGCAAGGGAGGAACTCTTGTTAGGATTATTGGCGATAGATTTCCTACCTCGGCAATTCTCTCTCTATATTGTCGATTTGGGACTTCACCACCAATTCTTTCAGAGTACATATCCGCTCAGGAATTAAGGTGCAGATCACCCAGTGCTATAGACGCTGCAATTGTTGGAGCAAGTGTCCACGTTTCAATTTCTGTCAATGGCAGAGATTTTGTATCTTCACCAGAGGTCACCTTTCTTTATATTCCGCCTTTGCGTATTATGAGTGTCAGTCCGACTTTGGGTACAAGCAAGGGAGGCACGTCGGTGACACTGGAATTGTCTGCTTCGGCAAATTTGGAAAACACTCAGAACATTGTATGTCATTTTGGCAGTGTTTTGTCTCCTGGAATTGTACTGTCGAGCGAGGAGACCAACGTCCCAACGGTGCAGTGCTCTTCGCCACCACGGAACGAGTCGGATACGATCGATGTGGAGTTAAGTATCAATGGGGGAAATGATAAAACGGTGTCGCGACAGAAATTTTCGTACTACCGAGACCCTGTGATATCAATGATTGAACCCTCCTTTGGATACATAGACGGTGGCGAGTCAATCCGCGTACTCGGAAGCGGGTTTCCGTTTTCCTCCGACTTGACTTGCATGTTTGGCAGTCAAGTTACAAGGACCGCTCGCTGGATATCGAGCGCAGAGGTTGCATGCAAATCACCGCCTCTTCTCCTAACCGAGAGTGAGAAGAGAAGTGTTCAAGTAAGTGTCGCCATCAACGGGGTAGATTTCAATGATTCAACGGAGGAATATAGCCTCCCAAGATTCTTTTACGCCGACAATCCGTCGGCGGTGGACGTGACTCCAACCGTCGTCTCTGCCGATGGCGGAACTTTATGCGTCATTAGAGGTAAGAATTTGGCGCGTTCTATTTCCTGTCGGTTCGGAGCTCTTGGAAAAGCGGTACCCATCCTTCGGAGGACAGACTCCGAAGTTTCTTGCAAGCCCCCTCCAGTCCCTTTCCACTCTAAGTATCTCAGCACAGAGGCGGAGGTTTTCATTAAGTTCGGTTCTCTCGAATTTTCACCTCTAGGCGTATGGGTTTCTTACGTGCCTCATCAACGAGAACGGGCAAACAACACGCATGCGCTGCCAATTATATCATCGGTAGAACCCAATTTTATCGGTTCCAGTGGTGGTTATGATCTCACTGTAAAAGGCAGTTATTTCTTGAATCGACAGGGTCTGGCGTGTTCGTTCGGCGACAGTAGCGACTTCGTGACTGCTGGGCGATTCATATCAAGCGACGAAATCCGCTGCCTCAGTCCAAAGATAGCCCCTGGCACGATAACTGTTCACGCAATTAATGGAGGATCGTTGTTAAAGTCCGAGAAGGGATTTCAGCTCGAGTTGATTCAAGATTTTGGTATAAGTGGGGTTGAGCCAATTGGTGGACCTGTTCGAGGTGGCACCATTGTCAGCATACATGGGTCGTTTACCCCGCAGCGTGTAACTGAGGTTAGTACAAAAATAGATATAGCATCCATACAGTGCTCTTTCGGAGGTACTCAAGCGCTTGCCTTCGATGCCAGCGTCAGGACAATTCGATGCCTATCACCTTCGAATTTGCTAAGAGAACCGGTGAAGGTTCAGGTTAGCCTAAACGGGGGCATGTCATTTTCAAAAAGCTATGCCATCTTTACCTACGAGAGTGATCCTATTGTCACCAGTATCTATCCAAGTCGTGGAGGAAACCTTGGTGGTACCTCAGTGTTGATTGATGGTAACGGCTTTCGGAACGCCTCTTCGCTGAAGTGCCGCTTTGGAGAGATGGACCCCGTTCAAGCCACGTTTGTTTCCGGATATCAACTTTTATGTAAGTCACCACCTCTCCTTCCGTCAGGTGCTTCTGGTTTAGTCAATGTCGAGGTCACATCTAACGGAGTCGATTACAGCTCCTCTTTCCGAAGGTTTGAATATCGCATTCCACCATCGATTGAATCCATATGGCCAAGAAGCGGTGAGGCCATCAGAGGAGGGACCAAAGTTCATGTAAGAGGATCATTCTTTTTCGACCAGACCCACCTGGGGTGTTCCTTCGGTGATACATTGGTCAGAGGAACGTACATTAATAATTCTATGCTCACCTGCGTCAGTCCATCGCGCCCACCTGGGACTTCGTCTTTCCAAGTCGTCGGGAACGTGGGCACAGGAGATGAATTGTACTTCTCAGAAGCGAAGGAATTTCTTTTTTATGAACCGCCGTCTGTACTGAGCATTTATCCCACCTACGGATCTGCCCAAGGTGGAACGCTAGTATTTATTAGGGGTTCTAACTTTTTCAACACTTCGTCATTAACTTGTCGCTTCGGTGATCTTAACTCCCGGGGAAGCTTCATTGGTAACACGTCAATAATATGTATGACGCCATCAACTACGGGAGGAAACAAGGAGGTTTCACTCAGCATATCCCTGAATGGCCTAGACTTTACGAGAGAAAATTTGCGCTCCAGGTATCGCTTCAAGAATGGTTGTGAAGCGGGACACTACTGTGGTTCGGTATCATCGTCTTTTCAAACACCTGCTCCAAACGGAACTTATTCTTCATCCAATGCAGTTAACTTTACCTTATGCAGTCCTGGAACATTCCAACCTAAAATTGGCCAATCCAAATGTCTCTCTTGTCCCGTCGGATTCATATGTCCTGATTTTGGTCTTTCGAAACCCGTCGTCTGTCCAGCCGGCCGTGTCTGTAGTGAAACGTCTCTTGCCAGTCCCAAATTACTCTGTCCAAGAGGCCACTGGTGCCCACACGGAACTAAGACATCATCCATCACATCAATGGTAAAATCGCCGGGGTGGATGATTAACAACGAGACTGGGGTACTGTGGACGCAGATGAATCAGAGCTCGTGGCAAGTCATAAAAAGAGAGCCGCCAGCCGTCGGATCAAAACAAATAGAATATCCACCAAGGAGCAATAATTTGGCAGCTGAGCAGCCCATACCTTGCGAGATTGGTTCATACTGTCGGGAGGGGGTTGCCTCTCCGAAGTCAGTCACTGGAAACTATTTAACTCCCCAGCCTTGCTACAACGGCTATTTTTGTCCCCGAGGTTCTTTCACCCCAGAAGGACGCGGGCCCTGTCCGTCCGGATACTACTGTCCGACAAAGATTTTGGCCGTGGAATGTCCACCTGGTACTTACTGTCCTGGCGTGGGTAATGTCGACCCGCTACCTTGCCAGCCGGGTACTTTTGAATCAAGAATGGGTCAGGTTAGCTGCCAACGGTGTGGTCTTGGGCAGATCTGCCCAGATTCAGGCATGGACCGCGCGTCGTTGTGTCCAGCTGGGTATGTATGCGACTCTCTCGGGTTGTCGATTCCAGAAAAAGAATGCCCAGCAGCCTTCTATTGCCAAGAGGGTACACAGACCGCCGATCCAGACAATACTAATCTTAAGGGCCCGATAATCTGCCCCCCTGGACGGTACTGTATTGGAGCTGTGGCGCAAAGAAATCCCAGCATGGAATGGATTCCTACCCGAGAGGAAGGTAAACGATCACCGCAACCTTGTCCGGACGGTTACTATTGCGAAGCTGGTAGTTATTTACCAAGCGGAAGCGGCAAATGTATTGCCGGGCACTATTGCCCGAAGGGAACATTTAAACCTATTCCTGTGCCAGTTGGAACGTACTCAGAAAATGATGGAGACATTGCTCCCACATTGTGTTCTCCAGGAACTTATTCTCCCGTTGAGGGCATGAAGAAATGCAAACCCTGCTCCGCTGGTTTTTCTTGCGAAGGTTACGGAACTTACGAGCCAAGGATATGCCAGCCCGGTACCTACCGTTCGCGGAAAGACCAAATCACGTGCAAGATCTGCCCAGTCGGGACTTTTGCACCCCACAGCGGTGCAATAGATATAACTCAGTGCCTTCAATGTCAATCGGCTCGGCATTGCCAGGTTGAAGGGATGCAAAATTACAGTATTTCTCATGCAGCAAGAGATCTACTTACTCTGAAACCTGTTCCGCAAGAATGCCCCAGACAAATGTTTAGGGACAAATCGACAATTTGTCGAGTAAGACCGGTGGCCATATGCGACAAACGTCGGGAAGATCAAAAAAATATTTTTAGAGACGTATCGTATTATCCAATAGAGGGGCATACATCAACCAGCCATGAAATCTTGGTTCTTTCTAAGACTCTTCCTGGAGAGGATCCAGCGTTGCGAACAAACGATACCATTGAGATTATTCGTTCTTGTCCCAATCATGCGAACGCTTATGATTTCGACACAGTCTTCGACAGTGGTGTCGTTTTGGTCGGAAGGAACTACCGTAATTCTTCACATTTATCTTGTAGATTCAGAGAGTGCAACTTCTTGTTCGAAGGGGAGGGATGCTCAGCATCTGACGGCGCTATGGTCGTTGAAGGAAGTTTTCAGAGTTCCACTAGAGTAGTCTGCTCTCTGCCTCTTCAGTTACGTCAAGCCATTGTTGAAATAAAAGATGATAAGAGATATAACCATCTCTATGTTTTGATTGATATCAGTAACGATGCCACTCGCTTTTCAGGAGATGGTGTTGATGTGCCATACAGTACAGGGTCAAAGAATGACATGTCGCAGCTCAATGATAAAAAAAACAGTGTTCAGTATGCCGGGGTCTTCTGCGCTCTTCAAGTTTAGGTTCCAAAATGTCTCTGATACAATTTCAAACAAGGAAGGATCGGCGATTGCAGTCATGGACCGGTCTATTTGTATGGCAACGTCAATCGAAGAAGGTCCCCGAGACCGGGAACAGGGATGGTACGAACTCCCCTTCATGAGGCGGGCTCACTTAAGCTTCGACTGGAGACACATACCAAAGAATTTGATCTTTGGCAAACATTACACGCTTGCAATATATGCTCGTCCCTCAAGATGTCTCGAGACAGCTTGTAGAGGCCATCGTGTCATCTCGTTTGATACTGAGGCAAGTCCCTGCCGCCAGCCCCTGTTGCTCCCGTACTGGTTTTCTGATCGAGACGTTGATTTGCACCAGGTCCTCAACATGACACTGTTCGCCCTCGACGATACCATGATCCGTGTTGAAGTCCAAATCCTTAACGGGATGAACATTCTCAGCTCTGATCTCTTCCTAAAAACCATGAATATCCAAATCCATAAACCCGAGAGAGCTAAGGCTCTCACTGATTCCAATATTCTATCCGGCAATGGTGAAAAGCGGAAGCTGTCTCCGATTCTTAGCTTCGAGGAGAGGCTAGTTGATACGGAGTACTTCTTTGCCGCTCGACTTAGCTACCGAGATACCAGATCATTTTCTATTCCCCTTAACATACCCTCTAGATGGAATCAACAAGACCGAGGGCAGGTACTGGTTGTTATGAATATCACTCGCGACAGTTCAGCCACAATGGCCAATGATAATGATCTCCCAAACAAAGTCTCCGCTTCGAACAATTTCCGGTCGAACTTATTTGCAGACGGAGACGCCGCAAAAGAAGCGACCTACGCGAATTTGGAAACATTTCACGGCGTAACCGCGCTTACAGGGAATGGTGGATATTACGAATATTCCATGACTGAGATAGTGTTACCATATTTACCATATTTCTCCAACTGCCATGAATTTGATTCCTACACTGCGATATGGGCTCTCTTTGAGAGTCATTCCGAGTGCAGCCTTCCCTCTCCTGGCGAAAAATACCACGAAGAATGGTGGCGACGGAGCTTTCCTGCGCTACCACACCGGGACGATACAAGACCAGTCGGTCCCTTCGATTTCGAATCGTTCTATCCAGTCGCCGATTGGTGCGAACGCAAATTACACTGCCATTACGAGGAAGAACTCGGCAGGCTTGACGAGCTCCCACGTTGGTTCGAGGCGAGCTCGGGGGATTCGCTTTTTTCTGTCCTGCGTGATCCTATCAATTACTATCAATATACAGCAAGAGAGGCTACATCTGTGGTTAGAGAAGACAGAGGAGGGCAGAAACATGTCAAGGGGATCCTTCCAGCTGAGAATGCTTTCATTCCAGTCAAAGTGCATCGGGCAGCTGCTCCGCTCATTAATGAAGAATGCTCTAGCCTCTGCTTCCCAAGAACAGTCACGTTTGACGTAAAGTATTACCAGGTGGACAAAGTCACCAAGAGGATTGTAGAAATCGACGTCATCTTTGACGACTTTGACAAAGACGATACAAAGGACGAGTACGAGCTCAGGACAAGCTTTCGACCCCTGGATTATCGCGAGCTCATTGCCAAATTTGCTTACAGTCGAAAAATGTTCTGCCTTATCTTCATTCTAATTGGATTAGTGACAGTGGTCATGGCATTTTTCTTCTGGGGGCTGGTGAGGCTGACGACTCAGCTAGTGTCCCCTCCCAGATTACGATTCTCAAGTTTGTGGTGTTTGATATTTCCGCCCGCTTTCACAGGATTTATCATGGGAATCGCACCAACGTGCATTTCTACAGTTTGTATGGCTCTGGTAATGCGGGGATATGTTATTCCCTCAACAGGTATAGAGGATAAAAGTTGGCCGGTCTTCAAGTCCATTCCGGGGCACTACGCCGACAAAGCAACCGACCCAAATCTAGTTCAGAAATATGTTCGAGGAAGAATCGGTTTTGGACTTTTAGCTTTTGGCATCGTAACTATTTACGAGGGAAGTAAATTTTTCATTCCCCAGCCCGCGTTAAAAAATCCTGTTCGAGATGATTGTTTGACGGAAGAAAAGCGATTAAAGCAGAACCGGAGGATAACGGTATGGAAGCGGAGTAATATGATTTTTACAAGCATCATCGTAGGACTGTTCCTTGTCCTGATCATGGAGTGGTCGTACTGGAGACTCTTCGGAACGTACATCTGGGAGGCCATCATTTGCCTCAAAGTATTGACAGCTGTCGTTGGAAAGATTGTAGACCAACAGCTGGGAGAAGCACATCTCAGTGCTCCGATAGTAACGGCGATCCGTCTGGTCGAGGGAGTAGCTACTCTTGCGGCCGACGACTTTATTGATTTCTTGTTTTCGCACATGGTAGTGTTTGCATTTCTTCTGGTCAATCGCATGTATATCTTTCCGTTCCAGAGTTGCGCGAGAGCTCGCATAGGAGATCAATTGATCGCAGCTGCGCAGAAAGTTAGAAACCTCGCTCTCAAACTGTTACCAGGCAAGTATGACAATAACATCACCAAGGCCTCCACTGTCACTGGCAGAAAACGTCGAAGAGATCTATCTAATGAAAGCGAAGACGAATGCAGCGACGGCTCAAATCAGCCGAAGGAAAGTATAGATATCTCAGACACTGTCGAACCGATTATATTCAGCCATTGCAGCTATTGCTGTGAAATCATTTCCCTTTTGAGCACCCCCTTTATCATTCTTCTATTGATCCTGTTCCCGGCGGAGACTAAGATATCATTGCTTTACGGTATCAAAGAGCAAGACATGCAATTCTACATTATCTTCGCTCTAATTATTACTCCCTT
>Ga0099799_10276_pt1 | contig 14984 bp, 34 predicted proteins | sample Uncmet6_SortLC_1_FD_89033 | JGI IMG/M metagenome (GOLD analysis project Ga0099799, IMG submission 89033) | Marine eukaryotic communities from CALCOFI LINE 67, Pacific Ocean - CN11_C50_N6_SortLC_1 | ecosystem: Environmental > Aquatic > Marine > Oceanic | place: Pacific Ocean: Monterey Bay...
AACTAACAGATGCTGAACAAAAAGAATTTGATGATAGAAATAAAGCTTGGGCAGATGGACAAGCTGATAGAGATTTAGATGAACTTAGGGAAAAAAGAAATACTTTATTATCTGAAACAGATTGGACAGCATTAGGTGATGTAACCATGTCGGATAAAATGAAATTGTACAGACAAGAGCTTAGAGATATCACAAAAACGTTTCAAAGTATGAGTGATAAAGATTTTAAGTTCCCAGATAAACCAGAGAGTTAAAACATGGCATATATAGGCAAATCACCCCAAGTTGGCAACTATATCAAGCTAGATGCGATAACAACATCAAGCACCAACACCTATAATCTTCTAAATGGTGGGGTGGCATTTGTTCCAGAATCAGCTTTACATATGTTGGTTTCTTTGAATGGTGTTATGCAAGCACCCCTTACCGCCTATTCAGTTTCTGGTTCTACAATCACATTCTTACCTTCAAGTGGCACACTATCATCAAGCGATACAATAGATTTTATTGTTGTACTAGGAAACACACTAGACATAGGAACGCCAAGTGATAGCACAGTCACAAACGCAAAGACAAACTTTGTATCCACTTCATCAAGTGCAGGGTTGTCTATAAAAGGCGATGGCACGACAGACGGAACACTACAGCTAAATTGTTCACAAAACTCACATGGGGTTAAGTTGGCATCACCTGCACATTCGGCAGGGCAGTCATACACTCTAAAGCTTCCTACAGGCAATCTAACCGCAGGAAATGTATTAAAGATAAATTCTATTAGTGGGTCTGGTACAACGGCTATAGGGCAGTTAGAAGCACCTTCACAGCTAACTATGCCAAACCAACCTTGTTTTCAAGCTCGTAACACAACAACAGACACAAGCGTGTCGACAGGCACACAGCATACAATAGAATTTGACTCGGAAAGATTTGATCAAGGTGGAGATTTTAATAATTCTACTGACATCTTTACAGCACCAGTAACAGGAAAGTATCAATTAAATGTTCAAGTATATTTGGCAAACATCCCTACAGATGCAGGATATTTTTATATTCAACTTATAACATCAAATGATGTTTATACTAATATCGCAGATGCAGATGCGTTTGATGCTGAAATGTCCTATTATGTTTTTAACATATCTTGTGTTACAGACTTAGATGCAAATGATACAGCTAAAGTCATATACTATCAAGTAGGGGGTACAGCATCAGTAAATATAAATGGTGGAGGAGGTAACCAATCAGATACTTCATTTGGTGGCTTTTTAGTGTGTTAAAAAAAGGGAATAAAAATGGCAAAAATTACAATTAAAGTAGAGGTCGATGATACCCAACAAGCTATGTTAAACAATGATTTGTTAGATATAAATCAATGGGTGCAAGACGCAATGACAGGCAAAATAAACAACGCTTGGAAAAGGATGCAACGAGAGTGGACTACAAAGCTAATGAACGATAGTTCTTTCACAGACCCAATACCAAGCAACCAAGCCGACTTTGTAAAGCTTATCACCGCTAGGTCAGATTATAAGACTAGAAAACAAAGAGATGCAGAAAACGCAATCGGAGAATAAAGATGCCTTCAACAAAAATAACTAATACTGGTGTTTCTGGTCTTACCATTGATAGTAGTGGGCGTGTTCTTACTCCTGCAAGACCTGCGTTTCTTGCAACCTATACCAATGATGCTTGGAGTACAGTTACTGCTAATGATGTTATACAATTTAATGATGTCTCATCTGGTGCTTGTTTTGACACTGGTAGTGACTTTGTTACAGGCACATACCGATTTGTAGCTCCAGTAGCAGGTACTTACTATTTTGCTTACCAGATATACACAATAAATACTGATACAACATCAGCTTTTAAGTTTAGAAAAAATGGTTCTGACGTGATATTGGCGGGAAGTCAGGCAAAATTTACACAAATGTCGGAATATGGTTCAATAGATATGACGGCAACAGATATAATGATTATAAGTCTTTCAGCAAGTGATTATATACAAGTTGCTGGTGCTAGTAGTTCAGATGTATATGGTTATTATTCCACTTTTTGTGGTCATCTAATAGGGTAATGATATGTCAATAGAATTAAGACACTTTAGAATATTAAGAAACAGAAAGTTAAAAAACAGTGATTGGACACAGGCTAACGATAGTCCCTTGTCAGACACTAAGAAAGCAGAATGGGCTACATACAGACAGGCACTTAGAGATTTAACTAAAACAGTTACACCTAAGTTTTTACCTAATAGTCCAAAGATAGACGAAACTGATTTTCCCAAAGAACCAAGTTAAAATGACCAAACAAGACATAAGTGCAATATTAATGGAACTAAGTGTACTCAAAAACGATATGTACCACTTTAGACAAGACATGGAACGCAGGGTGTCCAGACTCGAAAGAATAGTCATTTCAATAACAGCCTTTTATGTCATTAGTTCATTTGGTGTAATATTCAACACTATTGTCCTATGAAGTGACCACAGGGGGGGTTAGTAAATGTTTGACCCTATAAGTATTAGTGCAAGCTTAACAGTAGCCAGTACCGCTTTTAATGGCTTAAAAAGGGCATTTCACGCAGGTAGAGAATTAGAATCTATGTCGCAAGACCTATCTAGGTGGATGGGTGCGGTTTCCGATATTGATAACGCCCACAAGTCAGCAAAAAACCCATCGTTGTTTAGAAAGGTTATGAATGGCAAAAGCATAGAGCAAGAAGCCATCGAAGCATTCACCGCAAAGACCCAGTTAGAACAACAAAGAAATGATTTAAGGACGTTCATTCAATACTCGCATGGACAGTCTAAATGGGATGAATTACTGCGAATGGAGGGGGATATTCGCAAGAGAAGACAAAAGGAGGTTTACGATAAACAAAAACTTAGGGAAAAGGTTATCACTATTGTTGCACTCATTGTCGTTCTTAGTGTTGGTATCGGTATACTTGGTCTTCTTATCTACTCCCTTATGGGACTCGACAGGGGATGGTTTGACTAAATGTGTAAGGAAGCAAGGCGGTCAAGAAACATTTGAATGGTTATGTGTAGAAGGGGAAATAATATATTTAGCTAAATCCGACAACATAAAAAACTGTTATACTTGTTTTCTAAAAAAGTTTAGCGAATGGACATGGGAACAGGAAAAAAGAAAAGGGATTAGAGAAGACCCAAAGTATGTAACGTGTAGGAGATATAAAAGAGTGACAGCAAAAAGCGGACAGCAAGTGTGTTTATACAGGGGTGCAAACAATACCTATACGCTAGTCGTTGAGGGTCAATGCCCTTCACAATATCGTTGTATTTATGACCCAAACGGAGAACCGCCCAATATAGACAGCGTTGTAGACTCACTAAATAAAAGTTTTAAAAAATGACACAAAAACAATTAGAAAAAGGCTCAAAGTTTGAAAAGCTAGACGCAAATGGCGATAATATTATTAGCGATGCAGAGTTTGAAATGCGTGAAAAACTGGTTCTTTTGGAAAACAGAGATAAAAAAGAAGACCAACAACGTTATATTGTGTATTTTTCCGCTGTTTCAGTCACCGCTTTCATTGGGTTATTAATGACCCCAATTGTTCCTATTGAACGCATAGACCATCTTTCTGGTATTGCTGAAATTTGGGTGCTTAGTAACATGGGTGTAATTGGTAGTTTCATAGGGTTCAACCAACTGGCAAAAAGAAAGGAACAACCGAAATGAGTTTATTAGCGTCACTTGTTGAACCAGTCACAGGGTTACTAGATAAGGTTATTCAAGACAAAGACAAGAAAGCACAAATCGCTTTTGAGTTAAGTACAATGGCAGAACGACACGCTCAAGAACTAGCGTTATCACAAATAAAGGTAAATCAAGAAGAAGCCAAAGGGAACTGGTTTCAATCTTCATGGAGACCGCTTATTGGATATATTTGTGCATTTTCACTAATGATAAATTATCTTATATCGCCAATTTGTGCAGGATTTGGTATAATGATACCACAAGCTGATATGTCGGTAATGATGCCTTTATTACTTGGTATGTTAGGAATTGCAGGAATGAGAAGCGTAGATAAAGCGTTCAAAACAGATACAAAGGGGAAATAATATGGCTTTTACATTATCACAGAGAAGTTTAGGACGATTAGACGGAGTAAATAACAAATTACATTCAGTAGTAACCACCGCCATAGGTCTAACAAACGTAGACTTTGGGGTTACTTGTGGACTCAGAACGGAAAAAGAGCAAGAGGAACTGGTTGCTAGAGGTGCTTCACAGACGATGCGTAGCAAACATTTAACAGGAGATGCGGTGGACGTTGTTGCCTATATTGGTGGCTCACGGATTTCTTGGGAATTGAATTTGTATGATGATATAGCGGATGCGTTCAAAGAAGCTTCTGTGCGTGAAGGTGTAGGTATAAAGTGGGGAGCTTCATGGCATATACCAGACTTGCGAGATTGGGAAGGTACAGCAGAGGAAGCTATGAACGCCTACATAGACCTAAGACGTTCGCAGAATCGCAGACCCTTCATCGATGCACCACATTTTGAGCTAAGTACTTGATTTTATTGAATAAATCCGAGGGAACAAAGACATGATGAAAAAAATATATATGAAGCTTTATGATGTTTTCTCAAGCATAGCGAGTTATTTTCTTAGAAAATCATTGAACCAAAAAACCAAAGGGGGGTATCATGGCACTAACACCAAAACAAAAAAAACTACCAAAAGGACTACAGCAAGCAATTCTAAAAAGCCAAAAAAAGGGTAAGAAGAAGAAAGGAAAAAAGTAATGCCATATCACACAGGAAAACATTCTAAGGGAATGAAGAAAAAGAAAAAAACCAAAAAGATGAAAAGGAAAAAGCGTTAAATGGTTTTAGTAAAATCCATAAAAAAGTTCACTAAGGACTTAACACCCAGACAACGCAAGACAATGAATAACCATGCTAGGCATCATTCTATAAAGCATATGAAAGAAATGGCTAAAGACTTAAAGTCTGGAAAGACGTTTGCACAAGCACACACAAGAGCAATGCGGAAAGTCGGAAAATGAATGGCTTTACAACCACAGCTACTATTTCTGAGCTTATAGACAAAAGACCTATTGGACGTAAAAGAAAACGCACCAGAAAGAATAAAATGCCCTATAAAGGCAGTTTAAAGGCTGTACAACGGCTATTACCAATAAAAAGGGTAAACTACTAGGGGAATAACTAAGAACGCACAGGAACGTTCATTTCAATTATTTCTTTTACTTGGTCTAAACATTCAGTAACCCCACCTTTTACGACAAAGTGAGGTGTTCCCATAGCTTTAGACTGCACCGCCCAGAGCTTTTGTGTATCCGAAAGCCTACCTTTTTCATTCTTCAACTCAATATAAAGCACACGCCCTTCTGGATATTCTATAATAATATCTGGACAACCAGACTTCAGACCCATCTTCTTTAGCTTTAAATGATAGCCTATAGACTTTCTACCTTCATTCGGTACATGAAAGTGGCGAAAATGGTAGTATTTGCACAGATAATTTAGGTAGTCATTACAGGCTATTTGTATGTCTGATTCTTTTGTCATAAGGGGTAAAGTCTAAGTTTTAATGAGATTGCACCCATTTAAGTTATAAAATTTACCCCCTACGCTATACAAATCGAATTGGAGTTCTGTTTGTATATTCCGCTAGTCTTAGAAGGAATAATATAAAAATACCAATAAAAACACAAAATCACAATATTTTTGTTTGACTATTCAATAAACCTAGATTAGAGTTTAGGTTATTAAGACTAATAATAATAATAAATTGGAGTTCAAAATGACTAAAATAGAAAAAATACAAGCTATTTATAAAAGCGAAAGAGCCGAACTACTTAAAAAATATAAAAGCGGTGAGGTCAAAAAAGCTGATTATCAAGACTTTCTACAGCAATTAAATAATGTTGAAAACATGGATATTATGGATGCCATGCTTGAGGGAGAAGAATAATGAAACTCACACCAATCAGCATTGAAGAAGTAACCGAAGAGTTTTACACCGATTATTGCATGGACTGTAATGATGATGGGGAAACCCCTCTTCAGCAAAGCGAATGGATGAAACTTGAGGAAGTAAAGCAATCGATAAAAAACTTCCACTCTTTATTCGGTAAAATAAGGGAGATGAAATAATGAGAACAGCAATTAGAAATAAGTTGAATAATATTATGTGGGCGAAAGCATCACCAAGAGTAGGTAGCACCAGACCACGCTACTTTGCTCAGTTATCAAGAGATTGGTTGAAGAGGGAGTTCTTTTTAGAAAAGGAAGGAAGAGTCTGGTTTGTCTTTTGTAATATCACAGGGGAACGATTTGCCCATGCAAGTAATTTAGAGGTCTTGAATATTAATCTCAATAAGGAAAACGAGGGCAATAGGTTATTCAAAAAATGGGATGGAGATAACCGATGATAGAACAACCAACAAAAATAGGGAACTCAACGCTTTATAACGCTAGGGTTCTCAATATGTCAGTCGCTAAATATTACGGCTTAGTAAAAGAATATTGTGAGATTGTTTCTAAAGCTAGGGAAGCCAGTAAAGAAGATTTAGAGAAGAATGGGGTGCAAGCAGAACTGAACCTGTACTTCTCAGTCAAAAAACATCTGAATCAGTTGGTACTACAAAAGCTAATGAAAGATAAAATAGAAAAGTTTGGAGCAAATAAAAGATGAATAAATTACAAACAGAAAAGCAAGAAGCAGAAGAAAACCTAAGAAAATATTTAAAGAAAGGTTCTATCATCTACTGCGTACTCTCCCATGTTTCGCAATCTGGAATGACCAGAGATATTAAAGTGATGGTTTGTTACAAAAATGAACTAATGCACTTAAGTTGGCAAACAGCGAAAGTATTGGGATACAGTTTGAAAAATAATGGTGTTCGTATACAGGGGTGCGGTATGGATATGGGGTTTGCTCTTGTTAATCATCTCGAAAACGCACTCAAAATCAAACTTCAACATAGGTGGATATAATGATATTTAAAACAATTTGTGATTTTATATTTTTAATAATGGTTTTTGGATTTTGTTATTTCTCTTTGGTTGTTTTTTGGTGACAAAACCAAAATAATAATATAGGTTTTTAAATGAATTGGAGTTCGCATGAAGAAATCAAAACTAATTTTCACTTTATTGTCAGCAGTTTTTATTGGTGGGTGTTCAACCATGCCAATAGTTGACTCTAGGGGGAAATCATCGGCAAATATTCAAGGAGATATGAACCGATACCATGACGATTATTATACCTGTAAAAGCTTAGTAAAAGACCAGACCAGTTACGTTTGGGATAAGAGCAAAGCAGTCTATAATGGTCTAAGGTGGCGAGTGTTGTGGCTATCACCCAAAGTAAACACCAGACGAGATTTTATAAACAGGTGTTTAGAGGGTCGTGGTTACAACGTAATTAATAAATAAAGGAAATAAAATGATAATAGATAAAATATTCGATAATACAAAAGATGGAGTACCTAACTACTCTATAGATTTGATAGATGGCACTAGGCTATATTATAGGGGTGTTTCTATGAACCCCATGCCACAAAAAGGGGATGCGATAAACTACACAGTTATCAATACTAAGACTTCAGCTAATGGTAATCAGTACACCAATATCAAAGACCTTGAAGTAGCGGTTAATCCAAATGAACAACAGGCATCGTATCAACAGTCTGAACCGCAATACGCACCACAACCCCAGTACACGCCCACACAACCGCCAGTTCCACAGGCTAACACTACCTTTACACCTAAACCTGCTTCTGGTGGCATGAATAAAAGCGATACACAGCGTTGCGATATTTTTACCACAGGAGTTGTAGGGAGAGCCATGTCAAGCGGACATTTTTCCATAAACGATATTGAGGAACTAACTAAAAACGCTGTAAGGGCATTTAATGAAAACCTCAAAGAACTATAAGAAGCTCTTTGGTGACTTTTGGGGGTATCACGAAACCGATATCCCCTTATGTTGGAATTGTCATAAAGAAGTAGCGGTGGATATTCATCACCTAATACCGAAGGGAATGGGTGGAGTCAAAAACAACAGGCTAAACAGAATTGATAATCTATACGCCCTATGTCGCAAGTGCCACACTTTAGGACATTCTGACAAGGAACTTAACGAGCAATGGAAAAAAGATTTATTAGAACGAATTGAATGGAAAAAGGATAGCTGAATGATTGGTAGAAATATATGTGAAGAAGTTCTCAAAATTATAAAAAACAGGGGAACAGATTATGGTGATATTCAAAAAAACCATGAACAAATAGCTAAAGGATGGTCAGTCATTCTTGGAATAGAAATCAAACCGCATCAAGTGGCTCTTTGTAATGACTGGCAAAAGACAGTAAGGCTAACGACAAACCCCAAGCACCACGATAGTTACAAAGACAAAATGGGGTATATGATAACCTACTCAGAGTGCATAAAGGACGAATGATGGATATTTATTCACTACAGTTTGACCCCCATAAAATTTCCCATCAGCAAGAAGAATTAGGGATGATATTTGCGGATTTAGATACAGCCGTAGAGCTAATGAAAAAAGAAGAAAAGATGATTATAGCGGAGTTAACGCTTTCCTTTTCTAAACAAAAAATGTACAAAAATATGAAGGAATTAGATGGTTTAATATACAACCATGACAAGTTTAGGGATTTTACTAACAGATTTAGTGAAACCTTAAAACGAAGGAATAGAGCCAAGATAAGGTTTGAATCCTTCAAAGCGTTTAGAGATGACCTAAGAACTAAGGTGGTCAATGAACGAGAACTGGCAAAAGTTAACTTATAGAAAGGAGTTTGAAATGCCAAAATCACAAAAGGAAAATATCCTAGAATACCTCCAAAGAGGTAACAAAATAACCCCATTAGAAGCCTTGTATCAATTCGGTTCTTTTAGATTGAGTGCGGTTATCTTCAATTTAAGACAAGAGGGTTATAACATAGTTACTCACAACAAAAAAGTCGATGGTAAAACGTTTGCTGAATATTCTATGGAGAAGGAGAATTTACATGAATGATTATGATAACTCAAAAAGCTTCTTAGAGTGGGAAATGGATAGAGCTATTGACGAAAGAAAAGACCACGCCATAGCCAAGCACATGAGTCAAATAAGGGTTATGGATAGGCTTTTAACCTCTCTGATGGAATATACAGAGAATTTTGGTCAAGAAAGCAATGTGTATAAAGATTGTGTCCTTTTATACGCTCAAATAAAGAAGAACAAAAAGCATCTTCAAGAGTGGGTTGATAAAATATGAGAGAGCATTTTGAAAAATTTGATTTGTTGCCTTTATCCTTTAGTCACCTTAATGAGTTTGCTTTTTATAGGGAGCGATGGGCGTTAAAAAGAATATTCGGCTATGAGTTCCCTACATCAGCATCTGGTATTAGAGGGCAATGTGTCGAGTCTGGAATCAATATGTTTCTAAATGGAATACCCATAGAAGAAGCGTCAGAAAAAATGATTGCAGAGTATGATACTAATTGCTCTAGGATAAATGACCCAAAGATTGAGGATGAACGGAATAACTTAGTGCCATTATTACAGCTAGGAACTAAGGAGTTTCAAAAATACGCTTACTCATGGAATCTATTGACCTATCAAAAAAAGGTAGAGCTAGAAATAGATACCATACCTTTTGTGGGTTATACCGATTTTCATTTTGAAGATAAGAAGACGAAAGAGGATTTTTATATTGATTTGAAAACGTCTAAAAGTCTACCCCAGAGAGTTAGTATTTCCCATGCTATGCAACAGTCTATCTATCAGAAAGCAACTAATGCTACGCAACATTTATGGTATCTGAAGAACCCTACGAAAACCAAAGATGCTGAATTTATTGCAATGTCTTTAGATGATTATGGTGAGCCTATGCGAATATGTAAGCACATTCTAAAGGTTATGGGTAATTACCTAAAAACTGTTGATACCCCAGATAATGTTAAAAACTCTCTAGTGCCAAACCCAGACAACTGGATATGGAAAGAGCAGACTGTTTTTAACGCAAGAAAAGAAGTGTGGGGGTATTAAACCAAAAAACCCCTTTAGGTTTGCACTTAGAGGGGTTACAATAAACTAAGATTGGAGTTCTAAAATGATTATACACGAAAATTCAAAACCAACCCAGAAGATGAAAGCATGGTACTTATTCACAGAAGACTTTGTGGCAGGCACTCAACACCTATCAGCACAATCACTTGGCATTTATATTCGGTTGCTATGCTTTAACTGGAATAAAAGGTGTGCAGGTATACCAAAAGATAAAGAAACACAGTACAGAATAGCGAGCTGTTTTACACTTAGTGAAACTAGTAGTTGTGATAATGTCATTGAAGAGTTCTTTGTGCTTGTTAATGACCATTACCAAAATGAAAGACAACTACAAGAATATCTCTATATTTCAAGGAGAATGGAAGCATCGAAGGAAAATGGTAAGTTAGGCGGTAGACCAAAAAAACCTAGCGATGAACCTAACCCTAACCTAGATAAAACCCCCCTACCCCTAACCCCTACCACTACCCCTAGACAAACCAAAGTAAGTTATACTCCCCATTTTTTAAAATTTTGGGAAAAAGTAGCGAATAAGGTATCTAAGGGAACGGCAGAAAAGAACTATATGAAACTAGAACAGGAATGGATAGAGAAGCCAGAAGAATTAGCGGATAGTTACAACAAATACTATAAATCGGTAGAAGATAAACAGTTTGCTAAACAACCTGCTTTCTGGCTCTCAGCTAAGAAGTATGAAGACGAAAAGCCTAAAGCACTAAGTACAGAAAAGGTTGATTTGTACCCCCATAGACTCAAGGACTACAAAAAGGTTGTAGAAGAAAAAAGGTCTAGGAATTATGTTTCTCAACAAGCGTTACACCATATCGAGGAAGTTCAGAGAGCTATAAAAGATGGTGAGTTTACTAAAGAGCAAGCCGAAGAGTATTTAGATTTAAGGGGGTGGTTATGAAAAAAATCATCTCAATAAATTATCAAGAAATGTCTGAACAAGCGGTAGCAAGACCACAAAAAGCATTTCTTGAAATGGACGATGTTATAAAAATGGATTGTTTAAACGATGCTATTTACGATTTAGAAGAACTTAGAAAAGAATTAAATAAAAAAATGTATCATCAGTATAAGAAAAAAAACAAATGCTAGAGATTGTTACATTCACAATGTATCTGATTACTATCACAGATATAGAAACGGCTAATGTTGAAGTTCACCGCCTTGTTTTTAACAACCATGCGGAGTGTGTAGCGTTAGCCACAGCCATCAACCAAGTTCGTGACCCTATTTCTACTAAAAAGAATTGTAGAATCGTCATTAACTATTACTGGGATTTACCATAATGGATAAAGATTACGAAAAAATATTTGCACTAAAGCCTATAGTTCCAGATACAGGACAACGGAACACTAGGGTCTTCAAAAAGAAAACAATTGAGATGTTGAAAAAGATTGCCAACAAACATCGTAAAGAAAAAAGGAAAAATAAATGAAAATTAAAATGACTCCTATAGACAAGCTTATTCCCTATCATAATAACCCTAGAAAAAACCAAGCAGTAGATAAAGTAGCAAGTTCATTATCGGAGTTCGGTTTTCAACAGCCAATAGTTGTTGATAAAAATATGGTTGTTATAGTTGGTCACACAAGATTGTTAGCATCACAAAAATTAGGATTTAAAAAAGTTCCTGTATTTATTGCTGATTTGACTGAAGCAAAAGCGAAAGCTTATAGGATTGCTGATAATCGATTAAGCGAAGATTCCGATTGGGATTACGATTTTCTTAATGTTGAAATGAATATGTTAAACGAAGAAAACTTTGATTTATCTCAATTAGGTTTTTCAAGCGAGGAATTAAAAAATCTTTTAACTGACCAGAATGATTTTGATGAAGGAACTATTGATGAACAAGGGCAATTAGATGAACTAGACCCCAAAATAATAACTTGCCCACATTGTCAAAAACAATTTGATTTGAGAGAAAATGAATAAAATAAATCTTAAAATTAATTGGGCTACGTACGAATCGGCTAAATATGCTTGTTTAAATTGGCATTATTCAGGTGTAATACCAGTTGGCAAACTTGTTAAAATAGGCGCTTGGGAAGATGGAAAATTTATAGGCGTTGTTTTATTTGGCAGAGGAGCAAATAAGCATTTAGGTAATCCATACGGATTAGAACAAACTGAATGTGTTGAATTAGTTAGGATTGCACTCAATAGACATAAAATACCTGTTTCAAAAATTGTGTCTATAGCGATGAAATTTTTAGTAAAGAGCAACCCTAAGCTAAAATTAGTAGTTTCTTATGCCGACCAGTCTCAAGGTCATCATGGAGGCATTTATCAAGCAGGAAACTGGATATATACAGGTGCAGGAAAGCCAGATAATTTTTACATGATAAAAGGTAAGCTAACACACCCACGAACACTTGCATCAAAAAAAGTGAAACAAAATATTTATGGTGCAAAAAAATTAGATGCTCATGCTTATGTTGTAGAAGTTGCAGGAAAGCATAGATATTTGATGGCACTAGACAAAGATATAAAAAATGATATAATTAAATTATCAAAACCATATCCTAAGCGTGTAAAGCAGGCGATGAATGATGTCCAATCATAACAGCGGTAGTGCGACACTAACCTACACGCTCCAATATAAAAAATACTAGATTTATTTGTTTATTATTGTTAAATCTTATTTGTGGCATTAGTCGACATAGTTAAGGACTGTTCTCAGTCGCAGTACTGGTGATTAGTGGTTGAACCTTGCGAAGCTATGCCACACCACCTAACTATGGGGTATAAATAGGATGGCAAGACCAAAGAAATATAATATTGATACTAAACAAGTACAAAAACTTTCAGCTTTAGGTTGCACTAATAAAGAAATGGCAGACTTTTTTGGGTGTTCGCCAGACCTTCTTGAAAAGAGTTATTCGGTTTTTCTGACAAAAGGGCGAGCAGAAATGAGATTGAGGCTCAGACAACTGCAATGGCAGTCTGCAACTAAGGGTAATGTGACCATGCAGATATTCCTCGGAAAGAATATGCTAGGTCAGCAAGATAAGATTGAAGCAACAGAGTTAGATGAGCCATTAGTATGGTCTTCTGATTAATGCCATTAACATCACCACAAAAGAAAGTAATCAAAGATGACTCACGTTTTAGGGTTCTGATTACAGGGCGAAGGTTCGGTAAAACATATCTGGCTATAAATGAATTAGCCAAGTTTGCGAGTCAGCCTAATAAAAAAGTTTGGTATGTTGCACCCAGTTATAGACAGGCAAAGGCTATCTGTTGGAGTGTTCTAAAAGAAAAGATGATTAACCACAAATGGGTAAAGAATATAAACCACAGTGATTTGACTTTAACTTTGAAAAATAATTCAACTATTACTTTAAGAGGGTCGGATAATGAGCAAAGCCTTAGAGGTGTTGGTTTAGACTTTTTGTGTATAGATGAATTTGCTGATGTTAATAAAGATGCTTGGTATGAGGTTCTAAGACCTACATTGTCTGATACTAAAGGACACGCTTTATTCTGTGGCAGTCCTAGAGGGTTTGGGAACTGGTCTTATGAGTTATTTAAGCAAGGTGAAACTAATAACGATTGGTCTTCATTTAAATACACGACACTAGAGGGCGAACAGGTCAGCCAAGACGAGATAGAACAGGCAAAACAAGACCTAGACCTAAGAACCTTTCAACAAGAATATGAAGCTACTTTCGTCAACTATTCTGGAATGATTTACTACAACTTCAGTAGAGATAAAAACATAGTGGAGAAGTACAACAAGAATAGTGGCATATTACATATAGGTTTAGATTTCAACGTAGACCCTATGAGTGCTGTTGTATGCGTTATAGAAAATGATAGAATTTTTGTGGTAGATGAGATACAAATATACAGTAGTAATACGAATGAAATGTGTGATGAGATTAGAACCAGATACAAGAGTAAGCAGATAGTGGTTTATCCAGACCCATCAGCTAGACAAAGAAAAACATCAGCAGGTGGAATAACTGACTTAGCCATATTGAAAAACTTTGGTTTTGATGTAAAATGTAAGAATACAGCACCTTTAGTAAGGGATAGGATAAACGCAGTAAATTCTAAGTTAAAGAACGTAAATGGTAAAAATAATTTATTTATTGTTAAATCCTGTAAAAATGCAATCAAAAGCATAGAACGACAAATTTACAAGGAAGGTACGCATATTCCAGACAAAGATAGTGGGTATGACCATATGAATGATGCTCTAGGTTACTTAGTAGAGTATAATTTTCCGCTAAAAAGGAATTTCGCACCAAGCCAACCTAAAAGGTGGAGTTAATGGATAGGGAAACACTTACAAGCAAACACGACTTATGGAACTCTAATATTTCTAATTGGGAGTTTTATATTCGTAGTTATTTGGGCGGTAATGATTATAAAAACGGCTATTACTTACACCGCTATGTTTTAGAGTCACCAGAAGATTATGACGCTAGAATAAGACACACACCAGTAGATAACCATTGCAAGAATGTTGTTCAGATATACACAAGCTTTTTATGGCGTGTTCCCCCAACAAGAGATTATGGCTCATTAGATGGCGATGAACAGTTAAGTTCATTTATAGTTGATGCGGATTTAGATGGAAGAAACTTTAATACTGTCATGCGTGAGGTTCAAATGAACGCTAGTATTTATGGTAATTGTTGGGTGATAGTTGATAAGCCACAGTCAAACGCTAAGACAAGAGCAGAAGAATTAGCACAGGATATCAGACCCTATATCAGTATTTATACACCAGAGAATGTTGTGAACTGGAATTACAGGCGGTCAGCTAGTGGTAGGTTTTATCTTGATATGCTTATGGTGGTTGAGGACATAAACGCAGATAGAGCAATAATCAAAGTATTTACAGAAGAAACAATCAGCACCTATGAGGTAGAGGAGTATTCAGAAG
>Ga0099799_10277_pt1 | contig 14981 bp, 9 predicted proteins | sample Uncmet6_SortLC_1_FD_89033 | JGI IMG/M metagenome (GOLD analysis project Ga0099799, IMG submission 89033) | Marine eukaryotic communities from CALCOFI LINE 67, Pacific Ocean - CN11_C50_N6_SortLC_1 | ecosystem: Environmental > Aquatic > Marine > Oceanic | place: Pacific Ocean: Monterey Bay...
CCGCACAATGTCCACACGGTCGTCCGCCTCGAGCGACGCGTAGAGCTGCACGATGGCGTCCTCCGTCTGGCACAGCGCAGAGCCGCGCGTAATGTCGAAGAGCCACGAGTAGCACGGCGCCGTCTTGTCGGCGTATTCGTCTCGCGCCTTGGCGCCGGCGCGGTCGCGCCCCTTCAGCGGCGCGAACATCAGCTTTACACCGCTTTCAGGGCACGCGGCCGTCATAATTTCCTCGAACTGCACGCGTGCCAGCGCGGCGACCTCGTACAGCGCGTCGAGCGACGCGGCCGGCTCGCCGTCGAGCCCGCACTGCCGACACTCGTCTCCTAAATTCTTGCCCACCCAGGGGATCTTCTTCACATCACCCTTGATGTGCACGCGCGCGATCTCGTCGATCTGTTCCCGCGCGGCCTTGAACGCCTTGAGGTTGTGAAACATACATTTCCGCGGGTCGAGCGCGCGTTCGTCGTGCTGCTTGGCGTAGGCCTCTACCGTGGGCCACGGCACCGTGCGCGTTCCGTCCGGGCCCTCGGTCGCGGCCGCATCGAAGGCTCGCTTCGCCTTGTCGTCGAAGAGGACGCCGACCTCGCTTTTTAGTTTTACTTCGGTGAGCGGTTTCTTGTCGGTCGACACGTTTGAGCCCATGCTTCACGAGGCTGCCCACGACACCCTTTGGGGCAGCGTTGCAATGCAGATGTCCCGGAGGCTGCCGCGGGCGCTGCTTTGCTTGGGGCAGCGTAGCAATGGAGATGTCCCGGAGGCTGCCGCGGTGCCTTCGCGTGAGTTGAGGCAGTTGCGGGTGGCTCTCTCCCGGGTATTTTGGCAAGGCCTGGACCTTGCACTCCAAGGGATTGCTGCAGCGCCGAGGCATGCGCCGGCTCCAATAATAGCTAGCGGTCGGTAAGATACTAGCATCAGTCAAAATGCCACGAGCCGCTGGAGCCTCTCTATCATTCGAAGACGACGAGCAGACTCGAAGTGACCGCTGCGACCCACGTGTGCGACACTGCTCGCGCCACCGCTGCTGGCACAGCATGACGGACCGCCTCCTCCTCGCACGCGGCGGCGCGCACCCCGCCCTGCTCGCGACGATCCGCGACGCCTGCCGCGACGCCGGGAAGCTCTGCCTCCTCGTCAACGTCGAGGACACGCAGCTCGAGGAGAAACTCCTTGCCCAAGGCATCCCGCGCTACCGCCTGCCCCGCTCCTTGACTTACGAGGCGAAGGCGAGCATCCGCGCGTCCTTCTACAAGGGCGTCGTCGCGGCGAACTCCTGGGTTTTAGCTGCGGACGCGTTGTCTGGCGTTCTTAGGTGCGAGAAGGTCGCGACGCTCGTGATCGGCGGGTGCGAGAAGTTGGACGCTGCGGCCTTGTTGTTTTTGAGGCTGTTCCGCGAGCGGCGCCGACCCCAGGCGCGCGTCGTCGCCTTCTCGCGGCGGTGTTGTGCTCTACACCGCGAGCCGACGCGGATCGACGGGCTGCACCTGGTCAATTACGACGTCGAGGTCGAAGGCGACGCCGCCGCCGCCATCACAACACGAACGGCCTCGTCCTCATTGCCACAAAAACGCCAGGAGGCGGCGCTGCGGCGCCTCGCGAGCGCGTGCGCGTCAGCCTTACGGCGCGCCGTGCCGGCCGCGCCGCGCGACGTCTGGAGTTCGGAATTTGCCGCCGACGTGAAGGCAAAGGTGCCCCCGGCGCGGCGGCACGCCTTCAACGACCGGCCCGTGCGGGACCTCGGCATGATCCGCCGGTTGGCCATCGAGACGTGCGCGGCGGACGCGTCGTCCGCGCTCGAGGCCCTCGAGGGTTTTGCGAGAAGGAACGCAGCGGCGCGGGACCCTCGCGCGTGGGTCGCGTCGCGGGACTTCGACGCCTGCGTCGACGCGTGTCGCGAGCGGGCCACGCCGCGACGCGTCGAGGCGCCGCCGAAGTGGGCGCTCCTGCGGGAGTCCCTGGCCGGGGCGACGAGCGTCGCGATTCTGGTAGCTACGAGGGACCAGGCGCGCTCTGTTGCCTCCTTCCTTAAAGTTGGGGCGGACGCGGCGTGTCTGCGATTGCGACGGCGTCTCGTGGCGCGCGCTCTGCCGCACCTCCCCGCAAAAGCGTCGCGCGACACGCCCTACCAGCGCCTCGTGCGGGCCGAGTTGGACGACGCGCTCGAGGAACGAAATGATGATGGGGACCAGGCCCTCGCCGACGCGCTGGCCCTGTCGCTGGAGGAGGCCGAGGACGATGCGATCAAGGCGGCCATCGCGGCGTCGCTGGCGCGGCGGCGGTCGTCGATGCTCGGGCCGCCGCCGAAACCCGTCGACCCCGAGGAGACGTGCCTCTCGCAGGGGCCGCCGCCCGACGCGGCGCTGCAGCGGGCGCTGGCCCTGTCCGCGCGGGAAGTTGCTGATGGTGGCCTCCAACGGGCTCTAGCTTTATCGGCAGCCGAGGCGCGCACCGAGGTCGTGGACCTGACCCTGTCGCAGGGCAGCGAAGGCGTCTCGCGGACGGCCGACGACAGCCAGGTGGAGGCCACGCAGCTCGAGGAGACGCAGCTCGTCGCGCCGCGGCGGTCCGTCGTCGACGTGACGGCGTCGCCGCCCGCGCCGGCGCCCGACACGACGATGGCGGACGCGACGGCGCCGCGGCGCTCTGTGGTCGACGTCTCGTCGCCGCCCGACGCGACGGCGGTCGAGGAGACACAGCTCGTGGCGCCGCCGCCGCGGCGGTCCGTTGTTGATGTCTCGACGACGCCAGATGAGACGGCGGTCGAGGAGACGCAGCTCGTCGCGCCGCGGCGGTCCGTCGTCGACGTGACGGCGTCGCCGCCCGCGCCGGCGCCGGACTCGACGGCGGTCGAGGAGACGCAGCTCGTGGTCGACGTGACGGCGTCGCCCGCGGACGAGCGCCCGCCCGCCGTCTACATCCTGACCACCGACCAGCTCGCGCGCACGACGCTCGACGCGCTCCGGCCGCGCAAGGTCGTCGTCTACGACGCCCACGCGCCCGCTTTGCTGCGGCACGCGCGGCGCTACGCCGCGTCGAGGGACGTCGTCCTGGAACGCCTCGTCGTGGCCGGGTCGCTGGAAGAGACGCTCGCCACGCAAACGGAGGCGAGGGAAGCTCTGGCACTACGAGAACTCCGGTCTTTACCGAAGCTCGCGTCGTCCGTGCGACCACCTTCACCAGATGCGCCGTTGATTGTGGTAGACGCGCGGGAACTCCGCTCGGAAGTTCCCCGCGCCTTATACGACCGGGGCCTGCGACTGGCCGTCGCCACGCTTACCGTGGCCGACTTCGTCTTATCTTCAAGTCTAGCGGTCGAGCGGAAAAACGTCGACACGAACGACCTCCACTCGTCACTCGAATCGGGCCGGCTGTGGACGCAATTAAGGGCTCTGGGAGCGGCCTACGCGACGCCTACGTTGTTAGTGGAGTTCCGCGACCGCTCGCACCGCCTCGACGCGCCAACTACTTACCTATCGTTGAAGCATACGCAGGATAGACTTACGAAAGCTATCCTGGAGTTCCCTCAGACCAAGATACTCTGGGCCCCCACGCCAAACGCGACGGCGGCGCTCTTCGCGGCCCTCGCCGACGGAGAACCGGACGTCGAGGCGGCCCAGAGACACAGGGACGACGGCGACGCTGCGTTTAGATTTCTGGAGAAAGTCCCTGGTCTGGAGCCGCCTCGGCCCGACCTTGGTGGAAACTCTCTGGCGCAGCTCGCGTCCCTCGATACAGATGCTTTGACGCGGATCCTGGGCAGCGACCGCGCGCGGCGCTTCGCCGCGTTCTGTACCAAACCGATGGAGCCCGTGCCCCTTTCCGAGATTGAGAAGAACCAGCCGAAAAGAAAACGGGGCCGGAGCCCGCCGCGGCCGAGGAAGCGATGAACCCCGCCGGAGTCATGGCACTACCTAGACGCCGCCGCCGCGATGTGTGATTAAGAACAAGTTTGTGGTTATATGGACACGTGGGGGCTATCCGGCGGATCAAAGCTCAGCTTGAAGTCGTCCTCGTCCCCCGCGGGCGTGACGTTCTCAATACCCCTAACTTCCTCGACGTAGTGCATGAGCATGTTCTCCACTCCATTTGTTAATGTGACTGAAGATGAAGGACACCCGACGCATGAACCAGCTAGTTCGACCTGCACCAGCCCCGTAGCTTCATCGAAGCCTCGGTAGAAGATGTCCCCACCATCTTCCTGGACGGCAGGTCTTATCCGGACTTCTATGAGCTCCTTGATCATCGCTACCACTTCACTATCAGTGTCTAAAATCTCCGTATCCCGAGGTGTCGACTCGTCGTCCGCACTCACGGCATCCACACCCTCCGCGAAGAAGTCCATGAGATGCGAGAAGACGTGGGGCTTGATCGTCGACCAGGCGCCCTCGTCGTTCTTGCTTACGGTCACAAAATCCTGCTGGATGAAGACTCCCGTGATGTGGTCGACCGTAAATAATTTTCGCGCGAGCGGCGATTTATTGGACTCGGCGTCGCCCTTCGTGAAGTGGAAGCCTGAACTGGTTTCGGCGCCGAGCTTGACCGGTTGGGACGGGAGGAACTTGAGCGAGAAGGGATTTGGTGTTTTTTCCACTTGGATGAAGACGCTTCGGGCCCAGCGCGGGGCGGTCCTTCGGAGGAGGGTCGTTGCCGCGCGCATGGTGTTGCTTTGCGCCTTCGCGCGGGCAGTGAAGTTGCAGCGCTGTGGGGGGACTGCACGTGTCCCGGCCAAACTGCTGGTACCGGAGGTGTTGGCGGACTGCGGTGGTGCTGGGAGATCCCTTTGAGAGTCCTGAGGCGAGCTGTGCTGTTACTCTAGCCGCGTAATCAAGCTGCAATGTCGACGAGCGCTCCTCAGGCATCCTAGTACGTTACGCGTTAGTAACATCCGCTTTGGAACCGATTTTTTTCAACGCGAGTCCTCCCGAGCCGTGGCGAGTCGTCGCGGGCCAACGAGGCGAGGTCCACCGCCGTAGCACCTTGGTTAAACACAATTGTAGTGAGAGCAAATGCAGGGCAGCCAATAAAAGGCTTAGGGATGGTCTTGAGTTGCGCCTGGCACCCATCGGCATTGATCATTGACGCTGCGCACGCAACTCCATTGATATAAACAGCGGAGAGTCTTCTGCTGCCACAGCTGCCCTGGACGGCACCATGCCGCGCATCGCTGCCTTACTGGTGGCATCGGTAACAGGACTAGCTCCCTCGACGCCGCCGACGCGCCCGGCCCTCTACTTCCCCGGCGGCGGCCTCTACTACTGGTGGCAAGCGGGCGTCGTGGAACGGCTCCGGCGGAGCGACCACGACGGCCCCGTCTGCGGCGCGTCCGCTGGTGCGCTCGCGGCGGCGTTGTATAAGTGCGACGTGGACATGGACGCGGCCCGCGATTTGGCGCTGGAATTGTCGATGCCGCTTCTCGATCGGGGCGCGCTCGGTCTCATCGGGCGCTGGGGACCCGTCGTGCGAACTTGGTTGGAGGAGCTTTTGCCCATGGACGCGTCAGAGCGATGTTCGGATCTGAAGCTGTTGTATTTGAGGCGGAATCGCGTCTACTACCGTCGACGAGCGGCGGATTCGTTCACGTCGCGGGCGGACGTGATCGACGCTTGTCTCGCGTCGTGTCACGTGCCGTTCGTGCTGGACGGGCGGCCGGAGACGCGCTATCGTGGCCGAGGCGCAATTGATGGCTCACTATTCTTACCGAGACGCGAGCGGCGCGCGGTCGTCAAAGCGCTGGGGTCGGACTACGTGCGCGTCGACTGGAAGGCGGACTTAGGCAGACGGGGCCCGGCACCCGACGGCTTCGTGCTTCCGAAGCGGTCGGAGCTGCGACCATGGATCGACCGCGTCGGGCGGCGGGGGTACGCGTGGGCGGATGGGCTGGTGGAGGGGTGGGGGGAATGATTTTTAATGTTGTTGTTTTCACTCGTGCGGGTGTCGCAACAGCGCGAAAGGCCCGTGACGCGCTAGCGGCCTGTAAGACACTAGGCATCCCTAGCAACATGCTCGAGCTCTTCGAGTTTTTAACGCTAGGTGGCTCGTCTCTAAGCGCTTAAGCGATTGTCAGAAACGTTCTGCGTCGCCGCGCGTCGCCCAGTGTAAACGCGACGCGGCGAAACCGTGAGCCCAGGCCAGCAAAAAAAAGTTACTCAGTGCCGACCCAGCGAGATCTCCGGCGCCTCTGAGCCGCGCGGCGCGAGCCAGGAGCAGAAGCTACAAGCGCGACGCGAGAACGCCACGCCAGCCACCGCCGCCGCGCCGAAACCCATACACGAGCCGCCCCGCGAGCCGCCGCCGCCGCGACCACCAATAAAAAAAATGGAGTGGGAACGAATAGCGGAAGACGACGAGACGAAGGGCGACGAGTGGGAGGAGGACTCGTACGGCAACCCCTTCCGCCTGCCGCCGGCGGACGTGATCCGAAGTGCCTACCAGACGAAGCATAGGACGACGGCCGCAAGCTCACCGAGATCCCGGACCGCACGTCGACGGACATGATCGAGGGGACCTACTAGACGTTGGGAAGACGTGTCGTCGCGATGCAGTGTCGCCTCCCTCGACGCCGTCGACGTGGCCGCACGGGAGGCTGGGGAAGCGCCCCCTCCCCCCTCGTGTAAACGCCCTAGACTACTCGTTTATGCGCGACGAGCGGCGCCGGCGCCGACACCCGAGGCCGCAGCGCGAACGTCGCCACGACCGGCCGATGGTCCGACGACCGCGTGTCGACGGAGTCGTAGGACGCCAGCGTCAGCTCCGGCGACTTTTTACGGGAGGACCGCGGGATATATAAAATGCGATCAGTCCACGACGGCACCCTCATTTTTTTGGAGGAGTCGTACGTTGCACTTCGTTGGTCGAACTTGAAGGTCGGCGCGAAATTAATGGGACCTTCGAAGAAGTCCGCGAAGGCCGAACCCCGGGCCTTCCTCCGGAGTAGTTGGTCATAATCCAATAAAGACGCGTAGTCCCCCGCGATAGCGCCCCTTTCAGCCTCGGCCCGAGGGAGATCCAACCGATAATTCAAATCCCCTGCAAACAAACAGCAATCTAAACAATCGAGCAAATCGTGCGAACCCCACTGCGAAGGCATCTGCGGGAGTAGCTCTCTACATATCCTATGGAAGTCTTGATCACGATCAGCCGCTTTGTGCGCATGGGCGGCCAAATGGGCGCTGACCACTAATAGTTTGGCACTTCCAGCAGACTTGTCATACCTCACTTTGAGATCCAGAAACGCCGCGGCACAGCCCTTGTTCCGCAGCACGTTGCCGATGCCGCAGGCCACGTCTCCACACGTACAAGCTTCGACCTTGATAAGTTTCGACTTTTTTCTTTGGAGGATGGTCAGTCTCACAGGCCCGGCGCTCTGGTCCGCAACTATCGTATGTGTTTTGGAAGGAAATTTCTCGGCGAGTAACGCCGTCCAGGCCTCGGCCCGGTGCCCCGGCTGCCGTCGCGGCTTCAGGTCTTCCAACTCCTGGACACAAACGCACACGAGGTCGTGCCGTCTCAATCTCTCGAGGAACTTCGCGTCTTTTGATGAGGGGCTCGTCGCGGCGAGGTTCCAGGTGACACATGCTATTGTAGCGCAGGGCGGCGCTAGTTTTTGTATGGTGGTGTTCGTCGTGTTGACTGTCACATTGACTGGTGCTGAGGCGAAGATCGTTTTGATGCGGTTCGCGGCGGAGCCGTTGTTTTTATTGGAGACGAGGCCGTGCAGGCCCGTCAGGTTGGCGAGCTTCTTGCGCACGGGGCGCAGCGAGGGTCGCGTTATGTTCGCGGTCGCGTTCGCGAGGCGGCCGCGGAGAGTTGTGAGGAGGCTCGTCGCGTTGGACGGCGCCGTCGCGTTGGCGGCGGCGGGCGGCTGCGTCGCGTTCGTGGCCGCTACGGCTGGCGCGGCACCGGTCGCTGTCGCTGCCGCTGCAGCAGCGCCGCTCGGCGTGCTTGCTGCTGCATCGCTGGAAGACGTTGCACCAGCAGCGGCGAGCCAATACAAGACTAGTAGACGTATCATTTGCAGCATTCTCGCTGCCATCAATGACTGATAGGCGCTTCTATGCCGCGCTTGCACCACCTATAATCGACCTAGCGTGCAAATAACACTTAGAGAGCGGCCGCATCTCACAAAAAACTGCAGTATATATAGTCTTGCGCACGTTCTATCGCGCGCAGGACCCGCATTCGTGGAAACCAACAGCAACAAGGAGCTTTCAGGGGCGCAGCCGCACTGAATTCACCGCAAAACTGGCCCTCCGCACAGTCTACGCCGTCGCCGCGTTCCTCGCGCCGGGCGTCGCAGCCATGGCCGCCTACGACAGGCCGACGCTCGTCTACTTCAACATCCTGGGGCGAGGCGAGCCGATCCGCATGACGTTTGCCGCGTGCGGTGTTGAATATGACGAAGAATCAGTACCATACGGGGACATGAAGGGCCAGGCCGGCTCGAAGGACTGGCCCTTCGGCCAGGCTCCGGTATTGAGGACTCAAGGTTCAACTCTTACGCAGATGACGGCGATCATGCGCTACGTCGCGGCCAGGTTTAAACCGGAGTTGCTCGGCACTACGTTGGAGGAGAAAGCGACCGTCGACGCGCTCCTCGAGGGCATAGACGACTTGTACTTGAAGTACATCGATTGTGTGTACACCGATCAACTCTCACCACCAGCTAGGGATGCGCTCTGGGCGAAGCACTTCAATCCCATGACTGCCCAAGAGCGTAATGGCGGCGGGCACCTGCGTTTTATCGATGGGTTTCTGGAACGGTCGGGCGGGCCGTTCTTGCTGGGCGCGGCGCCGACGATTGCCGACTTGTTCCTGTTCTTCGCCTTGGAGGCGTTCTCGCGGGACGTGTGCTTCGGAAACCGGCCGGCGCAGATCTACCCGCGGCTGGGCGTCTTCCAGGAGGCCGTCGCTGACTTGGACGGCTTGAAGGAGCGCCTCGCCTCGTCGGCGCGCGCTTCATTGTCTTTCAACGGGAACGGGGTCGGGTGAGGGTCTCGTCTAAGAGGGCATTTGTTCAATTCCCCCCTCGCCCCTCTAGCCCCCCTTCAAGACACGCCAAGGAATCGCGCGCAGCAAAACCCACCCGCACGAATTTTGTCGTGTTTCCACGCGCTTGCCGATCCTCCTGCCCGTCCGCCTCGCAGCATCAGCATAGGGCAGCCCAACTCCACCCATGGACCTAGCTCCGGCAGCCGTGGGCGCCGAGCCGCTTCTCAGCGGCGAGGAGGCAGTAGTTTTGTCTTGCGAGGACTCCATTGTCGGCACCTATGACGGCCCCGCGGGGTTCCACACCTTCATAACCGCTACGGCGGATCCCAATGTAGTCCGAGCAAATGGCTCTTGGGGCAGCGGCCGACCCTCGTTCGTGTGCGAGATGGTCCGGAGCTCGACGTCGCCGCTGGTATGGAACGGCGTCCTGCCGCCCCAATTGTTCGGTGGCGCCCCGGTTCGTTGGGAGTTCGAGCCCGGCATGGGGGCGTTCACCTCAACCGCGGGGGGCAAGCCACCGACCCGCTACGTGAAGCGAGTGGCCTATAGCGACTCCACAATTGCCGGCACCTACGACGGTCCCGGTGAGCTCCACTGCGTCATAGTCCCTACGGCGGATCCCAATGTTGTCCAGGCGCGAGGCTCTTGGGGCAACCGCTCAAATCTCATGGTGTACGAGATGTCTAGGAGCTCTACATCGCAGACGGTGTAGAACGGTGTCCTGCCGCCCCACTTTCTCGGTGGCGCCCCGATTCGTTGGGACTTCGAGCCCGGCCTGAACGCATTCACTTCGACCGCGGGCGGCAAGCCAACTACTCACTACGTGAAGCGCGGCAGCTGGAACGCCGCCACGCAGAGCCAGCCGACCGCGTCAGGAGGCTTTGACATTGAGGAAGGTAGTCAGAACCCGGCCCTCCGCAACGGTCAGAACTGGGCGAAGATCTGCTGCCCCCTTGGGGGCGACGCGGGGGCCTGCAACGGCTACAAGGGAGTAGGCGCGGCCTACCACGAGCCCATCGGCTGCTGTTGCTACACGAGGCCGCCCTTCAAGGACAAGCCGGATCTCGGCGAGACTTGCCGCTACTGCGTCTTTTGGCTCGTGGTTTTCTGTATTGGCCAAATTCCTTTGGCATGGATGTGGGCCGCGATTCACAATGAAGACTATTGGAAATCGGTCCAAGAGCGAGGGTTCTACGACACAAACATGCTAGCGTTAAATATGTTGCCGTATTTCCTACCAGCCTGGCTGACGCTCGCCATTTGCATCGTATGGTTCCGTATAGCGCAACGAGTTTTCTGCATGCCCTATTGCACAAATACCAGCATGTGCCCCTGTACCGTGCACCGCGTGACGCCGCACTTCGTCAGAAAGTACCCCCACCTCGTGACGAGGGGGCCCGCGGCGCAGCACGAGAACGCCCCACGCCATTCTTTTCCCTACCCCTCTGATTTCTAAGCACACTATTACTAAACTACGCCGCCGCCTCGAGCCCGTCCGCCGCGCCATTAATCGAGACAACCCTTTCCTCCTTCGCGGCCCACTCACACGTTGCAGCATTAACGCGCGCCGCCACGGATCGCAACAACAACGCCGTCGACGCGCGCTCCTTCGCCGTCGCCCCGTCCATCGATTTTGATAGAGCTAGTGCCGCGTTTGATAAACCTTCGAGCAGCTTCTCTTCTCTTTCTAAACCCTCCGCGTTCAGGTACGCGCGTACCGCCTTGGCCCGGCGGACCCGACACGTTACGACGTCCTCGGCCCGCTCGGCCAACGCGCTCCACAGCGTCGCCGAGGCGCGATCGGCTCCGGCCGGCGCCTCCGTATCTAAGCGTAAACAGAGCTCATCTAGTACCTCTTTACAACGTTGAGAGTTGAACGACTCATCAGATTCCTCATCGACCAACTCCATGACTCTCAGAATCACGTCCAAAATAGCCCCGACCGGTCTCTTAGAAACCATGGAAAGATCCAACAACCGATTAATCGCGACCATGGCCTCCTGCGTCCGCCGCAGCATGCAGCAGCACCTCGAGAGATTCTCCCAGAGCCGCCAATCTTCGGGCCGCGTCGCCACGGCCCGATCGAGGGCGTTCTTCGCCATCGCCGCCTGGCCACTTCTCAACCGACACGCGGCCAAATTGGCCCACGCGTCGCCGCAGTCCGGCTCGTGCTGGACGCACCGCGAAAAAGCCCTCGCCGCTTTCCCCAACTGCGCCTTTTCATCACTCACGTCCGCCAAACGCATGCGACAGCACCCGAGGTCGAACCAGCTCTGCGACGCCTGCGGCCTGATTTTCACCTGTGTGGCACGGACGCCGTCACGAAACTGACGCGGCTCCCACACGAGGCGCGTAGACTCTCGTGCGACCGCATCGACGGCGTCGCGGTGGCGTGACGTCGCGCCGACGCCATCGACGCGTAGTTGAAGTTCAGAAAACTTCAGAAACAGACACTGAGTCAGCACCGTTTCGTCGTACCACGCGCACGCCTCGCTCCACCGCCCCTTGTTCATGTGCCTTCTCGCCAAACTTCGGGCGGCGCGCCAGTCCCGACACTCGCTCTTCGTCCAGGCCCTCTCATGCAAAGTAGCGTCGTCCCGCAAGTCGCCCAACGCGCACAACAGGCGAGGGTGGTCCGGTTTCTGCTCCAGTTCGCGATTCAAGACTTCCAAGGCATCCTCCCGCCTGCCAGCGGCAGCGTACAACTCAATGACCAGGTCCCACTCGTGAATTCTTTTAAAGCGCTCCGCGGCACTTACGAAGGCCCCCAACGACGCCATGGCGTGCGCCACTTCCCCATCGAGCTCCCATCTTGAGGGATAGTCCACGCAGGAAGCGAATTGCATACGATCTTGCGGAGACGCGTCGCCCGGTTTTTGCGAGACGTGTTGATTTGCGAGGACCTCCAATTGCAACGCGGCCCGATCGGCAGAGTAGACGGAGTGGGCCTCGATGCGACACCGCTGCAACAACGCCGCCGAGTGGACCAACCAGTCCACGGGAGAAGCTAACGCAAACGCAACATAAGGACGCATTTGGTCATTTGTTAACCCGTCGTCGGGGTTCGTATTCTTCACATCTAAACAAAGAGCTAGAGCGACGCAGGACGTCAGTGCCGCCCGTCTCGCGTCTTTGACGTTCGCGCGTCTTCTTTGGTCATCAAAAGCCACGTCTTCTAGTAGTACACTGTCTTCGTTCAGCTCCGACGACTCGGGCACTGGGGCCGTTGGCGTGGTCCCTTCTGCTGTAGTTGTTTCCGCTATTCGCAGCTGCGGTTTACTATCTACTTGGAATTTTGTGCGTTTGCCCATCGACCCTTCGAGCGTTAAGTTTAATGAGGCAATGGAGGCGGCCTCGCGGAACTGGGCGCGGCCCCGCCCCGGCTCGTCGAGAAAATGCTCCGCGAGGCCGATTTCCAGCTCCAGCAGGGCGCGCGTGTCGTTTGAAGCCCCCGCGAGCCATGTACGAGCGGCCGCGGCGTGCTTGTTTACACTTTCGATGAAGGTCCCGCAGACGCGGTGCGAGCCCGTCACCAGGCACCGCGCGTGCAGCGTCTTCGCGCGGACGAGCCACCACGACGCCGCGCCCGTCTCGGCCGCCTCCAACAACGCGAGAGCTAATGTGAGCGCGCCCGGCGCTGTCACAAACGGAGAAGGGGCGTCTCCACCAACATCTAATAATTTGGGCGCGTAGCCCTCTACTAACTTCAGCGTTTCGTCGGAAGGTAAGGGCCCGGAGTAGTTCGCCTGCTGGTACAGCCGCAGGCAGGCCGCGCCCGCCGCGGTCAGTTCCGCCCTCGCGCGTGCCTGGCCGCCGCGTCGTGTCATCAGCGCTTGGCATCGGTCCGCAATAGCAGACACCTTTAACGGGGGCCTCTCTATTACCACTTTGAGTAGAGCGTCCTGGATGACGGCGCCGTACGCGCCTTCGCCGATTTTCGCGTACCAGCCGCTCGCGATCGACAGCGCGGCGCCCGCTTCCGTATCGATGCGTCGGCCTTCGAGGCACGCCAGTTCCACCGCGCGGAAGGTTTCTAGCTCCGCTGCTGACGGCTCTGCGACGTCCGCGGCGCTGTCGTCGTCGACAGCGACCGACAAATCACCTAAGCCCACGCCGAACAGCTCGTCGTCGGAGGAGGAGTCCTGCATCGCGTTTTGGGGCTTTGTTTCGTATCGCTGCGTCGCGGCGGCTGCGTTTTTGCCGGGTGCAGTGCAGCAGCACTGCAGCGGGCCTGCACGGGCACTGGTGCGAATACCGCGGCCCCAGCAGTTCTCCACGAGAGCTATGCACTCGTTTGCTCAGCTTCTCACTAACTTCTAAACTAGTTATGCAGCTCTGCTGCGTTTTTTATCGCGAGCTGGGCTCTAGTGTCTTTAAGGACGCTAGCTAACTTAGCTTGCCACACAACTCTACGGGGCACGAAGCGGCTCACGCTCGTAGCTCAGACAGACAAACAAACCAGTGTCGCGGTACGCCCCCCACCGCCACGCGGGCCGACGCGGCGCGTGGATCGAAAATATCGAACATGCGCAAATATGCGTCGTTTCTTGGCGTCCATGAACGTGGACCTCGACGGCTTCGCGGATGTGATAGATGAGACACAGCTGTCGCTCGAGCTGTATTTCTATGCGAGGGAATTGAACCGCGCTGACCACGTGCGCCTCGGTCTCGCGCCGCCCGGCGTCGGCCTGTTGCCGCCGGGCGAGGCCGACGTGTTCGCGACGCGCGAGCGCACTGATCTCTCGACGGGTCGTGCGTAGGTCATATAACACTTACTACATATCTAAAAGAGCACGACCGTCGCCACGGACAGCGTCGCCGCGCGGTCGTCCACATTCGACATCGCGCAGCTCCCGTCTACACCCGCTGTACAGCCCAAGTCATAGGCCGCCCAATTCCCGCTCTCCTTGCAGGCGCCGCGCGCCGGCGCGCAGTCCTTGCAGGCCCCCTTCATCGGTCGCGACAGCGCGCCACACGCGTGCGCGGGAATCTTCGCAGGCACCACTCGCAAGTCCACATGAATCGGATTCAGGACCCAGCACGAGTCCCGATCTTCGAGCTTGTCCACTTTCTTCAGATCGACGACCAACCTAGACCCGGCGCCCGGCACAGTAGTCACCGAGCAGGCCGGCTCCTTACAAATCGCACCCTCGACCTTCACCTGCAACTCGGTGTGCCAGTTGGCCTGATTGGCAGTTTTTGTGGAGACGGGCGCCTCGGCGATCACCGCGACGCAGTTCGAGTGCTTGCGGAACTGGAGATCTAGTTGCAGATCACCACTACCCTGTTCGCCGACGAAGCCCCGTTGCTGTTGCTTATGCGACTTCCCTCTTCTGTGGAAGTAGCAGGCCCTTCCTGATTCGTCGCCCGCGCAGGGGTCTTCCGGAGTTGTCCCCTGGTTCGCCCAGCGCGTCTTTTGCGTGGCGTTCGAGACGAAATCGCCCACATCTAGCGATGAAGCAGCTTTTGGGAGCGACGACACGGCGCAGACCGGTCTCGGATAGTGCCTGCAGTCTCCGTCCCGACACAGCGTGTCCGCGCAGGGGGCGCCAGCGCAGAGTACCGGAGGCGGCAGCGACGCGTGCGACCGCATTGCTAACGCCGTGCGGCGCCGTTCTCGATGTCGTAGTAGTCGCTCCACATCTGAACGAGGCGTCTCGGAGCTGATGAAGTGCGTCAACGACTCGTTCGCATAACTCAGTAGTCTATAAGCGACTTGATGGCCGACCAACTCATGTCCTAAAGCAGAATAACCTTGGTCATACAGGGGCCTCGTCTCCTTCCAGAAGCCCCGGAACGTCTGTGGACTCCCCTCGAAGTCCGGCATATCTTTAGGAAACGAATGAATGCCGTCGGAACTCCGAGGACCCTCCTCCTCCGGCACGGCTTCGACGACCTTCTGCCTTTGTGAACGAGCCCTCTTCTTCGCTTCGGTCCGTTTATTCAAGAGCCTCCGATGTTCGGTGTGCTTCTTCTTTTTCCGTTTCCAGAGG
>Ga0099799_10278_pt1 | contig 14956 bp, 17 predicted proteins | sample Uncmet6_SortLC_1_FD_89033 | JGI IMG/M metagenome (GOLD analysis project Ga0099799, IMG submission 89033) | Marine eukaryotic communities from CALCOFI LINE 67, Pacific Ocean - CN11_C50_N6_SortLC_1 | ecosystem: Environmental > Aquatic > Marine > Oceanic | place: Pacific Ocean: Monterey Bay...
TCAGTATCATTTATTCCGTTCTTTTTTTGATAGAGATATTCACAACCAATGAGTTATAAGCACAATAACCTTTTAGCAATGCGTGAGAATTATTGGAACGATATGGAATCAAACCATGTTAAAGCTGAGAAACAGTATTTTTGTGATACCTTAAACTCTCATGGTGTTTTTGAAGATGCATCACTTGAAGATGCAAAGTATTTCTTCTTCACCTTACCAAGCATTATTATTGTCAAGGGATATGCCTTAGGCTTTATGCATCGATCTGTTCAGACAATGATTGATCAGCATATTTTAAGTCATGTGAATCAATTAAAAATGCGCGAGAGTCTTAAAATCAAGTTTCGTATGTAGAGTGTAAATCGATCTTTTAGACTTCTTTCCTCATGGTTTAAATCTTTTTTATATTTCTCCTAAATTAGAGAACAATAAACATGTCTTGTAAAAAGTCTGTTGTTCACTTATTGACTGAATTTGCTTTTCTACTTAACTCGAAGTTCTTGCAGATTGCATAAAAAACTGAGCTACAAATATGCTCACACCCTCAATTTGAATATTTTTTGTACTATCCAAAAATTTCAGATAAACATTCTTCCACTCTAACTGTTTTAATACGGTCATAGCATGTAATATTCGCTACAATTATACTCATTGACTCTGCATGACTTTAGCAAGGATTTTATATGTCTGATCAGAACGATAAGCTTAAGAACCTAAAAACATCATCTATGGATCGACGCTTATCTATCGCTAAAGCCTCATTGCTTGCGGGTACTCGCTGGGCAACGGCAAATGCGTCTTCTTTTTTCTCAAGTGATGAAGAAAAAGAAAAAAAACGTAAAAAAGCGATGACAGAACAGGCAAATTATTTAGTTTCAGAAATTGGCAAACTCAAAGGTTCGATTGTTAAAATCGGTCAGATGATGGCGCTCTACGGCGAACATTTTTTGCCAGAAGAAATTACTCAGGCACTTAATACACTTAATAACCAGACTGTTGCTCTCGCATGGCCTGCAATCAAAGAACATTTACAAGAACAACTCGGCGATAAACTTCATGAACTGACTATTGATCATGAACCGATTGGGACTGCATCACTGGCTCAGGTCCATCGTGCCACACGTAAATCTGATGGACTAGAATTGGTCTTAAAAATCCAGTATCCAGGCGTTGCCGAAGCCATCGATTCAGATATGAGCTTATTTAAAAATATGCTCAAGCTGACACGTATGGTGCCTCAAACCCGTGAATTTGATCAATGGTTTGAAGAAGTCCGTGAAATGATGCATCGTGAAGTCAGTTATGACATAGAATCAGCAACTACACGACGCTTTGCAGAACGTCTTAAACATGATCCTCGTTATGTCGTGCCACATATTATTGATGATTATTGTACCGATAAAATTTTATGCATGACCTTTGAACGTGGTGTACCAATCAATAGTCCCGTGATGCTGTCATTACCACAGGAACGTCGTAATCTGCTTGGAGAAGCATCGCTCGAAATCGCAGTTCGCGAAATTTTTGAATGGGGCGAAATGCAAACCGACCCAAACTTTGGCAACTATTTGGTTCGTTTGGGCAATGGTGATGATATCAAGGACAAGATTGTATTGCTTGACTTTGGTGCTATTCGTCAGTTTGATGATCACCTGTTAAATGTCGCTCGGAGCTTAATCACAGCAGGCTATCATCATGATGCCGATGCCATGGTCAAAGCCATGACAGGCTATGAATTTTTTGATTCAATCCCACAAGCGATCAAACCCGACATGGCTAAAGTGTTTTTACTTGCCACTGAAGCCTTTAGCTGCCCTGAAAATAATCCTGAAATGCCACAAGGTTTGATGGATGAACAAGAACGTTACAACTGGAAAAAGAGTCAACTACATAGCCGCGTCATGCAACAAGCCAGTAAATCGATGGCATCACGTTACTTTTCAGTTCCCCCTAAAGAGTTTATGTTTATCAGCCGTAAATTCATCGGTGCCTACACGTTTATGACCGTCATTGATGCAAGAACCAATGTCAGACAAATGATCCGCAAATACGCTTAAAAATAGATAATTTATACTCGACTAGGTTGTAACTTTGTCAGCCTAGTCAATTCTTTAAATTGACTTTCCGATTCTTTTTTTATTTTCATATAAAATTCATAAGATTAGATTGATATCATCTTTCTTATTTTCTACTTATCATCCTCAAATATCACTGTCAGCACTGACATGGTTTTTTGATTTAAGGCATGTCAGCATAAAAACAATAATTAATACTGCGAAGGATGCAGCGCAATGACGAATATGGTCAATAAAGCCCAAGGTTTTGGACTTTCATTACTGACAAAAATGGCATCCAGTGATTTACTGGACCAATTTAAGCTACGTAAGTTAATAGAAAAATCACTTTACCAAGGTTCAAAAACAGGATTTAAAGCACTGAGTCATACTCAAAAAGCCTTTAAACCTCAAAATATTGATCGTCAGCGCTTACCAAATCAGCAAAAAAACCTGTTCGATTTAAGCCTGACTGAAGAACAACAAATGACCGTTGAGGCCATGTCTCAATTTGCACAAGAAGTTTTGGCTCCACTTGCACATCAAGCCGATCATGATGCCAAATTCCCAGATGAACTTTGGCAATATATCGAAGATTTAGGACTTAATTACTATGCCCTTCCTGAAGCCTTAGGTGGTGTGGCAGCAGAACAAAATATTGTGAGTAATATCTTGATCGCAGAACATCTGGCACGGGGTGATTTTAGTTTAACCGCAGGATTACTCAGTACATTCAGCGTGATCAATGCCCTGACCCGCTGGGGTTCCGAAGAGGTTCAATCAAAGTATCTGACTGCTTTTGCCGAAGATAGCAAGATTCAGGCAACCTTTGCAGTACAGGAAAACACGCCTGCATTTAACCCATTTAAACTCAAAACCAAAGCCACGTTAACCCATGATCAGTTTTATATTACGGGCGAAAAAACGTTAGTCGTTTTAGGGGAAACGGCTGATTTATTGCTGGTCAGTGCGGATTTCAATGGTCATGCCGATGTTTTCGTTGTAGAGCGTGACGATAGTATCCATTTAAAAAGCTCGCCTGCAATGGGACTTAAAGCTACTCAATCAGTCACATTGAACTTTCAAAATACACCCGCAACACGTTTGGGTGATCAAGAATTTGATTACAGCGCATTTATTGATCTAGGCAATCTAATGTGGTGTTCAATGGCAGTCGGTACATGTGAAGCAGCCAAAGCCTACTGTATTACTTACGCCAATGAACGTACTGCATTTGGAGAACCAATTTCACATCGTCAAAGTGTCGCATTTATGATCGCAGATATGGCGATTGAAATCGATGCCATGCGTATGTTGATTTTAAATGCAGCAAGTCTGGCTGAAGCAGGTCAACCCTTCCACCGTGAAGCATATCTGGCACGTTTATTATGTGCTGAAAAATCCATGAAAATTGGCACGGATGGCGTACAAGTTTTAGGTGGTCATGGTTTTACCAAAGAACACCCTGTTGAGCGCTGGTATCGTGATTTACGTGCTACAGCAATTTTACATTCAGGTCTGCATGCTTAATCGGAGAAAAATAAAATGAATTTACAAAATCCTAAAAAATTTAAGATGCTGATTGATCAGGCGCATGAAGTTGCACTGAATGTTTTACGTCCTATTTCACGTAAATATGACAAAGCTGAACATGCTTATCCCAAAGAACTGGATATGCTCGCCTCATTGGTTGACGGGATGAATGAAGGTGGCGAAGGCATGAATGCTGGCGCGGCTGGAGCAGGAAAACGCAATGAAAGTCAGGATCAAGGCAACCGTAATGGCACCAATCTATCTACAGCACTCAGCATCATTGAAATGTGCTACGGAGATACAGGGCTATTACTGAGTATGCCCCGTCAAGGTTTAGGTAATTCAGCAATAGCAGCCGTTGCTAACGATGAGCAACTCGAACGCTTTAAAGGCACATGGGCTGCGATGGCGATTACCGAACCGGGTTGTGGTTCTGATTCTGCTGCCATTCGAACCACCGCCACCCAAGACGGTGACGATTATATCTTGAATGGTGAAAAGATCTTTGTGACCTCTGGCGAACGCGCTGACTCTGTTGTAGTATGGGCAACACTGGATCGTAAATTAGGTCGCGCCGCAATTAAATCCTTTGTGGTTCCTAAAGGTACACCGGGCATGAAAGTTGAGCGTCTGGAACATAAATTAGGGATTAAAGCCTCAGATACAGCGGCGATTAGCTTTATCGACTGTCGTGTTCCTGCGGCCAATTTGTTAGGCAATGCTGAAGTCGATGTCGCTAAAGGTTTCGCGGGTGTGATGGAAACGTTTGATAATACCCGTCCACTGGTTGCAGCAATGGCCGTCGGTTGTGCCAAAGCCTCACTAGAGCGTATTAAAGAAATTTTTAAAGATGAGCTTGAAGCAGACTATGCAACGCCTTATTTGCAGACCTCTAATATTGCTGCTCAAATCTATCGGATGGAAGCTGAATGGGAAGCTGCCCGTTTACTGACTTTAAAAGCCACATGGATGGCAGATAATAAAAAGCCAAACTCCAAGGAAGCTTCTATTGCCAAAGCCAAAGCAGGTCGAATTGGCAACGACATTACCTTAAAATGTGTCGAGTTGGCAGCCAGTGTAGGTTATAACGAAGATGAATTACTGGAAAAATGGGCACGTGACTCCAAGATTCTGGATATTTTTGAAGGAACACAGCAAATCCAGCAACTGATTATTGCACGTCGCGAACTTGGTAAATCTTCCAGTGAATTAAAATAATATTCACCGATATTTTATTGAAAATAAATCGACTTGAGTGGAATCTGGATTTAAGCTAAATTCGATTCCACTTTTTTATTCATGCTTATCAATGTATTTTATACGTCCTATCCAAACCAAGGATGATCCCAAAATTGCTCAGGTCATCCGTGAAGTCTCAAAAGAATATGGTCTAGCCACAGATGCAGGATTTGCAGTTTCGGACCCAATACTGGATCAAATGTCTGAGGTTTATCATCATCCCAACAGTCAATACTGGGTGATTGTAGATCAACATGATAACGTGTTGGGTGGTGGTGGCATTGCGCCATTATTGGGAGACTCCACTTTACTCGAAATTCAAAAAATGTATTTCTTGCCTGTCTTACGCGGTCAGGGTTTTGCTAAAAAACTTTTACAGCAATGTTTTGATTTCGCCAAAGCACAAGGTTTCCATGATTGTTATCTGGAAACAACAGCGACACTTAAAGAGGCAGTCAGTTTGTATGAAAGATTAGGCTTTCAACACTTAGCTCAATCACGTGGTCAGACTGGTCACAGTCAAGCCTGTGAGATCTGGATGCTAAAAGCGTTGGAAGCTTAAACTATAAAAAAAAGCCCTAAACACAATTAGGGCTGTTCAAGGAAAACTTAGATAAAACTTATGAGTTGGTCGAGTTTTCTTCAGTTTGCAATGATTTATCGACTAAACCAAACTTCGCAAAAATTTTAGCGCGACGTTTAGGGTAAATATTGGCTTTGTTCAAATCACCTTTGTAGTGATCAAAAACACGTTTATCCATCATTTTAAACCACATTGACGGAATCAATGCAGGTAATAACATACTCGCATAACCACTTGGCAGCTCAGGCGCTTCATCAAAATGACGCAATGCCTGAAATGGACGAGTTGGATAAGCATGATGATCTGAGTGACGTTGCAACTGATATAAAAATAAATTAGTCACGATGTTATTGTTGTTCCAACTATGCTCTGGCATGGTACGCTCATAGTTACCGTCGGCTTTTTTCTGACGCAATAAACCATAATGTTCAATATAGTTAATGATTTCAAACAAGCTGATGCCATAAAATGCCTGAGTTGCTAGATAAGGAATTGCCCCTTTTCCAAACAATTTAACCATTGAGGCATGGAAAGTGGCACTCATTGCCCAGCCTTGTAGCAGTTCATTGTCTTTAGACCAGAACTGTTTACCCTTGCGTTTTAATCGGTTGGTTTCAATTTCAATAGCTGATTTTAAAGAACCCAATACCGTACGAGGCCAAAACTCATAAAACGTCTCTCCCATTTGTGAAGATGCTGGATCTTCAGGTGTCGCAGCACGTTTATGATGTCCATAAGGATGTTCAACGCGGAAATGGTTATATCCTGTCGGAACAAGGGCCATATGAGACAAGAGATGATCAATCCGGTATTGTTTATGACTGAGTTCATGTGCAGTATTAATCGCAATACCGTTCACCGCTCCCATAGAGATACCAATTAAAATTTTATCTAAAAATGAGGTTTCTTTACGGCTGGCAATATAACAGGCATAAACATTTGCGGCATATTGTAATGGAATAAAAGTTTTGACTAAAGTGGCATAATATGGATCATTTTCCAGTAACTTAATATCTTCATTAGTCGGATTATTGGCATCTTTACCAATAATGGTATCAATGGTCGGAATAATCACATGTAATACAATTGGGCCACCTAAAGCAAAAAGCTTTTTCAATGGACGTGGTGCAAATTGATAACCCGCTAAAATACCAATCCCAATGGCAGGTAAAGCTGGTCCTAACATCCACATATAACGTTTACGATCTAATTCTAATTTTGACTTTGAAGCTACCGTGAGCAATTCTTGCTGGACTTTTACTGAAGCATTCATGTCTCGCATCCTTTCTTTCTTGATATCTGTATCTTGTTGAATTTATACTTTGAAAGACAGTTGCATGCGTCCAAAAAACCTATGTAAAAGTCTTTGGCATTTTCGACCATTTTTTTGTCCTAAAATCACATTTTTTATCTGATTGCTTTTGTCTTTCAATAGTGGAAAAAGAAACTTAAAACGAATATGGATGCATTAAGCAAAATTTTTGACGATATTCATTTAAATAAATCTGAATATATTTATATAAAAGCGCAGGGAGAATGGGCATTTTCCATGCAGGAACAGCATGCTGTTATTGCGCATATTATTTTAATGGGCTCAATTCATTTTAAAATTGATTCCAATACCAGTTTAACTGCACAGGCTGGCGATATTGTTTTAATTCCATCTGGAAATGCCCATCATGGCTCAAATAATCAGGACAACAAACTGATTGATAGTTTAGATGTTAGTGATTTTTTTAAAGGTCATCGGGACGATGCAATTGAAATCGGAACAAGATCCTCTGAATCTGCATTAATTTTTACGGTACGTTGCCATATTGATACTTTGATGGCACGACCTTTACTCAGTGCACTTCCCTCTTATATTCATATTCATCATGCCATGAGTTCGACTGGGCCAGAATGGTTGCGAGTTGGCTTGTACTTTGTGGCACTAGAAACGCAACGGATCCAACCCGGCCGCGATAAAATTTTTGATCATTTGATGAGTATTTTGTTGATCGAATGTGTCAGAGATTATATTTCTCAGCTTGATGATCAAGGCTCGTGGTTGAATGCATTAAGTCATCCTGAGCTTTCCAGTGCACTTGCTGTAATACATGGTCGTCCAGAACACCCTTGGACGGTTGAATTACTTGCAGAACAATGCTGCATGTCTCGTTCAAAATTTGCCAGTCTGTTTCAAAGCATCATTCATGAAACACCCTTAGCATATTTACAACAACATCGTTTACGTCTTGCCAGCCAGTTATTAAGAGAGAGTAATCTCACGATTCAAAAGATTGCCAATAATGTCGGCTACTCATCGGAAACCGCGTTTAGTCAAGCATTTAAGCGACAATTTGATCTTTCACCCAAACAATATCGGCAAAACTATATGCAAGATTAGATAACGCTGTAATTTTATAAAACTTAAGCTAAGTCTTCACTTACTTTTATTGGATAAATCACCAGTCTTGCTGCCATTTATTGTTTTGTAAACAGCGATCTAGTACCTAAAACTTATTCTGGAGCCATACAACGATCATAATAAGACTTGCCAAAAGCCTGAGTCGCTTGCTCTTTGGCAGTATCAGTATTTAACTGTTTTTCTGTATAGGCATCTTCAACAATATCCATATAAAACTCTTTGGTTTCTTCGGAACTAAATTCTTGTGAAATTCGCTGTTGAGTCGAATAAGGTACACCATCTTGACGTTGTTGCATCACTGCTGCTGCGACTTCTGCAATTTGTTGACACTCCTGATCTGGAGACAAGGCAAAAGCAAAGTTAGGTACAACCAAACAAGCAATAAAAAAAACTCTTAACATTACAATCCTTCATTAAATTTTTTATGCCATACCCTTGCTGTTTAGGGCAAAGCAACCGTTTTTTGATTCAAAAATATCTGCGTTATAATATATTTTAATAATATTAAAAACATCTTTTTTTATCTTGGTTAGATTTTTTATTAAAATTTGAATTTATAATGATTATTGGAAATAATGTATTCTTTTATCTACAAGATAAAATAAATGCTGGTTCTATTTGTTTAAAAATTAATCCATTCCTATAGGCTGATTAATTTTGATTTGTATATTTTTTAGCTTTGGCATCATCGTGGTAATTGTAAAATAGACCAACAGCGTAATTAAAAACATGAGAACCACTTCCATAGTCTGACTTATACATAACATTGCACCAAAAAACAGCGCAAATAGAGTCATACATAATTTGATCTCCTTAAAATATAAGGTGATAAAAGTTCCAAAAATAACTGAAGAAACAACAAGGTTTATGATTTTCATAAATCCTAAATAATTAAAAACAATGAGCATTAGGCATAAACAAACGATAGATAATAAAAATACAAATATATTTTTAATGATGAACATACCAATACCCTATAGATTAGTGATTGAATAATTATCTCTCCTCCTCCCCCAAAGAGGAGAGATATTGGCACATCAATTGATTATTTGAGATTCTTCTCTATTATTTAGACGATTTATATTAATAAAGATATCTTTATTATTTTTTCCAGATCTCTCAGTTAATATTCAGCTTTCTATTTAATAGTCAAGATGCCTTTTTGATGTGCTGGAGTGAGTATAGTTTCATGAGATTTCAAATGAATAAGCTTTTGGCTTACAAGATTGTGAGAAATAGCTTACAATTGTATAATTAGTAAGCATTTTTTACAATTTAAAATTTAAGAAATTTTATTAAATATCAAAATCTTGTATTGATAATTAAATTAAATTTGACTTTTGCAACTTAACAAAAGACAACACTACATTTACAGTAAATTTCATGTATTAACTCTATTTCTTGCCTCATTTTTTAAGTCTATTTATTTAAAATTTAAGAGATTTCATTATTTTTATAAAATTTGAGCAGTTACCTAAGGTCTGTGTTGACTTAAGTGTAAGGCTCAAGTAGAACTGGTCTCAATATTTTCCATCACATGATTCACAATGGCAAAACGTAAATATAGTAAAGAGCTTTTCAACGTTAGACGTATTAATCGACAATGGTGGGTGCTCCTTTATTCACCTGAATCAGGTCTTATAGAAAAGACTGAGAAGACTAAAACGCGGAGTCAGGCGAACCAATATGCAGATGACTACACTGAAAAATACTATGTTGATTTATATTTAAAACAACAACTTGAACAACAAAAGTCATCTTCTTAATGATTAATTTTGGTATTGGATTGATTCCTGTACCAAAATGCTCTACATAGATATTAGTCGCGTTTATTTTCAATCGTGATGTATAGTTTTAAATTTTTGGTTAAGATTTACCCAATTTACTGATAAAATAATCATCAACACAATAAAAAAAGTATAACGATGAATAATGATATCTATCCCTGTGTATGGTTAAAATCTGGCCGCAGTGAGGCAGCAGAATTTTATAGCTCATTGTTTAACGCGCAGCTACTGCAAACCAATGACTATGTGTCACAACTCTCTATTTTTAATCAAAGATTAATGCTACTCAGTGGTGGACCTGATCTTGAATTTCAGATTAATCCATCTATCTCCTTGATGTTATTAAGCCAGTCTAGTGAGCAAATTCAATATTATTGGGATCATTTGATCGATGGTGGTTCAATTTTAATGCCTTTGGATCGTTATCCTTGGAGCGAGATGTATGGCTGGGTGCAGGATCGGTTTGGCGTTTCATGGCAACTTTATTTGGATACAAGAAAAGACTTAAATACTCAACAGTTGATTCCAACGTTAATGTTTACTGAAGACAATGCAGGAAAAGCACTGCATGCAATGCAATTTTATACGCAAATTTTCCCCAATTCTGAAGTCAGTGGCATCATGCGTTATAAAGACGGAGAAAATCGTTCAGAGAATCCTGAATATGTACAACACGCGCAATTTATAATTGATGATTATATTTTATATTGTATGGATTCCTCTTATTCACATCGTTTCGGTTTTAACCAAGGGATTTCCCTAGTTGTAGAAACATCAAGCCAAATGGAAACGGATCACTTATGGTCTGCGTTATTACAACATGGTGGTCAAGCGATGCAATGTAGTTGGCTGAAAGATCAATTCGGCATACATTGGCAGATTGTTCCGAAACGTCTGATTGAGTTAATTAATAGCTCGGATTCCGAAATTTCCCAACGCGCCATGAATGCGATGTTTCGTATGCAAAAAATTAATATTCAGGAAATTGAAGATGCAATCAAATGATCAATCATTCTGTTTAGATCAATGGTCAGTATGAAAGACATTCAATTGCACTTAACGACTTTGATAAAAAAACCCATTGCTCAACACAATGGGGTTGTTAAGGATCACGCTGTACAGACTACTGAAGTAGTCTTTTTATGTCTGGCAAGCCCATGAAACTTTCCAGTGGCGCTAATATACAAGAATGCACAATCAATTGCAAATGATTCTCATTAATTAAAGTGGTATTTTATAAGTTCCCTGCGCCTGAGACTGGAAAAAAGCATTAGCTTTTCACCAATGATAAAATTTTCACAAATATTAACAATGGAAACCGAACCATCTATTCGATCCTTGCGCTAATGCGTATACAATTTTGAACTTTAAGAAAACTCTATTTCTTAAAAAAGAATAAAAGTAAGGCTGTTATGATTTGAAAAATATTTAGTTTTTTACTTACACTCTCACCTTTCTTTTTAATTAATATCATTAAATCTGATTCATGAGTAATCATCCATGCAACACCTTGAAGCCTTTAAGGCTCTCTTTTTAGGACTAATTGAAGGCCTAACTGAGTTTTTACCTATTTCTAGTACTGGACACCTTATTCTTTTTGGTCATCTGATTGATTTTCATTCTGATAGTGGACGTGTGTTTGAAGTCGTGATTCAGTTAGGTGCAATTTTGGCAGTTTGCTGGTTATACCGACAAAAAATCGTCGATTTGATTAAAGGTTTTTTTAGTGGGGATGCAGAGGCGCGGCACTTTTGTATTAGTGTTTTGATTGCTTTTTTTCCTGCGGTTATTATTGGTGTGATGGCAGTCGATTTTATTAAATCTGTACTGTTTAGCCCTTTAGTTGTCGCCATTGCATTGATTGTGGGTGGTTTAATTATTTTCTGGGCAGAATCCATCAAATTTGATCATAAAACTACGGAAGCCACTCAAATCACCTTTAAACAGGCTTTATTGGTTGGTCTAGCTCAATGTGTTGCCATGATTCCTGGAACATCAAGATCTGGTGCAACGATTGTAGGTGGGATGTTCGCAGGGCTTTCACGTAAAGCAGCGACCGAGTTCTCTTTTTTTCTGGCGATGCCTACAATGCTCGGTGCAGCAACCTTTGACTTAATTCGTAATGCAAATGTACTTACCGCGGATAATATGACCAATATTGCACTTGGTTTTATCACGGCTTTTCTTGCTGCATTATTTGTAGTAAAAGCTTTAGTACGTTTTGTGGAAAAACATACTTTACGTGTTTTCGCTTGGTATCGGATTGCTTTGGGTCTGATTATTATGTTTGTAATGTTATAAATTTTGTTCCATAAAAAGGCTCAGAATACTAATGTTTTCTGAGCCTTTTTTGTACTTTATTTTTGAGGATGATCTTGTCTAAATAATTGCCATTCTTCAATCACACGACCGTCTGGTAAAATACAATTGGCATAAGCATCACCATTTGCATTTTTTTTCATCTCCAACTTACCGCCTTGATCGATACAGTACTGACTTGCTGGATTAGGCATTCCAATTTTTTGTGGCGTAGGTGTCTTGGTCGTGCTACAAGCAGATAAAACAAGAGTGCCGCCACATAAAATAAATAAGATCTTTTTAGTCATTATTTGATTTCACACTTCAACTTAAACTTTATAGATTATCCGCGATTTTAAATTTTAAACTGTTAAATTTAGTTAGTTCATTGCAATCATTTTCACTAAAATGTGTTGAGATTCATCATTTTCATCATAGGTTTGTTTGCGTATCAACTCTTTATACTTGACCCGAAAATCACGACCATTAAAAGTCACCACAGAAGGTATATTGTCAAAATATGTACTCCCCGCATCCAGATGCTCTTCATCTAAAGCAGTTCCGAGTTGATAATCATCACCTTTGAGCACGACATATTTTACTGTTGTTCTCATTTTATCCATACTATTTAAACCTTTTCAGCTTATTGTTTACTGCTTTACAAAACTTGACCAGATATATAAACAATTAATAAACAAAACAATTCTTAAAAAATCATCAATTTGAATAGACTTCTTTCGTAGGTTACTTTTATTTGTCCTAATGGGAGAAAAATAAAGAGGGTTAAACAATCATGAAAGAAGTCTAATGCCAAGCTTTTATGAAATACTATTCACCCGATCTACTGCTAAGTCAATCGGAAAAGTCGGTAGGACTGTAATCTTAGTTTCCATAGAGACTTAACCATACGTTGTGTATATTGGAAGATAATCTATGTTTTTTCTGGAGATATGGCCTTATATACGTATTTTTTGAGTATCTTGTAAAGACTAAATTGGAATAATTGAATGAGCCTGAGTTCAATGATCAAACTTAGCACTCTCATCAAAACATTTTTTCTTTAAAATTATTATCAAATACAAAGATCAATAATTCGATTGCCAATAGAATCATTGGCAAGCTTTAAAAATATTTCTAAACAATGAAAAGATTTTGAAAACACACTTTATTGAACAACATTTGGAACAAATTCAAATGATAAGCCATTCAAAAAATGGCTTATTTCTCAAAAGATTATTTAGACAATCATTAGCTTGATTCAATTTTAAGTTGATATTCATCTTGAGTAATTTTTATTTTTAATTTTCGATACTTACGTTTATTGGGATCTAAAGCAGATTCTAGTATTTCGCTTTTGAACTTAGCATCATTCATTAGTTCAGCATATATTTTATAACCTATCAAGATTTTACTGGGCTTTTCTTTAGTATCTTTAAAATTATCAATAATATTATTTAAATCATCTAAGTTAGTCTCATTGGTTTTTTTCATTGCGCAATGCCCTTTGATTTTCAAATTAATTTAACATTCAATTTTTACAAAAATATGAATGAGTGCTGCTTTTTGACATAGATTTTGAGCATAAAAAAAACCTGCCACTTGGGGAAGAAGCAGGCCATAAAACGCACAACTGGTAAATCGAGTACTCTCTTGATCTTAACAAAATTGTCTAAATATTTGTATTTATTAAACATCTGATATCACATAAAATAAAATTGATACTATAAAAATTATTATGAGCAAATTCTGATATTTAAGAACTGAGTAGATTGAACTTATTATATTAAAAACATACAGACCAGTCTACATAAAGTTAAAATAATATTAAAATATACAATTCCTCTAAAAAATAATTTAATTTTTACTTATAAAATATTAAATAAACGAACTGCCATGAAGCATTTATGCTGAAATTTGTTAAAAAATCATCCATTCAAAATAAATCACGCTAAATTAACCAATGACAAAACTCATAAAAAAGCATTAAAAATACTTCACAAGAGGACATGACAATGATTAAAAAAGCACTCATAAGTAGTTTAATCGGCGGTAGTTTATTTTGGATATCCCTTACAGCACAAAGCTGTACGCGGGTGGTGTATCAAGGGAATAACCAAACCATTATTACTGCCCGCTCTATGGACTGGAAACAGGATGTCGGCACCAACTTATGGATTTTGCCTAGTGGTGTAAAACGCAGTGGCAATGTGGGGAAAAATTCGATTCATTGGACCTCTAAATATGGCAGTGTAGTTGCAACAGGTTACGATATTTCAACTACAGATGGTGTCAATGAAGCAGGCTTAAATGCCAATTTGCTTTGGCTTGTTGAATCTCAGTATCCAGATCGAACCAAATCAAATAAGCCCAAACTGACGATTGCTGCGTGGGCGCAATATGTCTTAGATAATTTTGCAACTGTCGATGAAGCAGTCAAAGCTCTGCAAAAAGAACCGTTTATTATCGTTACTGATGCCGTGCCGGGTGAGAAACGTTTAACGACCTTACACTTATCTATTTCTGATAAAACAGGAGACAATGCAATAGTTGAATACATCAACGGTAAACAAGTCATTCATCATGATTCAAGTTATCAAGTAATGACCAACTCTCCTATTTTTGATGAGCAACTTGCACTCAATGAATATTGGAAACAAATTGGTGGAACGATTTTTCTTCCAGGCACCAATCGCGCATCAGATCGTTTTGCCAGAGCTTCTTTTTATATCAATGCGATTCCTAAAAATGATGATCCTAAAGAAGCACTTGCCTCCGTTTTCAGTGTTATTCGGAATGTCTCTGTCCCTTATGGGCTAAATACTCAAGAAGAACCCAATATCTCTTCAACCCGCTGGCGTACGGTCGTTGATCATAAGCGTAAACTATACTTTTTCGAATCTGCGCTTTCACCGAATAGTTTCTGGGTCGATCTTAACAAAATTAATTTCAAAGATGGGGTGACACGTAAGTTAGATTTAGGTAAAAATCAAGAGAATATCTATGCAGGTGATGCAACAGCACAATTCAAAACGGCACCACCCTTTCATTTTCT
>Ga0099799_10279_pt1 | contig 14928 bp, 12 predicted proteins | sample Uncmet6_SortLC_1_FD_89033 | JGI IMG/M metagenome (GOLD analysis project Ga0099799, IMG submission 89033) | Marine eukaryotic communities from CALCOFI LINE 67, Pacific Ocean - CN11_C50_N6_SortLC_1 | ecosystem: Environmental > Aquatic > Marine > Oceanic | place: Pacific Ocean: Monterey Bay...
GCCCCGTGATATATATGCTGTTCCCGGCCCGGGCCCGGGCCCGGGTGGGCCAAGTCCAGCAGCCCAAGCGGCCAGACAGGGACTCGCGTGTTGGGCCCATGGCGTCGGGGGTAGGTTCCCCACCCTCCTGGCCCGGATAATAGAGCTAGAATATATCTTACCTTTGCATATTTGTATACTGGGTTTAATCCAGAGAATTACTGCGGTGTACCGTGGGTACCGTACCGTAGGTAGGTACGTAGGTACCTTTAATCGTGCCCTGCGGCCACTTGATCGATGTCAAATGACAGAACTGGCCTTTCGAAAACTCCGTCGGAAAGCCCTCTACCACCAGCGATTTTGCGTTCGTTAGGCGATCGCTCTTATGATAAGCGTAAAAATGCTGCCCTTGAAATTGAAGTACTAATAAGGACGCTACAAGAGAATAAGAGCACGGATCGTATCTGCTCTGTTATTGCAATGCTAGGCCAGGACTTTGCCACTTCCACGAATGCAAACAATCGAAAGGGCGGTCTGATTGGGCTTGCAGCGTCGGCTATCGGCCTCATGCTTGACGCTAATTTATATCTGGATGCTCTTCTCCCACCTGTCCTCCACTGCTTAGATGACCCAGAGAGCCGAGTACGATATTATTCCTGCGAGTCACTTTACAATATCTCGAAGGTCGCACGAGGTCATGTCTTAAGGTACTTCAACCAAATATTCGACGGGCTGTGTAAGCTTTTCGCAGATGTTGATATTGACGTCAAAAATGGTGCAAATTTACTCGACAGGCTGATAAAAGATATAGTCACCGAATCTGCATCTTTTGATGTTGAGAAATTTATTCCACTATTGCAGAAATATATTCGCAGGTCAAACCCATACATTCGCCAGCTTTTAGTTGGTGCAGATTGATAGTCTTCGTAATTTAATAAATTCACCCTAGGTTGGATAATCGTCCTTGATTCTGTCCCTGACATAAACATGCTCGATTGGTTGCCTGATTTTCTGGATGGCTTGTTCAACATGCTATCTGACTCAAACCGTGGAATTCGTCAATCGGCGGACTCTGCTATTGCAATTTTTTTGGAGGAGATAAAGAAATCGCCGTTCGTTGAATTTGGACCCATGGTTGGAATTCTGGTTAATCAATGCCACAGCCTAGTACGGCTCAATCGGTTCACTGCCATCGTTTGGGTCAAAGAATTCATCAAGTTAGGTAGCCAGCGGCTACTTCTCTTCTATCCCGAGCTCCTAGGATCTGTTATGGACTGTATTTCGGATGATGACTTAGAAATCGGCCAATTTGCTGGCCAAACTCATGCAGACTTACTTGACCTTGTTGAAAAGACAAAAGATGACATTGAATTGACACCAATTCTGCAGACTCTAACTGCGGGATTGAGGTGTAATCACATACCAACACGGATGGCGGCTTTACAGTGGATAAGCATGCTTTTAGATAAGGTCGCAAGCAAGATGGCGAAATTTATACCTGAGCTTCTTCCATCACTTCTCTGTACGCTTTCAGATGAAGCAGATGAGGTCGTATTGGCAAACTTAGAGGTGCGCTTAATTGCATGAGGTGAACCCTAGCATGGGTACAGGTCCTGGCCCGAATATCGCTTTTGAATGATGAGGAGTTCATGCGCGTATTGGATGCTATATTGCACCTTTTCTTTGAAGATAAGACACTACTTGAGCTGCGTGGGTCGCTGATCATCAGAAAGCTTTGTGTTTTGTTGTATGCGAAGTCCATATACCTTTCTTTGGCTACTATACTGCAGGGCACGGGGGAGTATTGCCTTGAAAACGCAGAGCCAATTTTAGTGTCTGAGCGGCTATATTTTCGGTCCATTGTAGTTCAAACCCTGAGTTGCATTCTGCTGACAGCGCGTGAATTAGATGGGCTGCGACTACAACTTAGGTCCTGTCTGAAATCAGGGGCCTCGCAGGGAGCAATTGACGTGTTTGTGACGCTGTTTGGCTGCTGGTGCCACAACCCTGTTTCAACACTTGCACTTTGTCTCATCGCACAAGCGTACCAGCTATCTTCTTCTCTAATTGACCTATTTCCTGATGTCAGTATTACAGTTGGTTTCTTGGTGCAAGTTGACAAGCTGGTGCAACTGCTTGAAAGTCCAGTATTTCTCCAGCTTAGACTGCACTTACTTGATGTGCACGATACAGCGCAGCATCCGTTCCTGCTCAAAACCATGTACGGGCTACTCATGTTGTTGCCACAATCTGCTGCATATGCCACATTGAATGGCCGCTTGGCGACAATATCTACTTTGCAGATGCACATGCACAATCTCGGCTCAGCAAGTCCCTTAAAGTCTTCAATACCAAGTGCTCCGGACTTGCAAAACCAATTGCTAAACACATTCAGAAGTACCCAATCTCTACATGCTAATTGTGCACATCAAACAGCTTCCTAGTGGCCAAAAGCGCCTTGCAATCAGGCTATTGCCGATCACAGGCAGGGGACAGGAGTACCCGCCTCTTGGAGGTAACATACATTGTCTTTAGAAAGTTCCCTAATTGAGCTCGAAGTCAGAAGCTAGAGCATTGGGCTATCCTCGTTGCTGTAGTAGGATGATGTGGGCTCCGGCGTAAGCAGGTGCACCGGCGTGTGCACCTGGAACTGGACTAGACACAAGCGGTTGTACGACGCTGCGGATGTATATTTGTGACGGTCGCACAGAAAGAGACAAAACTATTACATGTACTCCCTGAGTAATTGTAGATCCGCCGTTGGTATTAGTAGTCATAATAGCCTATACCCGGAAACTAGCTGCGAATGATCCTCAGGGGGTGCCGCACCGTGAACCCGCACCCTGGAGCCGCAGTGGATCCCATGGAGCGGCAGTGGAGCCCAGCGCTTTGATATCTTCTTTGATGGGCGGTCGATGACCCTTGCTCGAGTAGTCCCGGGGCAGTCATCTGTGGGTTCTATGGGGTACATACAGACAAAACTACCGGAGAATAGGGGGATTTCGGGTCGTTGGTGAGGCAAAAACATGCCGAAACGAGGTCGAAATGCCATTTTGAAGCGATTTGGGGGCCGGCCGGGCAGATGGAGCGTCGCAGGACTTCGTTCGTGTACCATGCGTGGGCCTGGACCACTTGTATTGAAGCGTTTGTCCTCCTCGTGGCCGCTTTGGCCCCGTTTACGTCGTTCGCGGGACGCGCCGCGCGGCCGCTGGCGGACTATCAGCGCTGGGATAGCTGAAAAAGAGGCGGGAGCGTGTTTCGGAACCTCATCGGGCAACTTCTAAACACCATCATTCGGGCTGCGCATGCGTTTTAGAAAATGGGCAGCCCCTGAAGCTCTCCGCCGCCGTGCCGAAACTTCATCGGGGCTGCTCCTACGCCGGCACCAACACCCACTGATGGTGCGCCATCGATGAAGCTTCTGTGCAGGAGCAGCCTGCTTGGAGGCGCTTAATGGCACACAACGACGGCCAAAAGCGGCAATTTAGGGTCCCGTATCGGCCTCCAAACGCGAAGTTTGGTTTGCGAGCGACTAGACGCCCCCCCCCTGGACAAATGCCTGGGGCTGCCATGTGTCCCCCGGACAGGTCCAGACAAACCGGACACTAGGCCGGACTGTGCGGGTGAAGGGGGGGTGCGTGGGTTGCAGGTTGCAGGTTTCCGCCTCCGAGTTGTGGTAGGTTTCAGGTTTCCGGATGACTAGAATGGGCAGGTGAGGTTTCGGGTTTCTGGCGCACGGCCGCCGGCGCGCGACTAAACACCCTGAAAGTGCTGTCAAGTCCTCTGGTTCGTGGTGTCGCGTGTCGGCTCGGGCCGATTGTGACGACACGACCGTAAATTCGCACGCTGGCGGGGGAACAGTCCCAGAATTTTTGCCGTTTTATTTTTTATTCTTTTTATTCGGGTTTTATTGGTTGCAGGTATCAGCCCGTTCGAGGCCCGAGGTTTTAGGTTTCCGGCTTTGGGAGTCCGGAAGTTTCAGGTTTCCGACTGAAATCTGCAACCCGAACACTTGGGTGCAGTACTAGTAAGTCCAGCACGATCATAAGGCACCAGAGTCGGAAATTCCTCATGACTGAAGTGCCTATGCAGGACTGCCACCGCCGATTGCAGATTTGCCTGCAGCGAATTGCTGACGTGGAATCAATAAACAAAGATCTCGAATCTCGGCTTGAGACTCACGCCCACGAGTTCATCACTCTCGAATCTGAGGCCGCCGACTCGTAAACCGCTATCTTTGTCCTGATAAATGTTCAGTACTCAGGCTTGCACGTTGGAAAATAGAGTATGCCGCAATTGTAAGTGAGGCAGCGAGCTGGAGGTGCGCCAAAACCAATTTACACTGTTTGATTTATATATCACAACAGGCAGCAGCACGCTCAGCAAGAGCGAAAGACTCTAAAAATCCGCGAGCAACTGCTGAGGACAGAAAGAGAGTTGCATGGGATACTTCAAAAGAAATACGATATAATGGAACTCGCTCGGTGTGTGTCCACCTCATAACAACAAAGGATTTCTTTGTCTTTGCTGTAGGCGAGAGGAAAGGAATCGAATTTTGGCCTCGGGTGGAGTTGCACAAAAGCACCACAGATCTTCATTAGATTGTACATCTCCTGCCCAAGTTTACAGCTACCACAACCTAGCTCAAGCACACCCGCAGGACATCCGCTGTTGTTGTGCTGTCATTGATCTTGCCGAATTTTTTAGATTTGGCCTCAGGACATAGCCAATCTCAGGAAGCTGCCATTCTTCTCGGCAACTGCCGGCACTGCAAAAGCCGACCAACGGCCGAAACAAGCGCCTGTTGTCCTTGCGCAGCGGCGATTGCACCCAGATGCATCCAACTGCCGCAAAGCGGCATCGCGGATACAGTCCTGTATGCGAGCACTGGAATGAAACAGTCTGTGGGTGGTCACGAGGTCTGATCTACACACAATACTACTCCTCCATGAGACATTCCGGAATACCCGACTCCGATGGGGGGGAGAGTACTCGACCGGCTACTGGTTGACACGCGGCGAGCCGCAGGTTCCGTATGCTAAAATAATGGGTTGTGCAAGTTTGTACCGTGCGGGCAGCCTCGCGCTGAGAGGCAGCTACGACCGTGACGGTGACGCGGTCGAAGCGGCTACTAAAGAAGAATCTACTCACCACAAATGCTACAGATTTGGTATGAGCATCATCATGATGCCCTCAGTCCTTGTTGGTGATGTGGATGAAGCGTATCAGTCGGTTTGGATTGACGGTCAGTCAGTAGTATTTTCCAAGACGATCCACTTTTCAAGTTGGGATAAGTCACTGGCTCATCAAGCTTATCATAGCATAGTATGTCATTTGGTATGTCATTTGGAGACAATTCTGAGCTGCGGTGAGATACATGCCCCGGGCAGAAGAGGCTTCTGGTGGACGTTCCGTCCAAGGGGGAGTAGAAAGAGCCTGAGCGAACTCAGGCTTGCCAGTGAACAGTGAACATGTATCTTCCTACCCTGGGAACCTGGGAACATGTATCTTTTCACTCTCTCTAATATTTGAGTCTACACCGTGACTTTCCGAGTCGCCCTGCGAATCCTAATACTGCGTGGAGACTTCGAAATTCATGGGGGGGTCAAGCGCAATAGTCGACGTTGATTTTGATTTGCGCAATCGGCGTACAGCCACGCGCCTGCCGAATGGAGGCAAATTTTTGCTCAGGCTGACTCATGATAAAATAATGGGCTGTGCAAAGTTTGGTACCATGCGGGCAGCCTCGTGCTGAGAAAGCAGCTGCGACGCAGTGCGATGCTCCGAGATAAAACCCCAGGCCCGGGGCCCGGGTCCCTAATATTGAACCATAATACGGAAAAATATTTCCTAGCGTTCCATATCATCTATATGGGACTCAGAGGGGATTTCCCCCTTTTGGCTAGGCCGAGCACTTTACTAGTACTTAACGCTGCGACATACTCTTGCTATACGGTACCTCCAAGTGTACCAGCTCGTATGCCGTAGGTACCGTAGGTACCTACGGTAACATCATACCTACGGTAGCAGCGTTATGTCACGGTAAAGTAGCAGGGTCCTAGCACACCAGCCAACTTGAAAGGCTGTGCCTACCGTGACCTAACTACGAGAGTGCTTTATAGTAAACTGTTGTTGCAACGTAGTGTAATGCACACTCGCTGTATAGACTCAAACTTGAATTTAGAGAGTGGGAGATACATATCTAGGGTAGTAGGTTTCTCTCTCTAGTGGTACCGTACCTACGGTAGGTACTGGTACTACCAGCAAGTACCAGGTACCGTAGGTACCTACGGCACCACGGTACAGCCGTAGCTAAACGACGCTTGAGCTCGTGATGGCAGGGAGGATGGCAGGGAGTAGTGACGGCGCTTCGCTGTCGAATGCGTCCCCCCCCCGCCCGCATATCGTCTCTGAGTTTAATCCCGAGTCGCCAATTCTGCCTCCGGTAACACCAGCACCGACACTCACCGGGTTTATTAGTGCTGGAACGATACGGGGTACCTGGGGAATGACTCGGGAGGCAGCCCTGTCTGACGAAGAAATACATACGTCCAGATTTGAATATAAACTAGACCGCGACACGACAGAAATTCACGACGTGACTGGACCTCAATCAGGCAGCTACAGCGGACATTTTTACATGCGCGTCCCTGGGAAACTGATGCCTGTCAAGGTCCTAGAGAACCGCATGACCCTGAAATTCACCCCGAATACAGCAGGCATGCTGAATGTGCGCGGGCAAGGTCAGAACTGCTATGGTTCATTTGCTATTTTTGGAACTTGTAAAGTCAACGGACAAGACCTCGAGCTCGCCCGCGCGTATGCCCCTAAGCCGTCTGCTGCGCCGCCTCAGTCACCCAAGCATTTGACTTCGGTACGAAAGCCGATCGGCAAAAATCTAAGCCAGGTCCAAGCTGCTCTCAGCGAGCCCCGCATGGCTAAATTTTCATCTTCACAGGCTACACATGTGGAGCATACCTCATCTGCATTTGATATCGACAGAAGACGTCCAGCTCGGACGCGCAAGGCACCTTTGCATCTTCGTGACGCCTTAACCTGCAGTACTGATCCAATATTCAACTGCTCTGAAGCTTCAGGGACACTAAGACGCTATTTTGCTATTGTGACCTCGCTAATGCGTTCCTCCGGTGCAGATTGGTTTTTAGCGCCTGTAGATGCAGAAGCACTTTGTGTTCCACACTACAACAGCATAATTGATTCACCAATGGATTTGGGGTCCATTAAACATGGTCTAGATCACGGTTTTTATAGCGATCCGAACGTTGTTGCAGCCGATCTCCGCCTTGTGTTTCGTAATGCTATGACCTTCAATGTCTTACCAGAAGCTTTCGTTCATGAAGCCGCTCGTGATCTTCACGTCAGATTTGAAGAACAGGTGAAGGCTACCTGGAAGCACCTAGGTGGGGTAAAACGTAATTTAGACACGGATGTGGAGGGAGGTGGAAAACGTTCCAGAGTTTCCGCCGCAAAAAGTGTGCCCAAGAAAGGTGGCAAAGGGAAAACCGGTCCACGCGAAGATGATATTGGAACTCTCTCTACTCGAACTGGCATGGTTCCAGTTGCTGATCTTGTATGCATGCAACGCCAAATGGAGTCAATGCAAGCCACTATAGCTGCACTTCAGAAGCAGGCGTCACAGACAGAAGTTCAAGTCCAAATGAACATGGAACTTGGTGTAACACAATCTGGGTATGGCCCTGCCAAAATAGCAGCACATAATGCAAAGTCACTTACTTTCGATGAAAAAGAAGCACTTTCAAATGACATAAACAATCTACCTCCAGAAAAGCTTGCGCATGTTGTTAAGATTGTCCAAGAATCAATGCCCTTGACAAGCCGCCATGATGGTGACGAGATCGAGGTTGACATTGAAACTTTAGATAATGAAACGCTCCGCGGCCTGCAAAAATATGTTAAAGCCTCCCTCGGGAAGAAGCGAGCTATTAAAAAGAGAACCCAGCACTCTTTGACGTCTACTGAACAAGAGCTGGCACGTTCTCCAGAAGCTGCACTCGCCTCGGATACGCGGTTACTTGAGTCTGTTGCTTTTGGAGACTCGGGACTTGAAACTGGCTTTAATTCAGATGCTGGTGATGATGATGATGAGCTAGGTTATGATGTTCTTGACTCGTGAGGAACACCTAATTTCAAGTAGTTAAGCATCGTTTGCCGAATTGTGCTCTGCACTGTCTCGGTCGCAGCCATGGGAACACCTCGGTCGCAGCAGCATATTCAACGTAAGATTTGAGCAGTGGAGCCTGACTGACACTTGCGAGAGCAGTCGGGCCAACCTATGAATCATAGTATGATTTTTGCCCCTGCCGCAGCCAAGCTGAGACTAGTAAGTTCAACGTTGACTTGCCAGTGCAAAGCACCATATCGCCCTACTAGAGGTGCACTAAATAGATTCCGAGTCACCGTGACTGGCAAGTCACTGGTGCGGCTGTCCGGGCCCTGTAAGACTCAGTGCAAGTGGCCCTGAGCCGGAGAGGACCGGGCACCGGAGATTCCCTAGGGGCCCTATGTAGGTATGGGGCGATAGGAAATTAATTTTTTGTATTATGATTCAGTTTATACGTCTGCAGGAGCGCTTTTTAGTTTGGGGCGGGTTTTATCTCGGATAGTGTCGACCACTGATCGCGCACCGCGTCGCAGCTGGTTTCTCAGCGCGAGGCTGCCCGCACATTACCAAACTTTGCGCAGCCCATTATTTTATCACGCGGAACCTGCGCCTCAGCTAAAATTTCCAGCCATCCGGTCGGCGCGTGGCTGTACACTCCGACTCGTTGCGCCAAATACCAGCCAACGTCGAGAATTGCGCCGGACCCCTATAAATTTCGAAAATCCCCACGTAGTATGAAGATTCGCAGGGTAATTCATCTTAATTACATGGAGGATGGGGTCAATTTCTAGTTTCTCCCTAGTTTCTCGGAGCGGGGAGTCGTGGTCTATACTCGACAGCTATGGGAGCAGGGCCTGCCTGGGCACTCTCTGGCGAGGAAAACCCGCACCACCCCCCTCACGCACCGCTGCCCTCCAACTTGAGTCCAAGACGACATGACGACAGGCCCCCCTACCGCGCGGGTTTTAGCTCTCCGTAGTATCTCGGCTTCAACTTCCAGTGACGTCAACCTCAAGTTGAAGTAAGGGTAGTCATAGGTTCATAGGTAGCCACGGACCCCCCTCAGACCTCCACAAATTTACTCCCGCTTCCGACTGGACGTCTCAGACGCTTTCCGACGTCTAAGGGACGCGCCAAGTAGGTGGACTCGGAGGAAGTAATTACTAGTATTATTAGCCCAGTGCTCATCAGGAAGTTCCGCCGGCCTGGTCGTCCATGCCACGCGTTTCACCTTACTTACCATTCTGAAGTTGCGACCCCCGAGCCGGCTTTAGGCGATGTACCGCGGGCGCTGCCCGGGGGGGCGAGGCGGCATGAGAGCAGCGCCAAAAAGTCGAAGTTGAGGAAGTAGAACCTGCACTAGATCAGTATGATTGACGGTGGAAGCATCAATCCATGGGAGGCTCCTCCGTAGAAGTAAAATTGATTTCGGATGCGGATCTGTATGCTTTTATGTATCATCCGTCAAGATGGGACATGAAGTATACAAAATCCCTATACTACTGAGGTCTCGCAGTCTCTCGGGCCAATCGCACCGTTCAGGTTCTCGATGGAAGACTCGGAGTCCCCGCCGCAAGTTCCGGCCGTGGCAGTGACGGGAAAAGCATGTGTGCGCATTAAGGGCAAGGACAGACCAGGGAAGATTTCTAGATGCCTCAAACCAGTATTACCGTGGCAGGGACAAATTCAACTGACTCCATTAGCTGCCATCAGGGTACTCTCTGGGATGCGGGTCCACCTGAATATCCTGAGCTGGTATTCGGGGTTTGTTGGCCTCAAGAATGGTGAGCAGAGTAGCCACAAGTCGTTTGAGTGGAGCAAAAGCAGGAGCTTGCTTAAATTCATGGACAATGGACTTGCCTGACTCGCAGGCCTCTAATAAAGCAGGGTCGAGCGGCAAGGCGCCAAGGTAAGGTACTTTGAATTTGGCAGCCATTGACTTTGGCGAAGATTGGTTGCTAGCATGAAACACAGAGACTGATGCGTCAGCCTCATCGAATATAGCCCTCATCGGCGGGTCGAATGATTCCAGGAGCCGATGGGTCTCAGCAGTCCGGGCTTCGCCCGTCTTCCGATCGAAGAAATCTAAATGCATGAAAGGCACAAAAAGTGGATTCATATTTTCGATGACGCCAACAACCTTTATTTTTGTTTTGACGCAAAAGTTAAGCTCTTTGCGAACATCTTGCATAGAAACTTCCTGAGGTGTCGTCACCTACAGGGTCCGGGCTCTTCAAATGAGAATCAAATTGGACAGGTTCACGTGCAACAATAGCCCCGGCTACATTTGACAACTTCAGATACTGAGCGACTGATATGTGCTCGTCCGATGTGCCCGGTGGTGTGTCAATGATGAGAAAATCCAGCTCACCTAGAGTGCGGATGCATCCTAAGACACCACGCCGGTGGATTTATTGCACTCACCCCAATCAACTTCAGTGAGGAACTGTTTGATGAGGCCACTTTTACGTGGACCGCGCCAGATAACAGCATTATCGTCATGCGGAAGTAAAAACCCCACGGACATAACACTGAGATCGCCATCACCAGCATCCACAAAAACAGGTGTCCATCCCGTTGAGGATTGGTGTATACCCCGTCCTGTTAGTCCGAGCATTCTTGGCACCGACGGACCACAAATGTCGATATCCAACAAGCCAACATTCTTTCCCTGATTCGCAAGGGCCGTAGCTAACTGGCAGGAGACCTGGAGCGAAAAATGGGCTCGTCAACTACGTATACATGGACGCAGGAGGTAATAATACAGTTGACTTACCAACGCCTCCCTTGCCCGACAACACAATCAGGACATTTTTTACAGAGGCCAGCCGTTGGTACACTAGACCTGGCGTAGGATCCTCGACCGCCCGCCCCGCGCCGGCTGCACACACAGGCTGATTTGGACAACTTCTACAACCGATCGCTTTGCCGGCATCCTTGCTCGCAGGGCCGACACAGCCGACTTTTGACATATCCCTGCGTCCCTGTTTAGTTTTATTTTGCATTGTTCGACGGTTTAGAGGTGCTCATGATATCCTCCTGGCAGCGTGGTCGAGTACAAGCGATCAGCTTGAGCAGGGCCCGGGTACCACGAGTGTATTCTTCGCATTTGTAGCCTTCTTTTTGGCCATGTTTGATTGTACCTTGACAGAACATCATATGCTTCCGACTCCTCAGTGTGACAAGTGGTCCGAGTCAAGATGGTCAAGATCGACTCGGACTAGGCCCTGCCACTGCCAGTGGCAGTGGAGAGTACGCATCTAGCCTTAATCTTAATTCACAGAAAGTTCGTGACGAAATAATGAGCTTTGGGGCTGATGCTAGGCACAAATTTCATGCTAGAACATTCGCACTACGAGCATGTACCTACGGTACCGTACCGTAAATAGGTATACCGTGGGTACCGTAGGTATCCACGGTACCGTAGGTATTACCGCGGGGATAATACGCCGCATTGCCACGGGGATAATACCGCCGCATTGACGTCATGGAGTCGGATCCTGAAATCATGTCCATGTCTCTTGATGAAGTTGGTCAGCGGACTCGAATGATTGAGAATGATGTATGTTGCCACATCCTCATGACGTCATGAATCGCCGGCTAATAACTAGGTTCGCATAATGAAATCGGAATTACAGCGCATCAAGCACGAAGCCGAGACACAGAGGGAGAGAATCAAGGAAAATCGAGACAAAATAAAGCTCAACAAACAGCTACCATATCTAGTTGGTAATATTGTCGAAGTGCTCGAGCTTGAGCATGAACACGAAGAAGATGGCATGGCTCGCGATGTTGATGCCCAGAGGTAAGGACTTTCCGAGGTTAGTATCACTGCCCGCTTTTTAGGTCCGGAAAGTCGGTGGTCATTCGAACATCAACACGTCAGACAATTTATCTCCCAGTGCCAGGCCTGGTTGGTACAAACGACTTGATTCCCGGTGAGCTAGTCGGAACAAATAAAGACTCGTATCTCATACTAGAAAAGCTCCCTGCAGAGTTTGATTCTCGTGTTAAGGTGTGCCACACCCAGTACAACTATGTACAAAAAATCACCTTAGGCGATGGAGGTAGACGAAAAACCAACGGAAGAGTATTCAGACATTGGTGGCTGTGACAAACAGATAAACGAGCTTATAGAAGCGATCGTCTTGCCCATGACGCACGCAGAAATGTTTTTAACAATAGGAATACGCCCTCCTAAAGGCGTATTGCTCCATGGTCCCCCGGGAACTGGCAAAACCCTGTTGGCCCGAGCTTGTGCTAAGCAGACAGATGCAATCTTTCTCAAACTTGCAGGGCCGCAGCTTGTCCAGATGTTTATTGGTGATGGTGCCAAGTTGGTTCGAGATGCATTTGAATTAGCCAAAGAGAAAACAAAATCTGGCGCGAAAAAAAAGAGCAGAATAATTTGGAACTGTAGCTCATCCCCAATTCTTGAAAATGCAGGCAATAAGACCGGTGCTATAGTTTTCATTGATGAGCTTGATGCGATTGGCACCAAGCGCTTTGGAGGTGAGCAATCAGGTGACCGTGAAGTCCAGCGAACCATGCTTGAGCTCCTCAGCCAACTCGACGGCTTCTCGTCTGATGAAAAAATTAAGGTTTGAACCTGTGCTACGCTCATAGTATGACTTTTACAAGTATAGTTCCACAGGTCATTGGCGCCACCAACCGACCGGACGTTCTTGATCCTGCGCTGCTTCGGTCTGGACGTTTAGATCGCCGGTACCTGCGTGTCCGTTTAAGCTCACGACAGAACATTTCTCGAGCAGGTAAAATTGAACTTCCGCATCCAACAGAAACAGCACGCGGCCGCATCATGCAGATTCACTCTCGGAAAATGAATGTCGATCGAGCTGATGTTAACTTTGAGGAACTGGCTCGGTGTTGTGATGATTTCAATGGTGCACAATGCAAGGCGGTTTGTGTTGAGGTTTGTGTTGATCGATCACGGTGCATACTATATAATTCTCTAGGCGGGTATGCTTGCTCTAAGACGTGCTGCAGCTGTCATACAGCACGAAGATTTTATGGAGGGTATAGCTGCTGTATCGGCCAAAAAGAAAGGGTCTCTTGAGTATTATGCGTAATAAATGGTCGGGAAGTGGACAACTAAGAATAACACTTATTCGTTCAAGCTAAAGACGACGTTCCAGGCTTAACGTAATGCGGGTATTAGAGACCCCGCAAAATTCGAACATGGGGCCAATGCCCCGGGAAGGGAACAGGATGGATTCAGACGCGGGCCCGGGAAGCGTTGGCCCTGGTGTGACAGTGGTGTCTCTAGCTCTCGCACACTTTGCTGTGTTCCAACGGGCGTCCCGCTTTGCTGTCCTGTACAAAGACTAGCGGCCGTCTCCGTGGCGCCACCGGGATCCCTAGTTCCATGCCTTAGCTGGAGTGTCGCCCTCAGGCTTGAGAGCCTGAGAGCCTGTGTTATTGGCACTGGCAGGATATGCTATCGTGATAGCATATTTTCACTATAACGTACTCTAATGCGCACGCCGCGGCAAGCCTTGATCCCCGAAAACGCGCAGGGCCCGGGCACCCTAGGTGTGGGGTGGGGGTCAACGTGGGTGCGCTGCGCCACTGAAAACTTCGTGTTCCCCCTTTTTTCCCAAGTTCCTGGCCATTTGGTCACGGTAATTGCCCTCTCTGTGTTTGCCGCGGCACGCCACGCCCCGGATGTTCTAGGCATGCTCGCTGGCGGGGAGCGGCTACCAGGCGACAGCTGTAGCCGGGCGCCTGCTGGCCGAGAGCGATGTCATTAGCTAGGATCTCAGGCTTAAAATTCTTACACTAGGCGTCTTGGCCGGGGGCACTTACCCAAACGGTCACTTACCCCTCTAGGACGTGACTGAAACGGGCGGGCGAAACGACTAGGTTCAGAAATTTTAGGGGAAATTTTAGGTCGCGCCAGTGGCTTCGCCAGTAGCGTTTCGTGCCGCGTCAGGCGGCCTGTCTGGCGGCCCATCGGGTACCGTGACCTGGCCGCGCCAAATGGCCACCGCATCTCGCCACGAAAGTGACCCCTCCCCCTCAGCCCGGTCTCAGGGCGTACAAAGTGCCCCTTTGGGACCCTGCTGGCCTTCTTATGGTTTTACTGAGCTAGCACCTACGGTACGCACGGCTTGGAACCCGCACGAGGCTAGAACCCCGCAGCCAAAATCGCCCCCGGCCAAGTGGCTGGGAACTCGAATCTCAGATTAGGGGACCGCCCCCCGTTTATATATGCTATAGTAAATTGGCCGAAGGCGACGTGCCTCCGTCTAGGCCACTTGAGGACACAACTTGGACCTAAATTCCCCCGGCCAACTTGAACTTGAATAAATAAATAAATAAATAAATAAATAAATAAATAAAGGAAGACCTAAAAAAAGGATCTCCCTGCTCGGTCAGGATGCCCAACCGGAGCTTCGAAATAGCAATAAGGTATCTATACACAGTATTCTCAGTCTCGTGAGGTAATTCGTCACTCATTAAGAAGTTGCAGTGACCTTCGGGGCTCAAACCACGCGCGATAGGGCGCAACTCGTATAATCGTTCAAGGAATGTGTCACGTTCTTTCGCAACAAGGAGCATTCAAATAGGGTATGTTGAATCGTTTCCGACTCGCGGGATTCGCAACAAGGGCATTGCGCGTTACGAACACGCTGCATTCGACAGCTCGAGCTTCGGAGATCGTGGCAACCCAATCGGAATTTCGTCTTCAACCTCCGCCCTTCCCGAGGAGACGAGGGGCACGTGAAACCCGAAATCAGTGGTTATATATTCACTGGCACCGTGACGGGCAAGTAGTTAAACCC
>Ga0099799_10281_pt1 | contig 14707 bp, 14 predicted proteins | sample Uncmet6_SortLC_1_FD_89033 | JGI IMG/M metagenome (GOLD analysis project Ga0099799, IMG submission 89033) | Marine eukaryotic communities from CALCOFI LINE 67, Pacific Ocean - CN11_C50_N6_SortLC_1 | ecosystem: Environmental > Aquatic > Marine > Oceanic | place: Pacific Ocean: Monterey Bay...
TTTTGATTCGCGTGGAGCAAGGCGGCAGCTCCACTTCCGTCAGTCGGACCACTCGTCCTCCAACAATTCGACCATGTGCGCCAGCGGTACCGGATGCGGCAGCAGCCAGCCCGTCGGCTTCGCGAAGATCGTCTCCAGTATCACTTCGTCGTCCACCCGCGGCGGCCGCCGCCGCGGCCTCTTCTGCCCGCTCGCGGACGCGGCGAGCCATTTTTTGCGGCCCTCCTTCCACTTGATGAGGCCCTCGTTCACGAACTTCTCCTCCTTGCGTTCGCCCTTGCTCTCGTGCCTACTATCAACCTCCATGGCTCCGCCGAGGAAGCGGACGACGGCGTCGACGAGCTGCGAAATGGTGGCCGCCGGTCCGCGCCCGTGGGTGCTTCGATTAAATCGGGCTCGAGGTCTGTGATTAGCAGCTATGTAACTGATGCTATTCCACGATGATCTTGGCCGGCGGCCGCGACAGCTGTGGCAAGCGACCTCGGGCTACTCCGCGCTGTTTACTAGCTCAACAGACACACTAGGATTTAACGGGTCGGACTAACATGATAGATCATCGTCCCGGAGAGGAGGCCTAGTTAGGACTCCTATACGGAGTCCCCCCTAGGTCGACTGTCTCTGCGCGTGTGGCCCTAAACGCGCGTGCGGAGGCGTGGAGTAGCAGCTGCGCGCGAGCGGACCAACGCCACGGATCGGCCCCACCCCACGCCGCCGCCGCGACGTATCACAAGAAACGTAGTTTAATACTGCTTACTGGGGGCGTGCAATACAAGGGGAGTCTTCAGAAGGGCGTGATGAGCTTCCGCAGTTCGACCACATCATCACCTTCTTCCCCATTGAGGTACTGGTAGGCCATGACGCCGTCCTCGTTCTTCTTGCCCAGGTCGCAGCCCGCCTTGATCAAAGTTTTGGCGCATAAAATGCGGTTCGCTGTATTGCTTTGCTTCCCGACCCGAGAAGCTAGTAGATGTAGCGGTGTTTGCGCACCCAAATCGTTCACTTGATCGACCGCCGCTCCGGCCTGCACCAACGCTTCCACAGCAGACGCGTTGCCCCACAACGTGGCGATGTGTAACGCGGTTTGACCGACGGAATTAGCGTAGGAAACAGCAGCTCCGGACTGCAGGATGTTCTTGATCGCGACGACGTCGTCGCGCTGCGCCGCCCCGAGCAGCGCGTTCTGCTGCCGCTCGAAGACCTGCGTGGCACGGACGCTGATACGGCCTCGGAACGGCCCCAAAATCGAAAAAGAGACCACCCACTTCCATCATTCCTGGAGACGACTCATGTCAATGAAGGGAAGACACCACAACACGACGGGACGCCGAGTCGCGGACCTTGATCATCTCCGCCTCTTCTATTTTAGCCCGGTTCGCAGGTGTATCTAAGCAAGCTTCAAAACCTCTTTGGAGTGCCGCTTTGTCGAGGTTCTTGCCGATGAACACTAATTTATTCCCACGTTCTTCCGACGGGGCCCACTCGCCTTCAAAAACTCCATCAAAAATCATGTGCACGGCTTGGTACACGAACTTTTTGGGCGAACCGGCGACCGCTAACACTCCTTTCATTCTGTAGATGTCGTTGCCCAAATTCTTGAGGACGTCGCCGACCCAGTCGTTCACGAGCAACATGTGCACTTCGCCACTCGTGGTGATGGACATACTCGTCACCGAATCATCATGTTCATGTTCTCCTTCGGTATCTAGGAACTCGGGGTCCATCTCCAGCGTCTTCTTGAGGTCGAAGGCCTTGATGCCCAGCACCTGGTCGACACTCACCTGAGACTTCTCAGATCTTATTATAGGTGCAAAAGCGTTGATGCCCTTCAGGCGCTGCTCTACCGCCTGTAACTCCGGTTCGGTGGCTAGGTCGATCTTATTCAACAAAATCCTATCAGCGAAGGCCACTTGTTCCACCGCTTCGTTCTCCGCGCCCTCGGGCTTCTCTTCGTCGAGGTGCTGGATGATGTGTTTCGCATCTACTAGAGTGATAATCCCGTCCAAACGAGCAAACGCCGCAACTTTAGGTTCTACAAAAAACGTCTGCGCCACCGGCGCCGGGTCCGCCATACCAGTAGTTTCTATCACTATACCATCTAATTTCAACGTGCCGGCCTGCACCCGCTTCGCGAGTTTATCCAACACGACCACCAGATCCTGGCGCACCGTGCAGCAGATGCACCTGTGTGTGTGAAATGCGCTCAAAATCGAAAACAAAACCACCCACGGCATCGTGAGATGGACACGAGTCGCGTCGATGGCGTATGATCTCAGAAAGGCCACAGGACGCCGCGATCAGTACCCGTTCATCATTTCGATGATCTCCTCGTCGGCCTGCATCCGCGTGTTCTTTTTTAGTAAATCGTCGTCGATGCCGACCTCGCCGAACTCGTTCTCGATGACGGCGAGCTTCTTGCCGTGCTGCTGCGTGAGGATGTGGTTCAGGAGGGTCGTCTTGCCCGAGCCGAGGAAGCCCGTCAGCACCTGCGCGGAGCATCGCCGTCTCTCGACTCGGTCCGAACGGCCCCAAATTCGAAAAAGAAACCACCCACGACCTCTTCTCCTGGAGACGACGCGCGTCCATGGCGTGAAGGCGCCTCTACACAACGGGACGCCGAGCTATACCGTGACGGGCACTTTGTCGGCCTCGTCCATCGCGGCCATCTCGTTACCTGTGAAAAAGAGCTGTTTTTGGCTGCACGCAGTACGGCGGCGTCGTTTGGCGGCCTCTCGAGAGGCGTGCGCTCCGCCGCGCGTCGGCTCTTCCAGCTTCTCTTAATCGTACATATAGGGGGATGCCTCGTCTCTACGAAGAGCCTGGCTACGCGCAGCTGGCCTCGATCGTTTCTTCGCACTCCGGATCGCACGCAAGGGTTTTTGCTCTACTGTGGCACGTTTCCAGAGACGCCTTTTTCAGAGATGGTCGTCGAGCTCCGCGACCCAGGCTGAGACAGACTGCCGATTTTTTGCAAGCAAGGCCTCCCGAGGCGTCCGTGGAGACTCCCGCAGCGGGGGAACCCGCAAAGCTGCCGCCCAAAAATCGCGCAAAACCCAACACCAAGTCCTGAGCTTGCAGCATAGCTTGTGCGCGTACGTCGCTGTGTACGCTTAAAATGTCCTCATTCCCCGTCGCACCAGCTCTTTCGGTGACGTAGATGACCTCCCGAAAGCGGCGCGTCGTGCCCTTGCGTAATCGACGCGTATGGATCGCACTGCTATCAGCAGCGACAAATCGGCCGCGCGAGGGTGAAAGGCGGCTAAGGCGGCGTTTCTCCGGTCGCAGCGATGGCCCCAATCGCTGCGGGAGAAATTTTGTCGCCGACGGCACTCTATTTGCTTGCGCGGTCGAGGTCGGAGCTGCGTCGGCGGACCGCTGGCCCCCATGCGCCAGCGGCGCGACCGGCTCTCGCCGTGACACGCACTGGCTCCCATACGTCGTCGCCGCGAGGCCAATCTCGGGCGCGAGCGACGCACACACACAGACGTACGACAGAGAGAGACCGACCGATGACCGAGCCACTCACCCCCACCCTTCGCAGCACGATGAAGCTCCTCGCGCTCCTCCTCACGGGCGCCGCGGCCTTCGCGCCCGCCGTCAAGCCCCTCGCGGCGAGGACCGTGTCCCAGAAGATGATGCCCGAGGCGCTCGACGTCGTGTCCCAGATGCCGTCGCAGCTCCTCTCGCTCGAGGTGACCGAGGCCGCGTTCATGGCCGTCGTCCTCGGCACGTTCGTGCCCTGCGTGTTCCTCATCACCCTGTACATCCAGTCCGAGGCGGCGCTCCTCGGCGAGCGCGTCGACGAGCGCGTCTAGACGTCCTCTCCCCGGGTAAAAAAATAATACACTAGTGACGCGTCGTCGACGGCGTGGCCTCCGCGTTTTCTTTTGGTGTGTGGTGTATATTCTTACTGATGCCTAGCGGCGGCGGGCGCGCGGCGACGGCCCACGCTACGCTACCGACGTAGCTCGAGCGTCTAGTCCCAGCCGTCGTCGGCGTCGGTCGGCCCCAACTCGAGGTCCTCCTCCTCGTCGTCGTCCGGCTCGTCGTCGTCGTAGTTGATCGATGCCAATGCTCTCAGAGTGAAGAGAGTGAATATCTCAGCGGACGAGTTTCGCGGAGCTTTGACGTCGCGCGCTTGCACGGCCGGGTGAATTCTGATGCGCGCCGCCGCGTAAAGCTATATATCGCGCCCACGCTGGCTAAATTTGCTGGGCAAAAGTCGAAAAAACCCGCACAGGCTTGAACTACAGCGGGAAACGCCACGACGAGTACGTCACATCAATTTACCCCGGCTAGTTCCCCCCGACAAACTCGCAGGTCCCCGGCCCGAGGCCGCACCGCTTCACGGAAGCCGCGTCGTCCGCGTCTAAATTCTTCAAGGCACAACTTTCCTCCAAATACCACAGGCCGTCCTGCTTCAAAAACTTCAATTTATCCGCTTTCCCGGCCGTCCAGCACATGTGGAAGCAGTAGGGCTCGAACTCCTTCCTCTTAATTTTTTCAAACAAAGCGCGGTTGTGGTGGAACTGTTTCCCGGACGGGAACTCGATCTTGTCCAAGATCTTCACCGTCAACGCATGAAGAGCGTGGAACTCCCCGAGCACCTGCGAAACAACAGCTTGATGCGACTGCCAGGCCAAAACAACGTCGTACATCCCGACGAGCGTCTCACATAAGAGTGAGGTTCGCGGGTTATGTCTGATCAAGTAGTATCCGGTATTTGGATACAATGGAGCGAAACGACTGGTGCGCGCGCCGTCGTCCATCCAGAACGTGTCGATGTCGGGTCTTGTACTGAAAAACGACCACGGCTCGCGCCACCAGTACAGGTCCGCGTCCTGGAAGAGGAGATCATACCCTAAAGCGTTTACGAGGTAGACGCACGTCAGCTTGAGCCACATCATCTCGACGAAGGTATGATCACCATAACTTCGAGCGGCGCCCGCGGTAAATGAACCTAGGGCATCATGCGAGAACACGAGCACCCCAATCGCTTTTAAGGCTTTCTCGACCTTCGGATCCGCCGCGAAAACGATCAGATTCCGGATGTCTATTTTTTTATCACAGGCACTTCTCAGAAAATTCATCAGTAAATCCAAGTTCCCCCAATTCACGCACATGACGAGGACGGCGCCCTTCGAGTCCGTCATGGTCGCCTTGTAGGCGGGGTGCGTGTGGGCCGCGGCTTTCTTGAGGAGCGGTTCGAGCGAGGCGAAGACGTCGTCTAATCGGGAATACAACCTCGCAGCTAGTGTACGTGCCCTTTTACGAGTCCCTTCGCCGGGCATGCGCTGCCGCGATTCTCTGATACGAGAGACCACAGACCAGCCCGTTGGAGAAGACGAGTGCCTTTCCCATCGGGTCACGTGGTGCGGGACCGCTGTACTGGTAGCACCAGACAGCAACAGACACCGATCAGCTCCGCTATGAGCCACGACGACATCAATCTCCTCGCAGGCCGCCGGGATGACCTCGTCACTTTGTGAAGACTCCCAGGCGCCCCGCCCTAGCACCCAGGCTTTGGTAGGACCGGTTTGGATGGACGCCGGGATGTCGGGATTCACCTCTTGGAGCGCCGCCAACCGGTCGACGCGCGTCGCGCTGTTCCAGCCGGCCCCTTCGAAGCATCCATTTAATTGCGGGTCCGGCGTGAGGCGCCGTCGCTCATTTGTTTGTTGCGGCAGCGTGAGGGCTATTAAAGCTCCTACTGCTATGCCTGCCACAAAAAGCTTGCGGAGGGCCGGGGCGTCGTCGGCGTCCTTGCGTTGCGCCGCCGCGCCGGCGTCCGGCATCCCAAGCAGGAAATTATTTCTGATAGTTGCCTTAACGCTGCGCGCTGACAGCGTCCAGCGCTGCGTGCTGATAGCGTACGACCGCGGCACGTGCAAACAAATGCAGTTTGCTGGTGCGCGCCGCGCTTGGCCTGCCAAAAAATATGCCTAGCTAGAGCTTTAGACATACTAGAGGCTATGAGAAACCGGCTCTCGCGTGTGAAAGGCTGCCCGTGGGCGGAACAATGGCTGAAAGAAGGGAACCTACGATATAGTGGACCCACGATGGAAGATGAGGGGTAGTTACGCCGCCGCCGCGCAAGCGATCAGAGCATCATCGCCTCGAGCGCCCCGAGCCGCGCGTGGACGTCGTCCGGTAATCTAGCTTTGAGCAGCCCCGCGAAGTCTACTAAGAGAGCCGCCCTTTTCCTCAGATCCTGGGCCGCCGCGTCCGCCGCGTCGTGCAGGCGCGGCTTGCCCGGCGCCGCCGCGGACGCGAAGCGCGCGTCCTGCCTCGCTCTCCTACCGCTCTGGTAGGCCTTCGTGATGACGTCCATGGTCGCGCCGAGCACCTCCGGCAGAAGCCGCTGCACGGTCGGGTCCCTTCTGTAGAAGGCATCTAAGCAGGGCCCCACAGAGTCATCAGTGGACGGCACGAAGCGAGTGGCATCCAACGACCGCAACGCATCACTACACGCGTCCGCCCGGACGGCGTCGAAGAACTGCGCCAGGTTTAGCAAGCTTTCAAAAGCATAGCCGAGCTCCTCCTCGTCCGACGCTCGCAATTCGTTCACGACCGCTGCGATGCGTCTTTCCGCGAAGTCGTTGCAGGTCTCGAGCCAGAAGGTTCGGTCCGCATCGTTTACTGTGGAGACGACCTGGCCCAGTCTTTCCACAAGTACTCGTAACACTGAGACATCATCACCCGTCAAACTATGTAATCGAGCCGCGTCGGCCGGTCTCCCGCGTTTCTGCGCATCCCTTGCTGCGATCTTGATCAGTTGATCGGCGAGTTGCGGCGGCAGGTGGTCATCGAGCGCGCCGCGGCCTCGGCCCGACGCCGGCGTCGGCGCGCCACATATAACATCATAAGCTCTCGTATCGAGCAGAATGGAGACCGTGGCCGCCGCCGGCGACGTCAGGGCGTCACCGAGGACCGATTTGTCGAAGTCATCATAGGACACCTCTCGCTTCACGAGCGCGTCGCGATGTCTCGGCCAGAAGACGTACTCTAAAGCGATGGAAGCGTCCGCCGCCGCGACGTGCCTCGCATAGGCCAGGCACGCCCGAAGGAGATCATAGCCTTCATCTAAACTTCCAGGAGGCTGGCCGTTGCCTCCGAACGGTGATCTCGTGGTGTGCCGCTTTGGAGGAGACAAAACGTCCGTTGTGGAACTTTTGGCGTGTTCCAAGAGACCATAAGCATCCAAAGCCAAGCCTAGATGCAACGCTTCTTGCGGTAACCTCCTCTTCTGCAGATGCGCGAGTGCACCAGCACAGTCACCGGCCAACAGCAACACCGTCGCGTACTGTAAGGGAGTCTCCCCATCCGGATCGAAGTGCGCCGCGCCCCACTGCGTCGCGGCTCTTCGTAATGATTCTCTAGTACCTTGGGGGGCCGTGGCAAACCACAACGCGTGCCAACAAAAATCTTCCACCGTCCTTTGCACGCGCTCGTCCCTCAAATCAGCGTCGTCCAGAGCTAACAAGTTCGCACAGGACGCGTAGTAGGGGCACGTGCTCGTGCCCGACGCGAGGACGGCCGCGTGCTCGGCGGCGCAGGCCCGTCTCGCAGCTTCCAGTTCTCTGGCCGTCTCATCTACTTTTTTTTGTGCGTTATCAACATCAACGGCCCATCCGAGCACCTCGACGGCGTCGTCGTAGGCCGCTCTAGCTCTACAGGCTCGTTGCAGGCCCACTCCGAAGGCCGGTTCTGCCGAACACACAGCCAACCCACCCCTAGCGCCGCCACATCTAAGAGCGGCATATAATTGGGGCCAGGCGGCCTCGCCGTTCCTCAGGACATTCATGTCCTGCGTTTCGCGCGGGAGCTGGTGGCGCCATCGTAAATAAGCGGCGTATCGAGCCGCGTCATCAGACGAGTCAAACGTCGCGACGCCCATGACTTGAGTTCTGAGAGAAGGCCCGGCGTCCTTCAGCTTGGCGTCGACGTAGTCGCGGTACTGGGCTTCCACCGCTCGTCTACACCCGAGCGCGAGCCAATTATCATTTCTTTTGGAAGCGTTGAAGCGCACGGCGTCGCAGGCCGTCCTCTTCTGACCGGGGAACGCCGCTAATGCTTCATCAAAGCTTCGGTCTTCCCGGCATTGAGCGTGCACGACCCTCCAAGCTACAGATAATTGCGAAGGCCGCGGTGCCAAGGCGCCGAAGTCCGACGCCACCCGTAAACCGCCCTCGGCATCTACGCGACGACGATCCGAAGCATCCAAGCGCGCGTACCTATTCAATCGTCGCACGACCTCGCCATGGCGCCTAGCGTCGTCGTCCAGAGCTCTCCTTCTTGGTGGAGATTGAACAGTAGTAAGCTGCATGTCCTCGGTCACTTTTTGGGCCGGCGTCTCCCACTTCAGTTCTTTGAGGCCCACATCCTCTAGCAGACGTTTTTTCTCGACTTCCCATGATTCTAAGTGTTCCTTGAGAGCCGCCTTCTCGCCGTCCTCGACGGCATCCGCCACGGCACCTTCTATACATGCCACAACTACTTCATCCGTCCTCGCGAGCAACGCGGCGTCCAAGTCCCGCCCGTCGGCCTCGACTCTATGTTGAGCAAATTCGGCTCTTTGTTCTAGTTCTAAAATTTGCCGGTGCAACGCTCTAGCATCAAACGTCGACTGGGCCAGCAACGCTTCGCCTCTTTGGTTAGAGGGCTGCTGCTGCTGCGCGTTTAATCTAGCTGCTTCGGCCTCGAGCTCCGCGAGCGTTTTTTGTAACGGAGGGACGCCGGTGGCCGGCGCGTGGCGCGACGCTAGGCTTTCGGCGGAGAGGGCGAGGCTCGCTAGGGTCGTCATCGTCGCGCGCGGCGGTTTTGGGCGCCTCGCGCGGCGACCGCGATTTGAGCTGTGCTTGCTTGTGCCTTCTCTGAGCCGCAGCGATTTAGCTGTGGCCACTCTGAGCGAGAACGGCTAGCTCTCTGTGCACCGACGTGCGCACTAACGAGCACCAGTGGCAAGGCGCGCCGCGGCGTCCTCGGCCTAGTTAGTCTAGTATGTCTCACCACTAGCCAGCTGCCAAAGAAGGAGCTCAGCCAGCTGCCCACTACGCATCAATGCTCCTCACGCAGTGCGCCGTTTGCGCCACCGAGCTTGGCTTCTCGTTGGGGAAGAAATGCGGCCGCTGCAGCACACGCTACTGTGGGGCAGCCTGCCAGGCGCAGCACTGGAAAGAAGGCGGCCATGACAAGATCTGTAAATTAATAAAAAAAGCTGGCGGCGCGGAGCAGTACAACGCAAACAACAAGTACGCGGAGGCGGTCGAAGTCGCGGCGACGGCGTGCGCCGACGACACCAAGGGCCAGACGTGCTACATCTGCACGCAGGCCCTCCACTGGAAGACAAAGGAGGGCCTCGTGCGTATGTGCGCGTGCCGTGGGACGGCGGGGTTCGCGCACGTGTCGTGCTTGGCGGAGGAGGCGAAGATTTTGCGTGATGAGGCCGAGGAGAACAATTTGGGCGCCAAGGTGCTTGATGAGAGGTGGGTGCGGTGGCATAAGTGCGGCCTGTGCGAGCAAAGGTACCACGGCGTCGTGTATTGCGCGCTCTCGTGGGGGTGCTGGAAGACGTACGTGGGCCGACCGGAGGCGGACTGGGCTCGGCGTGATGCGATGAACCTGCTTGGGAACAGTTTACACGGGGCAAATCGCAACGAGGAGGCTTTGTCCGTGTATGCGAGCGCATTGTCTGTGCAGATGCGGTATAATCCTCACCACACGAACTTTAACATTCTGGTCGTCAAAGCAAATATGGCAAGGATCCACGTGGAGCTAGGAAGGCATGATAATGCACTCGAAATAGAACGAGAAATGTATGAAGCGTATAAGGAATACAAGGGGCCCTCGCACGAGATGACGTTGGGCAGCGCGCTTAATCTTGCCCTCACAACAATAAAAACGGGCGATGCCCACAAGGCCTCCGAGGCCATGGCATTCACGCGCCAGCTGCTACCCGTGGCTAGAGGCGCGCTCGGCGCCGATCACGACCTATCGCTCAGGTTGGCTCATGCGCACGGTTATGCGGTCCTAGGGATGGATGACCCCTCCCGGGATGAGCTGGCCTTTGCTGAGACGCTCCTCGAGGATACGTTGCAGCGGTTTCGTCGCGTGTTTGGCTCAGGCCACCCCAGCACCCAGAACCTCGAGGCGGATTTGTCCAAGGTGCGGGGCCGTCTCTTCTTATTTCTCTCGGGCCGTCTCGCGTGCGAGAAGGCGGAGGGTGGGGCCGACAGGCAACTCGAGCAACTCGCGAGTAAACTAGGCATCTAGGTAGTTATCGAAAACGTAACGTTAGAGAGCAAAAGGGAAGACGCCTACTTCTTCGGCCCGCCCGCCGGCTTGGACATGATGATCTGGTCGACGCGGAGCACCGTCACCGCCGCGTCGACCGCTAAACGCAGAGCGGACTCCTTGACGGCGTAGCCGTCGCGGACCGGCGCGCCCGTGCCCCCTCCTGATAACGTCGCTGCTAAATCCACGCCCGCAGTGGCATCCCCGGCGGCGTGCTGGTCGCGCAGCTCGGCGATGACTTTCGTTTGATCTAGACCAGACGTCTCGGCCAAGGCCCGAGGCACGACTTCGAAGGCATCCGCAAACTTTGCTAACGCGTAGTGGTCCATTCCCTGGCTCTGTTCGCAATAATCCCTCAGTCTCTTGGACAGCTCCATCTCGCACGCCCCACCGCCGGCCAGCAACCGAGGGTCCTTGCAGAGCATCCGTACCGCGTTCACACCATCATCTACCGCTCTTTCGAGGTCATCGATCAGCGACGCCGTCGCGGCCCGTAAGACGACAGTTGCTATCTTCGTCTGAGCATCTCCCAGTTGCTCCAACACGGTCACCGTTCTCCCTCCTAATTCTTTGGTGGTTACCTTCGACACAGAACCCATCTCTTCCGGCGTAGGGGCGCCCAACCTCACAAGGGCCGTACAGCCCGTCGCCCCACACAACCGCCGGAGCTCCCACTTCGACGTGATCTTCAGGCACATCAATTGATATTTTTCCAAGAAGTGCACGGCCATCTCGCTGACCGACCCGCCACTAATAACTAACTTCACGCCGCTGTCCGCAATTTCCTTGACAATCGCCTCGAGAGCTCTCTCCTCCGACTTGTTGTAGTTTATGAGCTCATCAGCAGTGCGAATCAACACCGTACCCTTCGTCTCCGTCGTCGCCATCTCCACCCCACAATTAAACGCCACGACCTTCGACCGATCTTCCAACTGTTGAACAGTGGTCTCGGACGGCCGCATCACTATCATCCCTTTCATCATGGTGGAGGACGCGACGTCGCCGCCTCTGAGTTTCGCGATTCTTACTTGATCAGCTTTCAAGATGGGCGCTTCCGGGGCCGGCGGGAGGACGGCGACGCACGCGTCGGCTATTACTTTGCTGAGGATGCCCTCCACGCCTTCGTGTTTCGCCGCTACTACCGGTTCTATCGCCTTCGCGACTTCGTTGGCGTCTCGGACGTTTTTTACACGTGCTATTTCGAGCTCCGGTAGGACTCGGACGCACTCCGCGTAAGCGAGCTCGTAGCCCTGGACGATTTCGGACGTATGTAGGCCCGTCCTCAGTAGTTCCTCGGCTAACTTTAGGAGTTCACCAGAGAAAGATACTACCAAGTTGGTACCGTCCCCCACTTCACTATCTTGGGCGGCGCTCGCCATGGACACCATCTGGGCCGCGGGGTGGACGACTTCCAGTTCTCTCGCTATCGTCCCACAATCGGAAGACACCAGAGTTTTGCCCAAGTGGTTGATGATGAGCTTCTTCATGCCGTTGGGGCCTAAAGACGACTGGACGATCTTGGCCAGTTGTTTAGTCGCGCCTATATTTTTTAATACTGCTTCGTCGACGCCGTCGGCCAGCGTCGAGCCCTCCTTCATCATGCCCTGGGCGCCGCCGGCCATGTTCAGGTTCATGGCCATGGTTGCTATAGGCTGCTAGCGTGCGCGGTTGCGTAAGCTGCGAGAGAGAGAGGCTGCCTCCGGCGGGCAGTGTTGGTTTGCTGCCTGAAGCGGGCGTCGGCGAGCGAGTGCGCTGCGAGCGATGGTGGGTTGCTGGCCCGGAGTATGTGAAGACTTCTCGTGCAAGCTCACTTGCAACTACAGCCTAGCGGCAAATTTACGGCCAGGGACGGCTTTCGAGCTCCTAGCTGCTTTTTCTAGTGTCTTACAGCCGCTAGGAGCAGAGGAGTCCGAAAGGACGCTTCGGCGCGATGAAACGTGCGGCCACGCCATGCCTGCGACGCCTGCGCCGAGGGGTCGTTGATGCCTGCTGGCCCTCTTGGCCCTGCAGCAGCTTGGTCGATGCTGGCGCATTGCCTGCCGTACGACGACAGTACGACAGGCCCACGCGCGTCAGCAGCTGCATACGCATCCACAGACATCGCTCGCACGCAAAATCTTGGCAGCCATAACTACGGAGCCTAGAAGTAAGGCTGCAGCGCTGTGCAGTGACACCATACATCGATCGCACGCAACTACAGAGAGCCGAGTGCAAGCAATGTGCCGCCCCCGCGCCGCCGCCGACGACGCATCAGCATCGGACGCGACGGACGGCGACGAGATCGAGGCCGCCAAAGCACTCGAGCGGCCCCGCTGCACGAATTGGTCCAAGGACGGCCTCGCTAAACAATGGGAGCAAACGCGAAGGCGGCTCCTCCGGACGCCGTGCACCGTACCGCGCGAGCACCTGACAAAATTAACGCGAGTCGCGTTCGCGAACGCCTACGAATGCGAGGGAGGACCGCCGTGCGTCGTCGACGGCTGTGCAACACTCTTCGAGAACGTACCCCCAAGCATCGCTGAACTAAGGCAACTTTACGGAGAAACGAACTTCCGCGTGTCCGACACGCACGGCGCGATGGTCGGTCTTGAGGTGTGGTATCGGTACGCGGCGACCACCGACGATGATGCCCCCTTTGCGATTTATGATGCGGAGTTCGCTGATTTAGATGGCTTCGCGTACGACGTGCCGCGCTTTTTGAGTCAAGACGCCTTCGCGCGCGCAAACGTCGACGAGCGGCCGCCCTGGCGCTGGCTACTCTTGGGCGGGCCTCGAAGCGGTACTGGTGTTCATGTTGATCCTTTGTATACCCATGCCTGGGTCTACCTCGTGCAAGGGCTCAAACGGTGGATCTTCCTGCCTTCCCATTTATCGCGAGATGAGTTGAGGGCGCTCGGCGTCGGCGAGCCGCAGCTGCCCTCGGCGCAGTGGTTCTCGCGCTACCGCGACGCCGCCGCGGCCCTGCCCGGCGCGGTCGAGCTCGTCCAGCGGCCGGGCGAACTGGTTTACGTCCCGGCCGGCCGGCCGCACGCGGTGCTGAACCTGGAGTGGTCCTACGCGCTCACGCACAACTACGCTATCTTATCAAACGCGTGTGTGTCGTCTACGTCCATCGAGGAGCCGGAGTTTTTTGAGGTGCTACGGGCGACGCTGCCGTCGTACGAAGCGCGCCCCATTGTTCGGCCTGAGCGATGGTTGGGACCGCGGGACGCGGCTGCTCTTGTTGTAGCGGCGTGGTAGTCTCTTGCGGCCGCGTCGACGGCGTCGAGGCGACGCGCCATCTGACGCCGTCGCCGCGGCCACGTTCTAAGTGTTTTGTCTACAATTTTACAGCGTTTTTGTCTATCTAGAAGTCCGTCGCGCGCCCTTTCCGCTCCCAGTCCCCGAACCGCGTCGGCTCGGGCATGCGCCCGCCGCGCGTCGGGCCGCCCCACTCCTTGCCCATGGACGTGTCGACGAACATGTCCTCCATGTCGTCGTCGTCGTCGGTCTCGGCGTCGATCGCCACGTTTATTTTTGCGGGCGGCGCGTCGTCGCGCGGCGCGGCAAGAGTAGCGTCGGCCGGCGCGGCCGCGCTGGATTTCGGTCGGCATGCGCCCGAGACCGCGGACAGTGATGGCCGAGCGCAGAGTGGTGGTCGCACGGCGTGCCGCGCCGCCGGTGTCCGCAGGAATCGCAGGCTAGTTCGCAGCATGGTGCTCTCAGTGGGTTTGCTCCGCTAGTCTGCGGTGTGAAGTGGCTACGGCGTACTATGGAGCCAATATATGTGCCAGACAAGTCTTTTCTTTGCACACAACGAGTCACACACTACGCATAAGGCCACCAGCTGGCATGCAAAATCTCGTACCTTTCCTAGTGTCCTTACGACGCTAGCGCTAAGCTCCAGGCCTTTGCCATTTTTGGCCTCGCTGCGCGAAGCAATCCAGCCGTCGCACAGCCTATTGCTCCTCCGCAACGCCACGCGTCCGGCGCCACCATCCCTGCGGTCCTCAATTGCCCGCGGAGCCCGCTTGCCGTGCCCTGCTCGCTCGCCGCCGCGCGCGCCGGCGCCGCGTCAAACACAGCCAGCAACCACAAAGAGCATGGACGTCGACCCCAGCCAAGAGGACGAGGCCTCGGCGTTACCGAAAGCGCGAGGACTGGGCGCGGGCGCGGCGCTCTGGCACGATGAAGCCGCAAATACGCAAAAGATTTATGTGGATAGGCAGTTCTTCGCGTCCTACGAGGACCAGGTCCAAGCTCTAACAGATTCGAAGACCGTGTATATTGGCAACTTGTCGTTCTACACGACGGAGGCGCAAATTGTGGAATTATGTTCGCGGACCGGACCCGTGAAAAAAGTGATCATGGGCCTCAACCGACACACCAAGGAGCCCTGCGGGTTTTGTTTTGTGGAGCACTATTCTTCCGAGGCGGC